>JAABUN010001588.1_pt1 | contig 48455 bp, 42 predicted proteins | sample 5559311 | NCBI WGS metagenome assembly JAABUN01 (sample SAMN10711877, study PRJNA513370) | rock metagenome | isolation source: Antarctica rocks | place: Antarctica: Victoria Land, Siegfried Peak sud
AACGGGAGAGGCGCTCCGGTGGCTACCAAGCCCTCGCGGACTTCGTGGCCACCGAGGGCGATCACCTCGGCGGCTTTGCGGTCGGCATCCACGGCGCCGAGGAGGTCGCGGCGGAGTATCGCGATGCGGGTGACGACTACAACGCGATCATGGTGCAGGTGCTCGCCGACCGGTTAGCCGAGGCCTTTGCCGAGTGGGCGCACCGAGAGGTCCGCACCACGCTATGGGGGTATGCCGCAGGTGAGGACCTCAGCGTTGAAGACGTCATCAAGGAGCGCTATCCCGGGATTCGCCCTGCCCCCGGTTATCCGGCTCAACCCGATCACACCGAGAAGCAGACCCTCTTTGATCTCCTTGATGCCGAAGCTATCGACATGCACCTGACCGAGTCTTACGCGATGACCCCGAACTCGGCGGTGTCCGGCCTGTACTTCGCCCACCCCGACGTCCGCTACTTCTCCCTTGGCAAGATCGACCGGGACCAAGTGGCCGAGTATGCCGAGCGCAAAAGATGGACGCTGGCGCACGCCGAGAAGTGGCTCAGCCCCAACCTGGGCTATCAGCCGTGAGCGCGCACGCGCAGCGCAGTCGAATTTCCGTCGAGCTCATCCCCCGCAGCGTGGATCATCTGATCCGCGACGTCGAAACGGTGGCGACCCATCTTGGCATGGTCGACACTATCAACGTCCCCGACCAGGCAAAATTCGACCTCAGCAGTTGGGATGCGTGCGCTATTGCCAAAGAGACCGCTTCGGCGCACAGCACGATCCCGCACGTCAGGGCCCAAGACCTCGAGCCCGACCGGGCGCTGCCGATGTTGCGAGCCATCGAACGCGCGGAGATCACCGAGCTGTTGATCGTCAGTGGAGACCCACCCGAAGACCAAGGCGACGAGGTTCCCGGGGTCAGCGCGATCGAAGCCATAGCGCGCATTCGGCGCGAGTTGCCCGGTGTGGACGTCTACGCCGGGCTCGATCCTTACCGCCAATCACCGGAACGCGAGGTGGCGTATGCCCAGCAAAAGTTGGAGGCCGGGGCAGCGGGGTTCTTCACCCAACCCTTCTTCGACGTGGCGTTGATGGCTGGGTGGGCTTCGTTCCTACCGCGTGGCGTGCCGATCTGGTGGGGCACGACGACAGTGACCAGCGAAGCCTCTAGGCGCTACTGGCAGCGGGTGAACCACGCCGTCTTCCCGCACGACTTCGAGGTCACGCTCAACTGGCAGCGTTCTTATGCCCAGCGGGCCCTGTCATTCGCCCGGGAACACCACCAGCACGTCTACCTGATGCCGATCAGCGTCGATGTCCACGACTATCTCGGCGGCCTCGTCTAAATCTTGGCACCCTCGAAGGTCGACGTGGTGGTTTCACCCTCGAGGTAAGCGACGCACTGGATGGACACTTCTGTCGCCCTTCTCCCACCCTTCCTCAAGAGGAGAAAGCCAATTCAACGCCAGCGTCGACTCGTCGAAAGCCGTCCCCACAAACGTCTTGGATCCGTCGCGGCAGTTCTCGTCGACCGCAGCTAACACCTCCTCGTTGCTCCGGAAATCACCGTCCGGGAGATCAAAAATGTGCACGCCCTGGCCTTCATGAGCCTCGCCGCAGTCCACGATGGGCACGCCATCCACCTCTCCACCCTCGGCTATTTCACCGATCTGAATGCAGTCGCCGACCTCCGCAGGCTGAGCTCGGCGATGGCCGAGCAACCGCTCAACACCATCGCCAATACTGCGACGGGCGACGAGGCCCCGATAGGCTTAGCCGTAGTGAAGATCCTTTTGCAGCGATACGAATCGGCGGGCTTTCTAGATTAAGCCCCAAGGCGGCGCATGGCCGAGCACAAAAGCATAGGCTCGCCGATCTGATCGGAGGCGTCCAGATCGCACCAGGCCTCGATCACCCAGTCGTGATCTTCTTCAGGGTCGGCTAGCGTCTGCTGAATCTTCCACAGCCGCACAGTTCCGGACGTGTCCTTGTCGCCAGCATTCGGCATACCCGGAGGGAGGCCCTGTTGGGCGGTGGTGCTCAACAACCTCGTCACGCGAGCGTCGAAACCGGTGCTGAGATGATCGTGATCGTCGTAGTACCCCGCGAGCGCCTCGTCCCAGTCCTGAGCGCTCATGAGCGTCTCGCGCGGCGGCTCCACCAAGGCCGCGACCCCAGCGTCCAACTCGGCCAGGGTGCGCCATTCGTCTCGGGCCGCGAGCTGGATGCGGCGGAACATCGCGTTGCGCACCATGACGGCGAACGCTCGCTTGTTGCCGGTGATAGGTCGGGCTATCTCGATCGACGCCCCGGCGGTGGCGCGGGCAGCAGCAGCGGCCACGGCGGCGGGGTCGGTCAGGGCCTCCCACTCCTCCAGTAAAGATGAGTCGGTCTGGCGGATGGTCTCACCGAGCCACTCGATCAGGTCGTCCAGTTGCTCGTTGCGCGCACCCTCGGGAACGGTCTGGCGCAGCGTGCGGTAGGCGTCGGTGAGGTAGCGCAGCAGCACACCCTCGGACCGGGTCAGTTGGTAGAACGCGATGAACTCGGCAAACGTCATCGCCCGCTCGTACATGTCGCGCACGATCGACTTGGGGCTCAGCGCGTCTTCGGTGACCCACGGGTGGGTTTGGCGGTAGATACCCAACGTCGCTTCGAGGAGCTCCATAAGGGGTTGCGGCCAGGTGATGTCGTCCAGCAGCAGCATCCGCTGGTCGTATTCGATGCCGTCGGCCTTCATCTGCCCGACGGCCTCGCCCTTGGCCTTGGAACGCTGCGCGAACAGCACTTGTCGGGGGTCATCGAGCACCGATTCGATAACCGACACCACATCCAGGTGGTATGCCGGATCGTCAGCATCGAGCAGGTCGAGACTGGCCAGGGCGAAGGGAGCGAGCGGCTGGTTGAGCGCGAAGTTGTCCTGCACCTCGGCGCTCATCGCCACGCTGCGACCGTCCTCGCCCGGTGGGTCGAGGCGGTAGAGCACCTCGGAATCCAGTAGCGAACGCGACAGGTTGATCGCTTGGCGGGCCGACCGGGCCTGGGCGGCACGGGTGTCGTGATTGTCGCGCACCAGCCGCCGCAGGTGCACGAACGGGTCGCCGGGGCGGGCCACCACGTTCAGGATGAGCGAGTGGCTGATCTTCATCCGCGAGCTCAGCGACTCGGGTTGCCCGTTGACGAGTTTGTCGTAGGTTTCTTCGGTCCAGTTCACGAAACCCTCGGGCGGCTTCTTCTTCTGGATCTTCCGCAGTTTCTTGGGGTCGTAGTTGGCCTTGGCCACCATGCGCGCGTTCTCGATGGTGTGCTCGGGGGCTTGCACCACGACATACCCCTGGGTGTCGAAGCCGGCGCGCCCCGCGCGGCCGGCGATCTGTTGGAACTCGCGAACCTTCAGCACCCGCTGCCGCGTCCCGTCGAACTTCGTCAGTGCCGTGAACAGCACGGTGCGGATCGGCACGTTGATGCCCACGCCGAGGGTGTCGGTGCCGCAAATGACTTTGAGCAGGCCGTCTTGGGCCAACTGCTCGACGAGGCGGCGGTAGCGCGGCAGCATCCCGGCGTGGTGCACGCCGATGCCGTTACGGACCAGGGTCGCCAGGGTTTTGCCGAAGCCGCTCGTGAATCGAAAGGCCCCGATGCGCTCGGCGATGGCATCTTTGTCTTCGCGGGTCACCATCTTCAGTGACATCAGGGCTTGAGCCTGCTCGAGCGCGTCCTTCTGGGTGAAGTGCACGATGTAGATCGGCGCCTGCTGGCTCATCAACAGGTCGCTGATGGTCTCCGGCAGTGGGGTCATCGCCCAACTAAACGACAACGGCACCGGGCGCTCGGCGTCGTCGACCACCGCGGTGGGCCGGCCGGTGCGTGCGGTCATGTCGTCGACGAAACCGCTGACATCGCCCAGGGTCGCCGACATCAGCAGGAACTGGGCCTGCGACAACTCCAACATGGGGACCTGCCACGCCCAGCCGCGGTCGGGTTCGGAGTAGAAATGGAATTCGTCCATGATGACCAAGCCGACGTCGGCGGCAGCGCCTTCGCGCAGCGAGATGTTGGCCAGGATCTCGGCGGTGCAGCAGATGATCGGGGCGTCGGCGTTGACGGAAGCATCACCGGTGACCATGCCGACGTTCTCGGCACCGAAGATCGTGCACAGCGAGAAGAACTTCTCACTGACCAGGGCCTTGATCGGCGCAGTGTAGAAACTCACACGGTCGTCGGCGAGCGCCAAGAAATGGGCGGCGGTGGCCACCAGCGACTTCCCCGACCCGGTGGGGGTCGACAGGATGACGTTCGATCCTCCGAGCAACTCGATGATCGCCTCGTCCTGGTGCGGGTACAGACTCGTGCCCTGAGCACTCGCCCACTGCGCGAAGACGGCATACAGCGCGTCGGCGTCGGGAGGTCCGCGTGGGATCAGTGCTTCAAGTGTGGGCATCGACTCGATTATCTCGCATCCGAACGTGCTTCTCCCACCTCAGCGCAGGTATGCCGACATCTGTTTCAGCACCGCGCCTTCGACCACGGTGGGGCCACCGACGGCATACGCATCGGTCAACGACCATCCGCTCATGGCCCTTCGGCTCGGATCGGGGAGAGCACCCGAATCAGTCAGCAGCAGTGGAGCGCTGCGGTACGCACTGAGCGCGGCGCCCACGATGGCGTCCGGGAAGGTCTGCCCGGATGCGACGACGACCCGTGCCGTGGTGGCTGGATACTGATCCGCGATTTTCTCCGCCGTCTCGTAGCGGTTCGTGCCGGCCAACCGGGTGAACCGGCCGGAGTCACTGTAGGCACCAGCCTGGCGGGCGACGCTGCCCGAGATCGCCGTGGGGCCACCGAGCACCACGACCTCTTCAGGATTCAACCGAGCCAGTTGGGCGCGGGTGGACGACGAAAGCTCACCACCGTCGCTCAGCAGCAACGGCTCACCCCGGTTGGCAGCGAGCGCGGCACCAGCCAGCGCATCGGGAAAGTCTTCGCCACTGGCGAGGTAGACCCGGCGTACGCCGGAGGGATAGTAGGACGCCATCTCGGCCGCCGTCTCGTAACGGTTGGTGCCCTCAACCCGCTGCACCGATCCCGAGCGCGCGTAGGGCCGCAACTCGCGTAGCACTGCGCTGTTGACGGCGCCTGTGCCGCCGACGACCACGATCCGCGATGGGCGCAGTTCACTCAATGCCGCTGCGGTCTCGTCCGGCACGGAGGTCGGGTCGACCAGCAGCACGGGCGCGTCGTAGACACCGGACCGCGACGCGGCGCTGAGGGCATCGGGGAAGGCCTGCCCGGAGGCGACGTAGGCCACATTCACCCCGCTGCTCCACTGGCGGGCGACCGCAGCACTCGTGCCCCACCGGTTGTCCCCGGCGAGGCGCACGGCCTCATCGGGTACGTCCGAGGCGTCGAAGGTGAAGTAGTTCGACGACGAGCCGTCACGCCACGTCGGCCAGGGGCGAGCAAGCCTGAGCCCGGTGCCGGTCGCATACGCGTAGGTGTATTCGCCGGCCGAGGTGTAGCCCTCCACGCGGGCCTGCAACACCCGGCCTCCCCACCGACCGTCACCATCGCGACGCAGGATTTGCACCCGCTCGACCCGGTCGATGCCGTAGCGGGATTCCAACGAGCTGACCGGAAGCTGAGCACTCCACCGGTTCCGCGCGTTGCCCTCGACCTTGTCATAGGGGTCGGAGTGCGCCTTGAGATAGCCGTGGCCGGCTCCCCCTTGCGCGGTCCACCCGCCGTTGGAGGAGGAATACATCGTCGTGGCGAGCGCCCGGCCGCTGGAGAAGGCGTAGGTCAGCACCTGGCCGTCAGTGGCCTGGACCGCATCCCGGTTGGCCGCATACTCGCGCGACGTGATCCCGCCCGAGGAGGTTCGGCTGCCCCGCCCCGCGTAGACCTGGCAAGAGGTCGTGTCGCAGGTGTCGTAGTAGGAGGTTCCGTTGGAGCCGCGCTCGGCGTAGGTGCGGGCGGCGACGGCTTGGCTGCGCAGGGCCATGGGGTGGAATCGGCTCGGCATCTCGGCGCTGACGACCGACCACAGGTAGCGCTGCGTGTCGACGGTGTTGACGGTGCGCACGGTGCGCGAGCCGGTATAGGTGGCGGTGATCGATCCGCGATACACCCGCAGGTCCCCCGACGGCAGGTAAACGTCGACCGTGCCCTCCTTCGCCGCACTGAACGTGACCGGGCAAGCCTTCGGCATACCACTGGGCCAGCTTTGCGACCAGGTTCCGTTCCGCTTCCCTTCCAGCACGCAACTGCTCGATCCGCTGCCCGTCGAGCGCACCCGCCATTGCTCACGACCGGAGGCCAGGGGGTATGTCGTGCCGCCAGGACCGGCGCTGACCTGCAACCCCGGACGATCATCAACCTGGGTCACTCGGTCGTCGTCGGTGGTGATGCCGACCCGGATCTCACCCAGGTCTCGGGTCTCCAGCCGGGTGCCTGGGTAGTAGAAGTCCAGGATCTCGCGGTGGTCCAATCCGGCCTGACCCGCCCCATCCGCCCCGTACTGGGACATGCCGATGCCGTGACCAAAGCCTCCCCCGGTGAGGTCATACACGCCGTCGCTGGGCCGTGGATAGACCTCGGCACCGGGCTGCGGCGCCGGCAACGCCGTCGTGTCCGGCTGCACCACCGCAGGTCGGACCTGCTCGACCTCGCGAAGTTGGGACTCACTCATCTGGCCGTAGCGCTGATCGGCGACAACCTTCGCCGCGCCGCCCTCTCCGTTGCTATCGGGCGAGTTGCTATCGGACGAGTTGCTATCGGACGAGTCCTGCGCCAGCGCTGCGGGGCCGGTGAGGCATACTGCGCACACGACGATGCTGGCGATCAAGTGAGGGCGCAGGTGCATTTTCGGTGCCTATCGTGTCCGGACTCGCGGACGCCAGGTGGCAGCCCCTACTCGCACGTTTCCACGCCGATCGGGCTGGACATAGCGAAATGACCGAATCAGCGCCAAGAAATGACCACCCACAAGGGTGAGTCTGACTATTCTTTGACGGCGTCACGACCCCAGTTGCACGACCATCTTGCCGGTGTTTTCGCCCTTCAGGACCCCCAAGAAGGCGTCCACCGCGTGGTCGATCCCCGTCCGGAACGTCTCGCGTGAGGTGAGCTGACCGGAATCCAGCCATCCGGCGGCACGCTCGGCATACTCGGTCGCCAGGTCGCCATGGTCGCCGACCAAGAAGCCCGTGATGGTGCCGCGGGTTTGGATCAGGCGGGCCAGGTTACGCGGCCCCGGAGCAGGCTCGGTGTTGTTGTAGACCGAGATCGCGCCGCAGATCGCGATCCGCCCATCTCGGCGCAGCGAGGAGATGGCCGCCTCCAGGTGCTCACCGCCCACGTTGTCGAAATAGACGTCGATGCCCTCGGGCGCTGCCTCGTGCAGTGGTTCGGCGACCGGGCCATCCTTGTAGTTAAAAGCGGCGTCGAAGCTGAGATCGTCGATGACGTGCTGGACCTTCTCGGCCGAGCCTGCACTGCCGATGACCCGGCTGGCCCCCAGCGCCTTGGCGATCTGACCGACACCACTGCCGACCGCACCGGCCGCCCCGGAGACGAACACCACGTCACCGGGCTGCACGTCGACAATTCTGGTCAGCCCGGCGTAAGCGGTGAGGCCGGTCATCCCGAGAACCCCGAGGTACGCCGAAGCCGGTGCCAGACTGGTGTCGACAGTCCGCGCGGCGCTGGCCTCGACGACGGCGACTTCCCGCCATCCCGAGCCATGCAAGACGTGGTCGCCGACGTTCACGCTTGCTGACCGCGACTCCTCGACGATGCCGACGGCAGCGCCGTCCATGGCGTGGCCGACCTCGAACGGTGCCGCGTACGACGGAGCGTCGCTCATTCGGCCGCGCATGTACGGGTCCACCGACATCACGACGTTGCGCACGCGCAGTTGGCCCTCACCCACCTCGGGAACATTGCTTTCTACCACCTCGAAGTCGGCTTCGGTGGGCCAACCGACCGGTCGGGAGACCAACCGGACCTCGCGGGGCGCGGCTGCGGGCGGGGTGGTGGGCTGAGACATGACTACCTCTCGGTGGTGACGTTTGTGCTGACCCGGGCGACAACGTCACCCACGCGGCAGGTATGCCGTCAGGCGCGAGACAGTCCTTGCCTAGGTGCTCAATCGGTCCACGATGGCCGAGCCCAAGGCAGCGCCGGAAAGGTATGCCGACTCGACGCGTGGGCGCTGCGACCACGCGTCGCCGCATACCCCGATATTGGTCTCGTCTAGGTAGAAGGTCTGCTCACGTGCACCGGTCGGTTTGGCCACCGACCAACGGTGCAGGTGGGTCCAGCGCGGCGATTCGGAGATACCCAGCAGCGACATCAGGGCCTTGAGCATCGGGGTCTGTGCCCCGTCGGGATCCTTCAGGTGCGCTGCGGCGAGGGTGGGCGTGGAGTGAGCCACGAGCACAGCGGCGTCGTCACCTCGGCGGCGACCGTCGTCGGCAACCCACGACAGGTGCTCGTCGCCGTTCACGAACGCCCCATCGAAGGCGCCCGCGAGGCCCGATTCACTGGCGAGCGACCCCCACGTGCGGGTGTCCCACCCCGCGCTGAGGGCCAGCACCGGCTCGAAGGGGTCGTCGAGTGCTGCCCACAAGGACGAGGCTGGGTTTACCAGCGTTCGGGCCTGCGGGTCGGGCATAGCCAGGACCACCGCGCTGGCGGGTCGGCCATCGACCGTGATCTGATCGCTTTCGCCGGCGGGCACCACAGATTCGACGGTATGCCGCTCTACGTTGAGGCCGTCCGCGAGGTCTTCGACCAACGACCTCAAGCCACGACCTGCCGCCCACCGATCGTTGCCGGTCTTGCGCTCCCCCGGCGTGCCGGAGTCAAAAACGTCGAAGGTATCGGTCCACCGATGAGCCAGCCCCCGCTGCTCCCAATCGCGGACGACCGTGGCGAAAGCATCGTCGCTGACGGTGAAATACGAGGCTCCGGTGTCGACCGGCCGTCCGTCCAGCACCGGGGCAGCCATGCGCCCCCCGACGCCTCGTCCCCGGTCCAGCACGGTGACCGGCACGCCGGCGGAGGCGATCACCCGGGCACACGACATACCGGAGATTCCGCCGCCGACCACGATTACTGGATCCATGTCGGCAATCCTCGCAGGCAGTCCCGTCTGCCTTATGCCCGCCCCGCGTCAGTCAACGCAGGGAAGTTCTAGCGGACGATGGCGACCGGTCGGTTGGCGTGCTCGATGACCCGCTGACCGACCGAGGCGAGCAGCAACCCGAGAAACCCGCCCCAGCCCGCTCAAGCGTTCGCGCGTATTGATGCCCGGGCACCAATACCGGCGAGCGCTTAACCCAGATCGGCGAGGAACCAGCCAACCGCCTCTTGGGTATGCGACGGAAGCCTGATCCGGTGGGGCGAGGTGTCGACGGACCGCAGCGCGGCTAGCATGTCGAAATACGTGCCTTCGGCCTCCTCGAAGGATGGAGTCGCCGCCTCCGCTTGGAGCCATCCCAGCATGGTCGCCGCCCCGTCGCGCCTTCACCCATCTCCAACGCAGTGCCGTCGCCGGAGATTGACCCAGTTTCGGTGACCGCGACCAGATGAGTGAGGTCTACGCCGTCGATCACAAACTCGAAACTAACGAGGACCTCTTGGATGTCCCAACGCCCCTGCGTGCGCTGCCGAGGTTGCAGCACGGGGCGGATGGCGAAGGTGTTCATCGCACCATTTACGGTGCTAAGCCGCAGCCAAAGCCTCGGTCAGCACCGTCAGGCCCTCAAGCAGCAGATCGTCGGAGATCGTCAACGGCGGCAACAACCGCACGATGTTGCCGTAGGTGCCACAGGTCAACACGATGACCCCTTGGGCGTGGCACGCCTTGGCGATGGTGCCGGTCAGCGCCGCGTCTGGCTCACCGGTTTTCGGGTCGACGAACTCCAACGCGAGCATGGCACCCCGGCCACGGATCTCACCGAGGCGAGGGTCAGCAACAACGACCGGATCCATGTGGTCGCGAACGACTGCTTCGATCTCGCGGGCGCGCTGCACTAAGCCGCCGAATTCGAACGCGTCCAGGGCGGCGATGGCAGCGGCGCAGGCCACCGGGTTGCCGCCATAGGTGCCACCCAAACCACCAGCGTGCGGGGCATCCATCATCTCGGCTCGACCGGTCACCGCCGACAACGGCATACCACCGGCAATGCCCTTGGCCATCACGATGAGGTCGGGAACGATGCCCTCGTGATCGCTGGCGAACATCTCGCCGGTGCGCGCAAACCCGGTCTGCACCTCGTCTGCGATGAACACCACGTCATTGGCCTTGCACCAGGCCACGATCGCGGGCAGAAAGCCCTCGTCGGGCACGATGAAGCCGCCCTCACCCTGGATGGGCTCGATGATGACGGCAGCGAGGTTGCCCGCTCCGACCTGCTTCTCGATCGCCGAGATGGCACGCTGAGCCGCTTCATCGCCGGTGCGGACTGAGTCTCGGTAGGGGTAGGACATCGGAGCCCGATAGACCTCGCTGGCGAACGGACCAAAGCCGCTCTTGTACGGCATGGACTTCGCGGTCAACGCCATCGTGAGGTTCGTACGTCCGTGATAGGCGTGGTCAAAAGCCACGACCGCCTGTTTGCCCGTGTACGACCGGGCGATCTTGATGGCGTTCTCCACCGCCTCGGCACCGGAGTTGAACAGCACCGAGCGCTTCTCGTGATCACCCGGCGTCAGCCGGTTAAGGCGCTCCGCGACCTCGAGGTAACCCTCATAAGCCGTGACCATGAAACAGGTATGAATAAACTGTTCGGCCTGGTTAGTCACCGCCGTAACCACTCCGGTGTCCGCGTTACCGACCCCGGTCACCGCGATGCCCGAGCCCAGGTCGATCAGCGAGTTGCCGTCGACATCGACGACCACGCCACCGCCGGCTGAGGCCGCGAAGACCGGCATCATCACGCCGACCGCGCTGGAGACGGCCGCGTGCTTGCGGGCCATCAACTCGACGGACTTCGGACCTGGCAGCTCGGTGATTAACCGGCGCTCTTGGGGGAGGCCGGGGCCGCCGATACGCAGGGGGGTCTCAATGGTCATGGTTGTGTCCTCTGATCGATCCTTGCGGGATGGGCGCTTCCCGGTCGCTGAGCAGCGGCATTAAGGGATCCCACGTCGTGCCGTTGATTGTAGTGTCGCCTGCGCGCCATGGACGACAGGAATTCTAGACCGACCCGGTTGGCCTCCCCCATCTAGACCCCTCAGCCGTGCGAGTCCGGGACCGCGTCGGCCCCGCCAGCATTCGTCTCGGCGTTCAGACTGGCACCACCGGCTTCGGACACTTGGCCTCCCGAAGCGGAAGTGTCATCGCCATCGTCGTCGGGCTCACCCTCAACTGGATGGGCATCTTCGACAGGCTCGACGGTGTTTTGATCCTCGGTGTCGCGGTGACTGTCGTCGAGACTGCTGTGGTCTTTGCCAGGTGAGGGCTGAAGTGTCATAGAGAGACCATCGCACTGTGGCCGCAACGGCGACCGGCCGGGTCCCGCCAGGTACTTCGATTCGTGGAAACAGTTACCCCGGCCACACAGGTGGCAAACGAATACTTCACTGCTAGAACTAACCCCAGAACGTCCGCAGATGCCAGTCCAGGAACCGTGACCACGGCAAGCAACACCCCGCTCTGCGTTGGCTTGGGCGGATTGGTCACCGTCGCGGTGCTGACCAACCGCGGGGTTTCAGCCTCGTCGGCTAAGCAACTACCTGGCGAAGGCGGCGCGGTGTCCGGCCGACACGCACAGCAAAAGCGGCCCTCAGGTTCATCTGAACCCAGGGGCCGCTTTTGGCGGGCGTGTCGTCGGGATGGTCGCTCGATAGCCCAGCGCGGTCTAGCCGATGACGTCGGTCAGCGTGCTCCACAGTTGATTTGCGCCCAGCACGGTAAACAGGACCGCGGTGATACCCAGGGCAATGTTGGTATGCAGTCGGTTGGCAAACTTTTTGGCACTCGCTTCCCGTTGAGCAACCCCAGCAGGGTGATCGCCAGAAACGGCATAAACAACGCCCCGAGCACTCCATAGGTCAAGATGAGGCCGATCGGTCTGCCCAGGAGCAGCAGAAGCATGGGGGGGAACGTCAACCACACCAGATAGAACTTGAAGTATTTGCCGCCCACCCGGGTCGATGGGTGGCCGGACTCAATGCCGCGCATGTTGCCCCAGAAGTCGGCAAACATGAGCGAGACACCGTTCCAGACGCCGATGATCGAACTAAACGACGCAGCCCAGAACCCCACCAGGAAAGCGGTCCCGATAACGTCGCCGTACCGGTCGTTCAGGACATCGGACAGGTCCACCAGTCCTTCATCGCCAGCGCCCACACTCACTCCGGCGGCCTGGACCACCTCTGCTCCGACGATCAACATGGACAACACGAACACCCCCGTCAGGACGTATGCCATCGTGTTATCGATCCGCATGACCTTCATCCACTTCGGCGTCACCCAGCCCTTTTCACGCAACCAGTAGCCGTACGCAGCGAGCGTGATGGTTCCGCCGACACCGCCGGCCAAGGCCAGCGTGTAGACCAGCCCGCCCTCGGGGATCATCGGAACCAGGCCGCGCAGCATGTCCGGAATGTTGGGGGTGGCAATGATCGCTAAACCCACGACGGTGATGAACATCGTGGCGATCAAGGCTGCGGTGATTTTTTCGAAGGTCGCGTAGGCGTTGAACCAGACCATCAGGAATCCCGCGAGGCCCATAATGACGGCCCAGACGGTCAACGATATCTGTGGGAAAAGGGCGGCCAGTGGCAAGGCTGTCGACGACATCGCGGTCGCGCCGTAGACAAAGCCCCAGACGATGATGTACGGCCCGAAATACCAGGTCGTCCAGCGACCCAGTTTCCGCCACCCCTCAAAGATCGTGTAGCCGGTAGCCAGGGTGTATCGCCCGGCACCTTCGACCAGGACGATCTTCAAGATCACTCCGACGACGACGGCCCACAACAGGCTGTACCCGTATTGAGACCCGGCTGCCAGGGTCGCGACCAGGTCCCCCGCGCCCACACCGGTAGCCGCCACAACGAGCCCCGGACCAATGATCTTCCACCGAGGGGCCGCGCCCCCGTCGTCGTCAACCGCCTTGTGGTGCCCAGCCTTGCGACCCTCGTCGGAACTCATCGGGATACTCCTAGCGGTATGCCGTGTCCCGCCTCATCGCGCGGGCTCCTGTGGGCACCGTCCCACATGGGGCCGTGGCGTCTAGGCCTCGTCGAGCCGTATCCGCTCGGCTCGGTCGCTAGGCGAGCAACGTCGCACCCAGCGATGTGCCCTCGTCGGACACACCGGGGAGGGCAAAGAAGAATCCACCGCCTTCGGGACGGATGTACTCCTCTAGTGGCTCCCCGTTCAACCTTTCGGTCACGGCCAAGAAGGTACTCAGCGAACGCTGGAACGACACAAACGCCAGCCCCTGATCCAACTGGCCGACCTTGTCGACGCCGCGGGTGTAGGAGAACCCGCGACGCAACATCAGTTGATCCTGCGTCTCAGCGGTGCGCGGGTTTGCCAGCCGGATGTGAGCATCCAACGACGTGACGTCCCCGTCGGGATCGTCAGCGAAGGTGACCTCACCGAACTCGTCGGCCTGTCCTAGGGGCGCACCACTGTCTTTATGCCGACCGATCAGGGCTTCTTGCTCGCCAAGCCAGGTCCGATCCCAGAACTCCACGAGCATGCGGATCACCCGGACGACGTGATAGGACCCACCGACCGCCCAGTCGGGCTCGTCGTCGTCGTCCGCGTTGACCCATACGAACTGCTCCATCACTCCGTCTTCACCTGCAGCCAGATTCGCGGTGCCGTCCTTGAAGCCGAGTAGGTTGCGCGGGGTGCTGCCCCCGGCACCCGTCGAACCTCGGGCATAACCTTCGGTCGACCAGGCCAACAGCAGGTGGCGTCGGGTCGCTCGCATGACCTGGCGCAGTGCGTGCGCAATGGTGTCTTCGTGCCCGGCCTCGATGCTGATCAGAATGTCGCCGTGCGAGCGGTCCGGGTCCAAGCGGTCGTTGGCCAAGAACGGCATGGTCACCAACTCACGCGGCGCCCGATCGGCCAAACCGAAACGGTCGTCAAAGAGCGACGCACCCACGCTGACCACGATGCCGAGGTCGTCAGCGGGCGGCTCGGGACCCAAGATGCCCGTCTCGGACGGTGGGTATGCCGGGTCCCGGACCTCCGGCATACGGCCCGCCATCAGGTCGGCGATAGTCTCGCTCAGGTCCGCAAACATCTCGGATAACTCCTCGCGATCGCCAGCCGTCACCCGGAAGGCCGAAAGCGAGGCCAAGGCGGGCACCGGCGTGGCCGTCACCCCAGGCTGATGAGCCCCGGTGAACGACACCCGAGCAGGCTCGCGGCCAGAAGCGGCACCATCGCCTGATGCAGCGCCACCATCAGCGGTCCCCGTTGCGTCAGCGGAACAAGCAGCCAGACCTGCCACCCCCACCGAGCCGAGGGCCGCAGCGAGGAAGCCGCGCCGACCGGGGCCTTGTGGGGCGACCGCGTTGTGGGCGATCGGGATTCCGTGGGCGATGGGGCAACCCCGCGTCATGACTCCAGGCTCAAGGCACCGGCCACCTGCGAGGTCAACTCGGACAAGGCCGCAGTCTGCACTATCAGCTGGTCAACGACTGCGGGCTCGACGGTGACCTCGGGGCAACGGTCGGAGCCGAAGTCGTCGTTTTCGAGACAGTAGAGCACCCACCCCTCGCCGTCCTTGAGCGGCTCGAGGGTGTCCGCGAGCTCACTAAACGCCGTGTCCAGCGCGGCGTTCAAGTCGGGGTCGGCCTCTTCGAGTGCCGGGCTCAACAACTCGATGGCGTACTCGGAACCTTCGATGTTGGCGGCTAGGTCCCAGAGGTCGGTCTTGGCGTAGCGGTTCTCCTCACCGGTGATCTTGCCGAGCGATACCTCTTCGATCAGCTCGGAGGCCCCCACCGGCACCGCGCCCGCCGGGATGTCCAGCGATTCGATCTCGGCGACGAGCGTGGCGAGGTCCGCGTCGAGTTGGTCGGCGAATTCGGCACCACCCTCGGTGGTGTCGTCTTCGAACAGCATGTATTCGAGGCGGTGCCAGCCGGTGAAATCGGGGTCATCCGTGCCCGCAAAGTCGTCAACGCGCGAGTCGAGCGTGCCGTCCAACTCGGGGATCAGACCGGCGAGGGGCTCGATGCGTTCCCAGCCCTCACGCGAGGGGGCGTATGCCGCCTGGGCCGCCTCGAGGTCACCCGCGCGCACCGCGTCGGTCAGCACCTTGGTGTCGGTCTGCGTCAGGGTCGCCTGCTCCACGGCATACGTCTGGTACTGCGCGACCGCATCGGTCACCAGTGCGTTGTCTGACTCCGACTGCAGGTCAGAGCCCAATCCGCTTCCTGAGCCGCTGCTCGACCCGGTCTCGGCACTACTGTCCGATTCGGTACTCGAACCACTGTCGGATCCGGTCTCGGAGCCACTGTCCGATTCGGTGCTCGATCCGCTGTCGGTGCCCGACCCGGAGCCGGAGCCATTTCCCGACCCCGAGCCGCTTCCCGAGCCGCTGCCTGCCGACTCAGAGCCGAGGTCGGTGACGCCTGCCCCGTCGTCCGAACTGCACGCGGTCATGGTGAGTGCGCCAGCCATCACGACGGCACCAAGCAAAGAACGTGAGCGAGGGATCACAGGAGACTCCATAAGTCATGGTGGCGTGACGTAATTCGGATAAGGCGAACCTTACCAACCCAGATACGGGTTTTGTCCAGCCGGTATATCGTCAGTCGCCATGCCCGCCGAAACGTATGACGTCATCGTCCTAGGCGCGGGCCCGGCAGGCCTAGCCACCGCGCTCGAAGTGACCGAGCGCGGATTCCGCGTGGCGCTCCTAGAGCGCGAATCGGTCCCCGGCGGCATGGCTGGCAGTTTCGATGTCGGCGGAACGCGCGTCGACTTCGGTAGCCACCGGCTGCACCCCGTCACGCCCGCTCCAGTGCTTGCTCGACTAACCGGGCTGTTGGGCGAGGACCTGCAAACACGCACCCGGCGCGGTCGCCTTCGCCTCGGCGACCGCTGGGTGGCCTTCCCACTCAGACCCGCTGACCTCGCCCGCGCCATGCCCAAGGCGTGGCTCCTGCGAGTCGTGCGCGACACCGCCTTTTCACCACTGCGAGCGCGAGGCAAAAACGCACCTACCTCGTATGCCGACTCGCTCCGCACCTCGCTCGGCCCCACGGCCTACGACACGCTCTACGCGCCATACGCCGAGAAGTTGTGGGGTCTACCGGGCGAGCGCATCGACCCCGAGCAAGCCCGAGTCCGCGTCAGCGCCGACACGGTGCCGAAGGTGGCAGCCAGGGTCGCCAGATCAAGCGCCACCCGCTTAGCGCAACACGCCGTCCCCCGTATGCAGCGTGGCGCGGCTCCGCGCGGCGCCACCTTCCTCTACCCCCGCCGAGGGTTCGGACAGATCGTGGAAAGCCTCGAGCGCGCGGCCCGCGAGGCGGGCGTACACATCGCCACCGGCACCACCGTTACCTCAATTCAGCCACCGCCGGTGCCGAAGAAAGACGGGCTCGTCATGATTGAGAGCAGCGACGGCAGAACGTGGCAGGCACCCACGGTGCTTTCGACGTTGCCGATCCCCCTGCTGGCCCGGCTGTCTGACCCCCCTCCACCAACTTCCGTTGTCGAAGACGCGAAGGCCCTGCGGTTCCGGGCGATGGTGTTGGTCTACCTCACGCACGCGCGCCCGAAGTGGTCCGACTTCGACGCGCACTACCTCCCCGGCGTAGGCACACCGATCACGCGAATCAGCGAACCGTCCAACTACAGAGACAGCGCCGATGACCCCAAAGATCGTTCGGTCATCTGCGTCGAAATCCCCTGCGAGGTCGGCGACGACATCTGGACGGCCACCGACGACGAACTCGGCACCATCGTGGACCGGGCCATCAACGATTTCGACCTCCCGCGATTGCATCTCACTGGGGTCGAGTCCCGCCGCTTGGGGTCCGTCTATCCGGTCTACGAGCACGGATTTGCGCCCAGACTCGCGCGACTGGAAGCCTGGGCGGACGACATACCTGGGGTGACGACGCTAGGTCGGTCGGGTCTGTTTGCGCACGACAACACCCATCACGCGTTGATCATGGCGGCAGCGGTTGCTCATTCGCTCGACGAAAAGGGCCGCCTCGACGCCGCTCGATGGAGCGACGCCCGGGAATCCTTCCGCGCCCACGTCGTCGAAGACTGACTCGCAGCAAGGGCTGATGTCGACCGGACTAGGGGCGGTTCAGCTCGCGGTGCACCGCCGGGACGACCTTGCGTAGGTATCGGCCCAGCGAGACGAACGAACTCCCGGTGGTGCGGAAGCGGTAACTGATCGGCACCTCGGCATACACAAAACCCTTAGCCAGCAGGTCCAGGGTAAGCACCTGGGCATAGTTGTAGTCGTGCACGACCTCGGCCACCCGCAGCGCGGCCGGCGAGAACGTCCGGAAGCCCGACTGCCCGTCGGTGAGGTCGCCTCGACGGGTCATCCACCGCATCCATCGGGTCAGCACCAGGTTGCCCACCCGGCGATGGGGGCGCATGGTCTCGATGGTCCCCGCGAACCGGCTGCCGATCACGTAGTCCGCACTTCCCGTCAGGATCGGTGCCACGACCTCCGCTATCTCTTCCGGCGGATACTCGCCGTCGGCATCGATATAGACCCCGGCAACCGGGCGGCGGGCAGCGGCTTCGGCGAGCCCCCGTCGCACCGCAGCACCGAGGCCCCGGTTGGGACTGACGCTGATCACCGTGGCGCCCGCAGCCGAGGCCACCGCAGCCGTAGCGTCGGTCGATCCGTCGTCGATCACCAGCACCTCGACGCGGTGCCCGTGCGCTCGCTCGGGGACGCGGGCGATGACCGAGGCGATGATCTCCTCTTCGTTGTGGGCGGGCATAAACACCACGATGGGCGCGTCGGTGTCACTGCCGGGGCCCGCTGGCCGCGCTGGCAGGTCGCGCGGCAGACGCCACCGCCCCCAATAGCCCGGCGCCGGGGCACACAACGCCACACCGCCGGTGAACAGGCTGTATGCCGTCTTGACCCCGTGCGTGGCCAGCACCACCGCGAAGGCTGGGCCGGCGTCAAAACCCAGCGCCACCAGCGCCGCCGTCCCGGCCGCTTCGTAGGTCCCGAAACCGCCAGGGGTGACCGCTACCACCTGGGCAAACACGGTGATCGCCGTGACTCCGGCGGCTTGCGCAACACTGATCTCCAGCCCCGCCGAGTTTGCCACCGCCAGCAACACCATGGCTTCCAGCAGCCACGCCCCGACGGTTGCCGCCACCACCAGCAGGTCCGGGGTCTTTGCCGCAGCATCGGCACTGACCCGCCGGGACCACCACCATGACACCGCCAGCCCAGCGCCCAACATCGCGCCGATGGCGATCGAACCCCCCACCCCCACGATGGACGTCAACGCCACCGGCGTAGCGACGGCCGCGACCACGATCAACGCCACCAAGTCGCCGAGCCGGAGCACCACCACCCCGGCGATCACCGACCGAGGGGCCAGCGCAGTGCGGCGCAGCACACTGGTGACCCGCAAGATCTCTCCCAGGCGCAGCGGCAGCACGTGGTTACCGAGCAGCGACACGTGGATGCCCGCCCACGCCTGCCCGTGACTCAGGCCCGGTTGCACCCGAGTCCACGCCAGGCTGCGAATCCCGAACGCTGCGGCATACGCCATCAGTGCACCAACCATCGTCAGCGGTGAGCCCGCCACCGCGCCCGCGACCTGCGCCAACGGTGCGGTCTGAACCACACCGACCAGCCACCACACAGCGGCAACCGTCGCAACCACGCCCACGATGGTTCGCGGCGCGGCCAGGCGATCCGTCCACGTCTGCGGGGCCGCTGGAGCGACGGCGATGGCCCCGTCGGAACGTTTGTTCATTAGGCAAGGATGCCCTAACCTAATTAGGTACGTGGACACTTGCGTTATTCACCGCACCTGGAGGTCGAGTTGGGCATCGTCGTCACCGGCGCCTCCGGGTTTGTGGCAGGCACCCTCGTCCCTGTCCTGACCGGCGCCGGTCACCGTGTGGTGGCGATAGACCGTGCCGCCCCGACCCTGTTCAACCAGAGCGTGACCCACCTGACCTGCGAGCTCTCGACTCCTCGCGACGAGGTCATCACGGCTTTGCGCGAAGCCGATGCCGTCATTCACGTGGCTGGCTGCCCGGGGGTGCGCGATTCGGCGCCGAGGGTGGCCCAGCGCCGCCACCGCGACAACGTCGACGCCGCCGAGGCCGTTTTGGCTGCCACGCCCGCAGCCACTCCTACCATCGTGTTGTCCTCCTCGTCGGTCTACGGAGGGGCCCGCTTCCACTCGTCCCCCGGCACCTGCCGCGACACGATCTCCGCTAGCCATGAGGACGACCCACTCTGCGCACGCGGGGGCTACGCGGCCAGCAAGATCGCGACCGAGCAGGTATGCCGCCAGCGCGCCGACGCCGGGGGCCACGTACTGGTGGTGCGACCGTTCACCGTGCTCGGTGAGGGCCAGCGCCCCGACATGGCCGTGGCTCGATGGGCCCACGAAGCCCGCAACACCGGGGCCGTCACCGTGCTGGGCGACCCTGCACGAACCCGCGACTTCACCGATGTCCGCGACGTAGCCCGCACGCTGTCGGCGTTGCTCGATTGCGGCGCTACGGGGACCGTAAACCTAGGCACCGGTCGCGGCCAGACCCTCGCGGCGCTGGCCACTGCGGTCTCGAACGCCGTCGGCGTGACCCCTGCACTCCATGTCGTGCCCGCCGGGGAGGCCGAGGTGGCCCACACCCGGGCGCACACCCAGCGGCTGCGCTCCCTCGTCGGCTTTGTCCCGCATACCGACCTGCCCGACGTGGTCGCCCGCTCCGTGGCCAGCCTGCGCGCTCCCTCACTCAGCACCCCGTCTCGCAGTCTGCGTGACGACGCCGTCGACCGCTTGGGTCAGCGCACGCGGGTCAGCGCATGACGGTCCAACCGAGGCCCCTGGTCGCAGCCGCCCTCATCGCCGGCCTGCTGAGCCTGGTCGTCTCAGCGCTTGGCGTCTCCATCCGCGCCGCTGACGTGGGTGCAGCTGCGGTCGACGAGCCGCAATACCTGCTCACGGCCGCGAGCCTGTGGGAAGACGGCGACCTGGACATCGCCAATCAGCGGGCCCAAGGCAGCGCCAGCCAGTACTACGACGCCACGCTGCCGGTGCAAACGTCAGTGCTGGCCGGCGGCGAGCGGATCAGCCCGCACGACCCGCTGCTGCCGGTGGTGCTGGCCCCCGCGGTCGGCCTCGGCGGCTATATCGGCGCCAAATCCGTGATGGCGTTGATGGCCGGCCTGCTGGGGGCAGCCACCGCGTGGGTTGTGGGCACCCGGTGGGCGGTGTCACCCGTGCTGGCCGGCAGCGTTGCTGCCGTTGCGGGGGTGTCTGCACCGTTGGCGATCTACGGCAACCAGGTCTACCCGGAGGTGCCCGCCGCGTTGGCCGTCGTCATCGCGGTCGGTGCCATCGTGCCGCCTCTGGGCGGCGTTGCAACGTCTCGCAGCACGGTAATACGGGCCGTCGTGCTGGTGCTCGCCGTGAGCGCGCTGCCCTGGTTGGCGATCAAGTACGTGCTGGTCGCCGGGGCGCTAGCCGCCGTCGGCCTATGGCGCTTGCGCTTCACCGACCACCGACTCGTAGCTGCGGTGATCGCTGCGTTTGCGGTTTCCGGCGCCATCTGGCTGGCGGCACACCGCGTCCTGTATGGCGGCTGGACGGCATACGCGACGGGTGATCATTTCCAGAGCTCGGGTGAGTTCGGGGCGGTCGGTTTTTCCCCGGACTATCTGGGGCGCAGTGTGCGACTGATCGGGTTGTTGACCGACCAGGACTACGGGCTGATCGCCTGGGCACCCGTGTGGTTGCTCGCCATCCCCGCTGCGGCGTTCCTAGCGGGTCTGCACCGGGCGACCCCGACAACTTCTTCGTCCGCAGCGTCCGCCCCCTCCGAAGCGTGTTCAGCGTCCGCGATATCGGTGCTCGCTTTTCCGCTCCTCGTGGGTTGGCTGACCGCAACGTTCGTAGCGCTGACCATGCACGGATTCTGGTCGCCGGGGCGCCAGGTGGTCGTCGTGCTGCCGCTTGCCGCGATGCTGATCGCCGTCGCCCTGTCCCAGGTCCGCGCCCGTGCGCCGCGCACCACCGGGGTGGCAGTCTTTGTGGCCGCCGGGACACTCGCGGTCACCAGTGTCTCGATCATGGGCTGGGTTCTCGTCGCAGGACACCAAGGCACGCTGACGTGGGTCGGTGCCCCCAACCTCTCTCCGCCAGCGCCCGTGGTCGCGATGCGCTCGATCTTGCCGAACTACCGAGACCTTGGCCCGGGCGCGTGGGTGCTGCACGGGCTCTGGGTCGGTGCTGCCATCCTGATGGCGGTAGGCAGTTGGCTGGCCGGCCGCCGCCTCTGCGCACCTGACCCCCGCACCGACGAAGCCCACAGCGACGACGCTCAAACCAACGCCGGGCACCCTGCCTCTTCACACGCTGAAACGAAAGAACTGACTTCATGACGCTGCCCCGTCCCACGCCTCTACGCGCGCTCGGTCTCGGCGCCTTGACCGGCGTGCTCGCGCTGACCGCCACGGGCTGTGCTGGCGGTGACGACAACGTGGTCCGGGTCTATTCGGCGCGGCACTACGACCTGGAAGAGGCCTTCGAAAAGTTTAACGAAGAGACCGGTGTGAAGGTCGAGTTCTTGTTTGGATCCGACGCCGAGTTGCGCGAGAAGATTGAGGCCGAAGGCGAAGACACCCAGGCTGACGTCTATATGACGGTCGATGCGGGCAACCTGGCGAATGCCGCTGAGCAGGGCATTTTCGCCCCCCTGACTTCGCAGGTGCTCACCGACGCGGTGCCCGAAGGTTTGCGCGACCCCCAGGACCGGTGGTTCGGCTTAGCCCAGCGAGCGCGGACCATCGTCTACTCCCCCGAGCGGGTCGACGTCGGCGAACTGTCGACGTATGAGGATCTGGCCGACCCGAAGTGGAACGGCCGTCTCTGCCTGCGCAACTCAACCGCCACCTACACCCAGTCGTTGGTGGCCTCAATGATCGCGGCCGACGGGGAGCCCAAGACCGAAGAGGTCGTCAAAGGGTGGGCCGACAACGCGGAGATCTTCAACAACGACGTCGACATCATCAGCAACATCGCGAGCGGGAGGTGTGACGTGGGCATCGTGAACCATTACTACTTCGCGAACGAGCTCAACGACAATCCTGACCTTCCCGTCGAACTTTTCTGGGCCAACCAGGACACCACCGGCGTCCACGTCAACATCTCAGGTGCCGGGGTCACCGCCAACGCCGATGACCCCGAGTTGGCCCAGCAGTTGCTCGAGTGGCTGGCCACCGACGGTCAAGATGAGTTTGTCGGCGACAATTTCGAGTACCCCGTGAACAAGGACGTTGCACCTGACCCGCTGATCGCGGACTTTGGTCCGTTCCGCGCCCAAGACGTCGATGCGGTGGCCTACGGCGAACTCAACACCGAAGCCGTGGAGCTCATGGCCCGCGCGGGATACGAATGAGCGTTTCCCAAGAATCGGGGGCAACAACCTCGGCCAGGCACACGCTAGGCCCCAAACGGCTACGTAACACCGGCGACGGTCGTCGTCGGTGGCAGTTCGTCGTGCTCGCGCTGGCCCTGATCACCACCATCCCGGTGCTGTTGGTCGTCGGATCGCTGCTGACTCCTGACCTCAGCGTGTGGGGTTTCTTGGTCGACCTGGGCCTGACCTCGATGGTGGTGACGACGCTGGCGCTCGTCGTGGTGGTCGTCTCCGGCAGCGTGGCCATGGGCGCCGGTCTGGCCTGGCTGGTCGGCAAGTATCGCTTCTGCGGCCAACGCTGGTTTTCCTGGATGCTGGTGCTGCCACTGGCCGTGCCCGCATACGTCATGGGGTTCGTCTATATCGGCCTGCTGGACCACCCCGGGCCGATCCAATCCGGCCTACGCGCGGTCTTCGGACCCGACGTGTGGTTCCCCGAGGTGCGTTCCTTTGCGGTCTGCGCGATCGTGCTCATCATTGCGCTCTACCCCTACCCGTACATTTTGGCTCGCGCGGCGTTACGGGAGCAATCGGCCACCACGTATGACGCTGCTCGGGCCCTCGGTGCCGGTCCCCTTCGCGCGGCGTGGCACGTCGTCTTGCCGCTGGCCCGTCCCTCGCTAGCCGCTGGCGGTTTGTTGGTGGCCATGGAGACGCTGACCGACTTCGCGACCGTGCAGTACTTCGGGGTGCAAACCGTCTCGGTCGGCATCCACCAGGTCTGGGTTGGCATGTACAACCGCGCGGCCGCTGCCGAACTGGCCGGCGTGGTGTTGATGTTTGCCGTGCTCGTGCTCGCTCTGGAACGAATCGGTCGCGGCGGGGCACGTTTCCACCAGCAGGGCGGCGGCGGGCATGCCCTGGAGCCCACGACGTTGACCGGTCGGCGCGCGCGGGGGGCCACGGCCGTCTGTCTGAGCGTCGTTGCGCTGACCTTTGTGGTGCCGGTCGTTCAGTTGCTGGTCTGGACCGGGCCGCTGATCGGCGACGGCGGGCTGGACAGCCGCTACCTCGGATACCTCGGCAACAGCGCCATGATCGCGGGCATCGTCGCGGTGACCTGCGTGCTGGTGGGCGTCGTGCTCGCCAGCGCCACGCGCCTCGGTGGTGGCCGGTGGACCGGGTGGATGGCTCGCTCCGCGACGGTGGGGTATGCCGTGCCAGGCCCGGTCGTGGCGATCGGCGTGCTGATCGTGCTCTCGGCTGCTGATTCGATTCTTGACGTGTTCGGCATCAACTGGGGCGGTGTGCTGATCACCGGCACCTTGTTCGGCTTGTTGTACGCCTACGTCATCCGCTTTGTGGCCTTGGCGTGGAGCAGTCTCGACGCCGGCCTCGAGAAGGTCTCACCCTCGCTGACCGCCGCTGCCCTGACGCTGGGCACCAAGCCGATCGGCGTGATGCGGCGGGTCCATCTGCCGTTGCTGGGCCCCGGCGTCGGAGTGGCGTTGGTGCTCGTAGCCGTCGACACGCTCAAAGAGTTGCCGATCATGTTGCTTCTGCGTCCCTTCGGGTTCGAAACGTTGGCCGTGTGGGTCTTTGAGTTGGCGGCCGAGTCCCGGTGGGAAACGGCTGGCCTGCCCGCTTTGACGATCATCGCCGTAGCCCTGGTGCCTATCGTGCTGGTGTTCCGGCATACGCTGGCAGTCCCTGATCCAGAAAAGAGTGAGTCGCCGTCATGAGCACGACCCTGCACGCGAGCGCATCAGCACCCGAGGCCAAGAACGATGCCTCCGGCTCTGTGCTTGAGTGTGTCGGCGTGACGAAGCGGTTCGGCTCGACCACCGCGGTCAACGACATTTCGCTCAGCCTGGGTCGCGGCGAGGCGTTGGCGATTGTAGGGCCCAGTGGGTGCGGCAAGTCCACGCTGCTGCGAATGATGGCCGGGCTGACCACCGTCGACTCCGGGACGATCTTCGTTGACGGCAAGGAGGTCGCCGGACCCACAACCTTCGTGCCCGCCGAGCGCCGCGGAGTGGGCATCGTGTTTCAGGATTTGGCCCTGTTTCCGCACTTGAGCGTGGCCGACAACGTGGCCTTTGGCTTGGCCCGTCGATCCGGTGCATCCCGCGGACGCAGTTGGCTGCACGTCCGAGGAGGTGGCAGTCAGGTCGAGCCACACGACGAGCGGGTCCGGGAAATGTTGGAGTTGGTCGGTCTCAGCCGATTCGGCGACCGCTTCCCGCACCAACTCTCCGGCGGTGAGCAGCAACGGGTGGCCATTGCCCGCGCGTTGGCCCTCAATCCGGACGTGGTCCTGCTCGACGAGCCGTTTAGCCAGTTGGACCGTGGCCTCGCGGCCCGGGTGCGCGACGAGGCGATTGAGGCCCTTCGCGCCTCCGGTGCCAGCGTCGTCTTAGTGACTCACGATCAGGACGAGGCGCTGGCCGTCGGGGACCGTGTCGCCGTGTTGCAGGTCGGGAAGCTGGTGCAGGTCGCCGATCCCGAGGAGGTCTTCCACCGTCCGGTTAACCGGTTCGTGTCGACGTTTCTTGGCGAGGCGGACTTCTTCTCCGGGGTGCGTCACGGTGAGTCCGTCGACACGCTCCTTGGCCCACTGCCGGTGTTTGCCGGGGTCGACGGTGATGTCGACGTCATGACGCGCCCGCACGACCTGACCGTGCTGCCGTTGGTGCTTGCTGATGGCACCGAGCGCACCCGGGATCAGGGCGCTGCTGGTGTGGTTAGGCGCATCGAGTTCCGTGGGGGCGATGTGTTGCACCACGTCACCCTCGATGCCGGCCCTTCGCTGCGGGCCCTGACCTCGCACACGCACAAGGTGGCCGTCGGTGACCGGGTGTTGGTGCCTACTCCTGCGGCCCACCCCCTGACCGCCTTCGACGTCTCGTGCCCCACGCACAAGAGCCCACCCACTCAGAGTTAACTCGTCTCCCCACCCTGAGCGTGTGACGAGATTGGGGCCCTGGGCTTATTCCTGTCACACGCTCGCTAGATCCCACCCGTCAGCGGAGCCCAGCCGGCACCTGCGCTAGCCGATGAGTTCTTCGACCTTCTTGGGCATCAGCGCTGCGGCCAAGACCAGCGCGACGGCCACCGCAGCCGAGGTCATAAACACGGCATGGATCGCCGGGTCCAAAACGCCCGGCGGCAAGGAGTCGAGGTCTGCGGGCGCTCCGGCGAGCCGATCAGCCACGATGTGGTTCACGATCGCCCCGAACGCCGCCACCCCCACGGCGCTGCCGACCGACCGGGCAAACAGCGACGCACTGGTGGCCACGCCTCGATCCTTGCGCTGCACCGCGGCCTGCGCGGCCACGATCGCCGGGCTGGCGACATAGCCAAAGCCCAGTCCCATCACGAAGCAGGGCACCGCCAGCCACCATACGGGGCTGCCTGCGTTGATGCTCAGCAACATCGACGCCCCGGCCAGGGCAATCAACGAGCCGATCAGCATCGTCGAGCGGAAGCCGATCGAGAGGTACAGCCGCCCGGACGTGGTGGCCGCAATCGGCCAGCCGATCGTCATGGCGGCCAGCGCAAACCCGGCCGTGACCGCACCGGTGCCGAGCACACCTTGGGCGAACAGCGGCACGTAGGACGTCAGCCCGAGCAGGAGCACACCGACCACCAACGAGACGAACATCGCCGACCCGACGACCCGGTGGCGGAAGACCCAGAGCGGCAGGATGGGCTCGCGCACCTTCGATTCGACGACCACGAAGGCCACGATGAGCACGGCCGAGCCGACAAACATCGAGATGCTGATCGCCGAGCCCCAGGCCCAGAAGATGCCGCCTTCGAGCAACGCTACGAGCAGCAGCCCGGTGCCGCTGAGCAGCAGCATCGCCCCGAGGTAGTCGATTCGCGGCTTGACGGTGGATGGCTCGAGGCCTTCGTCGTAGCGGGTCCACAGCATCCACGCCGCGACCAAACCCAGCGGCAAGTTCACCAAGAAGATCCAGCGCCACGAGAGGTAGTCGGCGAAGATGCCGCCCAGTGTCGGTCCGACGATGGAGGCGATGGCCCAGACGCTGGCCAGATAGCCCTGCACCTTGGCGCGTTCGGCCACCGAGTAGATGTCGCCGACGATGGTGATTCCGACGGGTTGGACGGCCCCGGCACCGAGGCCTTGCAGTGCGCGGAAGGCAATCAGCGACCCCATCGACCAGGCCAGGCCGCACAGCAGCGAGCCGACCACGAAGAGGCCCACCCCCAAGAGAATGATCGGTTTGCGACCGAAGAGGTCGGCCAACTTGCCGTAGATCGGGACCGACACGGCTTGGGCCAACAGGTAGATCGAGAACAGCCACGGGAACTGGCTCAGGCCGCCCAGATCGCGGACGACTGCCGGGATGGCCGCCGCGAGGATGGTCGCGTCAATGGCGACCAGGCCGGTGCTAAGCATGACCGCCAGCAGGATGGGGCCACGTTCGCTGCGCAACCCGACACTGGCACGAGTGATCGGGGCACCAGCGGGAAGGGTCACTGCATACCAAACGACCGGCAGGTCACGTGCATTCCGCTACGGCGGGCAGGACGGCCGGTACTCGCGTGGGCGAGCCTGCCAACGTGCTCTAACTCGGCCAAGCCTCGTCACGCGAAGGAGCGTCCCAGAACATCCATTCGTAGCGACAGCTGGTGCGAAATGCCTGGTACATCCGGGCGGTGACCTCCGGCGAGCTCTGCTGCGCGAGGGTGTCCACGATCACCCGTGCCTGCCGGGTCGACTCCGCGAAGTCAGGGTCCCCGTAGGTTGCGATCCAGTCGCTGTAGGGATGCCCAGCCAGGTCAGCGACAGCATTTTTGAGGCGACTCCCGACGTCGTCATAGATCCAAAAGCACGGCAAGATAGCGGCCGCCAGCACCGGATAGCAACCCTGTCCCACTAACGCCCATAGGTATGAGGTGTAGGCCCGGCATACCGGCATCATCTCCGCGACGGTGGGCTCCGTTGCGTCAAGGGGGGCCACACGCGTCTCGTGTAGTTGACGTTCCACCGCAATCGCCCCGTAAGCGCTATTCGCCCAGAACATCAACTCGTCTGGGTCGGTGCACTGGCTAGCTGCTGCGGCCAACACCCGCGCGTAGTCACCCAGGTAGAGGGCGTCCTGCGCCAAGTAACCGGAGAAGGTACCCGCATCCAACGTGCCATCAGCGAGGCGAAGTAGGAACGGGAGTTCGTCGATGGAAGATCGCAACGCCGCAGAGTCGCGCCACGCCTGATCGGTGAAGGTCGGCTCACTGAAGGTCTGATCGGTGAAGGTCTGCTCGGTGGATGCCGGTTCCGTTGCTGTCGTCATGAGTCCCAAACCTGGTAGAGGTGGTGGACCGGCCCGTTTCCGTGACCAATCCCGAGATCGGCGCCCGCGACAAGCGCACCGTTGAGCCAGGTCTTCGCCTTCTGCACGGAACTCAACCAGTCGTGCTCGTGGGCGTAGAAGGCGGCGATGGCTGCGGACAGCGTGCACCCGGTGCCGTGCGTGTGATCCGTGTCGATCCAGGGCCCGCGCACCTCACTGATGCCATCTGCGTCGACCCACACATCGACGGCCTCGGGACCGTCTATGTGCCCACCCTTGACCAGCACCCGCTGGGCCCCGAGATCACGAAGTGCTTGGCCCTGATCAGCCATCTCGACGGTAGTGGTGGCTAGGGGCCGCCGCGAAAGGACCGCAGCCTCGTGCACGTTGGGGGTCACCACCGCAACGAGCGGCAGCAACTCGCGGATAGCGTCGAGGGCATCGTCGTCCACCAGCCGACTGCCGCTGGTGGAGACCATGACCGGATCCATCACTACCGGGCACGTCATGGAAGACCTCATGCTCTGCGCTACCGCGCGGGCTATCGATGCGTTGGCCAGCATCCCGATCTTGGCGGCGTCAACCTTCACATCGTCGAAAAGCGTGCTGATCTGCTCGGCCACGAAGTCCGCCGGGACAGCGTGTATGCCGGTGACACCCTTTGTGTTCTGAGCCGTGAGGGAGGTCAGCACGGCACACCCGTAACTGCCCAGTGCACTAAAGGTTTTGAGGTCTGCCTGGATGCCAGCGCCCCCTGAGGGGTCACTACCGGCCACGGTCAGAACGATCGGCGGTCTAGGCACGAGGCCGTCCCCTCTCCCACGCCGCCAACAACTGGGCGCTCGCAGCCTCGGGATCCTCCTGACCGCATACCGCGCTGATGACGGCACCCCCGTCGCCACCGTTGCGTCGCACGGACGCTAATCGCTCCACGTTAATTCCACCGATGGCCACTACCGGCCAAGGACTCCTCGCCGAAAGTTCGCTCAAACCGTCGAGGCCGATCGTCGGTCCGTGGTTCGGCTTGCTGGAGGTTGCCCATACCGGCCCGACCCCGAGGTAGTCGATGGTCCCGTCCGCGAATCCGCGTGCCACGTCGATTTCGGACGCACGGCTGACGGACAGTCCCAAAAGTGCGTCGGGTCCAAGCACGCGGCGTGCTTCCTCTGCGGGAAGGTCGCTTTGGCCGACGTGAGCACCATCAGCGCCGATCGCTTCGACCAGTTCGACACGATCGTCGATGATTAACGGCACGCCGCTGCCCTTCAACGCTGCACTCAACTCTTGACCCATCCGGATGAACTCGTCGTCCGGAGCGGTCGAATCACGAAGTTGCACGACGGTCACCCCACCCCGAACGGCCGCTTCCACCGTGGCGATGATTCCGAGACCCTCGCACTGTTGCGCGTCGGTGATCAGGTACACCCGCAGGTCGATCGGTCGGGACGTCTGCACGGTGTCGGGTCTGTTGGTTGGGTGATCAGCAGGTCGGGCGCTCATAGCAGGACCACGCGATCCGCCAGTTCGTCGGGACTGAGCGTTTCGAGGCGATCGAGTAAGGCGGCGGCGAAGGAGCCCGGTCCGCTCGACTGCTCGATGGCTACATCAGCGGCCACGGTCAGATGCGCGGTCGCCGCCGCCGCAGCGAGCAACGCCGGCGAGACCGCTGCATACCCAGCCATCAGTGCGCCGAGTGCACACCCGACCCCGGTCACCTTCGTCAGCCACTGATGGCCGTTGGCCAGCCGGATCAGATCCGTGCCACCGGTTAGATGATCTACGGGACCGCTGACTGCGACCGCACTCGCCCCGCCCCCAGCCAGCACCTTCGCGGCGGAAAGGGCGTCTTCGGGTGCCGCCACGGATTCGGGGCCTCGCCCGCCAACGCCACCGCCGAGAGCAATAATCTCGCTTGCGTTCCCGCGCACGATGGTCGGACTGTTCGTCAACAGGTCGTGGGCAATCTTGGTACGCCAGGTTAACGGCCCCACCGCGACCGGGTCGAGCACCCACGGAGTGCCCGCTTCATCAGCCACGCCGACGGCCGCCTTCATGGCGGCGACGGTGTGATCCTGGGGGGTGCCCAGATTGATCAGGACCGCCGAAGCGACCCGAGCAAATTCACCGGCCTCGTGGGGGTTGTCGATCATGGCCGGGGCGGCGCCGCTGGCCAGCAAAACGTTAGCGGTCCAACCCGTCACCACACTGTTCGTGATGCAGTGCACCAGTGGCGCGGTCTCGCGGTAGTCGCGTAAGGCTTGGGCTATCGCGGCCTCGTCAAAGGGTCGGGTAGGGGGAATGGGTACAGCAGTCATCTGGACGTTCCTTCGCTAGTTCGAGCTAGATCAGGTTCAACGGGTTTGTTCTCAGCCACTCGTGGCACCCCGCGTCGCTAACGACCCTACCTGGGTCCTTAGCTGGCCGAGATCGGGGCGGGGTTTCGCCGGCCCTGGAACCCTCGTCTTGTGGCGTCTTGTGGCGTCTTGTGGCTAATCTCGCCAGTGGGCACCTACGGGGGCAGTCGGCCTACTCGTGGTCCAGGGCCTCTAGCTCAGTGAGCGCGTGCTCCCAGCGCGCGCGCTTTTCGTCGAGCGATTGCTCCCACCACGGCGTGCCGCGCTCACCGAGGCCGTGCTTGGCGATGCCCACCCGCCGTCGGTGCGGAGCGGGATCTTCACCTTTGCGTTTGGCCACCCCGACCGCCGACCGACCGCGCCCCAGGTGGGATCGCAAGGTCGCCGCGACGTCCTCCGGGATATCCGGATCCTGGCGCCGCCAACGGCGACCTTTGATGACGAAGAACCGTTCGTCCTCGTCCTCGTGCTCTGCTCGCTGGGCCACACGCTCAAATCTACGCAGTCGCAGACCCGTTCGCGCGGGCTAAACGCTGCGCTGCTGGGCTTGTCGGTAGCGGCGGATCAGGGCGTTGGTCGAGCTGTCGTGCGTCAAGTCAGGCGCGTCGCTAGAAGTCAGCTCGGGCTCGATGACCTTGGCCAGTTGCTTACCGAGCTCGACGCCCCATTGGTCGAAGGAGTTGACGTCCCAGATGACACCTTGGACGAACACCTTGTGCTCGTAGAGCGCGACCAGCATCCCCAGCGTGTGCGGGGTCAACGCGTCGAGCATCAGCGTGGACGTCGGACTGTTGCCCGTGAACGTCTTGTGCGCGACGAGCACGCCACTGACCCCGTCGGCTTCAACTTCGCTGGAGGTCTTGCCCATCGCGAGCGCCTCAGTCTGGGCCAGCAGATTGGCGGTCAGCAGGTCGTGGTGATCGCCCAGCGACCCCTTGCCGGTGTGGAAAGGCTTGACGACCCCGATGAAGTCGGCGGGGATCAACTTCGTGCCTTGGTGGATCAGCTGGTAGAACGCGTGTTGCCCGTTCGTCCCCGGCTCACCCCATACGATCGGCCCGGTCTGCACCTCAACCGGCGAGCCGTCAAGGGTCACCGACTTGCCGTTGCTCTCCATGTCCAACTGCTGCAGGTATGCCGAGAAGCGCTGCAAATATTCGCTGTAGGGCAGTACGGCGTGGGTTTCGGCACCGAAGAAGTTGTTGTACCAGACCCCCAGCACGCCCATCAGCACCGGAAGGTTCGACTCGAACGGTGCCGTCTGGAAGTGCTCGTCCATCTCGCGGAAGCCGGCGAGCATGTCGTCGAAACCGTCCGGACCGATGGCGACCATGATCGAGAGGCCAATGGCGGAGGTGAACGAGTAGCGGCCACCGACCCAGTCCCAGAAGCCGAACATGTTGTCGGTGTCGATGCCGAAATCGGCGACGAGCTCGGCGTTCGTGGAGACGGCCACGAAGTGCTTCGCGACCGCCTCGTCCCCGAGCGAGGCGACCAGCCATTCGCGAGCCGTCGTGGCGTTGGTCAGGGTTTCGACCGTCGTGAAGGTCTTGGACGCAACGATGAACAGCGTCTGCGCAGGGTCGAGGTCGCGCGTGGCTTCGAACATGTCGGTGGCGTCCACATTGGAGACAAACCGAAAGTCCATGTCTCGCTGGCTGAAGTCGCGCAACGCCCCGTAGACCATCGCCGGGCCCAGGTCGGACCCGCCGATCCCGATGTTGACCACCGTGGTGATGCGTTCTCCGGTGTGCCCCGTCCACTGCCCGCCGCGAACCTGGTCGGCGAACGTCCGCATACGGCCCAGCACCTCGTGCACCTCGGGCACCACGTTCTCGCCATCGACCTCGATGACCTCGTCGGGGGCCGCGCGCAGGGCCGTATGCAACACCGCACGGTCTTCGGTGGTGTTGATCTTCTCGCCGCTGAACATCGCATCCATGCGCTCAGCCACGCCGCGCTCCTTGGCGAGGTCGAGCAGCAAGCGAATGGTCTCCTCGGTCACCCGATGCTTGGAGTAATCGAGGTAAAGGCCACCTGCCTGCGCGGTCAGTTGCGTGCCGCGCTCAGCGTTCTGGTCGAAGAGATCCCGAAGATGCACCCCCTTAACCTGCTCGTAGTGCTCGTGCAGGGCCTGCCATTGCGGGAGCTGAGTCAGCGTCATACCGGCAGTCTTGCGCATCTGCACGCTTCCCTGCATCCCCAGTCACAGACCATTGACTGGTCAGACTTCCTGCGATAAGCAAGAGTGACAACTCCAGGAAGAACTACTACTCTGCGTAATACATCGACGAAAGGTGCACCATGACCTCATCTCAGAAAGCCCGTTCGGTTGTCGTCGGGTACGACGGATCCGGCCCTTCCGAGGCCGCGTTGCAATGGGCAGCGCGCGCCGCCGAGCACCAAGGCCGTGGGCTGACGATCCTGCACGCAGCCGAGCGCATCACCTACACCCAAGATGCCGGCAGCGGCCTCTGGGACAAAAAGGACGTCATCGACCAGGCCGAAGAGGTCGCCCAACACGGGGCTGACACCGTGGCCAAAACCTCGCCGGATCTACCGGTTCAGGTTGCTGGCTCGTTGTTCAGCGCCAAGGTCGCCCTTGGAGAGCTGTCGACTCAGGCATCGATGATGGTGTTGGGAAGCCAAGGCAAAGGCCGCATCGGAACCGCCCTGCTCGGGTCTACCGCCTACGCCATTGCCGGATACTCCCGCTGCCCTGTCGTGATCGTTCGCGACGGCGAAGCACAGTTGCCGGGTCCGGATCGCCCCGTATTCGTGGGTATCAACGGCACCGGCGGCTCCGATCGAGCCGTTGCTGCCGCAGTCGACGTCGCCGAAGAATGGGACGCACCGCTCGTCCTCGTCACCACATGGGCCCCCGCAGACCCCGACCCGTGGAATCGAGGCCCGGTGGGATACAAGAACGCCGATGACGCCACGAGGGACTTCAAGGCCAAAGCCGAGAAGGCCAACGCCCAGGCGCTGGAGGAGGTCAAGGCCGAGCACGGCGACATCCACGTCGAAGGCCAACTGATCCAGGCCCACCCCACCGACGGACTCGTTCAGGCCGCTGAGGGCGGGCTGCTCGTGCTCGGAACTCGCGGGCACGGCAGCTTGGCCGGAGCGATCCTGGGGTCCACAACCCTTGGCGTGCTGCACCAGACCACATCCCCGGTGATGGTCGTCGACTAACCCGACCGATCCGCATACCCCTGCGAGCCGATGACCGTTGTGCGTGCGCTCCCGTCGTTCGCGGCGGGGGTGGGCGATGTTCCAACGGTCATCGGCTCGCCACGTTTCACCCCACGAGAGGACTCTCATGTCAGTCGACGTCGCACCCGCACCGACCCCTTGCCTTTTGTCTGCGAACGCGCAACGTGTGGTCGAAGCGACCGCAGCGGTCTTGGCCGAGCATGCGGAGGAGATCACCGGGCGCTTCTACCCGGCGATGTTCGCCGATCACCCCGAGTTGCTTCGGATCTTCAACCACGGCAACCAGGCCACCGGCGAGCAGAGCAAAGCGTTGGCGGCATCCGTGGTGGCCTATGCGGTGCAGTTGATCGACCCGCAGGCTCCCTCGTTCGACCACGTGCTGCGCGCCATCGCCTACAAGCATGTGTCGTTGGGTATTCGACCGGAGCAGTACACGATCGTCGGGCACTACCTGCTCGCCGCCGTTGCCGACGTGCTTGGTGATGCCGTCACGCCCGAGGTCGCGGACGCCTGGAGCGAGGTCTATTGGCTCTTCGCCATGCAGCTCGGCGCCCACGAATCCCGCATCTACACCGAGCGATGCGTGGACCCGTCGCATCCCCTGCGGACCTATCGGGTGGTGCGCACCATCGAAGAGGCCCACGACATCGTCTCGGTCGTGCTGGAGCCCACCGACGACGAGCCGCTGCCTCAGATCACGCCCGGTCAGTACGTGTCGGTGTTCGTCGACCTCCCGGGCGGGGACCGTCAGCCGCGCCAGTACACGGTGTCTTCAACGGCGTCCGGTACTCGGCTGCAGATCACCGTCAACCGCGTCAAGGGCGTGGACGGTGCCCCCGACGGCCGGGTCTCCAGTTTCTTGAACGACGAGTTGAGCATTGGCGACGAGTTGGACGTCAGCGTGCCCGCCGGCGACTTCGTGGTCGCCGACGACGAGAGCCCGTTGCTGCTGGCCAGCGCCGGGGCAGGCGTGACGACCGTACTGCCGATCGTCGAGCACATTGCTCGCACCCAGCCTCGACGCCCGGTCATCGTGGCTCACGCCGACCGCACCCCCGCCGACCACGCTCTGCGCGAAACCGTGCGTCACGTGGGTCGAGCGATCGACGACTTCACGGCATACACCTGGTATGAGGATGGAGGCGGAGCCGACGGTGCCCGGACCGGATACATGGACCTGGGCGACGTGGCCTTGCCCGACAACGTCCAGGTCTTCACCTGCGGCCCGTTGCCGTTCATGCGGATGGTCCGCTCGACGTTGCTGAAGCGTGGCGTGCCGAGCGACCACATCCGGTACGAGGTGTTCGGACCTGACCTGTGGGCCGCAGGCGATCTGGACTAACTCGGAGATGGGTTAGTCGGTGGTCGTCGGCTCAATGAACGCCGCCGTGTCGTAGTACGTCGCGAACCGGCTGACCGAGTCACCGTCGAACGTCAGCAGCGACACCCCGGCGTAATGGATGTCCCGGCCCGTGGCCAGGGTGCCGCTGGAGTGCCACTCGAGCACTGCCTCGTCACCGGACTCGACGACACGGTCGAACTCGGTGGCGATACTGTCGAACTCGGCCAGGTACTGCTGCCAGAAGGTCGATGCGTCGGCCTCCTTGCCGGGTCCGTGCTTGCGTTCGGGTCTCTTCAGCTCGGCGCCATCACCGAACTGATCAAGTAGGGCTTGGTCGTCACCCTTCTCGAGAGCCTGAAGGGCATCGGCAAAACGTTGCGCGCGTGGGTTGTCAGACACAAAACTCCTTAGATTGATGAAGAACTTTTACGATATGACGAGACGCACCACTGCGCAGCCCGAGAAGTTGACCGCATTACCGCTGAACGAAGGAATCCATCGTGCTTGTCCGGGACGTCATGACCACACCTGCGCACTCGTTGCCGATCGGGACCCCTCTTGAGGAGGCCATCGACCTCCTCGTCACCGCTTCCATCTCCAGTGTCCCCATCGTCGATGGTCACGATCAGGTGGTCGGCATCCTGACCGAAGCGGACGTGCTCCGAGTGGGCCTAGAACCCGACACCCGCGCCTCCCTGATGCCTCGCCCCAGCCCCTCCGCCCCCTGGCCTAGCGACGTGGACACGGTCATGACCGCCGATCCCCGCGTAGTCCAGCCGACGAGCGATGTCGCTGACGTAGCCCAACTCATGGGTGAGCGCGGGTGGAAATCCCTGCCCGTGACCGAGCACAACGCCCTCGTGGGGGTCGTGAGCCGCAGCGACATCTTGCGCGCTCTGCATACCTCGGATCAGGAGGTCGAGCAGGCCGTCCGCTCAGCGCTCGCCGTCTCCGCAAACTCGGACTGGACCGTCTCGGTGACGTTGGGCCTCGTGCGGATCGACGGCCCACAAGAAGGCCGTGAAGAACACCTCGCGCGGTCGGCGGCGACCGCGATCGCCGGCGTCCGGCGGGTCAGGGTGGTGAGGTAGTCGCTGCCGTGCGTGCTGACTACCGTTCAACGTCAAGGGTCGAAGGGCCCTGGGCAGTCCCCAACGCCTTCGATACGGTCATGGGATGGCAGACGTGGTGGAGCGAGGCGACATCATTCGGGTCTATCTCCTTGACGACCACGAACTGGTCCGTCGCGGTCTGCGCGACCTGCTGAGCGCCGAGGCCGACGTCGAGATCGTCGGTGAGGCTGGCACCGCTGCGGTGGCGCAGCGCGAGATCCTCGCGCTGCTCCCTGACGTGGCCGTGCTCGACGCCCGACTTCCCGACGGGTCCGGCATCGAGGTATGCCGTGAGGTCCGATCCCGTGCGCCAGGCGTCCAAGCAGTGATCCTTACCTCCTACGACGACGAAGACGCGCTCGTTGCGGCGATCATGGCCGGTGCAGCTGGGTTCGTCTTGAAGCAGATCAGCGGGTCTGGGTTGATCGACGGCATCCGGCTCGTCGCAGCCGGGAGGTCGCTGCTCGACCCCGCAGCCACCGCGCGAGCGCTGGACCGACTGCGGCGCGGCGACCCCCGTCAACGCCGACTAGACCTCTTGACGCCGCAGGAGCAACGGGTGCTGTCACTGATCACCGAAGGTCTGACGAACCGTCAAATCGGGGACCGGCTGGGGCTGGCCGAGAAGACCATCAAGAACTACGTCTCGGTCGTCCTGGCTAAGCTCGGCCTGCAGCGCAGGACCCAAGCTGCGGTGTTGGGCACTCAGCTCTTCGATAATGCCGATCGCCCCGCTCACTGAGGACGTTGGCCCCTGCGATCTCGGGACCATCGACTCTGCTCGTCGTCCTCGTTCGACGTCAGGCTAGAAGACGTCCCACACGGATGATCGAGACGACAGCGAGTAAGGCCATGCGCACCGTTACCGTGGCGAAGCCCATCCCCGGCCATGCGACATACGACGAAGTGGTGACCAAACCGGCGACCCGGCACGGCGGGTTAGGCGGACTCTAATGGGCTTACGCCTCGAGCAGGCTACGGATGTCGTCGGGCGTCATCGCGCCGGAGCTGAACTCCCCGTCGTCGATGACCGTCGCAAACAGTTCGCGTTTGCGGTCCTGGAGGGCCACGACCTTGTCCTCGATGGTGTCAGCCGAGACCATCCGGTAGACCATGACCGAGCGAGTCTGGCCGATGCGGTGAGTGCGGTCGATGGCCTGGGACTCTGCGGCGGGGTTCCACCAGGGGTCGAGCACGAAGACGTAGTCAGCCTCGGTCAGGGTCAACCCGAAGCCGCCCGCCTTGAGGCTGATCAAGAACACCGGGTCGTTGCCTTCCCGGAAGCCCTTGATGCGCTCGGGTCGGTTGCGGGTGCGGCCGTCGAGGTAGCTGTAGCCGATGCCCGCCTCGTCGAGCCTCGCCCGCACCAGCGCCAAGAACCCGGTGAAAGAGCTAAACACCAGGGCGCGGTGACCCTCGGCGGCCAGTTCCTGGACCTGCTCTAGTAGCGCGTCGATCTTCGCGGAGGTGGCCTTGCCTGCATACGCCTGATCAACCAGAGAGGGATCGAGGGCCATTTGCCGCAGCGCGGTAAGCGCCCTAAAGATGGCCACCCGGTTGCGATCCATGTCTTCGAGCAACCCCAGCACCCGCTGCCGCTCACGCTGCAGGTGTTGTTGATAGATCCGCCGGTGCGCTGCGCTGAGCTCGATGTGCAGCGTCTGTTCCTGCTTGGGCGGCAGCTCTGGTGCCACGTCGGCTTTGGTGCGGCGCAACATAAAGGGTCGTATACGTCTGCGCAGGATTGCGAGCTGCTCCGGCGCCTCGCCACTCTCGATGGGTTTGCGGTAGCGCTGGGCAAACACCTCTGGCTTGGGAAACAGGCCTGGCGCGGCGAGCGAGAGCATCGACCACAGATCCATCAGCGAGTTCTCCAACGGCGTGCCGGTGACGGCGAGGGTGAACGGTGCCCCGAGTCGGCGTACAGCGCTGTAGGTCTTGGAGCGGTGGTTCTTCACGAACTGTGCCTCGTCCAACACCACCCCCGACCACGCCACATCGCGGTATGCCGTGTCTTCGAGTCGCAACAACGTGTAGGACGTAACAACCACATGGGCTCCGGTCGCGGCCGCTTCGATGCTCTTCCCCCGCCGTTTCTGCGTGGACGTGATGGGGACCACCACCAGGTCGGGCGCGAACTTGGCCGCTTCGTCAACCCACGTGCCCACCACACTGGTCGGCGCGACCACCAGGATCGGCTGCTCTAGCTGGCTCCGCTGCTGGGCTCGCACCAGCAGTGCCAAGACCTGTACGGTTTTGCCCAGCCCCATGTCGTCGGCCAACACCCCACCAAGGCCGCCGTCCCAGAGCGCGCACAGCCAGGCAAAGCCTTCCTGCTGGTAGGGCCGCAGTGTCGCCGCGAGCGCTGCGGGGACTTGCGGAGGCTCGGCCTGACCGAGGCCCCGCATCCCGCCGACGGCGCGGCTCCAGCGTTCGCTCTGCTCATCGACGACCCCTAGTGCCATCAACTCTTCCCACAAGCTGACCTGGTATCGAGTGACCCGCAACGTGTCCGAGCCGGGGTCGCTAAGCTCGCGGGCTTCGTCGATCAGCGTGCGCAGCGACTGCAGCTCGGGCCGGTCAAGGGTGAACCAGGTTCCCGAGTCGAGCAGCATCACGTCCTCCCCGGCGGTCAGCGCCGAAAACAAGGGCGCGAACGGCACGTGCTCTCCGGCGATGCTCACGGTGACCTGCAGGTCAAACCAATCACTCTGCTGACCGCCGTCCGGGCCGTCCGTGGTCTTTAGGTGCACGACCGGGGCGGTGTCGGCCTCGACGTATGCCGCAGGCTCGCCGGTGACGGTCACGATCACGTCGCTGCGCTGGCGCAGCAGAGGCAGCACGTCGGCGGCGAAGGTCGCCGTCGAGACACCAGTGAGCGTGATGGCCGCGACTGGATGCAGAGCACCCGAGGCAGCACGGTGTTGGAGGGCCGGCATCCGTTGCAGCTCGATCAGGCTAGCCAGCAGCGCCTGCTCCGTCTCCAGGTCACGAGGGGGGTCGTAGACGGCGAAGTCCAACCCCACCCGGGTCCCCCTGCTCGCGGGTCCACTGTCCGCCGCATGGTCGTTGGTCGCCTGCTCGTCGGTCGCCTGCTCGTCGGTCGCGCCGTAGACGAATCCCCACGCGAGGCTGCACCGATGGCCCTCGTCAAAAGTCACGATGAGCTCGAGCCGTGGCGGCACGGCCTCGGCCAACGTGACGCTGTCGTCCGACGACCCCACCGACACCTGGCGGCTAAGCACCGGGTAGTACAGGTCGAGGAACCGTTGGGTGTCCGCTGCGGGCACGCGGATGGGCCGATTTGCTGCCACCACAGTGGCGAGCGTCTCGGCCGGTGCATCAGCCAGTGCAGCCAAGTGAAGGACTCCTTGGTCGTCCAAGACCGCGACGCCATGGGCAGGAGAGCCCAGCACCACCACCGTGCCATCGAGGTGATCGTCGTGCAGCAGGATTTGCGCAGTGACGACCAGACCGCCGTCCTCCTGTCGGGTCACGTCCAACGCCAACCGTGCCTGCTCTTCATGCAGCGACACCGAGGCGATGTCTGATCCGGCGACCAGCGGCATACCCAACGCAGCAGCACGTCGCAGCAGCGGCCACACACCCGGCCCGAGGTCGTCCAGGTGGACGGTGACGTTGCTGAATCCGTAGTGCTGACCCGAGGCGGTGCCGCGAAACAAGGTCAGCACGTCGGCGATGAGGCCTTGGTGATCGGGTCGCACGCCGCCGCGGCCCCACGGGCTGCCCAAGTCGGTCCAGCTCGCCCCGGTCCGCACCCAGCGTTTCGTGCGTCCCTGTTTCAGCGGCCTCAACTCGACGCGCTCCGCCGTCGCTCCGCGGGATCGCGGCTGGCCCGACACCAGACTCACTTCAAAGGCCGCTATCGGCAGATCGACGGCGTCTTGTGGGACCGGGGTCCCGACCAGAGGGCGCAGCGTCTCCTCCCAGTCCGCGATCGGCGTCCGTTCGATGGCGGCGTTCCGAGCTGCGATCACCACGGCTGCAACGTGTTTGCAGTTGTAGCTCATCGGGCAGCTGCATCGGCCAGTGAAGAGGTGACGAGGATGTGGCTCGAAGACTTCGACGATCGTTTGGTACAGGCTGCGGCCGCTTCCGCTAACGGTGCCGAGCAAGACCTGGCCGTCGGCTCGCTCGATCAACGTTTGGATCGCCCCAGAGTCGGCATACTGTCGCCCGCGAGCCATCGAAGCCGGGCCCACGACGGCAGTGATCTGCTCGTCGCTCGCCTCCCGCGCCCAACTGCTCGCGCGCACCGTTATCCCCACAACGGCCACCGTAGCTGCGAGCGCCGACAGAGTGGATTAGCGAACGACTTCAATGAGATGAAGACTGAGCGCTATCTCGGGGACTCCCAAGGATCCCTCCGCAACCTTCATGACCAATGAGAACGCTTCGTCCTCAGAAAGCCCCGGCTCGAAACCATTCAAGTCGACGAAAACGACCGTCGCTAGCCAAGCAAGGCGCTTGTTGCCGTCGATAAGCGGGTGGTTTCGAGTCAACGAATGCAGGAGCGCTGCGGCCTTGCCCGCCAGGGTTGGGTACGCATCTTCGCCAAAAGCGCTCGAGCGAGGACGGCCGACAGCCGAGTCGAGCAGCCCTACATCCTGGACCGGGCCGATTCCCAATATGCGAACGAGCGCCAACGCGTCTTCCAGCGTCACGTACTCGATATCGCTCATACGCTGCCGAGCCGATCAAGGACATCGCCCCATTTACTCATCATCCGTGAAGTGCTGTCCTCAACGCGTGCGGTGTGGACAGTGAGCTCGTATCGCTCCAGCACTGCACGTCGAATAACGTCTTGCCGTGAGGATTTCTCGGCTGCCGCTAGGGCGCTCAGCGCATGGTCTAGCTCTTCGTCGGTGCGCAGTGTCATTGACATTCTATGATGGTATCAGTTTGGTACCTCAGCGCTCACGCCCCGAGGCCCCAGCATCCTCGACCTGCAACGCTCGGGCTGGCTAAGGTGCTGGGCATGGCTCACGGCACCCACAGTTACGCAGACGACCCACGCAACGCCGCCATCACCATTTGGGTCAACGGAGACCTGTTGCCGCGCGATCAGGCCGTCGTCTCGGTCTTCGACGCCGGCTTCATCCTCGGCGATGGGGTGTGGGAGGGGCTGCGGGTGCACGGCGGCCATCCGCTCTTCATCGAGCAACACCTCGACCGGCTCTGGCAAGGCGCTAAGGCACTCATGCTCGATATCGGGATGAGTCGCGACGCGATGACCGCCGCGATCTACCAAACACTGGCCGCGAACGACATGCACGATGGCGTCCACATCCGCCTCATGGTCACGCGCGGCCCCAAGTCGACCCCATACCAAGACCCCCGCGCTAGCGCTGGGCCAGCCACCGTGGTCATCATCGCCGAGCACAAGAAGGCATTGCCGGCGACGGTCGAGCGCGGCATCACGCTCTTCACCACCCATGTGCGCCGCGCCCACCCCGACACGTTGGACCCGCGCCTGAACGCGCACAGCAAACTCAACGACATTCAAGCGTGCATCCAGGCCGCCAACGCGGGCGCCGACGAAGCGCTGATGCTTGATCCCGACGGCTTCGTCGCCACCTGCAACAGCACCCACTTCTTCATCGTCGTGGAGCGCGAAGATGACGAGTTGGGCAAGAAGGTTGACGAGGTTTGGACCTCGGACGGTCGATACTGCCTGCACGGCATCACCCGCGCCAACGTCCTTCGGGTATGCCGAGTCGCCGGCATCCCCGCCCGTGAGAGCACCTTTTCGCTGACCGAGGTCTACAGCGCCAAAGAAGCCTTCGTTACCGGCACTTTCGCCGGTGTTGTGCCGGTGACCTCGGTCGATGGGCGCACCATCGGCTCTGGCGATCGCGGGCCGATGGTCACGAGACTGCAAGCGCTGTATGCCGAGCACGCCGCCGCCGACATTGCTCGGCTCAGCGCAGCGGCACACATTGCACCAAGCACATCAGCCCCATCGGATGGCTCGTTGTGACGCCGGTTAGCCAACCCTCCGAAGCATCCCCCGCCACGAGGGTGGCGATGTGGTCGGGACCGCGCAACATTTCAACCGCCATGATGCGCTCCTGGGAAAACCGCCCCGACACCAGCGTGGTCGATGAGCCGTTCTACGCGGCATACCTGGCCCGGACGGGGTTGGATCACCCGGGCCGAGACGAAGTCATCGCCTCCCAGCCGACCGACTTCGAGGCCGTTGTTGACGAGCTGAGGGCCCCCACCGGCGCGGGCGTGAGCATCGCCTACGCCAAGCACATGAGCCACCACATGCTGGTCGACGACGACCTTGAGTGGACACACGCCTTCCGCAACATACTGCTCATCCGGGACCCCGCGCAGGTGGTGGCCTCCTACGTGCGCTCCAGAGAATCCTGCGAGCCCGACGACATCGGCATACCTCAGCAGGCGCGGTTGTGGGGTCAGTGGCAGCGGGCCGGGATTGACGTACCGATCATTGACGCAGGCGACTTCTTGGGCGACCCGGCGGGCTACCTTCGGTGGATCTGCACCTGGCTGGGGATCGACTTCACCGACGCGATGCTGTCTTGGCCCGCTGGGCCGCGCTCCAGCGACGGCATCTGGGCACCGTATTGGTACGACTCGGTGCACTCATCGACCGGCTTTGCGCCCTACGAACCTCGGGACATCAAGCTCTCGGACCACGACTCAGCAGTTGCGAAGTCGTGCCGGCCTACCTACGACATGCTCCACGAACAGCGTGTCCGCGTGTAACGGGATCTGCTTGAGAACCAGCCCGATCAGATGACCGATGTGCGCGCCCTCCCCCGGCGGCAAACCGCAGGGAGCGCGCACAACGGTCATGTGCTCCCTGCGGTGAAAAGGGGGAGAGCCTCAGACGACGAGGACGCGGCTTCCCATGCTCATCAGGCCATCGCGCCAAATCATGTCCATCGCTGCCACCGACACCCGCGAGCATCCGTGCGAGGCGGGGTATGGCGGAATGTAGGGCGAGCCGTGGATGGCGTAGTTGCCCGAATAGAACTGCGGACGCCACATCTTGCCCAATTCGCCTTCACGCCAGCCGGTGCCGTCGACGTATCCAACGTTGAAATCGCCCGTGCGCGTGCGGGCGGTGTACATCTGCCCTTCGAACTCGTAACGCTCACCACTGGCGGTCGAGGTGTTCAGCACAAACCTGGTCTGGCCCCCACGGACCACCAGGATGATCTGCTGCTTGAGGTGAATCTCCATGAGGTTGCCCCCAGCCACGGGTGAGGGGCGGTAGTTCTTAGCCGCGGCGGCGCGCACGTTCGGGCCAGCGATGCCGTCCCGCACCAGGCCGTGGGACTTTTGCAACGCGTAGACCGCCTGCAGGGTCAGATGCCCGTAAGCGCCGTCTGGGGTGCCGAGCCAGTACCCGGTCGATGACAGTTGCTCCTGCAGCGCCAAGACTGCCGGGCCGTTATCGCCACGGCGGTACAACGCCAAGTCGGAATCTGGCTCGGCTTCGGCTTCGGCTTCGGCTTCGGCTTCGGCTTCGGCTTCGGCTTCGGCGGCATCTTGCGTGGGTTCGGGCTCCGGCTCGGGCTCGGGCTTTTTGACGTCTTGGCTCGCCTTGGCGACCTCGGTAAGCGCTGCCGTAGTGGCTATCCCGAAACCACCCTTAAGGACAGCGCGACGGCGCAACTCAATCGTTGCGTTAGGTCCAGGAAGGATCCAGTTTCGTCCGCGTCGCATGCGCCCAACTTTCAATCGGAACGATCACAATAAACGAAAGATGACAGTTCGTCCTAGCGACGACAAGAGGCGCTCAACCCTCATATCGCGACACCTGGTGTGACTATGTGGATTTCGAGAATCGGCAGCCCCTAGTGAGCGGCCAAACGAAAGAGGTAATAGGTCAACCTGTGAAGATCGCCCGGTCGTAGTCGAAGGACGTACGGATATTCATCTCGAGGTATTTCGGGTCTTCGACGCCAACGGCGATGTCGCCATTCCGGTTGCGACCATCGAGCTGCCTTGTGCTGGGACTACTGCCAACGGTGGCTGCTGAACCGAAGACCTGATCCCACTAAGGCCTGAGTACACCGTGTTGTAGGTGCTGCTCGGCTCAAACCCTCGCCTTTAGAGATGGTGATTTCGATACCGTCGTCGTAGACCCAGATGTCGTCGCGGGCGGACACCATGAGCGCGACTGCAGGTACTCAGGCGCAGCAGGTCAGCGTCATGAGTTCGAGGCCCCTAAGAGTGTTTCACCGTACGCGAAACTAATCAGTCAATGAGCATGCAAGGACAGCGGCGAGAACCAGGTTTGGTGGCGACGGTGGCGACCGAGGTGGAGCATGAGACGCACACTCGCGTGCGGATATTCATCAGTCGTGGAGCACACCGACGAACCACAGGTCCGGGACCGGTCCGTTCTCAAACAAGACTCCGCAGGACTCGAGCACCGACGACATAGATGACCTCCGGTGAAACGACGGCGACCGGTGAACGTAAACGTGCCCTCGTGCCTGCAATCTACTACAATCAGTAGGATTAACTGAGGAGTTGATGTGCATGTCCACGTCCCCCACACGACCGATCGTTGTCGGGTATGACGAGTCGACTCCCCCTCGAAAGCCGCCTTGCAGTGGGCGGCGCAAGCGGCAGAGCGTAGCGAGCGCACACTCGAGGTATTCCACAGTGCCGAGATCGTCCACGCTGCGCCAGACGGTGAGGCCGACACGTGGAAGGCCTCAACGATAAAGAACGAAGCAGAACGAGCCGCGCTACGAGGAGCCGAATGGGTCAGCGAAGTGTTTCCAGATCTGCCCATCCAGACCTCAGGCGGTCCTTTCCACGTCAAAACAGCACTCGCTGAGCGGTCTACGCACGCCTCCATGCTGGTCTTGGGTAACCACGGACGCGGCCGGATAGGTGCTGCGCTGCTCGGCTCGACGGCATACGTGATGGCGGGCTACGCGAAGTACCCCGTCGTGATTGTGCGCGACGGATCAGGCGAGCCTCCGGGCCCTGGGCACCCGGTGATGGTGGCGGCCAACGACAGCCCCGGGTCCGACCGTGCCGTCGAAAGTGCCGCCGACCTGGCCCGAGAGTGGGGTGCACCCTTGGTCATCGTGACCTCATGGAAGCGCGCACCACCGGACCCGTGGGACAAGGGACCGCTGGGTTACACCTCACCGGACGAGGCGAGCGCCGCATACCTGGCTCTCGCGGAGCGCACCAACGCTAAGACCGTCGGGTGGGTCACGGCGGCCAATCCCGATCTGCAGGTCGAGGCGCAGATCGTCGAAGGCCACCCCGTAGACGCGCTCGCCGAGGCATCACGCAGCGCGGGGATTCTCGTGAGCGGCACCAGAGGTCATGGCCGACTGGTCGGCACGTTGCTGGGCTCGACCAGCATGGGGTTGTTGCGCCAGGCCAGCGTGCCGGTCATGGTCGTCGACTGAGGGCGCTCGCCATCCTCTAAGGTGCGAGTAAACCCCAACGAAGGAGTTCAGTTATGGCATCCGTCTCCGCCACTCGTCCGATCGTCGTCGGATATGACGAGTCCCCCGCCGCCGAAGCCGCCCTGCTGTGGGCAGCCCGAGCCGCAGACCACCAGAAGCGCAAGCTCGTGATCCTGCACGCCGCCGAACGCATCAGCTATACCCAAGACGCCGGAAGCGGCCTGTGGAAGGCCGAGGACGTCATCGCCGAGGCCAAGGAAACGGCGGGCGAAGGCCGGAACAAGGTGCTCGAAGAGTTCCCGGACCTCGAGGTCGATGTCGCCGGGTCGCTCTTCAGCGCCAAAGTAGCCCTCGGTGAGCGTTCCACCACGGCATCGATGATGGTCTTGGGCAGCCAGGGCCGCGGTCGCGTCGGCACCATGCTGTTGGGCTCCACTGCATACTCCATCGCGGGCTACTCGCGTTGCCCCGTCGTCATCGTGCGTGACGGCAGCGGCACCTTGCCCGGGCCCGACAGCCCCGTGGTGGTCGGCATCAACGGCACCGGAGGCTCCGAGCGGGCCGTTGACGCTGGCGCAGAGGTCGCCCGCGAGTGGGGCGCTCCCCTGCTCTTGGCCACGGTTTGGGCCGGACCGTCCGGCAAGCGCAAGCCAGCTGGCTACTCGTCCATCGAGGAAGCCGCCGCAGACCACCGCAAAGAGGCCGAGAACGCAAACAACGAGATGCTGGGTCGCGTCGCCGCCGCCCACCCCGACCTCACGGTCGAGGGCACCGTCATCGAGGGCCACCCCGTGGATGCGCTGGTCGAGGCCGGCACCAAGGGCGGCCTGCTGGTGGTCGGCACGCATGGTCGCGGCAGTTTGGCTGGTGCCTTGCTCGGCTCGACCACGCTGGGCGTGTTGAGCCAGTCCAAGGCACCGACCATGGTGTGCGACTGACCGTTAGGCATGACAGGTCATGGTCAGAGGCCCGAATGTGGGCCACGTCGGCTTCCCTAAGATCCTCACCGAAGTCGATATCCCCACCTCACGGTAGACGTCTGGCCCGGGGCGAGCGACTGACGTGATGGACTGCCGCCATGCCTACGAAAATTATCCTGGACTGCGATCCCGGTCACGACGACGTCTTCGCCATGTTCCTCGCCTACGGCAATCCCGAGATCGACCTCCTTGCAATCACGACCGTGGTGGGTAATCAGACGTTGGCCAAGGTCACCCACAACGCGTTGTCGGTGGCGCGCGTAGCGGGAATGACTGGGGTGCCGATCGCTGCGGGCTGTCAACGACCCCTGGTGCGCGAGATCACCGTCGCCGCCGAAATCCATGGCGAGTCTGGGCTCGATGGGCCGGACCTGCCCGAGCCGACACAGGAGGTCGTCTCCACGCACGCGGTCGACCTCATCATCGAGACCGTGATGGCGCACGAGCCGAAGACCGTCACGTTGGTGCCGACTGGTGGTTTAACGAACATCGCGATGGCTGTCCGCAAGGAGCCCGCGTTGGCCGAGCGCGTCAAAGAAGTCGTGTTGATGGGCGGCGGCTATCACGTCGGCAACTACAGCTCGGTGGCTGAGTTCAACATCTCGATCGACCCCGAGGCCGCGCACATCGTCTTCAACGAGAGCTGGCCGGTGCTGATGGTGGGTCTGGATCTGACCCACCAGGCGTTGGCGACACCCGAGGTGGTGGAGCGCATTACGGCGATCGGGACGGGGCCGTCGCAGTTCGCGGTTGAGTTGCTGGAGTTCTTCGGCGGGGTCTACAAGGACGTTCAGGGCTTTTGTTCACCCCCGGTGCACGACCCATGCGCGGTGGCCTATGTGATCGACCCGTCGGTGATGACCACGCGGTTGACGCCGGTGGACATCGAGTTGAGGGGCGCATTGACCACGGGTATGACGGTCGCTGACTTCCGGGCTGAGGCTCCGGCCGACTGCACGACGTCGGTGGCGGTGAAGTTGGATGACGGAAAGTTCTGGGATCTGGTCGTGGATGCACTGGAGCACATCGGCGAGGTTGAGTTGTGAGCGCGACATCTGGTGGGGCGGGTCAGGTCGTGGTCTTCGGTTCGCTCAATGCCGACCTGACCGTGCGAGTGGAGCGTTTTCCCCAGCCAGGCGAGACGTTGAGCGGCTCCGAGTTAGTGACTGCCCCCGGCGGCAAGAGTTCGAACCAGGCGGTGGCCGCCGCGACCTTGGGGGCGCAGGTGCGGCTGATCGGGGCCGTCGGCGACGACGCCAACGGTGCATTCTTGCTCGATCAGGTTAGCCACTCCGGGGTGGATGTCGCTGGTGTGATGCGTGACCCTGACCACGCCACCGGCTCGGCCATGATCGTGGTCGACGCGGCCGGCGAAAACACCATCATCGTGTCACCGGGAGCTAACGGTGCGGTAAGCGATGATTCGCTGACCGCCCAGAAGTTTGCCGGCGCCGACATCGTCTGTCTGTGCCTGGAGGTGCCGCTGGCTGCGGTGCAGGCCGCGGCGGAGAAGGGCCGCGAAGCCGGGGCTCAGGTGTTGCTCAACCTCTCCCCGTATGCCGACGTGCCCGACGCGCTGTTGAGCCACGTTGACGTGTTGTTGGTGAACAAAAGCGAGGCCGAATTGGTGCTGAGTCGCAGCGATATCGCGGACGACTGGGACGGTGCTTTGGATGGGTTCGTCGCGCTTGGGGTGCATCGCGTGGTGGTCACCCTCGGCGCCGACGGCGCGGTCGTGTTGGACGGCACGGCCTCTTCGTCGGACGGCACGGCTTCTTCGTCGGATGGCACGACTTCGCAGAACGGTGACAACGACGCGGGGCAGGTCACCACGATCGATTCGCCGAAGGTCAATGTGGTCGACACCACAGGCTGCGGAGATGCCTTCACCGGCGCCCTGGCCCACGGAATGGCCAAAGGAGCCTCGTTGGTCGAAGCGTCAAAGCACGCTGCTGAAGCCGGAGCGCTCGCCGCGACCCGCGAAGGCGCCCAGTCGTCATACCAAGCCTTCGCCCATCTCAGCTAGTTCCTCCCGGCCGCTCCACGGTAGCGGCCCGGGGGCTTGGGGGCCCGGGGGCTTGGGGCCCGGGGCCCGGGGGCTTGGGGGCCCGGAGCACACCAAAGGGC
>JAABUN010001590.1_pt1 | contig 48413 bp, 48 predicted proteins | sample 5559311 | NCBI WGS metagenome assembly JAABUN01 (sample SAMN10711877, study PRJNA513370) | rock metagenome | isolation source: Antarctica rocks | place: Antarctica: Victoria Land, Siegfried Peak sud
AAGCCCTCGCCCGGCATCATCTGGTGGCCTGAGCGCTATCTACATCAGCGCCGAATTGCGGCGGCAAGTCGTCAGTCGGGCCGAAAACCTTTGCGAATACTCTTTGATTCACGAGGACGACACCTTTTTTGGCTGTCACGTTGATCACATCATCAGCGAAAAGTATGGCGGTTTGACAACTGAAAGCAATTTGGCTTTGGCTTGTTCGGTTTGCAATCTTCGCAAAGGCAGCGACATCGCTTCGCTCACGACAGGCGGGTTTTTGACTCGTTTATATCATCCGCGCACGGATGTTTGGTCAGAACACTTTGCACTTTCAGATGCCTTGATCGAACCGCTCACCACCAGCGGCGAAGTGACTGTTTCGCTGCTTCAACTCAATTCCAGTGAGCGGATTTTGGAGCGCCAAGAGTTAATTGAAACCGAGCGATATCCGAGCGAATCGGCGTTGAAACTGTTGGAGATGTAATCTCAGGCACGAAAAACCGCGCCCAACGCGCGGTTCGAGGCGAAATGGGTTTCGACTTCGGCGCGGCGCGCCGCCCGCCGCGCGGGGTTTCGCCCGCTGGCTTTGCGGCCTTTCTGGGGATTTCGTTTGATGGCCGTTTGGCTAAAATCATTGATGTGCGAAAATCTTCCCGCGCCAAGCGGCAACCTCAGCCAGTCAAAAAGCCTAAAAACTTGTTTTGGATTGGTTCGGCTTTGAAGGATTTCTCGGAATTTCCTGCCGCGATTCGCCCGCAAGTCGGGTTCAATCTGCGTTTTGCTCAAAACGGTGAAAGCGGAGAAGATGTCAAAACGCTTCAAGGCTTTGGGAGCGCCCACGTTAAGGAGATTGTCAGCAATACGCAGGGCGACACGTTTCGCACCGTCTACACCATCGAGTTTGAACACGCGGTTTATGTTCTGCACTGCTTTCAGAAGAAGTCGCATCAGGGCACCAAAACCGATAAAGCCGATTTGGATTTGGTCAGAAATCGTTTGAAAGCAGCGGAAGCGGCTTACAAAAAGCAGTTTCCTTGACGCTGGGCGAAAGGCTGAGGAGCTATCATGCACGACGACAATTTCATCACCACGACGATTGAAGTTGACGGTGAAACCGTCGAATTTCATAGGGGAAAAAGCGGCAACATCTTTCAGGATTTAGGTTTTGAAAACGCCGCCGAAATGACGCTGAAAGCAGATTTGGCCGTTGAAATTCTGCGTATCGTGAGATTGCGCGGCCTGACGCAACGCGCTCTTGTCGCGCGGACTGGCGTTAAGGCACAGGATGTGTCCAATATCGTCAACGCGCGGTTGGATAAGGTTTCGGTTGAATGCCTGTTCACAACTTTAAACCGTTTGGGGCGCAACATTGAAATTCACGTTGCTTCGGAAGATCGGGAAGACGCGCGCACTCTGGTTTGCACATGAAAACCGCGCCCAACGCGCGGATGAGGCGGATTTGGGTTTCGACTTCGGCGCGGGGCGCCGCCCGCCGCGCGGGTTTTCGCCCGCGCGGGCTGCTCGGCGGCGCCAAAGCGTTGATTGACAGCACCGCAACTCATCCATAAACTGACTTGTTCAGTCAAGAGGTCTGACTTTTTTCAGATCGTGGAAGCATGGTCTTCCCTTGACTGATTTTTTTCGTCCGAAAACGGCCCCGAATGTATCTTCTTTACGCCGACGAATCCGGCACAGTGCATGACGCGAAACAGCAAATCTTCGTTTTGGCCGGGTTCTGCGTGTTCGAGCGCCAGGGGTTTTGGATTGCCAGCGAGTTGGACAAAATCGCCGCGCGTTTCAATCCCGCCGACCCTGCAAGTGTCGAGTTACACGGCAATCCGATGCACAGCGGCAAAGGCATCTTCCGGCAATTTCCCAAAGAAGTTCGGCTTCAAGCTATCGAAGATGCTTTGAAAGTTTTCCTCGCGTCGCATCCCAGCAACCGACTTTTCGCCAGTGTCGTCAACAAAGCTCTCATTTCTCCGGTTGATCCGGTCGAATACGCTTTCGAGCAGTTGGCGAGTCGTTTCGATCATTATCTCACGCGGCTTCATAAGGCTGGAAACACTCAGCGCGGCGTGATTCTGTTCGACAAATCGACTTACGAGACGACTTTGCAAGCCCTGGCGACCGACTTTCGCACCATCGGTCACAGTTGGGGCGTATTGCGAAATCTCTCCGAAGTGCCGTTGTTCATGGATTCCAAAGCGTCGCGTTTGATTCAGTTGGCGGATTTGATTGCTTATTCGATTTTTCGCAATTATGAGCGCGGCGATTCCGACCTGTTTTCCATTATTCAAAACAGTTTCGACGCCGATGGCGGCATAACGCACGGTTTGCATTTGCGGCTTTAGGCAAACCCACAATCGCGCCCAACGCGCGGATGAGGCGGATTTGGGTTTCGACTTCGGCGCGGGGCGCCGCCCGCCGCGCGGGTTTTTCGCGCGCTGGCATTCCGACGGCAGGGTTTGACGGAAAGCCTGTGATAAAATTTCCCTCAAGAGGCACCCCATGATTCAGACCCTTGAGGCTTTAATTGACGAAAATGGCCGCGTCAGTTTGTTAGAACCCATTCATCTGCCGACCGCGCGCCGCGCTTTGGTGACGATCTTGGAGCAGAGCGCGCCCGAACCGAGCGAAACCGCGTTGCTCAGTGAGGCGGCTCTCTCGACCGATTGGAATCGGCCAGAGGAGGACGCGGCGTGGTCACACCTTCAATAGGCGTGGTCGTCACGGTTCGCTTTCCGTTTTCTGACCTGTCCAATTCCAAATTGCGTCCGGCGGTTGTTTTGGCCGATGCGGGACGCGGCGATTGGGTGTTGTGCCAGATTACCGGCAACTCCTACGGCGACGCGAGCGCCATTGCCATTGAGGACGAAGATTTCGCCAGCGGCTCTTTGCGCCTTACAAGTTATGCGCGGCCCGGCAAGATTTTCACGGCTAACGAGAGTTTGATCAGCACTCAAGTCGGCATTCTCAAAGCGGATGCGTTTCGCAAAGTTATTGGTGCGGTGATTCAACTTTTGCAGTCAAGCCTGCCGATTTGAGTTCGACTTCGGCGCCAAGCCCAACCCGCCGACCCAACTTTCGCCCTCGCTGGCTTCACGGCGGCCTTGGCAAAGGGCGCGGCGTTCCGCGATTTGAGCAGGATTGACACGGCGTTAAGGGTGCGCTATCATATCAACGTATCCTGATTTGATGAATTGAAATGAACGACCTGATCTTATTTGCCAAAGCCTTCTCTGAGCCGACGCGGGTTCGCATTATTGCAGCTCTGCGTCACACGGAACTGTGCGTGTGTGAATTGGTGGATGCTCTTGAACTGGGGCAATCCACTTTATCGATGCATTTGCAGGTCATTCGTCAGGCTGGCTTGGTCACGACACGCAAACAAGGCAAGTGGATTTATTACGGCATCGAGTCAGATCAGTTACCGCTCATCGATACGCTTTTCGCTCACCATCAGACGGCGTTGGACGCCGACCGAAGGCTCAAGCGAGATGCCGAGCGGATTCAATACCGATGCCAACTGCGCGAAGATGACTGCTGTGTAGTCGCTTCCGCTGCTTTGCATAATTTCGTATCGGGAGGTGACAAAACATGAAGGCACTTCTTTCCTTCGCGGCCCGCTTGCTGGGGCGCAAAGCAAACGCAGGTTGCGCTTGCTGCCCACCAGAATGCGATTGTAGCAATTGCGGTTGCTGCTAAGTCCGTGAGCCGAACTGGGGCTGATTGGCAACGAACGGCCCCAGTTCGACGCTCCATATAGTGACAGCAGACGCAAAAAACCGCGCCCGCCGCGCGGTTCGCGGCGAAATGGGTTTCGATTTTGGCGGGGAGCCAAATCGAAGGTGAATCGGGACGAAACTGAGGTTATAAGTCGTTTCGCCGACTACACTTCATGCCATGATTCGTCACCTTCTCACTGGAATGGCATTGCTCGGCGCGGCCAGCCAAATCGCCTGGGCGCAACCGGCGGCGGATAATGCGCCCAAAGCCGCTAATCCCGCTAACACCAATCGCCAAGCACAAACTCCAGAAGAAAAAGCGGCGGCAGTTCAGCAAATGCAAGATGCCATGCGCCAGGGGCAAGAAACTTTTCAAAAGACCTTCGCAGAAATGGCGAAAATGACTCCTCAGCAGATGAGAGAGCAGATGCGAAAGATGCAAGAACAGGGCTTGCGTTTAACCTTCGACCGCGCCGGATTCAAAGACCGGAAGTTGCAAGACAGAATCCTCGCCTTGATCGCCGAACAAGAGAAAACGCGGGAAAAAGTGCGAAAAGCGGGCGCCAAGGTTTATCTGGCCCTGGAGCCGCAAGGCATTCCAACCGACAAGCAGGGCATGACGATTTTATTGGTTAACTACCTCAATGCGGTTGACGATGCCAAAGAAGAGCGCGAAACCTTGACCAAAGCACTCGATAAAGAGATCGATTTCACTTCAAATCCTCACTTGATGGCGCTACTGACGTTGCAGGGCATCATCGGCGAAGCGTCCTGGTTCACCAGTGATGTTGCCATGCAAGGCAGCATGACGATCGGGAGCCTGGCCGGTTACTAAGCCACCAAACACGAAAAAGCCCGCGAATTTCGCGGGCTTTTGAGTTTGAGACTTGGGTTTAGCCTTCGCCGGCGGGCGTTTCGGGCAAACCAAAGTTTTGCGTCCAGACCGGAACGACGTTGTAGGTCGTTTCGCCGAAACAGCGGCGGCACACGATGGGAGCTTGCCGCATCTGAATCGCGCCATAGGCGGTTTTCACGATCTGGTTGCACACGGAGCATTTCTGCTGGGTTTTGGAATTCATTTTTCGCACCTCACTTGCTAACGACTTGCTGCGTTGATAGCGCGCAAGACGGTAGAGCCTACGGCGCGGTTCCTGTCTTGTCAAGGTGAAGTGTGCAGTTTCAATCCCACCACGCCAGGTAAACCTCAATTCCTGTTGCTAATTTTGGTGCTATGGAGGGCACGCTGTCAGACCAACCCTTTTCAACAGAATCCGGGTTAAGGCCAACCAGCCAATCGCTCACTTCTTCGATGGGCGCTGATGTCAAAACGTAAACGTAATCGGAGAACGGCCAACTGTTTTCGTCCTCTTCCATCAGATCGGTGATCTCGATAAAAACGTCTTGAACTTCGGGTTTGGCCCGAATAGCAAACAATGGTTCTCGGAAAAACTGCGGCCCTGAATTGTCGGTGTTGCAACCTATCGAACCTTCGTCATCGTTGCCATTGAAGAAATCTTCCAGAGACACGATGGCTGGATTATTTGGGTCTTCTGATTCTTGCTTTTTAACCTTCGCAACAAGTTGTAAACGGAGTTGGGCGTTCATAATGGTTATTTTTCACTGCCTTCGTCGCTAATATCCTCATTCACCCACGCCTGAGCGGGCCGCGTCGCGCCTAAAACGCCGCCGAAGGTTTTCTTTTCATAAGCGCGGCGAATGCGACAGGCGCGCTCGAAGGCTTCATATTCGCCGTATTTGGCGATGGAAACCTTGGTGCGACTCACTTTTCCCGGCGATGGACTCCACGTCGCTTCGAAAGCGCCCTGCGGCCCGACGTTGACGAACTGCACGCCCATCACGCCGGTGTTGGACTTCACGATTGCGGCGTTAATCACGCGGTCGGTGCGCGGTTTGCCGATGCTGCGCTCGGTTTCGTCGCGCCAATAGACGGCGGCGGTTAAAGCGGCTTCGCGCCCGCCATAACTCGAATCGGCGAAGAATTTGGCGTGGTTTTCGCCTTTGAAACGCACGCGCACATACCAACCGTATTGGTTGCGCTTGACGTAATCGACGCGCGAGATGCCTTTGAAGCCGCTGCTGGTTGCCATAGCGTCAGTTTGCCCCGACAGGCCCTTGTTGGTAACTTCTTCTTGCTTTAAGGCGACAAATATGGCCGACGAAACCGAAAACCTTTCCGATTTAGACGCGCAGGTCGAATATCTGCGCGGCCTGGCGCAAATCGTCGCCGAAACCGGCCTCGCCAAACTCGAAATCGAAAGCGACGACCTCAAAATGACGCTCAAAGCCGCGTCGATTGCCGTTTCCGCTCCAAGTGCGGCTCCATCTCAAAGCGCGCCGCTTCTTTTGGCGCCGCCCGCCCTGCCAACCGCCAAAAAAGACGAAAATCTGACGCCGGTCGTGTCGCCGATGGTGGGCGTTTTCTACCGCGCGCCCTCGCCGAGTGATCCCAACTTCATCGAAGTCGGCGACCGCGTTGAACGCGGCCAAACCATTGGCCTCGTCGAAGCGATGAAAGTTTTCAACGAAATCACCGCAGAAAGCGCGGGCGTCGTCGCCGTAATCAGCGTCGAAACCGGGCAACTCGTCGAAACCGGCCAAGCACTGTTGCTGCTCAAATAAAAATTCACCGCAGAGACGCGGAGTCGCAGAGAATTCAAGAGAAAAATCTCAAAAACTCTGCGACTCCGCGTCTCCGCGGTGAATTCAAAACGAAGATGAAACCTATCAAAGTCGGAATTTTAGGACTCGGCACCGTCGGCGGCGGCACTTTTCAAGTCTTGAATCGCAACGCCCAAACCATCGCCAATCGCGCCGGTTGCGCCCTCGAAATTAGCCGCATCGCTACGCGAACGCCGCAAAAAGCGATTCAGTGGGGCGCCGATCCGCAAATCGTTTCCGATGATGTCAACGCGCTTTTGAACGACCCGCAAATCGACATCGTGGCCGAACTCATCGGCGGCGTCGAACCGGCACGCGCTTTTGTTTTGCAAGCCTTGCAAAGCGGTAAATCGGTGGTGACAGCCAACAAAGAACTCATCGCCAAACACGGGCCAGAACTGCGACTCGCGGCCCAAAATGCCAATGTCGATCTGCTTTTCGAAGGCGCCGTCGCGGGCGGCATTCCGATTCTCAAAGCACTGCGCGAAAGTCTGGCCGGCAATCAAATTCAGGAATTGATGGGCATCGTCAATGGCACGACCAACTTCATCTTGACTAAAATGACGCGCGAAGGCGCCGATTTCGCGGCTGTTTTAGCTGAGGCGCAAAGTTTGGGATATGCCGAAGCCGATCCGACCGCCGACGTGGACGGCTTCGACGCAGCCTACAAACTGGCGATTCTGGCGGGCCTCGCTTTCGACACGCCCGTTGACGCCCAAAGTGACATTTTGCGAGAAGGCATTCGCGGCGTTTCTGCCCGCGACATCGAATACGCGGCGGAACTCGGCTACGTCATCAAACTCATCGCCCTCGCGCGCCGCGACGCCGACCAAAAGCTGGAACTCCGCGTTCATCCCACGCTTTTGCCCAAAAATCACCCGCTCGGCAGCGTCAATGACGCTTTCAACGCGGTTTTCGTGCGCGGCGATGCCCTCGGCGACGCGATGTTTTACGGGCGCGGCGCCGGCGATGGCCCGACCGGAAGCGCGGTCGTGGGCGACATCATCGAAGCCGCCAAAAACAAATGTCGCGGCGTTTTCAACCGGGAAAGCGTGCCGACTCAAAAAGCGCCGATGCAAGATTTTGAAGCGCATCAAACGCGCTTTTGCGTGCGAATGCAAGTCGGCGACAAACCCGGCGCGATTTCTCAAATCGCGGGCGTTTTCGGCGACGCGGGCGTCTCGATTGAATCCATCGTGCAGCGTCACTCCGACGGCCAGACGGCGGAGATTTTTTGGTTGACGCACAAAACTAAGCAACGCGCGATGAACGAATCTCTGGCGGGGTTTGAGCGGTTGGAAATCGTGCGCGAAGTGTCGAGCGTTTTGCGCGTTGAGGGCGAATAGCTCGAACTTCGGAGTGTTAAAATCTCCTCTATCATGAGCATTCAACTCGCCCCCGAACTTGAAAACGAATTGCAGGACATCACAGCGCGCCAAGGCACGACGCCCGATGCGGTGATTTCACGGCTTTTGGCGGATTGGCTCGAAGATCAAAAGGATATCGCCGTCGCCGAACAGGTTTTGACGACAACCGACGAGTCGCAGTGGCACACGCTGGACGAACTCCGCGCGGCGGTTCGCGGGCAAGTCAAATGAAAACTTATAGCGTCCGTATTGAGCCGCGTGTCTGGAAGAAGTTGATGGCTTTACGCGCTGATTTGCAGGAAAAAATTCTTTCTGCGATTGAGAACCTCGAAAACGCGCCGCGTCCTTCGGGCTGCAAAAAGCTCAAAGACCAAGGCGGACTTTATCGCATCCGAGTCGGCGATTATCGCGTGCTTTACACGGTTGAAGATGAGATTTTGGTGGTTTTGGTCGTCGATGTGGGTGACCGCAAAGAGATTTATGATTGAAAATTAAAACGCCGCCTGAAATTTTCAGGCGGCGTTTTTAGATTTCCAAGCCCGAAAGCGCGTTCAAAACGCGGTTGGCATCGAAGAGACTGCGGGCGACCAAACTTTTGGAATCCGCGATTTGAGAAGCGTAATCGGCGCGGTTGCGGCGCTTGCGAAGGCTGTCGAGAAGCACGCCGACCTGCTTGTATTCCGAGTTTTGGTGCCACTCAAAAAAGTCGATGACGCCGCGATGAATCTCGCCGCTCTCGGGCAGATTGGTTTGCGGAAAGTTTTCGCGCAGCCACGCCGCGCTCAGGCAAAACACGGCGTAATAGGCGCGGCTAATCGCAGTGCGGCGCATCGCCTCGCGCTTTTGAGGCGCGGTTTCGAGTTCGGCCAGGCGCGAAAGTTCGGTCGCCAGTTCGAAAAATTGCTGCCAATCGAATTTCATGCGACCTCGCTTTCGCTGGAGGTCAAAAAGTCGAAATCGACCGCCAGACGACCGCGCGCGCGGTGGCTGTGAGCGAAAAACCACTCGCGGCGAAACCGATCCAAAATGTCCGACGCCACGCGCCAATTCTCGCCATCGCTCCACATCGCGTGCGCCCAGAGCGTATTTTCATATCCCGATTCTGGGTCGCGTTCGAGATGCAACCGCAGCGGACAACTCGGAAAATAACTCGCCAGAACCGGCGCCATTTCTTCCAAAAACGGGATCAAATGCCCGTTGTGCGCCAGAAACTCGCCCGCGCTCATCTCGATGTCGTATTTTTGGCCCAGGTCTTCGATTTCACGCGGAATTAAAACGCCCATTTTTCCACCTCTCCATTCATTTTAACGCGCCAAACGCGCGGTTTCTGCTAAACCCAAGGGCGATATGTTAGAACAAGCCAAAGATTCCTTGGGCCGCATTCGTGAAGGTTTGCGGGCAAAGGGTGAGGGTCTTTAACCTGCATCAACGCAGACCTCACCTTCAAGAACTCGAACTCGAAGCCGAAAACCCCGACATCTGGAATGACTCAGCCCGCGCACAAAGCATCATGCGCGAGCTTTCTGCCGCGCGTGCTTTTATTTTGCCGTTCGACAGCCTCGACAAACGCGCCGCCGATTTGCTCGAATTGATCGAACTCGCCGAAATGGAAGGCGACAATTCGATGGCAAGCGAAATCGAAGGCGAATTGCCCAAACTCGAAAGCGATTACCGCGATTTCGAGCGGACTTTGCTCTTTGCCGGCGAATACGACGACAATAACGCGATTTTCTCCATCAATGCCGGCGCGGGCGGAACCGAAGCGCAGGATTGGGCGCAAATGCTGGTGCGCGCCTACATTCGCTGGGCGCAAAAAGGCGGTTTCGACCTGGAAATCATCGAAGAAACCCCCGGCGACGAGGCCGGAATCAAGGGTTTTTCGGCGATTGTCAAGGGCGAAAACGCCTACGGCTATTGCAAAGCCGAAGCGGGCGTGCATCGGTTGGTGCGGATTTCGCCGTTCAACTCGCAGGGCAAGCGCATGACCAGCTTTGCCAGCGTCGACTGCGTGCCGGAAATCGCCGACACCGCCGCGATTGAAATCGACACCAAAGATTTGCGAATCGACAAATACAATGCGAGCAGCGCGGGCGGGCAAAACGTGCAAAAAAACGAAACCGCGATTCGTTTGACGCATTTGCCGACCGGATTGGTAACCCAATGCCAGAACGAGCGCTCGCAACTGCAAAACATGGAAGTGGCGATGCGGGTTTTGAAGTCGCGTTTGTTCGAGATGGAGCAACGCAAACGGCTCGAACACATCGCGGGCATTCGCGGCGAAGTCAAATCGACCGAATGGGGCAACCAGATTCGCTCCTATGTTTTTCAGCCCTATCAAATGGTGAAAGATCTGCGAACGGGGCACGAAACCAGCGACATCGCGGGCGTGATGGACGGCAATTTCGAGCCGTTCATGATCGCTTATCTGGAGCAGAATGTGGGGGAAAATAGTAGTTAGTGATTAGAAGTTAGAGGTTAGAAAACTTCTCTCTAACTTCTAATTTCTAACTTCTAACCACTAATATTATGGCCACAACATTTCGCGCTGACCGCGCCGCCGAAGCGATTCGGATGTCGATTTCCAAAGCACTCCGCGAGGATATCAACGATCCCTCGCTGCAAGAAGTCACCATCACCAAAGTCGAAGTCACGCCCGATTTGAGCTATTCGCGGATTTATTTCACCGTGATGGGCGACGACCAAATCACCTCGCGCAACGAGGCTTTGGCCGGATTCACGCGCGCGATGCCGTTTTTGCGCTCGCGCGTCGGCGAAGAAGTGCCGCTTCGCAGCGTGCCGGAACTGGGTTTCAAATACGACAAAGGCATCGAAAACGCGATGCGACTCGAAGAAATTTTCGCCGAATTGCCGGAATTGAAGAAAGAATGATTTGATACGGCGAATAAATTCGCAGCCAGAAAAAGCCGTCAACCTTGGTTGACGAATGCGTTTAACTTGTGGATTCGTCGGCGCAGGCCGACGGCTTTTTCTGGCTGCGAATTTATTCGCCGAACCGCCCCCATGACCACGCCGCCGTTTGAAGCCATCGCCGCCGCCCTCGCGCGATACCAAAAATTCTACATCTCGACGCACATCGGGCCGGACGGCGACGCCGTCGGCCCCGCTTTGGCGCTCAAAATCGCGCTCGAAATGCAGGGCAAAACCGCGATTTACGTGTCGCGCGACGGCGTGCCGCCTTCGTCGCGCTTCCTGCCGCGCTGCGACGAGGTTTTGAATGCGCCGCCGGAAAATTATCGTCCTGACTGCGCCCTCATTCTCGACTGCGACGGCACGCCGGAGCGCGTTTCTTCGCCTTATGAGCCGATCAGCGCGGCGGGTTTCAAGATTCTCATCGACCATCACCGCACCTCGAAACCGGTTTTTGACATCAACTGGATCGATCCCAATCAGCCCGCGACGGCGATGATGATTTACGAGCTTTTGGTGTTTTTGAAATGGGAAATTACGCCCGCAATGGCGGCGGGAATTTTGTGCGGCATCTCCTGTGACACCGGACATTTCCGCTTTTCCAACACCACGCCCGCCGTTTTGCGCGCGGCGGGGCATCTGGTCGAACTCGGTGCTGATGCCGCGCAGACCGCGTTCAAACTGTTCGATGAGCGCTCGTTTTCCTCGACGCAATTGGTGGGTTTGGCGCTTTCCAATATGCACTCGGCGAGCGCGGGCCAACTGATTTACACCGCGCTTTCGGCCAGCGATTTTGCCTCGATTGGGACGGGCGACGATTCTTCGGAAAACGTGGTCAATTTCCTGCGAAACGTCAAAGGCGCGCGCATGGCGATTGTTTTCCGCGAGCGCCGCGACGATGTCGGAATCGTGACGCGCATCAGCGTGCGCTCGGTGCCGGAACTGCGCGCCGACCTGTTCGCCGACGAATTTGGCGGCGGCGGTCACGCGGTCGCGGCGGGCTGCAAACAGCGCGGCAATTTCGAAGCGGCGGTGCAACGCGTCACCGAGCGCGCCGTCGAGTGGCTCGAAGAAGAACACGAACCGCTTCCGAAATAACCGTTCTAAGTTCTAGGTTCTGAGTTCTGAGTTCTACGTTCTACGTTCTACGTTCTGAGTTCTAAGTTCAAACGCATGAACATTACAATCTAAGCAGACCCAATTCAGAATTTATGCTTCCCAAACTGCGAATAAGTTGCGCTTGAACTTAGAACTTAGAACTTAAGAACTTAGAACGTAGAACTTAAGAACTTAGAACTTAAGAACTCAGAACGTAGAACTTAGAAAAATCATGGCGCCTTACAATTCCCCATCAATGCTTCCCGCCGAAGAGCGCAACTGGGCGATGCTGTGCCATTTGAGCGCGCTTCTGGGCTTCGTTCTTGTGCCCAGCGCCAACGTTTTCGCGCCGCTCATCGTGTGGCTGCTCAAGAAAAACGACTCCGCCTTCATTGATGAACATGGCCGCGAATCGCTCAATTTTCACATCTCGCTGTGGATTTACGGCCTAATTTCGAGCCTTCTGTGGTTCACCATTATCCTGATTCCGCTCGTTTTGCTGATCTGGGCCGCGATTTACCTCGGCGGCCTGATCTATTCCATCATCGCCGGCCTCAAAGCCTCCAACGGCGAACATTTTCGCTATCCCTTGACGCTGCGCCTGATTTCCTGATGCACGGAGTTCTCAACTTACTCAAACCGCCCGGCATGACATCGCACGATGCCGTCGCTTTCGCGCGCCGTGTTTTGAGCGAAAAGCGCGTCGGTCACATGGGCACGCTCGACCCCGCCGCCGCCGGAGTTTTGCCGATGGGCGTCGGGCAGGGCACGCGATTGGTCGAATATCTGCAATCCGGCACCAAAGAATACCTCGCCGAAGCGACGTTCGGGCACGAAACCGACACTTTGGATGCGGTCGGCCAAATCGTGCGTGAGGCGCCGACTTCGCAAGTCGATGAGAAGAGTTTGCGCGCGGTTTTAGACAGTTTTCGCGGCGAAATCACCCAGACGCCGCCGCTTTTTTCGGCGCTTAAAAAAGACGGAAAACGGTTGTATGAAACGGCGCGCGCGGGCCTGGAAACCGAGATCGAAAGTCGCCGCGTCACGATCTCCAGACTCGAAGTGACGCGCTTCATCGAGGGCGAAAAGCCCAAAGCGATGTTCGTTGTCGAATGTTCGGGCGGCACTTACATTCGCTCTCTGGTGCGCGACCTCGCCAAAGCGCTCGACAGCGCAGCGACGATGACGTTTTTGGTGCGTTCTCGCGTCGGCGGATTCGAGTTGAAGGCGGCGCTTTCCTGCGAAGAGTTCGAGTCCAATCCGATACCCATTCCGTTTGCCGAAGCCGTGAGTTGGTGCGCCAAAAACACCGTCGTCAACGATGACGCGGCGCTGATTTTGTTTCAAGGCAAGCTAATCAAGATGTCGGCGCAGGACATCGCGCAAGCTCGTGAAAGCGTGTCCGTCGATTCCGCATTGCAAATGCGGCGGATGCAAGTGATTTCGCCCAAAAGCTCGGTTTTAGTTCACAACACGGCGCAAACTCTGTTCGCGCTGGCGATTCCTTCGCGCGAAACTGGGTTTTACCGGCCAGAAAAAGTCTTCGACCTGCGCGAAAAGTGAGTCCAAGGCGGGGCTTGCGCCCACTTCCAATCTTTGGCGACTTGACTGTCGAAGGATGGGAAGTGGGCGCAAGCCCCGCTCCCGTCAAATGCAAGTTCATCGCGCCCTTCCCATCCAAAAAACTCTCGAAAAATGCGCTCTGACCATCGGCACTTTCGATGGCGTGCATCGCGGCCATCAAAGCTTGGTCGCGCGTCTCAAAGCCGAAGCCGATGCGCGCGATTTGCCGTGCGCGGCGCTCACTTTCGTCGATATGCCGTATTGCCTGTTCCGTCCCGACGATTGCCCGCAACTGCTAACTTTGGCCGACGAAAAAATCGCGGCTTTTTCGCAAACGGCGCTCGATTACTTGTTCATCGTGCCGTTTACGCGCGACATCGCCGATCAAAGCGCGCGAGATTTTATGGCCTATTGGCGCGAGATTATTGGCCTCACACTCTTCGTCGGCGGCCCGGATTTCGCGCTCGGACGCGAACGCGAAGGCGACATCACGGCTTTGAAGATTTTGGGTAAGGAAATGGGCTTTGAAACTCTCGCCTTGGAAGAAAAACTGCTCGAAAACGGTGCACCAATTAGCTCGACACGTTCGCGCGTCATCATCGAAAACGGCGAAGTCGAACGCGCGCGCCAGTTTTTGGGCCGCAATTATCGTCTGCCAGGAAAAGTCGTCTCCGGCGATCAAATCGGGCGAAAAATCGGCGTTCCGACCATTAATATCCTTCCCGATTCGCGCAAATGCGTCCCCAAGAACGGCGTTTACGGGATTCGCGCGACATTTGATGGAAAAACCTGGGCCGCGGTTTTGAATATCGGAATGCGCCCGACCGTCGGCGGACTCAAAAAACAGATCGAATTTCACGTTTTGGACGCGAATATCGAAACACCGCCCCAAAACGTGGAATTGGAATTCGTGGCGCGCTTGCGCGACGAACAGAAATTCGACGGGCTTGATGCTTTGGTGGCACAAATGCGAAATGATATAAAGTTGGGGCGTTCACTTTTAAACGCAGATGAACGCGGATAGTCGCAGATGAGCGCGGATGGAGATCAAAGAAAATATCTGCTCTCATCTGCGACTATCCGCGTTCATCTGCGTTCATCTGCGTTTAAAAAGCGAAATTCATCCGCCAATCGAGACCATTTCTTTGCTCGAAAACAGTGGAATGATGTCGTTCATGTGGTGCCCGGCCCATTTCAGGCCCGCCGCTTCCAAAAACGCGCTCCGTAGTTCTTCATCTGAGCCGCCATTTCGCAGAATCGCGCGCGCATCGACTTCGGCATTTTGATGCAAACAGGGGCGCAAACCGCCCTGCGCCGTGAGCCGCATCCGATTGCAAGAATCGCAGAAATGGTCGCTCATCGAGGAAATGAAACCGGCGCGCGCGCCGCTTTTACGGCAAATATAACCGCGCGCCGGGTCGCCGTTTTCGAGTTCGGGCACTAAATCGAATTTTTGCGCCAAAATCTCGCGCATTTCGGCAGCCGTTACCAGGCGGTTGCGCTCATCGAAGCGCGCCATGCCCATCGGCATATATTCGATGAAACGAATCTGCGCGTCATAACCCCGTGCGAACTCCAATAAATCCGGCAATTCGTCGTCGTTGAGGCCGCGCATAACGACGGTGTTGAATTTAATTTCAAGTCCCGCGCGTTTGGAAACTGCAATTCCCGCCATAACGCGCGAAAACTCGTCGCGGCGCGCGATTTCGCGCGCTTTTTCGCGGCTCAACGTGTCGAGCGAGATATTGAGCCGGTTCATGCCCGCCGCTTTCAAAGGCGCGGCCAGTTCATCCAACAGCGCCGCGTTGGTCGTCATCGCAATTTCCTTTATTTCAGGAATCGCGCGCAGCATCGCCACCAAAGTCGGCAAATCGCGCCGCACTGTCGGCTCGCCGCCAGTCAAACGGATTTTCGTCAAGCCCAACGCGGCGCCAACTTTTACGATGCGCTCGATTTCCTCGAAAGTGAGGATTTCCTCGCGCGGCGCGATTTCGACGCCGTTTTCGGGCATACAATAGACACAGCGAAAATTGCACCTGTCGGTGACGCTGATGCGGAGATAGGAAATCAGACGTTGGAAGCGGTCTTGGAGCATGAGGTCAGCGAATAAATTCGCCGCAAAGAAGAGCAAAACCTGCCTTCGCAGGTTGGGAAATTGGTAGGCTTTCGAGAATTTGGCAGCCTCCCAACCTGCGAAGGCAGGTTTTGCTCTTCTTTGCGGCGAATTTATTCGCTGTCGGGATATTGAGTCCGTTCGGCGCTATCCCAGAGTCTGCCGCGCGCGTGTCGTTCCTTTTGGTTGTTGATGTAATCTTCGACGCGCCGCAAGTCGCCGCGACTCACGCTGAAGGCGCCGTAGTAGCCCTGCCATTTGAAACCCTCCACAGCCGACACCTGCTGATTGACCAAATGAGAAGAGTTGCCTTTGAGTTGTTTGATAATCTCACTGGCGTAGCGCGTGGGCGGTGTTTGAATCAGAACGTGAACGTGATCCTCAATGCCGCCGAGAGCAATGGCTTCACAACTCAGTTGGAGAATATCCTGGCGCAAACAGGCATAAAGCCTATTTTCGAAGGACGAAGTAATCAGCGGCAATCTATCCTACGTTGCCCACACCAGATGCAAGTAGATTTGCGTGAAGGGTTTTCCCATGCTGGTATTTTACAGCGAATAAATTCGCCGCAAAGAAGGGCGAAACCTGCCTTCGCAGGTTGGGCAATTGGTAGGCTTTCGAGAATTTGGCATTCTTCCAACCTGCGAAGGCAGGTTTCGCTCTTCTTTGCGGCGAATTTATTCGCTGTAAAATATCCGTATGGCCACCGATTCGACAACCGAAGAAATCCGCCGCCGCGCCGATATTACCGAGGTGGTTTCGCAATACGTGTCGCTCGTGCCCGCCGGAAATGGCCGCATGAAAGCGTGCTGCCCCTTTCACGACGAAAAAACGCCCTCGTTTTATGTTTCGCGCGATAAAGGTTTTTATAAATGTTTCGGTTGCGGGGTTTCGGGCGATATCTATAAATTCGTGCAGGCGATGGAGAACACCGACTTCCTCGGCGCGCGCAAGATTTTGGGCGCGCGCTACAACGTCGAAGTCAAAAGCCGCGCCGAAATGTCGCCCGAACAGCGCGAAAAGGTGTCGGAGCGCGACAAACTTCTCAAAGTCACCGCCGCTGCCGCGCACTTTTTCCGCGAGCAGTTCGCGGGCAATTTAGGTCTCGCGGCGCGCGATTACGCCCGAATTCGCGGACTCTCGCGCGAAACGGTCGAGAAATTTGGCATCGGCTACGCGCCGGACAATTTCAACTCTTTGCGCGGCACTTTAACCCGCAAATACGGTTTTTCCGACGACGAAGGCATCGCGGTGGGCGTTCTCATCGAGAAGAAATCGGCGGAAGGCGAGCTGGGCGGAATGTTCGCTGAAGGCGCCGAGCGCCGCGTTTACGACCGCTATCGCCACCGTTTGATGTTTCCGATTTGGGACGAATCGGGCCGCGTTATCGCTTTTGGCGGGCGCGCGCTCGAAGGCGCACAGCAGGAGAATCCCGATTCCAATTACGTCCCCGCGAAATACATCAACTCGCCCGAATCGCCTTTATTTCACAAATCGAACGTGCTTTTCGCCTGGCATCTGGCGCGCGCCGAAGTCTCGAAACGCGACGGCGTGATCATCACCGAAGGCTACATGGACGCCATCGCCCTGCACGAAGGCGGTTTTCCGCAGACGGTGGCGACGCTTGGCACGGCGGTGACGGCGCAACACGTCGCGCTGTTGCGAAGGCTCAGTCCCAAAGCGGTTTATTTGTGCTTTGACGGCGATTCGGCGGGCATGAAAGCGGCGCTGCGAACCGCGCCGCTGTTTGCCGAAAACGCGCTCGATGTGCGCGTGGTGCGCTTGCCAATTGGCCACGATCCCGACACTTTTATCCGCGAAAATGGCGAAAGCGGGATGCAAAGCGCGCTCGATGAAGCGATTCCGCTCGCTCGCTATCGATTGGTTTCGATTTTGGACGCGCACGATTTGGAATCTGTGGAAGGCCGCGCCGAAGCGATGCGTCAAAGCGCCGAAATCATCAACGATTTGGCGTCGGAAACCGAGCGCAGCGGCTATGTCTCCTTTTTGGTCGATGAACTGCTCAAAATCGAAAAACCCGGCAATCGCACCGCGTGGGAACGGCGGCGCAGTGATTTGGAACGGCTCGTCAAAAACGAACTGCGCGCTGATGAAGGCCGCGCCGGTCAAAAAGAGCGTTTAAGAGACGCCAAAATCGGCGATGGACGGCTCGCGCCAACGCGCCAAAAATCGTTTTCGAGTCCGAAATGGGAAGCGATTCGCCTCGAAGAAGAGAAAGCCGCCAACGATTTGCACGAAGCGACACAGTCGATTTCTGAATCGTCCATTGTTGCGCCGGGCGTTTTGAAAGCCGAAAAGTGTTTGATCGCTGCGATGCTGTCGTTTCCGACCTGGCGCGGGCACATTTTGGAGCGTTTGCCGCTCGCCAAATGGACGCACGAAACCCACGGTGAAATCGTGATCGCGGCGCGCAAATATGGCGCGGAAGAGGAGATAACGCCCGTCGATTTCAGCGAAAATCTGTCCGAAGACGCGCAAAAAGTCGTCGGCGACGTGATGCTGTCGGATGAAGCCGGCAATTCGCCCGATGCCGCGATTATCGACGATTGGATCGCGCGCGTCGAAATGCACTGGGCGCGCCAGACCGAAATCGAGATGCTGGAACTGGTCAATGGCAAAATCGGGCGCGGCGAAACGGTGTCCGACGGCGAAAAAGCGGCGTTTGTAAGCGCGCTGGAAGCCACGCGGCGCAAGATGCCGGTGCCGGAAAAATGAATCTGAGCATTTAACTCATAGTGTCGCCCGCGAGAACGTGTTCGGTATCCTTCATGGAAATGCTCCCTCAAAGAGTAACACTTGTTGGTAATCCCCACATAAGACGCTGCGTGGTTTAAAGGCTGTAAGTTCCAAGCGGGATCAAAGGCCTTTAGTGTTTGAGAACGCCGCAAACGATCATGAATATCCTGCTCATGCACACCGCCAGAACGACTTTGGAGCGTCATTTGCCAACCAACGCGAACGGCCCGCAGCGGGCCGATTTCAAGGAGAAACTATGGAACTCAACACCTTACGCGATTTGTATCTCGAACAGCTCAAAGACCTTTACAGCGCCGAACAGCAGCTCATCGAATCGATGCCGCAGATGACGCAGGCGGCCAGCGACCCGCAGCTCAAAGCCGCGTTTCAGCAGCACGCTCAGGAAACCCAGACCCAGTTGGGGCGCCTCGAACAGATCGGCAAAATGATGGGCGAAGATCTCGGCGGCCATTTGTGCAAAGGCACGCAGGGCATCATCGAAGAAGGCAAAGAAGTCCTCAAAGCGCGCGCCGATTCTGATCCAGAAGTCATCGATGCGGCGCTGATTACCTCGGCCCAGCGCGTCGAACACTATGAAATCGCCGGTTATGGCACCACCGTCGCCTATGCCAAACAGCTCGGCGAAACCGACGCGGTGGCGCTTTTGCAGACCTCGCTCGACGAAGAGGGCGAAGCCAACAAAAAACTGACCGCCATCGCGCTTTCGACGGTCAATCCGCACGCTGGCCAAGCGTAAATCCAACCAGTTTTAACGCCCGCTGCTTTGATCAAAGCAGCGGGCGTTTTCTCATGCAAATCTTTTTTCTCCCTTACTTTGGCGGCAACGCCCACTCCTGGCGCGAAGTGATCGCGCTTTTGCCGCAGTTCGAATGCAGGGCGTTTTCGCTGGCCCATAGCGGCGAAAAAGACGGCGAATATAGCGTGAAAAACGCGGTTGAGGAAATCGAAACGCTGCTTTTGAGCCATGCGACCGGCGAGTTTTTGCTCGTCGGTCACTCGATGGGCGGCAAATTCGCGCTCGGCGTCGCGGCCAAAGGCGCGGACGATTTGAAAGGCGTCGTTTTGGTCGCGCCTTCACCGCCCACGCCGGAACCGATTCCCGACGCGGAGCGCGCACGGATGCTTTCGACGCACGGCACGCGCGAGGCCGCGCTGGAAACGATTCGCGGCGCTTCGGTGCGCGAAATTGGTGGTGAAAATTTGGAAAACGCGGTGCGCGCCAACCTCGAAACGAGCGAAACCGATTGGAAAAACTGGTTGGAGATCGGTTCGTATCAAGATATTTCCGAGGTTTTGCCCGCGATTCAAATCCCGGTTCTGGTGGTGATCGGCGACGGCGACACCGGCATGACGCCCGCGTTGATGCAAAGTGAAATCACTTCTAAAATCGCCGGTTCGCGGCTCGAAATCATTCCAAACGCCGGACATTTGCTGCCGCTCGAAGCGCCCGCTGAGTTGGCCCAAAAAATCCGCGAGTTCGCGGCGAATTGTGGCTCTTGAAAAAATAACCACGGAGACACAGAGAATACGAGAGGAAAATCTCCAAAACCTCTGTGTCTCCGTGTCTCCGTGGTTATTTTTTCAAGCCTTCTCACCAAAGAAAATCAATCGATTCTGACTTCTTTTCCGGTCTGCGACGACTCGTAAATCGCGTCCAAAATCTTTTGCAGCGCCAGCGATTCCTGCGGCTTGATAAACGCTTCTTCTTTGCCCTGCAAGACGTTGATGAAGTGCGCCATGCGGTTCGGCTCCACCAACGGCGGCAAAAGCTCGACGGTTTCAGTTACATAGCCGTCGGCGCCGTTGCGTTGGAGTTCCATGGTCGGAATTTTGAGGCCCGCTTCCGTGCCCAAAATCTGCGTGCCGTCGAAGTTGTCCAGAAAGCCCGCCCACGACGCCTCCAAAAGAATAGTGCGACCGCTTTTGAGTTTGATAAGCGCAATCGAGAGATCATCGACATCGAAGGGCTTGTTAGGGTCGATTTCGCCTTTGCCCCAGTTGCCATCACCCAATCCGCGCGGGCCGAATTTGGCATACGTTTGACCCGAAACCGCTGCCGCGTCGAATTCGCCCATCAAATAGAGCGCGCGGTCGAGCGCGTGAACGCCGATGTCATAAGTCGCGCCGCCGCCGGCGAATTGGGTCTGCGTAAACCAGCTTCCGATGCGCGGAATCCCGGCGCGGCGCAGCATCGCGGTTTTGGCGTGGTAAACCTCGCCCAAATCGCCGCGATTGATGAGTTGTTTGGCGGTCTGCACCTGCGGCGTCATGCGATTGTTCTGCCCGACCATGAGCAAAGTGCCCTGTTTTTTGGATTCTTCGACCAACTTCGCCGCGTCGCCCGCGTTGGTGGCAATCGGCTTGTCGATCATCACGTTTTTGCCGGCTTGCAAGGCTTCGAGTCCGACCGGCGCGTGCAAAAAGTTGGGCAGCGCAATCGAAACGACTTGAATATCGTCGCGCGCTAAAAGCTCTTTGTAATCGGTGACGAGAGTCGGAATGCCGAATTTATCGGCGGCTTCGCGCCCGCGTTCGGGCGAAACTTCGGCCAGCGCCACGACTTTGGCGTCGGGGTGCTTTTGAAACGATTCGATGTGATTGAAGCCGATGGCTCCAGCGCCGATCACGGCGACATTAAAGGTTTGGGACATGAGAAAGGTCAGTGTAAACGCCCAGCGCGTTGCAAAAGCAACTTGCAATGGCAACTCTGAACAACTCAAGTTGCCACTTAACCATTCCAGCGAATCAATTCGCCGCAAAGAAGAGCCAAGTCCGCCTGCGCGGACTGTCAACCAGCAAGGTTTCGGGAAACTTGCATTTTCTCAACCTGCGAAGGCAGGTTTTGCTCTTCTTTGCGGCGAATTTATTCGCTGAATGCGTTCTTATGGCGTCGCTTTCAATTCTACGGTCGTGGCGAGCGTTTCGGAGCGGAGTTTCATCGGAATCGACAGGGTGCTGCCCTTTCCGGTCAGGCCGCTCATCACGATTTCGCCTTCCAGGGTTTGCAAAGTGCGATTACGAAGCGTCATTCCACTTGCCTCATCGACGCTGACCTCGCCCGTCGAAACGCCGTGCAGATCGAGTTGCGTGACCGGCGCGGGCGTTTTCGGGTCGCGCGCTACGCCGAGCGGCACCTTGAATTCGGCGCCCGCATCGGTCGAAAAATCGCCCTTTTGCGCGATCTTGACGATGCCGTTTTCGCGCGAAACGAAGGTGCTTTGGCCGCTTTGGGTGAAAGAAGTGCCCATCACCGGAACCGTCAGCGAGTATTTCCAGGTGCCGCCGGGCGCCACCGCTTGCGTCGGCATGGTGCGATAGCTGGTGCCGAGGAAGTTTTTGATCGCGTCGGGCGATAAAAAGCCCGCCATCGACGCGCGCATGGTTTTTTGTAGCGCCGCCGCGCCGGGCGTGCCTGCGATGCCTTTTTCCAGGCCCGCGCTCAAACGCTCCAAATACTCCTCGACGCCCTGAACTTCGCTGATTTCGCCGCTCGCAGAAAGCAAATAGGAGATTTTGGCGCCCACCAGACTCTGGGAAATGTCGCTGATTCCCTTCATTCCGGCGGGCGGATTTTCGGAATCGTAAATCACTTTGTCGCCCTGAAGCGTTTTGTTGGTCTGCGTCAATTCGCGGTAAGTCACTTCGACGCGCGCGCCCTTTTCATCGCTCGACAGCACGTTTTGCTCGATTACCAGATGAGTTTTGGAGTTGCTTTGGGTGCTGGTTTCCTGACCGGCTTTGGCGCCCGGCATCGCGGGCATTTGCTGCGAAGTCTGGCTCGAAGTATCGGTGGTGGTGAGGAATTTCTGTCCCGCAGTGAGGCGCAAACGCCACTCGAACGGCGCGGTGTCGGCCAGCGGAGCCAAATTTTGCACCGCCGCGTCTTGCGCGAAAACCGGCGCTTGAAGCGCGGGCGTCAGGGCGCCCAGCGCCAGGGTAAACAGCAGTTTTTTCATGAGATTTCTCCGAAAATTTCGTTGCGACGCACAAAAGCGTGCAAATAGCGCGGCGTCGAGCCGAGTTGGGTTTGGTGGCACTCCAAAGCCGCTTTTTTGAGCGCGATTTCTTCGCTCGAAAGCGTCAGACTTTGCCACTTCGTGCCGCCGCGCAGTAGATGCAGCGGCGGCGCGAGCGGCAATTCGGGATGAAAGCCGTTGGGCACCGGCCAGATGCCGCAATGAATCAAAAAACCGAGCAGTCGGGGCCGTTTTCGCGGAGCGAGCGAGGCAATCGCCGCTTCGCAAACGCGATACGCCGCGATATGGTCGCTGTGAGTATCGCGCGGATGCGTCGTCACCACGAGCGTCGGCTCGAACTCTTCGAGCGCCAGCGCCAAATTTTCCAGCATCGCCGCACGGCAATAGGGCGAACCGGGCGCAAAAGCGCCCTCGATTTGGACTTTGGAGTGTCCGGTAAACGGCGAAACGTAGGGCGAATCGGGCGCATAATCGCCGTTCCAGATCGCATTGGCGCCGCCATCGGGAAAACCGAAAAACAGCGTGTCCTGCTTTTCCACGCCCAGAGTTTGCGCGGCCAAAATCGCTTCGCCCTGCCGAAAACGGGCGATTTCATCGAGTGTTTTTTCGTTTTTGCCGCGCAAAAGCTGCGAAATCTGCGTGGTGCGCGAGCCATCTCCGCTGGAAAGCCAGCCGATGCGAACCGCCAGATTCCGCGCGCGCGCCCGCGAAATCAAGCCGCCCGCGCCGAGCGTTTCGTCGTCGGGATGCGGCGACAGCACGAAAATCCGCTCCCGCTCCGCCCAATCCGCCACAGCCGGAAGCGGAGCGTCCAGAGCCTCGAAATTATCGAAATGGCGGCGCAAAACCGGCCCGCCAAACGGCACGAAAGCCTGCGCGCCCGCGCCCAGCAATCGGCGCGACAAAGTGCGAAAAGATGGCATAAGTGGGAAGTATTTTAAACGACAGTTTGTTGCGGGCCTATAAAAGACCCGCAATAACGGAGCGATTTGGGTTTTCATCTTCTCGCTTCTCCCCAATTCCTCTCGCCTCTGTGGAGCGCGCCGCGTGTCTATGCGACACTGACACGCGCCAAAACGCCCTTGCTAAAGCGCGTTTTCCGCCTTTTTTCCCAATGTCCGCCCGTTCCGATTCCGCTTTGTCCCGACTGCGGCGCCTCAAAAACGGTCTGCTCACCCCAAGACTTGCGCGCGGTAGCGGCAAAAAAGGCCGCGGTGGACGCAGCATGTGGCACGGCGTTTCGACGCTGCTTTTTTTCGCGCTTTTCGTGCTGTGTGTGCGCGCCTATTTTTTCCAAACCCTGGATTTGTCGGGCCAGACCGAACGCGTTTTGCGCGCCCAAATCGCTCCACAACTGGAAAAAGCGCTCGGCGCCAAAGTCGAATTCGGCGAAGTCGAAACCGATTGGCTGGGCCGCGTCGTCATCCGCCAAATCGTGATCGGGCGCGACGCGAAACTGCCGACCGGCGCGCTTTTTCAAGCGCAAAGCGCGATATTGAATCTCGATTTGCCCGGCATCGCGCTGGGCCGCGCCGCGTTTCCGGGCGCGATTCGTTCGGTCGAACTGCAAAACCCGCAAATTTATCTGCGCCGCGACGCGCGCGGCCTCAACTGGGCCAATCTGCTCCAAAAAAGCGGCGGCGCAGCGCAAACGCCAGCGTGGAGCGGCCAGATTTCGGCCACCGGCGGGCGAATTTATTATCTCGACACCACCATCACAAGCGCCTCCAAGCAGCCGTTTCTGCTCGATGCGCGCGGCGTCGATGCCCGCCTCGACGCGCAGCAAAACGCGCCCTATCGCTTCGCCGCGCGCGCCCAAACTCCGCTGCTTGGCGCGCAAAAGCTGCAACTCGATCCGATCAGCGGCAACGGCTCGCTCGAAACCGACGCAAAAAACGGGCTGCTATCGCTCGAAACCGGCGCGTTGCCGTTTGCGCCCCTCGCCGATTACGCGTTTCCCAAGCGCGAAGTGGTCGCGCGAGCCGGTGGTAACGGCAGCCTCGGCGGGCGAGTGATTTTTTCGATGACGCGCGGAGTTTTGGCGCAGCACGGCGCGCTGTCGCTGCGAAATCTCAGCTTTTCGGTGCCGTCATTCAAGGAGCCGGGAACGGCGCGCGCGCTGCAAATCGACGCGCTCAGTGGCCCTTTCGAATTCGCTGGCGAGGCGTTTTCGACGCCCGGCGCGCGTTTTTCGGCGCTCGGCACCGCGTTTCAAGTCGCGGGCGCGGCTTCGACCAGCGGCGCGCAGCCTTTCGATTTGGACATCCAAACCCGCGCGCTTCCCATCGCGGCGCTGCGCCCTTATTTGCCGCGCGGCGTGAGTTTTTCGAGCGCCGCCGCGCCGCTGGGCGCCCATTTGAGCGGCAATGCAAGCGGTCAAAATCGCCAGATCGATGCGCGCGGCACGCTCGAAACGCCGGCCGTGCGCCTCGCTTCAGTTCCAAATAACGCGCGCGCCGCTTTTGGAACCCTGAAAACCGACTTTGCGGCCTTGGCGAATCTGCGGCCCGACAACAGCTTTTCAGACTGGAAAATCGCGGCGCGCGGCTGGGCGCCGACTTCGCAAATCGCGTTGGCGGAGGGCGGATTCGTCTCACAAAACACGTTTTTCACGTTGCGCGCCGCGCGTGATGCGGGCTTGGAAATCGGCGTTAACGCGCGCAGTTTTCGCGCGATTTCGCCGCGTTTTGGAGGCTCCAACGGCCAGAATCTGCAACTCGTGGCGAGCGCGCCCGACGCGTTGCGTCCGCTGTGGAATGGTTCGTTTCGCGTCCAAAACGCCGCGACAAATGGCGTGAAATGGGGCGCGCTTTCGCCGTCGCTGGCGCGCTCGATTGCCTCAAGCGGCGCGCTCGATGTCGAGGCGCAGTTTTCCGGTTTGGACGCCGCTTTGGACACTCGAAAACTGCGCGGCGCGGCGACGTTTGCGCTTGCTTCGCTGCAACTCGATCCGCGCGCTTTCGCTTCGCAGCGGGATTTGCCGCTGCAAAACGCCGATTTTTCGCTGCGCGCTTTGCGCGGTCGCGTCGCGTTTGCGGACGGAATCGTCGATTTGTCGCGCGCGGCGGCGATTTCCAGTCTTGGAGCGCTGCGCCTCGATGCGAGCGTGCCGCTGCAAAATCCGAACGCGGCGCGTCTCGCGCTGTCTTTGCCCGATGCGAGCGTCGATGTCGCTCGTCTCGCGCCATTTTTGCGCGCTCAAAACATCGGTCTGGGCGGCAATTGGCGCGGGCGCGTCACGCTTTTATCGCGCGCCGCGACTGCCAAAAATGCGCCGCCGCGCTTTGGCCTCGATTTCGATTTGCGCGCGCCTTCTTCTGTGCTGCGCGGGGCCGAAAGTCGCGCGGGCGCGGTAGTTTTGAACGCGCCCAATTTGCAGGGCCGCGCCGAATTTCCGGCGTCTGGCGCGGACTCGAATTGGAGCGGAAGTGGCGTTTTGCGTGCGCAGAGCGCGAGTTTTCAGGGCGGAAGTCTGGGCCAACTCGCCGCGATTCCCGCTGAATTGAGCGGCGCGCGCGCGCGCGATCTACGCCTTGATTTCGCGTTGCAAAACGGAGCGAGTTCCAATCGGGCGAGTCTTGCGGCGCGCGCCTTCGATGTGCCGCTGCCGGTCGCGGCGCAAAACCCGCGCGCTGGCCAATTTTTGAGGCTGGAAAACCTCAGTGCCGACCTCGAAAACGGGCGCGATGGCACCGTGATTCCGCGATTTGTGGCGCGTTTTGGACGCGGCGATTTGCGCGGCACGGCGCGTTTGACGGCGCGGGGGCCGCGCGCGCAGGTTCTGGCGCGCGGCGTCGATGTGGCGCGCCTGCAAGACCTTCTATCGCCCGATTCGCGGCGCGCGGCGCGCGTTTCGGGCCTGGCAAGCGCCCTCATCGAAGTGCGGCCCCAAGGCGCGGTGCGCGCTCAAATCCGGCTCGCGGGCGGCGCGGTGCGCGTGGTGTCGGCGTCCAAAACCCAACTTTTTCCGCTGCAAAACGCGCGCGCCACGGTTTTTATTGCCCAGGCCGGGCAAGTGCAAATCCGCGACGCCTTGGTATGGAGCGAAGGCGCGCGCCTGGCCGCAAATGCGACGCTGCGTGGTTCGCAATGGAGCGGACAACTCGAAGTTTCGGGCGCGCGTTTGGCGAAGTTGGCAGCGCTGCCGTTGGCGCCGCAAATGGCGCAAAACGCGCGGCCCGATGGCATCGCGGGCGGAAAATTCGACTTCGCTTTCGACACGCGCCGCCAGGAGTTTTCGCGCCTGTCGGGAAGCGCGAATTTGCGGTTGGCCGAAGTTTTCGGCGCGCAAATCGACGCTCTCAGCGGCCAAATTTCGCTGCAAAACCCGCGCGGAAACGCGCCGCGCCTGGCGATTGCCGCTTTGAAGGGCGAAATCGAAGGCGCGACGCTCAGCGGCGAAGCGAGCGCCGATTTTGGACGCAATTTGTGGAGTGTCGATGCAAAATGGAGCGAGTTGCAAAGCGCGCGGCTGGCGCGGCTGCAAGTGCTGCAAAATGCGCCCGGCTCGGCGCCGCGCGCGGTGGTTCTGGGGCGCGCGCTGCCGATTCAGGGCGATTTGGGCGGGCAGGTTCAATTGACCGGCACGCTCCAGAACGCGCGTGGCGAGTTCGCGCCGCGCGCGCGCGACGGTGTGGTGCGCCTCGCGTCGGGCGAGTTGGTGTGGCGCGGACGCGCGTTTGGCGCTTTGAATGCCGATGTGAGCGTGGAAAACGGCATCGCGCGCGCCCGAACTTTGCAATTGATGCAGACGCAGGGCGGCAAAAGCACGCCGCTGGTGCAGATTTCCGGCGTTTTGCCGCTCGATGCCGACGCGCCCGGCCTCGACGCGCAGGTTCGCGTCGCGGCGGCGCCCCTCGCGTTTTTCACCGGCGCCCTGAGCGAAAGCCGCGACGCGCTGCGGAACTCCGACCTCGCCATCCCATTTTTCGAGCGCGTGGTCGCCTATGTCGATGCCCTGCCGCGCGGCACGACCGGTTTGGTCGCGCTGGAGGCGAATTTGAGCGGAAAGTGGAGCGCGCCGCGCGTGGCGGTCTCCAATTTGACGCTGCGCGAAGGCCGCACCCGCATTCCGGCGGGCGGTTTCAGCCCACCGGCGACGCTCGATGCGGCGTTTGTTTTCGAGCGGGGCGCGGTGACGATAGAAAAAGCCGAATTCAAGATCAAAAAATCGGCGGCGGCGCCGGTTTTCCAGTCGAATAGGACGGCTTCCGCGTCCGAAGAGGAAGATACGCTGCTGCGCGTGGAGCCGGGTGGAACCGCGACGCCGGACGGCCCGATTTCGCTGGCGGCGGACGTTTTTAACGCCAATTTGTCGCAGCTTTCGACCTGGGTTCCGGCACTTCGCGCGCGCGACGGCGGGCCGCTGCTGCGCGGCGAACTGAGCGAATTTTCGTTTCGCGTCGGCGGCACCACGGTTGATCCGGCCATCACCGGCTCGATTCAGGGCGAAAACCTGGCGCTCGAAGATTACACGCTGGATCGGTTGCGGGTCTCGCGTTTTGAAATCGCGGGCGGCGCGGCGCGCATCGAGCCGGGCAATCTCACCCTCGTCAAAGGCGCGTTTCAGTCGTCGGCGGCCTATGGCACGGTGCCGTGGAGTTGGGAGCTGCCCGGCCCGGTTTTGGACGGCCCCATCGACGTGCATTTTCCCTTGCAAACCAGGGATTTCGGCGCCCTGGTCGGCGCTTTCGTGCCGGCTTTGAGCGTCGCTGATGCCGATGAATTCAACGGTTCGGTCGATGTTGCGGGCACGCTGAGTTCTCCGGCGCTGTCGGGCGCGATCACGATTCGCGGCGGCCAGTTTCGCCTCGACGCGACGCGCAATCCGCTCGCGGCAGGGCTGCAAAACGTATCGGGGACGGTGCGTTTCGTGGGCGCAACGCAGATTCTCATCGACGAGGCCGACCCTTTGCGCGGAAAATTGGTGCCCGCCAATTTGGTGGTGGGCCGCGCGGCGCGCAGCGTAGAAACCGGAAAAATCGGAGCAACGACGCCAGCCACAGCGCCAGTTGTGGCGGCGGGGCCAATCGCCAAAACCTCGAAAAACGGCGAAATCGGCGTGACCCAACTGGCGGGCGAGTTCGTTTTGCGCGGCGGCGTGGTGCGGCCCGCGCAGATCGACGCGCTGCTCGATATTCCGTCCGAACTGCCTTCCAATGCGGCATTAAGCGACGACGAGCGGCGCACCAACGCGGCGCGATTGCGCGCGCTGCTCGACCCGGCGGCGGCGCTTTCTCGCCTCAAATATGACCTCAGCCTCGAATTCGACAAGGGCGCTTTCGCTTCGGATGCGTTTGGCGGCGTGAGCGATGTCAGCGCGGGCCTGATCTGGAAAACCGGTGAAAACGAGGCGCAAAACGTGCGCTGGATGATCGCGGCGCGCGGCCAGAAAGCGCGCAAACTCAAAAATGGAGGCGCGCTGACTTCGTTTGGCTCGCTCGCTTTGCCGCGGAATTTCGGGGCCGGAATCGACGCCATCGCGCGTTCGGGCGCGCGCGATTTTGGCGGCGAGGGCGATTTCAGCCGCTTTGCGGTCGCCAAACGCGTCGATGTGGCCAAAGCGCCCGACCGTCGCGCGCAGGTCGATTTCGACGATTTCGCGGCGAGCGTGACCGGCGCGGGCAGCGGCGTCGTGAATGGACGACTGGTTCTCGACAACCGCGCGGCGCAGCAAAAAGCGCCGCCGGGCGCGGCGCGCTTGCAAAACGCGTCGCTGCGCGTCCAAAGTCGCCGCGCGCTGTTTGGGCCACAGTGGGAGCGCGATTTCGCGCTCTCGCCGCGCTTCAATGAAATTCAAGACGGAAATTCCGACTCGATTTCGCCCGCGGACGATGTTTCAAGCGGCGATGGCGCGCCGCTGCGTTTGGGCGGAGTTTTGACGCTTTCGAGCGCCGAAATCTATGGCGCACCGGCGGGCGGCGAAGGCGCGGCGCTGCTTTTGTCGCGTTTGCCGGGCGCGCCGCGCTTCGATATTCGGCTTCGCATGGGCCGCGACGTGCAGGTCGTGACGGCGGCGTTTCGCGCCGGACTCGAAGGCGAAATGGTCGCTCAGGGCACGCCCAATGACCCGCAGATCCTGGGCGTTTTGAACACCAGAGGCGGTCAGGTGCGCTTTCCCAACGCCCGCGCTCGCGTTGACGAAGGCCGCGTTACGGTCTCGCTTTCCAAAGACGAAGCCACCGATACGCTCCGCACCCGCCTCGACATCGACGCGACAGCGCGCGGTCAGGCCGGGCGCTATGCCATCACGCTGCGACTGCGCGGGCCGCTCGATTTGAGCGGCGTCCCAAGCGGTGCCGGAGACGCGCAGAGTTTGCAGATCGAAGTCACCTCGAACCCGCCGCTGTCGCAGTCGGAAGCGTTTCAGCAGCTTCTGGGCACCATGCCCGACCTCGATTACGACGAAAAAACCGGCACTTACAAAGTCGGCAGCGTCAATCGCGCTTACACCAACGCGGTTTTGAACGTGATTTCGGCGCCGCTTTTTTCGGGCGTCGAACAATCGCTGGCGCAGACGTTGGGACTCACCAGCGTGGGCTTCGAATACCGTTTCAACGAGCCGCTCGCGGTGCAGATTACCAAGGCGCTGGGCGACCGCGTTTTCGTGTCTTATCGGCGCTCTTTGGGCAGCGGGCCGACGGGAAGCATCGCGTCGAGCCTTTCGAGCGGGCGCACACCGTTCGAACTGCGGATCGAATACCGGCTCAGGGGCAATTATCTGCTTGGTTTGCAGACCGATGAGCGCCAGATTCCCAGCATCACGCTGCAAAGGACGCGGCGCTTTTAAGTTGAACCTTTTAAGTTGAACCTGGAGGTCAACTCCGCTGTCGAAGCGCGAATCGAAAAAGAAAACTTAATCTTTCTGAAGCTCTTTGTGGCGTTCGCGGGGTGAGAAATCGCCTCAGAAAAGCTATACTTCTCCGCAATGCAGCGATAATGAGGCTGCACTTTGAAGAGACGAGCGAAAAGCAGGTTTTCAGTTTTCAGCCCTTTGTTTTCGGAATTTTCTATGTTTTTTCAACGCGCGAGTGTTCAACTCCCTCCAACTGAAACCGCGAAAACGGCGGAATTCGAGCAGATCGTGGAGCGCTACCACGGCAAAGTCTTTCAGCTCGTCTATCGCTACACCGGCGATTACGAGGAAGCCTGTGACCTGACGCAGGACACTTTCGTGCGCGCGTTCAACGCCTGGAACGAATTTCGCGGCGATTCGCAGGTCTATACCTGGCTTTATCGCATCGCGCTCAATTTGTGTCACAACCAGCAAAAACGCATCGTGCGGCGCAACCGCATGGAGCGCTGGTCGCTCGACACCTCGCCCGACGACGATTTCGAAGGCGGGCGCGGGCCCATCGAAGTCGCCGACGAACGGCCTTTGCCGCTGGCGCGCCTCGAAGGCGACGAAATGCGCGCGCGTTTGCGCGAAGCGCTCGCCCAGTTGCCGGAAAATTACCGCGTCGTCATCGTTTTGCGCGACATCGAAGGCCTCACCTACGACGAAATCGCGCGCGTCACCGATTCCACGCTCGAAGCCATCAAAAGCCGCCTCTTTCGAGCCCGCCAGACGCTGCGCCGCATTTTGGAGCCGTATATGACGGGCGGACTCGAAAGCGAAAGCGAAAGCGAAAGCGAAGTTGCTGTGCCCGCCGCTAAAGCGAAGCCGCAGACTCGCAAAGTCCCGGTCTGGAATGGCGCCCAAGCCGTTGACGCTTGAAAAGAACAACGATCGAAATCCCCAAAAGAGGCGCCACGCGGCGCCTCTTTTGGTTTGTCTGCGACCAATTGCGGTAAATTCAAGGCGAAACACATCGCAGCGCGCTTTGTCCCATCGACTCGCTTATTTTAGCGCGCTCTCAAAATCACAAATAATCGCGGGCCGGATTTCCATTAAACTGCCCGCGATTCCCGCCTGGAGGCTTCCCGACCGAATGATTCGGCCTTTTACCGCACTCACCGACGCGACACCTGTTGCTCCCTTCGCCACTTCTCACCCTGTTTTGCAATCTTCAACTCCGCTCCTCACCCGCGCGCCGCGCGCGCGTTTGCTGCCGCTGTTTGGCATCGGCGCCGCGCTGGGCCTTGTTGTTTCGGCCCACGCCGCGCCTATCGCCGCCACGCCAACAACCATTTTAGATCCGGCGCCAAGCGCGGTTTCGGCGATTAAAACCGCGCCCGCGGCAATGCGCCAGCGCACGCGGATTCGTCTCGCGCAGCTCACCCAGGGCACCTCCAACACGCCCGCCGCCGCGCCGCAGGAGAATCCGCCGCGCCTCGAAGTGCCGGTTGGCCCCGCGCAAACGCCGCCGATTGGCCAGGCCGCGCCGCCGCCCGCCGATGCGACGACTCCGCGCGCGCCGGTTCTGGGGCCGCCGCAAACGACTTCGGAAGTGCCGCCGGTGATCGGCAACGTCGCCGAGGCCGAAGGCCGCGAAATCAGCGATGTGCGCGTGGTCGGCAACCGCGTGATTCCGACGGAAACGATTCTGGCGCAGGTTCGCACCCAGCGCGGCGCCGCGTTTTCGGGTCGTCAGGCCGAACTCGACCGGGGCCGCATCGATCAACTCGGCTTTTTTGCGACCGTTCAATCGCAGGTCACGCCCGATGTCGAGCAGCCCAACAAAGTCGCCGTCACCTTCATCGTGCAAGAAAACCGCGTGGTCACTTCGTTTCGCTTCGTCAACGCCTCAACGGTCAAAGGCGCCGAAATCGTGCCGGTTTTGACCTCGAAAATCGGCACGGTTTTGAACCGCAACAACGTCAATCTCGATGTCGCGGCGATTCAAAAGCTTTATTCGGGCAAAGGCTTTGTGGTCGAGGTGCAAAGCGCGCAACTGGACGAAAATGGCGCGCTGGTTTTCACGCTCCAGGAAGGGCGCATTTCGCGCGTCGAATTGTCGGGCCTCAAGAAAACGCGTCCCGCGCTGTTGCGCCGTCAGATTCGCGTCAAAAGCGGCGATATTTTCGATGCCACCAAGATTCGCCGCGACGTGAACCGCATCTTCGACCTCGGATTCTTCGAGGACGCCACCTTCGATGTCAAAGACGATCCCAGTTTGCCCGGCTCGGTCATCGTGACCTATCTGCTCAAGGAAAAACGCACCGGACAACTCTCCTTTGGCGTTGGTTTCGATTCGCGTTCGCGCATTTCGGGCTTTGCCAGCATTCAGGAAAACAACCTCAAAGGCACCGGACAGCGCGTGGGCGCCTCGCTCGAAACCGGTTCGCGCCGCAACTACGAACTCTCGTTTGGCAACCCCTTCATCGGCGAGAAAAACGCCTCCTTCGATGCTTCGATTTACAATCGCACCATCTTCCGCGAGCCGCGCCTGGTCAATCTTTTGACCGGAAATGGCGGCGGCAGTCCCGTCATCAACCCCGACGGCACCATCTCTTTCAACGGCGTCAACCGCTCGAACACGTTTTCCTATGAAGAGCAGCGCACCGGCGGGCGCCTCAACCTCACCAAGCCGCTCGATTACGACCGCAACCGCACGCTGCTTTTCGGTTATCGCAACGAGAAAGCCACCCTGTTTCAACGCGACAGCAACAACGGCAACACGCCTTTGACCGGCAGCGGCACCGCGCTCGACGATTCGGGCCGCATTTCGGCGTTTTCGTTTGGAATTTTGCGCGATGTGCGCGATATTCGTCTCGATCCCTCGCGCGGATCGCGCCAGCAGATCATCGTCGAACAGGGCACCCGACTGCTGGGCGACACCACTTTCACCAAACTCGACACCGATTTCCGCTTTTACGTCCCGCTCATCCCCGGCCTAAAAATCTCTGACCAGGCCCGGCTCGTGTTCGCAACCCGGTTCGTGGGCGGATTTGCGCTCAACCAGTTGCCCTCCTTCGAGCAGTATTTCGTGGGCGGCTCGGACACGGTGCGCGGCTATCAGAGCGACGAGCAGTTCGGCGACAACCAGTTTTACGGCAACTTCGAACTGCGCTACCGCTTTCAGCCCAAAATCCAACTTGTTGGCTTCGTCGATGCGGGCAGCGCTTTCGGCGGCAGGTTCTCGACCTCGCGCAGCGTCAATACCTTGTTCGGTTTTGGTGCGGGCGTGCGCCTGCAAACCCCGGTCGGCCCGGTGCGCCTCGATATCGGTCGCGGCGACCGCGGCGTGCAAACCCATTTCGGCATCGGCCCGTCGTTCTAAATTTCGCGGCAAAAAGAAAAAGGGAAAGCAATGAGGCTCACAACCTCAGCGCTTTCCCTTTTCTTTTTCGTCGTGTTTGGCCCGCATTTTCTGCCGCACGATTCGCCCTTCATAACGCATTTTTCGCCGCAACATCACGCGAAACTGGCCGACTTTGGAGTAGCGCCGATAAAGTTTCAAAGTCGCCAAAAGTGCCCGCGTCGCAATCCCCGCCAAAGCCAGCGGCGCCAGCAAAAGCCCAATGCCGTGCCCGTAATGTTTGCGGTAAAACAGCCACATCGCAAGGTGGTGGCGCCGGATCGACTGCCCCTGCGCGAAATCGCTGGATTTGCCGATGTGATGCTGAATCGTGGCGCCCGGAACGTAAAAGCGCGGCCATTTTTGGAGCATCAAGCGATAGCACAGGTCGATATCCTCGCAATACATGAAAAAATCTTCGTCCCACGGCCCGTTGGGAGTCGCAATCGCTTCGAGCGCTTCGCGGCGCGCCAGAATCGCCGAACCGGACAGCCAATCGATAGCGCGCTCGCGGTTTTCGTCGGCATCGGCCATCAAATAGCCGCGCGACCACGGATTGCCCGGAAAAAGGCGCCCCAAAAACGAATTGCGAAACAGCCCCGCGCCAAACGAGGGAAACGCGCGCGACGAGTGCTGCAACTGCCCATCGGGATAGGTCATGCGCGGCCCAATCGCGCCGACTTGGGGATGATTTTTCATCCATTCCAGCAACGCATCGAGCGCGCCGGTTTCAACGATGGTGTCGGGATTGAGAAACAACAGATATTTCCCGTTGGCGCAGCGATAACCGAGGTTATTTCCCGCGCTAAATCCGCTGTTGTGCAGGTTTTCGATGAGCGTGACGCCCGGAAAATCGCGTTTGACAACGGCGACGGAATCATCGAGGCGCGAATCGTTATCGACGACGATAATTTCGATTTTATGCTTCCAGTCTTGATCGAGAATCGAAGCCAGACACGCGACCAGAAAAGGCCGCGCATTCCAGTTCAAAATGATAATCGAGAGATCAGGACAGGACATATTTGCACTACTTGGATTCTGCTTTGGTTTCGACCATCATAATCGGAATTCCATCGCGCACGGGAAACTCCGTCCCATCCTTCTGGCAGCGCAGAACGCCTTGGGTTTCGTCTTCGTCGAGGTCGCTGTGACAGAGCGGACACACTAAAATCGCTTTGAGTTGGGGGTCGATAAGAGGCATAGTTTCACTTCGCGCGGACGCAAAATCCGCTTTTCTCGCGGCATTATATCACGCGCGGCGCCTTTTTCCCGCCCCTATACTTTGCCCCGCCATGCCGCAATCGTCGTTGCAAACCTCCGATCTGCTCGAACCCAAAGCGCAGCAAATCGCGCGCGCCGTCGCCGCGCGCGGTGGGCGCGCGCTTTTAGTCGGCGGCTATGTGCGCGACGAACTGCTCGGCCAGCATCCCAAAGACGCCGACATCGAAGTTTACGGCCTCGAAGCGCCGCAACTGCGCGAGATTTTGCAGAATTTGGGCCGCGTCGATTGTGTGGGCGAAAGTTTTCGCGTCTACAAACTCGTCTGGCATCCCAAACGCGAAAACGGCGAAAAAGTGCGCTGCGAACTCGATGTTTCCCTGCCGCGCCGCGACAAAAAAGTCGGCGATGGTCACCGCGGTTTCGAAGTCGAAGGCGATCCGTTCGCGTCGGTTGAAGACGCGGCGCGGCGCCGCGATTTCACCGTCAACGCGATTCTCAAAGACCCGCTGTCAAGTGAAATCCTCGACCCCTTTGGCGGAAAAGCCGATTTAGCCAACAAAATGTTGCGCGCCGTCGATGAAGCGCATTTTGGCGAAGATTCGCTGCGCGTTTTGCGCGCCATGCAGTTCGCGGCGCGTTTCGAATTCCAAATTGAGAGCGAAACGGTGCGAATCTGCCGCGCGACGCCGCTCGACGACCTGCCCAAAGAGCGCATCTGGGCCGAATGGGAGAAGTGGCTGCTCAAAAGCGAGCGGCCTTCGATTGGATTGCAAGTTGGCGCGCAAATCGGCGTTTTCGAGCGGCTTTCCCCCTATTTGCAAACCGCCATTCTGCGGCGCGGGCCGCAAATCGAGCGCGCCCTCGATGGCGCCGCGCGCGAACGGAGCGGTTTGCCGCCCGAAAAACAGGTCGCCTTAATGCTGGCAACGCTCGGCAGTTTCTGCGGTTGGGAGGGCACCAAACGCTTGCTCAGCGACCTCGGCGTCCAAAAAATGCGCGGACAAAACGGCAGTTACGACGTGCAAAAGAGCGTGATTCAGCTCGTCGGCGCGCGCAAAACGCCGCGCGATTTTTTCGAAAAGCGCGACACCATCGAAGACAAGGATTTCCGCTTTTTCGCGGCGCGCGTCGAGCCGGATTTAGCGGTTCGCTTGTCGCGCGCGCGCGGCGAGTTCGTGGCGGCGAGTTGGTTCGAGGAAAATCTGCGGCGCCTCGACGTTTACCACGGCCCGCCCGCGCCGCTTTTGCTGGGACGGCATTTGATTGAAATGGGCATGAAGCCCGGCCCGCAAATCGGAAAAATCGTCGAGCGCGCTTATTTTTTGCAGCTTTCGGGCGAGGTGAGGAGTCTGGAAGACGCCAAAAAAGTCGCAATGTAGAGGTTCGTAGTAGCGCCGCAAGGCGCGTTTAGGAGGCGTAATGCTTCCGAGACGCGCCTTGCGGCGCTACTACGAACCAGACCTAAATTAATGCAAACTTTAACCATCATCGGCGGCGGACTCGCGGGCTGCGAGGCCGCCTATCAAGCCGCGCAAGGCGGCGCCAAAGTCCGACTTTTCGAGATGCGGCCCAAAGTTTCGACCAAAATCCATCAAACCGACGATTTGGCCGAGTTGGTTTGCTCCAATTCTCTCAAATCCAACGCGCTCGACAAGGCTTCTGGACTGCTCAAATGGGAAATGCGCCGCCTCGATTCGCTGATTATTGCCGCCGCCGACGCTTCGAGCGTGCGTTTCGGCGTGATTCACAAGAACATTTTTCTCAATTCGCCCAGCGTTTTGCGCCCGACGTTTCAATCGCAAATCCGCGACGATCTGTTTTTCGCCGGACAACTCACCGGCGTCGAAGGCTATGTCGAAAGCGCGGCGGCGGGACTTATGGCCGGGATCAACGCCGCGCGGGTTTTGGCTGGCGAAGACGCGCGCGTTTTTCCGCGCGAAACGGTTTTGGGCAGTCTGGCGCACTATATCACTTGCGCCGACGCCAAACATTTTCAGCCGATGAACTCGAACTGGGCGCTTTTGCCTCCACTCGAAGCGCGAGAGAGTGGCAAAAAGTGGAAAAAAGAGGAGAAACCGCCGCTTTATGTTGAGCGCGGGCAACGAGCGTTAGAGGGGTTTGTCACGGCGTAATAACTACCTTGGGAACATCAGACAATTGTATGCCAAGGCGTAGAGCGTGTTGAGGACTTGTAGAGACGTGCGGGGCGCGTCTGCCTCTTTTCCCCTTCATTCCCTGGGGGAATGAAAGACGCGCTCCGCACGTCTCTACGGTTTTGCGGTCGCCGCGCAAACACGGCCCAGCGGCTAACACGCTCTAAAAGACTTGAACATGATCTCTCGCATCACCCAATTTCTCGCCTATTTGCAGGACGTGCGCGGCGCTTCGCCGCACACGGTGCGCTCCTATGCCTCGGATTTGCGGCAATTCGCGCTGTGGTGCGAGGCGCAAAAGCTGACCAAACCCAAAGATGGGCCGGAAAAGATCACTTATTTGATGGTGCGGCGCTATCTGGCGCATCTGGCGAGCGAGGCGTTTTCGCGGCGCACGGTGGTGCGGAAACTTTCGACTTTGAAGGCGTTCTGGAAGTGGCTGGAGCGCGAAAATCTGGTCAGTTCCAACCCGGCGGCGGCGATTATCGCGCCCAAACTCGCGGCGTCGCTGCCAGAAATTTTGGATAAAGCGTCGGTGGAGCGTTTGCTGGATGCGCCGGATTTTCAAAAACCGCTGGGACGGCGCGACCGCGCGCTTTTAGAATGGCTTTATTCGAGCGGCGCGCGCGTGGCGGAAACCGCGGCGCTGGATTTGGAAAGCATCAACTGGAAAAAGGGCGAGGCGCGCATCGAAACCGGCAAAGGCGGCGGCGCGCGGCTGGTTTTGCTGGGCGAACCGGCTTTGAACGCGCTACGCTCTTATGTCGAAGATTGGCGACCCGAACTGCTCAAACGCGCCAAACAATTCGGCCCGCAGCCGACGCAGGCGGTGTGGATCAACGGGCGCGGCACGCGGCTCTCCGCCCATGCCATCACCCTGCTGGTTTCCAAAACGGCGCGCGAAATCGGGTTGCAGGAAAATGTGACACCGCACACGCTACGCCACTCGTTCGCCACGCATCTGCTCGAAGGCGGCGCCGATTTGCGCGTGGTGCAGGAGCTTTTAGGCCACAAAACTTTGTCGGCGACGCAGATTTACACCCGCGTTTCGACCGCGCACCTGCAAAAAATCTACGCCGCGACGCACCCGCGCGATCTGGACGAAATTTAACGAGAAAATTATGGGTTTAGCCATCGGATTTCTGCTTTTCACGCTCGGACTGGTCGCATTTTGGGGCTGGTGGCCGGCGACGCTGGTGTTTTTGAAGGGACTCGTCGCGTTTTCGCTGCTCTTCTGGGGCTTTATCGCGGTTTTGCTCGGCTATTCCGAACACAAAGCCAAACGCGAATTTAGCGCCGCTTTGCAAGACGGCCCTTCGCCCGCCGAAACGCCCGATAACAGCGAAGTGCCGGGGCTATAAAAAGCCCCGTCTGGGAGCGGCGTTGCCGCTAAGTGCCCTCACGGGCACGATCACGGGCACGATGCCAACCACGTCCGCGAGGACGTTTAGCCGCAGGCTCCCAGACGGGGCTTTTTATAGCCCCGGCGCCAAAGGTAGCAACCAAAAACTCCGCGTCTCCGTGGTGAATTCTCGTTTTTCTCAGCGCGACGGCATCGCTTCGACGCGAATCCAAAACAGTTTGGGCCAATTTTTGCCTGTCACCAAAACCCGCCCGTTTTTCGCGTCATAAGCGATGCCATTCAGCACATCTTCGTTTCCCATCCGCGCCGAGGCGGGCAAAATTCCCTTCAAATCGAGTTGCGCGACGACTTTTCCATTTTTGGGGTCGATGACGACGATCTCATCGGTTTGCCACACGTTGGCCCACACGTAACCCTTGATCCATTCCAACTCGTTGAGATTGCGGAGCGGCGCGCCATCCCGCGTGACTTTGACAGTGCCCAGCGACCCGAAATTTTTCGGGTCGCGCCAGGTCAAGGTGTCCGTCCCGTCGCTTTGCAGCAACTTCTGGCCATCGGTTGTCAATCCCCAACCTTCGTTTTGGTAAGCGAATCGCGCCAGCGGTCGGAACTTTTCATCCAGCACGAAACCGACTTTGGTTTGCCATGTCAGGTTGTAGAATTTGTCGCCGAGACGCGCCAATCCTTCGCCGAAAAGCTGCGACGGCAACCTCCAGCGCGCCACGACCTGTCCCGACGCCGGATCGACTTTTCGCACGTCGGACTCGCCTTCGAGACCGGTCGATTCGTAGAAAAAGCCGTCGTTCCACAGCAAACCTTCGGTAAAGGCCGAGGTGTCGTGCGGCAAAGTGCCCGCCACGCTCCAGGAAAGCTGGCGCGTTTGCGAAACGGGAGGCGCAACAGCAGCAGGGCCGCTCGACGATGACGAAACGGAGCAGCCGGCGAGCGCAAGAAGGGAAACCAGAAAAAGACGATTCACAGCGCGAAGTTTAGGGCGTCTGCCGCGAAAACGCCCGTTCTTTAGCCACATTTCAAGCTAAAAATCGTGATTTCGGGCCGCGCGCAAAAGCGAACCGGCAGCGCGATGGTGCCCAGGCCGCGATTGGTGTAAAGCGCCATCTCGCCGACCTGATAAAGGCCGCGCGGATATTTTTCAGAAAAAGGCGGCAGACGAAGCGGGCCGAAAAACGGCAGCGCGATCTGACCGCCGTGCGAATGGCCGGCGAGCATCAGGTCGAAACGGCCCGACGGCGCGAATTCGTCGGCGAAATCGGGTTCGTGATGCAGCAAAATCGCGGCATTTCCAGGCGGGATCTGAGTTTCAAGCGCCGCTAAATCGGCGTGTCCGGTCATCGCATCATCCAAGCCGGCAATCCACAAATTTTCGGTGCCGCGTCGCAATCGGACGGCTCGGTTAGGCAGTTCGATCACGCCCGCGCGCTCGAAAGCGCCGCGCACCACGCCCAGGCCGGTTTGCGGGTCGGCGTCGCCGGAACGCGCGTGGTCGTGGTTGCCCATCACCGCGAAGACGCCCGACGCGGCCTTCAAACGCCGAAACCCCTGAAACAGCGCCTCGCCCTGCCAAGTGCCGCCATAAGCGCTGTAGTCGCCGGTCAATGCGATTGCGTCGGCGTTTTGCGCGCTGACCAGATCGCACACGGCGGCAAAACGGTGCGCCATGTCGCCGCCTTCGATGTGAATATCGGAAATCTGGGCGAGGCGAAAGCCCTCGAAAGCGCGCGGCAAGCGTTTCAACTTCAATTCGATGCGCTCGATTTCCACCCAGTCCGGCTCGATTTCGGCGGCGTAACCGGTGCCGCCCAGCGACAAAGCCGCGCCCAGAGTGCCGACTCGAACGCCCGCGCGCAAAAAACGGCGCCGCGTTAGCACACGATTCTCCAGAGGCGACGGATGGGACATCACGCCTCAATTTGCCACGTTCCGGCCAACACGTCGAATCCAAAAGTGAAGAAAACGGCGCGAATGTGGAGAAATCGAATTCGTCGAAAAACCCGTAGAGACGTGCGAAGCGCGTCTTGCTTCATCACCGCGTCTCATCCCTGGTGGGGATGAAAAGATGGAAAGACGCGTTTCGCACGTCTCTACGAGGTTGCGTCAATCCAGCGTTATCACGCGCCCAAACGGCGCGCTTCCACCCGGTGTCGTCGCGCACCACAACAGCGGCATGAGCGGTTTTTCGATTCCAAACGAGCCGTTCAAATCGGTGAAATAGAGCGCGACGCCCACGCCGATTTCGTTCAAACGCGCAATCGCGGGCGCGAAGTCGGTGCCGCCGCCGCCTGTGACCGCGATTTCTCCGGCGCGCACCTTTTCGATGAGCGGTCGCCCGTCGTTTTTGACGCGCGCTTCGCTTTGCACCTTGGAATCGGCGCAAAGCAGCACGATTTCCCCGCCACTGCGCCGCTGCACCGCGCTGACTTCGGCGCAAAATCGCTCCAAAAGCGCGTCGTTAATCGACCCTGACGTGTCGATGACCACGCCCGCGCGCCGGATGCCACGTTCGGGCAGCGTCGCCGGTTCAAAAGTCGCCACGCTGCCCGACAAAACCCGGCGCGAAGGCCGGTTCCAGTTCTGGCGCGATTGCGGCAAAATCGCATCCTGCAAATGGGCGCGCAAAATCTGCTGCCACGGCGTAGAAACGACCGGAAAATCGCCCGACAAAGCGCGCAAAAGTCCGCCCACGCGGTCGCCCGCCTGAGCGCGCGCCAGACGCGACGCCCAGATGCGCGACGATAATTCCGCCGAACGACCGTCGTCCTCTTCGCCTTCACTCGCGCCCGGAATCATGTCGAAACTCTTGAAATCGTGATCATCCAGCCACTTTTCCAGCTGCTCTTCATATTCCTCACGCCCCGGCGCCAAACCGATCTGCTCCAAAAGCTGCGCGTAAATCGCCTCGGCGCTCCACGTCGCGGCGGGCCGTTTTGCGAGCAGTTCGCGCCCTAAAACCTCTTCGATTTTGACGGCGCCAGCGGGAAATTGCAGCCAATTCATCTTCGATAAAGCGTGATTTATCACCGCATCGCAGGCGATGTTCCACAGCTTGCCATGCGCGCCCGAAACGCGATAAGCCATTTTCCCGCGCGGCACATGGCGCAGCGCGACGTGCAAAATCTCGTGGCCCAAGATAAAAGCGCGTTCCCGCGGCGCGAAATCTTCCCAAAACGATGGCCCCGCGACAACTTTTTTCCCATCGGTAAACGCGATGAAATCGCGCGATTCGGTCGCAAAATAGGGCACCCAGAGCGCAATTGCGGCAAAACCGGGGCTTTTGGTGACGCAGTAGCGCGCGATGGTCGCCAGTTCGTGAGATTTAGGGTTCATAGAAGAATGGAATTGGAACCGCAAAGGCGCAAAGATTTTGATTTTCTTTGCGCCTTCGCGCCTTTGCGGTTCATCATTTTCAGCGCAGCGGATTGCGACTTTCCGCCGCCCGAATCCGCGCGAAAATCGCTTTTTGCGCCGCCGTGCCCTGCGTTTTGAGCCGTTTTTCCAGCCACAGCGTGCGCGCGGCGCGCACGAAGCGAAAACACGCCGCCTCGCGCGTCGCGGCGGCCTCGCTTTGCGCTTCCCACGCCTTCAAAGCGCCCGACAAGAGCGCCAAATCGCCCTTGCGAGTTGCCAGATAACGCGTTGCGTCGGTTTGAGCCGCTTGAAAACGCGCCGATTTTTCCGGTGCGCTAAGTCCTGGAAAGCGCCGCTTGACATCGCGCTCCAGCGCCTCGAAGCGCTGCCCGACTTTTGTGCCGTCCACCGACGACGGCAAATCCGCGTCGTCGTTTTCGGCGGCTTGCGCGGCCAATTTCTGCTTTTGCAGCGCGCTTTCGACGCGATCTTCGCCGCGCAATCCGAGCTTGAGCGAAAGACCATCCAAAATCGCGCGCTGCCACGGCACGGCGCCTTGAGCCAGTGTCGAATACGGCGTCTTCACCCAATCCGGCTCGACATCGGCATCCCAGATCGAGCGCAAATACGCCTCGGAAGTGCAAAGCGGCCCGTCGATGGAGGCGTCGCGCACGTTCGTCCACGCCAGCGCTTCGAGCAGCGAAACCGCGCCGTTTTTGTCGAAATCGGCGCCGCTGATGCGGCGTCCATCGCGCGAAACTCCCGACAAAGCGGCGAAAAAATGGGTCGTGAAATCCTGATAATCGACCTCATCGACTTCGGATGTGCAGCCCGACGCCTGACGCTCGCCCGTCGCCGCGAAAAAGCCGCAAAAATCGCGCTGCAAAACCGCACTTCGCGGATTGGCATCCTCAAAAATCAGGTTGGCGAAACCGCCGGCGTGACATTGCACCATCACCAAAACCAGCGGAGTTTTCGAGGGCCAATCGCGGAGCGCCCGCGACAAATCCTTGACCGAAAACTCGCCATCGTTCCAGCCCGCATACGTCGTGTTTTCGAAATCGTCCCCGGTTTGCACGCCCGACAGCGACAACCGCGTTTTGCGCCCCGGCGAACCGTGCCCGGTGAAATAGAGCAGCGCACGCTCGCCCGGTTTGACTTCGCGCGCCAATTTTTGCACGTTTTGCGCGATGGATTGCGCCGTCGCCGCGCCGTCGATGCGTTTCAAGCCCGAAGCGCGATAAATCAGCTTTTCTGCGGGCGCCTCGGCATCCAAAAGCCACGCCAGGACGCGCCGCGCGTCGTCCTGCGGGCTGTTTTGCAGCGCGGAAATGGTGCGCGATTTCGGGTTGCCGTCGGCGAACAAAACGCGCTGTGAACGCGAGCGCGCCGTGAGTTTTTCCAGATAGCGCGCGTTGCTTTCAATCGCGTATTGGTTGTATTCGGGCGACGGCCCGCCGCTGACGATCAGGGCGCGAAACGGAATTTTTGGGGCCGAAACCGGTGATGGCGCGGGTTGCGACTGCGCGCAGGAGGCCAGACTCAGGCATAAAAGTGGGGTGAGAAGGCGAAAAAAATTCATCGAAATCACTTCAATTCCACGATTTGACGCGCGCGGGCGCGGTATTTTTCATACTCTTCGCTGTCGCCCAATGCGAGCAAAAAGCCCAATTTCCCGGCGCGTTCGAGCAAAAGTTCCATCGCCAGCGCCTGCACTTCGGCGCGCGGCAACTCCTTTTCGTCCTCGATTTCACCAAGTCGTAACAAAACCCGCATCGCGGCGCGCGCCGTTTCGACATCGGAAACCGTCGCGGTCAGGCTATAGGTCAAACCGTAAAGCGCGGCCAGAGTTTGCGGCAAAAGCGCGTCGAGCCTGGCGCCTGACGCGGCCAAAATCTCGTCGATGGGCGCGAGATCGGCGATTTCTTCGACGACGTGGAAGAACTCGGCGCTCGCCGCCTCGCCGACGATGCCGGACACGATGAATTCGCGCGCGGCGCGGCCCTTTTCCCATTCCAAAACCCGCGAAACCCGCTCCCAGGAGCGCGGCGTCGGGCCGATGAGTTGGCCGCTCGCCTGTTGCAACTGGTTCGATTCCAAAAAGTCGGGTTTGACCTGAATGAAGGCCAAAACTTCGGGCGCAATTTGGTTTTGCTGGCCCCATTGAATCCATTCGCGCGGGTTGGGCACGAGTTTGAAATGCACCAATCGGTCGGCCAGCGCCGATCCCATATCGAAGGAAATCGCGCCGTCGTCGGGCGCGTTTCCGGCGCCCACGACCCACCAATCGGGCGGCAACTGATATTCGCCCACGCGCCGGTCGAGAATCAGTTGATAGGCGGCGACTTGCAATCGCGGTTCGGCGGCGGAGAGTTCGTCCAAAAAGAGGATTCCGGCGCCATCGGACGGCAGAAATTCGGGTGGATACCAGGTCGTGCGTTTGGAAATCGGGTCGAGCGCGGGCAGACCGCGCAGGTCGGCGGCTTCGATTTGCGAAAGGATGAGAACTTCGAGGCGCAAGCCTTTGTGGAGCGCGAAATCGCGGATGATGCTCGATTTGCCGATGCCGGGCGCGCCGTGCAAGTAGGTCGGCATTTTGAGCGCGTGCAATGTTTCCAGACACGGCAAAAGCTGGCCGGGCGAGAGCGGAACGGTGTTGATCATGGAGTTTGATGGGACAGTCCTCGCTTCGCTGCGGCCCTCACCCGCCGCTTCGCGGCACCCTCTCCCGCAAGCGGGAGAAGGATCAGACTGCGACGACAAAGAAACTCACTGCATAGTTTTACTTGCGCCCTTCATCCTTCTCCCGCTTGCGGGAGAGGGTGCCGCGAAGCGGCGGGTGAGGGCCGCAGCGAAGCGAGGAAAGGGTGGCCGAAGGCCGGGGTGAGGGCCGCAGCGAAGCGAGGACAAACGCTGCACTTCAACTTCTCAAAAACGGCGCCATCCACTCTGCGGCTCGCTCTGTGTCCCAAAAACTCCCCAAGTCGCGGCGCAAATCGAGCGCGGTTTCGAGCTTTTCGTGCGCCGATAGCGCGCGCGCTTCGATGCTCAAACTCCAATTTCCTACGCCGGAATTGCTTTCCAGCCATTCGCGCTGCGCCAGAAAATGCGCGGCGGAAGCGCGGCGGCGGCGCGGCGCGAATTCGCTTAAAAGATGCTTCAAATTCCCGTAAACGAGCGGCGAAAGCGGGATTTGGCGCGCGCCGCGCTCTTCGAACAGTTGCTCGTAAAGGTCGATTTCCCCGGCGCGTTCGGGGAGTTGAAAGCGCAGTATCCAGCCGCGCGCGCTGTCGTCGGGCGCAAGCAGCGACGCGGCGGCGCCTAAAATCCGGCGCAGGAGCGGCGCATCGCCGCGCTCGAAATCGAGGCACGCCCACAACCGCTCGTAGTAATCGGCCTCGCTCCAACCCTTGACGCGGTTCAAGTCCGACGCGGCGTTTTTCCACTCGCGCTCTACGACTCCAAACAAAGCGGACGAACTTGCGCCGACCAGATCGGGCGTCAAATCCCACTCGAACGGCGTCCACTCCGCGCGCGGATTGCGCCGGGTTTCGCGCCACGATGTCAGCAAATGGCGACCACTTTCGCCGAGAAAAATCAGGAATTTGGCGCCGTTTGGGTTTTCTAAAACCAATAAGCGGCCCCAGAAACCGAGGTTGAGCGCGCGGCGTTGCAGCAGAATCAGGGTTTGCGCGCGGCCCAATTTTTCGAAAGCGCGGCGCGGCGGGTTGGAAATCGCCGAGTGCATCGAGGCGACCAGAAAGTTGCTGCCGATGTCGCCGTTTTGGGGATTGAAGAACAAAAAGCCGTCAATTTCGCGCAAATCCGCCGCGATTTTTTGCGCTCCGATGCGGAATTCGCCCTGGGCCTGCGAAGGGCCGTTCTGTTTTTGCGGCTCGAACACCAGTTCAAAGGGTTGAAATTGAAAATCAGTCATGAAACGGCTGGAAATTAGAAACGCGGCGTCTGGCGCGCGGCTTCGCTGGCCTGAAAATACGGGTAACTGGCGCGATAACCGAGCATTCGGCCCGCCCAACCGGTCGGAAAACCGCCCGCCGCGCGATTGTAATTTTCGACGGCCTGATTGAGTTTGCGCCGCTCGACCGCGATGCGATTTTCCGCGCCCGCGATTTCGTCGCTCAGTCTCAAAACGAGCGGCGAAGCGCCATTTTCGCGGCGCAGGGTTTCCAAAGTCTGGTCGATGGTGGACTTGAGATTCGCCTGCGCCGCGTTTTGCGCGTCGGGCGCGGCATTTTTGGCGGCGTCGGCGGCGCTTTGCAGGTTGTCAATCAGCGCGGATTGGTTTTTCAGCGTCGCTTTGGTGACGGAAATCAGGTTGGGCACCAGGTTATAGCGGCGCTCCAACACGTTTTCGACCTGACTTTGCGCGGATTTCACGCTTTGTTGACGCGCGCCGAGCGTGCTACTCGCGCTCCACAGCGTCAGGCCCGAAACGACGGCGAAAACGCTCGCCGCGATGAGAGAATTTTTTCTCAGGCGCGATTTTTGAAGCGCGCGCTGTTTTTCCTTTTCTATCGCCGCGATGCGCTCTTGTTCGCGTTCTTTGATGGCCTGTTGCAGCGCGGCATCGCTGATTCCGGCGCGATTGGCGCTGCGTTCGAGCTGTTCGGGCGTGAGTTTGTCGTCCTCGAAGAGCGATTGGCTCTGGATTTCGGCGGCGCGCGCGTAAATATCGCGCGCTTCGTCGTCGGAATATCCGGGAAGCGGCTGGGATTGTTGCTCGGTCTTGCGCTGAGGAGAATATTCGGAAGATGCCATAATTTTTTACCAACTGTCGCTGGCGCCGCCACCGCCGCCACCAGAATCGCTGCCGCCAAAGTCGCTGGGGCCGCTGTCGAAACCGCCGCCGACATCACCCGACGACCCGCCGGAGTCGTTGCCGGAACCCCCGCCCGACCAACCGCCGCCCGACCAACCGCCGCCCGACCAACCGCCGCCCGATGAGTTGGAATTGCCCAGAATCGAGCCTAAAACGATGCCAGTGAGAAGATCGGTGCCGCCATTGCCTCGGCCATAGCCTGAACTGTAACCAGCGCGCGGTGTCGGCGGCGTAGGGCGATTGTAAAAGCTCGAATGCTTGCATCCGGCCCACTGGCAGGACAAAATGACGCGCTGCAAACCGCCTTGCCAGTGCGTTGGATGGCGAACCGTCTCGACCAGGCTGCTGGCAGTTTGGTGGCGGCACGTCGGACACTGCACAAACTGTGAATAGGGCAAATCGTGCGCGGTAATATCTTCGTTGTGGCAATTTTGACAGCGCCAGACGCGATAATCGCGCGCGCCGATTTGCTGTTCGAACTGTTGAACCGGCGACAGCGAAGCTAATTCGGCGGTTTCGGACAGCTGCTGCACCGGGGCGCGGCATTTGGAGCAGCGCAACGGGCGCCGCATCGCCGCCGTGAAAAACCACACCACGCCGCCAATCATGAGCAGGGGAAAAAGAAAAATCAGCAACGCCGAGAACGCGATGAGCAGCCCGCCGCCGCCCGATGGGTAAATCAAAACCGGACTGGAATTTTCGGGGACAAAGCGACCATCGGATGCGGGTTGCGCGGGCCGCGAAGCCGGGCTTTGAGGTGATGAACCGGTTGCAGCATCGGCGGGCGTCGCCAGACTGGGGTCGATAACCTGCGCGACGGCGAGGGCGCCGGAATAAAGTCCCTGACCGTAAGCGCCGTTTTTGAACTGCGGAGTGACTTTTTCGTGCAGAATTTCGCCCGTTTTTCCATCGGGGAGAATGTCCTGCAAGCCGTAATCCACGTCGATGCGCGATTTGCGGTCGTCGATGGCCGCGAGAATAACCACGCCATTGTCGCGGCCTTTTTTGCCGATTTTCCAGATGCGAAACAGGTCGTTGGCGAACTCTTCGACGCTTTGCCCGCCTAAATTTCGCACCGTGACGACAGCGACTTCGGCGCCCGTCTTGCGTTCGAGCGGCGATAGAATCGCGTTGATGCGCCGCTCATCGGCATCGCTGATAACGTTGGCGTTGTCGCTGACCCAGGAACGCCTGGTTTGAAGCGGATTGGGAATCTGCGATGGCGTTTCCGCGCGCGCTTCGACGGAAATGAAGAAGCAAAGCGCGATCAAAAAGCGCGCGATAAGGGAAAATTTCATGGCTGTGGAGATTGCAAATTGCCTGGTGCGCTTTTGTCGTGCCAATCTCGGTTTTCCTAACGCCGCGCCCGGATTTGCGTTCGATATTCCAGTTTCTCGGCTCACGAATATTGGAAAGCTATGGCAGCTAAAGGAGAAGAGGCTACACGTCACCAAGTTGAAGTTTCGTCATCCTGAGCCTGCGAAGGATCTCAAGTTGCAGCTTGCAAAACAAGACAGTGACTTGAGATCCTTCGCCCTTCAGGATGACGAAACTGACATTGTAGCCACTCCAACTTTAGCTGCTATACCTGACCGCTTCCCCCGCGCGCTTCTCGATGCGGCGGTCGGGCACCAGCCACAAAACCGCTATCGCCACGTAAAGTCCCATCGCCAGCCAGCGGTTGAGGAAGCAAAGCGGAATCGCGGTCGCATAAACCACCATCGAGATTTTGCCTTTGAAATCGCGGCCCAGCGCGGTGCCGAGCAGGGAATCGCGGCCATCCTGATGGATGAGCGCGCGGGAGAGTATGGAGAAAGCAATCGCGCACATCAGCAAAATGGCGCCGTAAAAGGCGATGGGAAGCGTGGGAAAACGGTTTTCGCCCATCCACGCGGTCGCAAAAGGCAAGAGCGAAAGCCAGAAAAGCAGGTGCAAATTGGCCCACAAAACCGCGCCGCTCACGCCGCGCGCCGCTCACGCCGCGCGCCGCTCACGCCGCGCGCCGCTCACGCCGCGCGCCGCTCACGCCGCGCGCCGCTCACGCCGCGCGCCGCTCACGCCGCGCGCCGCGTGG
>JAABUN010001592.1_pt1 | contig 48368 bp, 54 predicted proteins | sample 5559311 | NCBI WGS metagenome assembly JAABUN01 (sample SAMN10711877, study PRJNA513370) | rock metagenome | isolation source: Antarctica rocks | place: Antarctica: Victoria Land, Siegfried Peak sud
CGGCAGCAACGGCTCGATCGTCGCCCATTGCGCGTCGCTCAGCCAAAACCGTTCGCCCATGATCCGCGTCCTCCTCAGAACGCTGAATCAGAACACCCCGGACCCCGCAATGGGGAAAGGCCCTAGTAGATGCGCAGGTTCGCAAGATTGATCTTGATGACAGGCGGCTTCCTGCTTCTCGCGGCATTCGCCTTCATTGGGCTGATCATTGCCGATCAGGCATGGAACCGTGGCCGCGTCGGTTATGCAATTCTCGGCCGCGATGCGCTGGTTGCTGTATGCCGGCCGGCGCTTGAGCAGACCCTGGCCAACAACCGCATGAACCCGACGACCCTTGTGATGGCCGACACGAAGCGGATTTTCAAGACTTTCGGCGCGACTTCAATCGAGATGGCGCTCAGCGTGCGCGGGCAAGATGGTCAGATGTACGAAGGGACCTTCTTCTGCCAGACCACTGCCGAGCGAGCCCAGGTGGCAGTCCGGGTGAACCGAGCGAATGGAGCGGAGGCGCCCGCATCGCTCTGAGCGGTTCGACGTATCGACCGCGATCACTGGGGCAGGCCGTGTTCGTCGTACAAATCGGAATGGTCCGCCGGCTCTCCGTATTTCCACTTGCCTCTGAAGCGACCCCCGAGTTCCAGGAGTTGCTGGTAGCTTGCTCCCTGCTCCGCCGTCATCCCGGCCCGCTTCTCGTCTTGCGCCTTGGCGAAATCGCGAAGAGCCCTGACCACGACCTCCAGGTCGGCAAACGCGTGCGACGGGCCAAGGCGGTGGCGAGGCCGTAAGCTTGGTCGCTGCGGATGTTGAGCTGCCGTTGCTTGCTAGCTGTCATGCCACGGCGCCGCTCGCACGTTCGCCCATGCCGCGCTACGGATGCCAAGCAGGCTCCGCCGTCGGCGCCTCCGTCCGGCTCTCTTGGCGCGCTACAGAGATCGCGTCGTAGAGGCGACGCAGCGCCTCGGCGGCCCCCTCGCGGGACGCCGAGGATAGGAAAAGCGGCTCGGTCCCGCACGCCTCGCGCAGGACCGCGCCGCGCTCGCGCCTCGTCTCGCGATCGAGCGCATCCGCCTTGCTGAGCGCGACGATTTCCGGCTTGCCGACGAGGTCGTGGCCATAGGCTTCGAGCTCGCCGCGCACGATTGCGTAGGCGGCGCCCGGGTCCTCCGCGGTCCCGTCCACGAGATGGAGGAGAACGCGGCAGCGCTCCAGGTGGGCAAGGAAGCGGTCGCCGAGGCCCGCTCCCTCATGCGCGCCCTCGATCAGGCCCGGGATGTCGGCCAGCACGAACTCGCGCGTGTCGGCCCGCACCACGCCCAGGCCCGGATGCAGCGTCGTGAAGGGGTAGTCGGCGATCTTCGGCTTCGCGGCCGTGACGGCGGCGAGAAAGGTCGACTTGCCGGCATTCGGCAGGCCGACGAGGCCCGCATCGGCGATGAGCTTGAGGCGGAGCCTGATCCAGCGCTCCTGGCTCTCCTGGCCGGGATTGGCGCGGCGCGGCGCGCGGTTGGTCGAGCTCTTGAAATGGGCGTTGCCGAAGCCGCCATTGCCGCCCTTCAGAAGCCGCACCCGCTGGCCGACTTCCATGATTTCGGCGAGGAGCGTCTCGCCTTCCTCGTCCAAGATCTCGGTGCCGGCCGGGAGGCGCAGGACGGCGTCGGCGCCCGCATGGCCGGCCCGGTTCTGGCCCATCCCGTGCTGGCCGCGCTCCGCCTTGACGTGCTGCTTGTAGCGGTAGTCGACGAGCGTGTTCAGGCCGTCGACGCCCTCCGCCCAGACGTCGCCGCCCTGCCCGCCGTCGCCGCCGTTCGGGCCGCCGAACTCGATGAACTTCTCGCGCCGGAACGCCACGCAGCCGTTCCCGCCCGCCCCGGAGGCGATACAGATCTTGGCCTCGTCGAGGAACCTCATGGCCGGTCAGGTAAGCGCGGGCGCGGCGCTCGGCAACGCCCGGCGCAAGGGCGGCCGGGATCGCCTCGCCGCCCCATCGTCACGACGCCATCGCCTGGTCGTCGTGGCGGCCCTGTGGAACGAACCCGGCATTCGACCAGGCCTTGAAGCTCGCCCAGGCGCGCCGGTCGAGCCGGAACTGATCGACCGGGAACACGCCGCCACGCGCCGGAAAGGCCTGCAGCCCCGACCCCACGGGCGAGAAGCCGCATTTCTCGATGACACGGCGCGAGGACCCGTTGATGACGCGGGTCGATGCGCAGAGCTCGCTCCCTCGGGTATAGGCGAAGAAGGCGTCGATCAGCGCGCGGGCGGCCTCGGTCCCGAGGCCCTCGCCCCAGAAGGGCGCGCCGAGCCAATAGCCGAGCTCGGGCCGGCCGTTCCTCTCCCCGATCCCGACCATGCCGATCAGCGCCCCCGGCTTCGACCGGGGCGTGATTGCCATGATCAGCCCGGCCCCCTCCGCGTTGGAGCTGCGCGCCTCCAGCACAAAGGCCTCCGCGGCCTCCAGGGGATAGGGATGCGGGATGCGGGCGGTCATGGCCGCGACCGCTTTGTCGCCGGCCAGCCCGACGATCGCTTGCGCATCGGCGGCTCGCGGCCAGCGCAGCCAGAGCCGGCCGGTTTCCAGCCGGAAGACGTCGTCGCGGGTGAGGTCGGGAAACATGAGGTGCTCCGATCCTGCGGCTCCGGCGGTTACCGGAGCCTAGGAACGACGAAGGGGAGGTGGTCCGTCCCACCTCCCCTTCGGATCGGAGCGCAGAGCGCGAAGGCCTGCCTGGAGCTCGATCCGCCGGTTCCTTGGGACACCGGCGGAAGCCCCTTGGTCAGGGTTTCCGCCGTTACTCGGCCGCCTGTTGGGCCGGATTGGCCGCGTCGGCCGCGACCACCGATACGAAGGCGCGGCCCGCTTTGGTGAGGAAGCGCACGCGCCCCTCCCTGGTGGCGAAGAGGGTATGGTCCTTGCCCATGCCCACATTCACGCCCGGGTGGAACTTGGTGCCGCGCTGACGCACGATGATGTTGCCGGAGATGACGCGCTCGTCGCCGAACTTCTTGACGCCGAGTCGCCGGCCCGCGGAATCGCGCCCGTTGCGGGAGGAGCCGCCTGCCTTCTTGTGTGCCATGACCCGTGTCCTTGAACCTTACCCTGACTACTCGCTCGCGGCCGATTCGGCCAGAGCCGGTTCGGCGGCGGCGGGCTGCTGCCTTGCCCGGCGCTTGTCCGGCGGGGCCGTCGCCAGCGTCTCGCCGTTCAGCGCGATCGCGCCGATACGCACGATCGTGAGGTCCTGCCGGTGCCCGCGCTTGCGGCGGGAGTTCTTGCGGCGCCGCTTCTTGAACGCGATCACCTTCGGGCCGCGCGTCTGCTCGACGACCTCGCCGGTGACGACCGCGCCCGAAACCGCGGGGGTTCCGACATCGATGCCGCCCTCGCGGGTCAGCATGATGACCTCGTCGAACGTCACCGCGCCGCCAGCCTCGGTCTCGAGCTTGGCGATCGTGATGACGTCTCCGGCGGCGACGCGGAACTGCTTGCCGCCCGTCTTGATCACTGCGAACATCGTTATTCTCCGTGTTCGATCCGGATCTCGACCGAGCCTGGGCTCCGCCGGTCCGGCTTCTTTGCAGCTGCGGGGGATGCCCGGGCGATGAGGCCCAAACGACGAACGCGCGGGCAAGGCCCACGCGTGACCCTGGGCTGATACGGGAGACGGGCAGCGTCTGTCAACGATGCGGGCGGGTAGTGGGTCAGTCAAACTGAGACACTGCCGGTAGCGCGGCTAGGCGGCTCCCTCCAACGACCTTCGAGCGGTCCGGCTTCGCCCGCACCATTGGAGGAGGCCAACGCGCCGATTAGCGACTCGGTCGCGCCTCGGCTTGGAAAGCCAGGCCCCATGGCCTATTTGTCCGGTCCGGGCTGCCCCGGATGGAGGCATCGGCTTGATCCCGACGGCCGTGAGCGAGAACCCCGTCGATGCGCCCGCCACCGGTCGGCTCGGGCCGATCCTGGTCGCGGTCGCCGTCACGTGCCTCGTGGGCGCCGGGGCGCTGATGTGGTGGCGGCAGGGCGACGTCGTGTTCGCGAGCCTCGTCACGTCCGCCCTCGCCTGGTGTTTCTGACCGCAGCTCGATGCCCCCCCGCGCCCGTCGTCTCGCCGCCCCGCTCGCGGCTTTCCTGGTCGGGCTGGTGGCCCTGCTGATCGCCGCCTACCTGACCTTCGCGCCCTCCCCCCGGATGACGACCGCGAGCGCCGTCGGCGGCCCGTTCTCGCTCACGGCCGGCGACGGCCGCGCCGTGACCGAGAAGGACTTCCTCGGGACGCCGCATCTCGTGTTCTTCGGCTTCACCCATTGTCCCGATGTCTGCCCGACGAAGCTGTTCGAGCTGTCGGAGATGCTGCGCGCGCTCGGCAGCAAGGGCGCGAAGGTCCGGGCACTGTTCATCACGGTCGACCCGGAGCGCGATACGCCGGCCGTGATGAAGAGCTACGGGTCGAGCTTCGATCCGCGCATCGTCGGGCTCACGGGAGACCGGGCGCAGATCGACGCGGTCGTGCGGGCCTATCGGGCCTACGCCAAGAAGGTGCCGCTGAAGGACGGGGATTACACGATGGAGCACACCTCCCTCGTCTACCTGATGGACAAGGACGGGCGCTTCATCGGCTCCTTCAACGTCGAGCGCCCCCCCGCGCAGGCCGCGCAGGACCTGCTGCGCTACCTTTGACGGCTGGCCCTCACGCGGGCGGCCCGAGCGCGCCCGATCGCGAGGTGCGGGCGAGCCCGTGCTCGGTCTTGTTCCAGCGATCCGGGTCGAGGAGCAGCTCGAACAGGCCGCGCCAGGCCGCGAAGCTGATCAGGAAGCAATAGCCCGGCATCAGGAGAGCGAAAGGCCAGAGCGACCACCAGCGCCGCCGGGAGATCGCGACGAACCCCGGCAAGGTCATCGCGAGTCCTCCCGCGGTGAGGAGCGTGAGCGCGACCGCGGTCCCGACGAGGTCGCTCCCGCTCGCGATCTCGAAGAAGTCGCCATTCGCGAGGCTCACCGCGACCAGAACCGAGAAGATCGGGTAGACGAGCGCCGACGCCACGGCCCCGAACACCAGGGCTGCCGCGCCCAGGAGACGCGGCAGACCAAGCCGCCCGAGGTTGCGGATCGGGCGGCGACTGTGGGTGATCGAGACCTGGATGAAGCCCTTCATCCAGCGCGTGCGCTGCGCCGTCCAGGCGCCGAGCGTGGCCGGCGCCTCCTCCAGCGTGGCGGAAGGAAGGTCGCCCACCCGCCAGCCCGCCGTTGCAAGCCTGATCGCGAGGTCGGCGTCCTCCGTGACATTCCACGGGTCCCAGCCGCCGAGGGAGCGGAGCACGTCGACCCGGAGGTGGTTCGAGGTGCCGCCGAGCGGGATCGGCAGGTCGAAGCGGGCGAGCGCCGGGTTCACGACGTCGAAGAGCGCGCCGTATTCCACCGTGAAGAACCGTGTCAGCGGTATTAGGTAGCAAGCTCACCTAGAGAGACATACCCCAACGGAAAGCGTTGGTCTAGTGTGTCGGCATGAGCGACCTCGGGAATCAGTACGCCATCGCCGCCCTCCGGGAGCGCCGTGCCGAGATGGCCGGCGAGGTTGCGGCGCTAGAGAAGCGCTTGCACTTCCTTCGGGAGAACCTGGTTCACGTCGACGGCGCGCTCCGGTTGCTCAACCCCGACGCGGACCCGTCCAAGATCGCCCCCAAACGCCCCTACAAGCGCGTGAAGCTGTTCGGCGAAGGGAAGCTTAACCGGCTCATTCTCGACGCCCTGCGGGTCGGCGCGAGGTCCATGACGACGCGAGAGGTCATCGCCGCCGTGGTGGCCGAGCTGGGGTATGGCGATGATGCCGCCAGGATCATGTCACAGCGGGTTCGGGCGAACCTCCTGTACCTGTCCAAGGCGCGGGGCGAGGTTGTGAAGGAAGGCGAGCGGGCGACGGCCCTTTGGTCGCTCACGGCTGCGTGAGGGCGCGCGGCGGGGTTCAATGGGCGCTACGCTGCTGAAAGCGGCCTTGCTTCGAGACGGTCCTTCGCGTCTGTAAGCGGTTACGCGAGCGCCCCCTTTGCGCGCTCACAAGGCTCCCTTTTTCAGCGGAGGCAAAAGATGCTCAGCTTCGAGGGTGAAGAAAACAAGCTCGTCTTCGAGCTAGAGAATTCGCGACCTGTCGAGCTGGTCGACCTTAGCAGAAGTCTCGCGTCGGTAGCGAACCAATATCGTCGCTTCGTCATCCGTGAGGAACTGCATGGAGAAAGCGAAGCTAAGCTATACGTGAAAGAAGTACGCGACGGATCAATTATCATTGAGCTTTTTTCCTACGTTCAGGCTCATCATGACCAGATCGTCCCGATTGTAAAAAGTTCCAAATCCGTAATAGAATTCGGTCTGTTCCTAAAAAAGACGTTCTCCGAGCTGTCGCGGGGACAAGCGCCGACTGCCGATCTAAAAAAGAAAGACATAAGCGATCTAGTAACCATTCTTGAGCCTGCCGCCAAAGACCCCGACTCTAAACTAAGTATCCACGCGGACCACGGTGCTACTGTCAACGTCACTATCAATCTAAGTAACAGTGATGCTAACACAATCCAGAATCAATCCACCAAGCTGATCGGGTCGATGCGAGAAACGGATAAAGAGGAGTATTTCAAGCGAGCTTTTTACTGGCAAACCGCCTCACGAGGCAGACCTACGCGAACCGACAAAGGGGTAATTGAGTCAATCGAAGACCGGGCCGTTCCAGTTATTTTTGAGACTGATGATATCAAACAGAAGATGGTCGAAGGGAAAGACCACCCTTTCCTGACAACCTACATTGTTGATGTCGAGCTGATTATCCTCAGGGGGATAACTAAAGCCTACAAGATCACCAGACTGCGCGATATAATCGAGGACGATGATGAGGAAAGCTAGGCCGCTCGCTGCCAATAGCCCTTCCACTGTCGCGACACAGGATGCGTGAGCGCCGCGCCGGTTGCCAAGAGGTACTGAACGCCGTTGCTGACCCGCCGATGATCCTCGCGCCACGCCATCTCGCTCGCGTACGCGTGGAGGTAGTCGCCGCTGATACGGTGATGGATGCCAATCTCGGCGCGACGGATGCGAGAGAAGAAGCTTTCGGCCTGGTTGGTGCAAGCCTCGCCGTCCGAATAGCTCTCAGAGTGATTGATCCGCTTCGTGAGGAAGCGGGCGTGGAGGCGATCCCAGCTCGACGCTTCGTCGGCGTGTAGGACGGTGCCAGGGGCCACGCGGACGGCGATCGTCGGAACGGAAGCGTCTTCGGTCCGGAACACGAAGGGGAGCGTCCTGCCACCGCGCTCGCGCATGGCGATCACGACGCGGCGCTTGCCGGTTTGGTTCTGAGCGAGGCGGCGGTCAACCCGGTCGGCCTTGTAGTTGGCCGGCCGAACGTGGCCGCCAAAGTACGCGCCGTCGACCTCGACGGTGCCGGACAGGGTGCGCCCGACTTCGTCAGCCGCCAAGGCCTCCCGGAGCTTGTGAGCGAGCACGAAGGCCGTCTTGTACTGGCAGTCGAGGTCGCGGGAGAGCTGCAGGGCGCTGTGGCCCTTCGCGCCGTTCACGAAGATCGCGATGGCCAAGAGGTAGTCCCGGACGGGGAGCTTGCGGCTGGCGAAGATCGTGCCTGAGGTCACGCTGTATTGGTGAGCGCACCCCTTGCACTTCCAGAGCCGGCGGGTCGCGAGGTAGTTATGGGCGACGCACCCGCAGCGGGGGCAATACGGCTCGCCGCCGTTGTCGGACCACCGGATGAGCTTGAAGGCGTCCCGCGCTTCGTCGTCGGACATGCGCGCAACCTTGGTGAGGCTGAGCGTGCGGGCCGATGCGGAGAGGAGAAAGTGCTGAGCCATGTCGCCAACGTTTTCCGTTGGCGTCAGTGGTAAGAGTGGAAAGCAGTGGTGTCAACGTAAAACGTTGGCCTTGACGTAAAAAGCTGGCGTCGCTAAGCGGGCCTAATGACGGTAGCGCAATGCCGGGCCGCTCGCGGCTTTCTCGGGTGGACCCATCAAGAGCTGGCGGACGCCGCCAAGGTCTCGCTCTCGACGGTGCGGGACTTTGAGGCTGGTAGGCGCACGCCGATTCCGGCCACTCTAGCGGCAATGCGAGCTGCGCTGGAGAAACACGGGGTCGGCTTCGCCGATGACGCGGGAACATGGGTTGTCACCCTCGCTAAGCAGGGGAAAACTGCCTAGCGCGCTGGACGGATTCGACGGTTTGGGCTAGTCGGAAGGGAAGAGCGGGCCGGCCCCGTTGACGACGAAGACGGCCCGCTCCCGGTCCCTTTACGGGACCTTCCAACCCTCCCCCGTCACGGGGAGGGGACTAGGTGGAGGTAGCGGGACTTGCACCCGCCGGGCGTTGGCTGGACAACCTGGCCCTGCACTGTGCACCCCCAAGCTTTTTGAGCCCAGGCGGAAGCGCCTGGGCTTTTTACTGGACGGTCACGTCGGCCTCCTCTGATTGGCCCAGTCCAAAGAGAGGGCCTTCGGGCGAGCGCACCGCGAACTCGTATCGGCCATCGGGAAGCTGCCAGAGCTTCCCGTGGCGGACAGCGTTCAACAGGGTGGTGTGGAGCGTGCGGCCTCCTTCGGAGTAGCCCGCCGCTTCGGCCTCGGCTCGGAGCTGTTCCTTATCCATCGGCCCCAAGGTGTGGACCTTGGTCACGATGAAGTCCGAGAACGGTAGCAGCCGCGCCAGAAACGGCGCGCCGGCTCGCTCAGCGGGGGCTCCCTCGCGCCGCGATTCGAGTTCCAGCATCTCTCTGAGAGCGCCGCGCTCACGAACAATCGCCGCGATCGTCTCACCCCGCTCGCGATGCAGCGAATCGAGACGCTCCGCGAACTCGGCTTCAGTGTCCCGTTGGCGTGCGTCTACAGCCGCAAGGCGTTCAACCAGATCGTTTCGGATGTCGCGCACGACGACTCACCCCCTATTCGAGGTGAACGTGCCGGACCTGCGCTCATTGAGGCAAGCCCAATGGGCCTCATAGGCTGTGGACAGACTAGCGTATGAGCATGGTGAGCTTGCTACCTAATACCGCGTGTCAGGATGCCGTCTTCCGTGTTGTCGATCACGAGCCGCGCCTGGAGGCAGGCGACATCGGCCTCCGAGCGGTCGAAGATCTGGAATGCCATGCGGAGCTGGCCGGGATCCGGGACGTCCTCCGCGTCGTAGACGACGAGATAGCGACCGCGCGCGACCGGCAGCCCGACATTCAGCGCCCGCGGCTTGGTCCGGGGCGAGCCGGGTGGAACGGTAATCACCTCCACATAGCCCGGCAGGGCGTGCGCCGCGACCGCGGACGCGGTCTCGTGGTCTCCCTCCTCGACCAGGAACTTCACATCCATCTTGGCGGCAGGGTAGTCTATGGCCCGGATGGCCCGGAGCAGCCGCCCAACCACCCGGCTCTCCCGGTAGAGCGGCACCAGGATCGTGTAGACGGGCAGGTCGCGATCGTCGTCCCGCGCCAGCCGCAACGGCATGTCGACCGGCACGGGCTCGAGCGTCGCGGCGAGCTTGATCGCGGTCAGGCCGAGGAAGGGACCGCTGAACAGAAGCATCGCGGCCATCCAGGCGGTGCCCCCGATCGCGAGCGCCGCGACCCCGAGCGCGGCGGCGAGCGCGTGGGTCGCGACCGTCTGGCCGAGCGTGAGGCTGCCGTGAAAGCTCTCCTCCGGCTTTCGACGTGCGAGCCCCTCCGCGGCGTCTCGCGCGATCGAGTCGGCGCAGGCCGCAAACACGGCGTCGCGAAGCCCCGAGGGCGTGGTGATCAGGAGGCCGAGGTCGGCGCCGATCCCACGCGCCAGCATGTCGGCCAGGACAGTCCCGCGCGGCGCAAACGCGAACACCGCGCCCTCTCCGGGAGCCGCGAGAGGTGCGAGGCCAGCGAGGATCGCGTGCGAGGATCGCGCCAGGGGATGCACGGCGAAGCCGCCAGCGCGAAACGGCAATCGCGTCTCGGCCGCGAGGGCTCGGTAGAACGCCTCCGCGTCCATGAGGCCCGACGCGATCAGCGCTTCGTCGCCCGTCACGCCCCCAGCGCCCGGCGAGCCGGGCGGCCTCTTCCAGCGCCTCGGCCGGGCAGCCGTGACGGACCAGGAATGCGAGCTCCGGCGGCAGCGCGGCCACTCCGCGCCCTCCCGAAACCTGGCCCGTTCGCCTGACGCCCAACGCGGATACTCACGGCACGACCTTCCGCCCATTAAAGGGCAGTCTCGCCGAAGTCGGAAGAGCGGCCTCTGCGGCTATGCTCTCGCGGTGACCACGCGAGTCGGGCGAGGGTCGCCCGTACCAGCACATGGCGTTTGCCCGACATCCGGCACCCCGTCCGCTGTCAGGCCTGAACCGGGCTCGGCCGAACGGCGGGCCAGCAGCCCCCGCGCTTCCAGCGCCTCGCGAATGATCTTCTTCGAGATCTTGCCGTATCCCGATTTCGGCAGCTCATCCCAGAAGAACACGCGTTTCGGGAGCTTGTAGCGGGCGACCGCGCCGTCGAGCCAGGCGAGGAGCTCGCCCTCGTCGAGTGTCGCGCCCGGCCGCGTCGAGCAGACCGCCAACCCGACCTCGCCCCATTCCTCGTCCGGCACCCCGAGGATCGCGACCTCGGCCACCGCCGGATGGGTCAGGATCTTCTCCTCCGTCTCGCGCGGGTAGACGTTGGAGCCGCCGGAGATGTACATGTCCGAGGCTCGACCGGTGATGAACAGGAAGCCCGCCGGGTCGAGGTAACCGAGGTCGCCCGTCCGAAACCAGCCGTCCCGGAACGCCTTCGCGTTCGCGTCGGGGTTGTCGTAATAGCCCGCGAAGACCGCCACGCCGCAGACGCAGATCTCGCCCGTCTCGCCCGGCCCGACCTCCCGCCCCTCCCCGTCCTGGATCGAGACCTGCATCCCGGTCCGCTCGTAGCCGCAGGTCCCGATCCGGGCGCCCGGCCCGTCTTCGGCCTCATGCAGGTCGGGCGGCAGCACCGTGATGTTGCCGGTCACCTCGCCCAATCCGAAATACTGGACGAGAACCGGGCCAAGCTGGGCCAGCGCACGCTTCTGGTCCTCGCGATACATGGGCGCGCCGGCATAGATGACGTAACGCAGCGAGGAATGGTCGTGCGCCTCGAGAGAGGGATGCTCGGTCAGCCTCTTCAGAATGGTCGGGACCGTGAACATGTTGGTCACGCGCCAGTTTTCGACCAGCCTCCAGACCTCGTCGACGTCGAAGCGGTCGCCGGCCGGCAGGATCGTCTTCGCGCCTCGGGCCACCTGCGCGAGCTGATGGATGCCGGCGCCGTGCGAGAGCGGCGCCACGAGCAGCGAGGCGTCCCGCGGCGTTGTGCCCGGCATCAGGTCGCAGAGGTGGTTCGTGACCACGAACGCCATCTGGCCATGCGTCAGGACCGCGGCTTTCGGCCGGCCCGTGGTGCCGGAGGTGAAGAAAAACCAGCACGGATCGTCATGCTCGACCGATTCCGTCGGGGCCGCCCGGCCAGCATGCTCCTCCACGACCGCGTCATAGTCGTCGCCGAAGGCGGAGGGCCCGATCGAGAGCACGACGCTGAGATCGGGGACGGCCTCGCGGACCGCGGCGGCGTGGTCGGGGAAATCGTGGTGGCAGATGAGCGCGGTGGCGCCGCTCGCCTGGCCGAGATAGGCCACCTCGCCCGGCGTCTGGCGGAAGTTCGCCGGCACCCACACGGCCCCGAGCCGGAAGCAGGCGAACATCGACTCGAACATCTGGTTGCAGTTCTTCGACTGCACCAGGACGCGGTCTCCCTTTGTCACCCCCCTCGCGGCGAGCCCCGACGCCATCGCGTCCACGCGCCGGTCGAGCTCGGCCCAAGTCCAGGCGGCCTCGCCCCACGCGAAGCCGATCTCCTGGCCGTAGCGTCGCGCCGATTGGCGGAGAAAGTGGGCGAGGTTCATCACCCGCTTCGATGAGGGCGCCACACCTCCTTTGGGGATGGGGAGCGGTCCAATGATGCGAGTGCGGCTGCTCACAGGAAGGCGATCGAGATCCAGGGCACGGTCGCGATGACGACGAGACCGACGAGCAGCGCTACGCCCTGAGGGCTCGGACGCGGCTGGGTTCCGGGTTCTCGCCTTTCGGCGAGCCCCGGAATGACAGGATCGGTCCAGGCAAACGTTTTCACCATGACGCCTCCGTGGATCGGCGTCCGGTCGATCTCAGGAAAGCTTGCCGACCGCGCCTTCCAGGAGCGCCCAGGCCTCGTCGCCGTACTTGCCCTTCCACTCCGCATAAAAGCCGGCTTGGCGCAGCTTCTCCCGGAAGGGCGCGGCGCTCGGCTGGTTGAAGGTCAGTCCCTTGGCGGCGATCTCCTGCTGGAGGGTGGCGTTCAGCTTGGCCACGTCCTCCCGCTCTTTCACGCCCGCGGCGTTGACGTGCTTCGTCACGACCGTTCGCACGTCCTCCGGCAGCCGCTCCCACGCGCGACGGTTGGCCAAGAACCAGAACCCGTCCCACATGTGGTTCGTAAGCGAGCAGTACTTCTGCACCTCGTAGAGCTTCGCGGTCGAGATGATGGCAAGCGGATTTTCCTGCCCTTCCACGATCTTGGTCTGAAGGGCGGAATACACCTCGTTGAAGTTGATCGAGGCGGGAGCCGAGTCGAAGGCCTTGTACATCGATGTCCAGAGGGCGGAGACGGGGACGCGGATCTTGAAACCGCGAAGGTCCTCCGGCGTGTTGATCGGCTTCGTCGAGGACGTCGTCTGCCGGAAGCCGTTGTCCCAGATCTTCTCCATCGGGACGAGGTTCGCCTTGGCGATCTGCGCCCGAACGTAGGCGCCGAGTTCGCCGTCCATCGCCTTCCAGACCGTGCCGTAGTCTGGGAACGCGAAACCGATGCCGTTGATGGAGGCCGCTGGGACCAGGGTCGACAGGATGAGGCCCGACAGCGTGAAGAACTCCACCCCGCCCGAACGGAGCTGGCTCAGCGTGTCGGTGTCGGACCCGAGCTGGCTCGACGGAAACACCCGCAGGTCGAAGCGGCCGTTCGTCTCCGTCTTGATCGCGGCCGCCATTTCGCGCGCCCGGGTGTTCATCGGGTGGGTGTCGGGAAGATTGTTCGCGTATTTGTAGGTGAATTCGGCCTGCTGGGCGCGCGCCACGAAGGGCGCTCCGACGATCCCTCCGACGAGAGCGGTCGAGCTGGCCGCAAGCATGCGGCGACGAGACAAGTTCATCGTTGATCCTCCCTGGCGGCGTCCGGAGGGACCCGCGGCTTCTCGCTCGTGGCGGCCCGTTTCGGACCAGTTCTTATTCGGCGCCGCGCACGCCTGCCGAACCTGCTGAGAGCTCCGACGGTTGGCGGAAGGTCGGCAAGCCACCCTACTGCGTCCGGGGAGGCATGGCGACACTCGGTGTTGAAGTCGGCGCGCGTGGCCCGGTCGCGTCCGGATCGTTCGAGCGCGCGGGAGGTCGAGATCCATCCCTCGGCCTTGGTTTCCGACGCGTCCTTTCCTACGCCCAAACCGTCCGCGCGAGCAGCGTCAGCGCCGCCGAGGCCGGCGGCGTGGTTCACGGCCGGGCTCGGGGGGCGCGTCACCGGGATACCGCGACCCCGTCATCGCTGATGTGGCGTCGGTCCGCCTTTGGGGCCTGACACGGGCGTCGCCCCGCCTGTCAGGCGTGCCTACAGGTCCCGGTCGCCCTCCAGGTTCGTGACCACCCGGCGGTTCTGCGATTTGCAAGACAGGTCCGGGCAGTCCCGGACGAGGCGGTCGCAGCCGTACCCCTTGGCGGTCATGCGCGCGTCGGGCACGCCCTGTGAGGCGAGATAGACGCGCGCAGCCTGGGCCCGCTTGGCCGAGACTGAGATATTCGCCTCCTTGGAGCCGGGATCGTCCGCGAAGCCCTGGATCTTGACCGTCCAGCGCGGGTAGCGGCGCAGCCATTCCGCCTGCTTGTCGAGCGTCTCCTTGGCGACCGCGTCGAGTTCGGCCGAGCCTTCGCGAAAGAAGGTCCGACGTCCGACATTGACGACGAAGTCGTCGCTGCCGCCGCCCGGCAGGTCGGTGCTGATGGAGGCATTGGCGACAGGCTTCGAGCTGCTCGTGTCGACGCAGCCCCCAAGCCCGGTCAAGGCGAGCCCGATCGATGCAAATCCGATCAGGCCCGACACCCGCGCGAGCCGCCGTCTTCTGCCTGTCATGTCATTCTCCCGAGAAGGCGGCCGCCTCGCCGAGCGGTCCTGATTCATCCGGCGTCGCGCGAGCCCAGATGCTTGAGGACCAGCACCGTGGTGCCGATCGGGCAACGCCCATAAAGATCCATGACGTCCTCGGTGAACATCCGGATGCAGCCCGAGGAACCGTCGCTGCCGATCGACCAAGGCTCGTTCGTGCCGTGCAGCCGATATCCAAGGTCGCGCCCGTCGCGGTAGAGGTAGAGCGCCCGCGCGCCCAGGGGGTTATCCGGACCACCGGCCATCTGGCGCGGCAGGTCCGGGCGGCGCTTCAGCATCTCGGGCGGCGGCACCCAATCCGGCCAGGTGGCGCGCCGGTCGACGGTCGCGCGGCCGAACCACTGGAAGCCTTCACGGCCGACCCCGACGCCGTAGCGCAAGGCCGTCTGGTTCTCGAAAACGACGTAGAGGAAGTGGCTGCCCGTATCGACGACGACCGTCCCCTGCGGCTCGTCCGACCGGTACTTGACCAACTGCCGACGCCAAGTCTTGTCGACCTTGCTGAAGTTCGTCGAGCGGTAGACCTTGCCGTGATCCTCAGCAGGCGCGCCGTAATAGGCGTCCGCATCAGCCGGCGGGGACGTCGGCAAAAGCCGGGGTCGCGGCCGCGATACCGGCTCCCGCGAGGCCGCTCGTGAAGGCTCGGCGCGTGATCGTCATACGGAATCCCCCAGGCGGCGCACCGGAGGTGTCCCCGACCCGGCCGCCGCTGTCCATGTCGCCGATGTCGATTTTCCGGAGTATTTCGTCCTGTGTTGCCGCCCGGCCGCAGCCCTGGATGCGCCCTCCTCCGAAAGGCAACCACACACGCCCTGCCCCGTTATCGACGAGCGAGGAGAACGCCCGTCATGGGTTTGCTGGATCAGGTCTTGGGTCAGGTGATCGGCGGGATGATGGGCGGACGCCGGCCCGCCCAGGCCCCAAACGGACGACAGGGCGGCTTCCCGGGCCCAGACGGCCCGTCCGGCGGCGGCCTCGGCGACCTGCTCGGCGGAGGGGCCGGCAAGTACTCCCCCCTGGTCTCGGCGTTGATCGCCCTTCTCGCGTCCAAGGGACTCAACACGGGGGGCGGCCCTCACGGATCGATGCTGCAGGACATCCTCGGCCGCGTCACCGGCGCGGGTTCGCGACCTAGCTACGACGCGGGCGAAGACGACACCTTTGAGCGGCCCCAGCGCTCCGAATACGAGGAGGGGCCGAGCGATGAGGAGCCGCGATACCGGGAAGATCCGCGCGGCCGGCGGGGCGGAGGAATGCGGCAGGACAGCGGAGGAGGCTTCCTGGACAGCGTGGGATCGCTTCTCGACGGTCCGGGCGGCGCGCCGAAAGGGCGACGCGCGGTCGATGACGACCTCTCGGGTGGAGAGCTCGGGCCGGTCGTCGGCAACGGGCTCGGCGGTCTTCTCGATCGCTTCCGGCAGAACGGGCGCGGCGACCTTATGGAATCCTGGATCGGGGGTGGAGCGAACAAGCCGGCCTCGCCGCACGACCTTGATCAGGCGCTCGGCTCGGGGGCGGTCGACGAGCTGGCGCGCCGCACCGGGCTCGGTCGCGACGAGCTTCTTTCCCAGTTGAGCCAGACCCTGCCGCAGGTCGTCGACGGGCTGACGCCGCATGGCCGCCTCCCCGAAGCGGACGAGCATCGCGACTGGGTTTAGCGCTGGCCGGTAGCGCTCGCCGAGAGCGGCCAGCCATTCCGCCCGGCAGTCGGAACACCGCCGGCCCGCCGGACATCATCTCCGATGGGACTCCGCCATTCGGAATGGTCCCGAGGACCAAAGCTCATGAGCACCTCTCCCCTCACCCAATCACCCTCTCCGCTGGCGACCCGGCCAAAAGCCGACGCCATGAGCGCGCTTCTTGCCCAGAACTGGTGGGCGGTCGCCCTGCGGGGCGCCTTCGCGATCCTGTTCGGGCTGCTCACCTTCGTGATGCCGGGCGTCACGATCGCGACGCTCGTCATCCTGTTCGCGGCCTACATGCTGGTCGACGGCGCCTTCGGGATCGTGGCCGCGATCAGGGCCGCCCAGAAGCACGAACGCTGGGGCTTGCTCGTCCTCGAGGGCGTGGCCAATATCCTGGCCGGAGCGGTGGCGCTTCTCTGGCCGGCGATCACCGTCTTGGTCTTCGTGTACCTTGTCGCGATCTGGTCGATCGTGTCCGGTGCGCTGATGACGGTCGCCGCGTTCAGGCTGAACCTCGATCATGGGCGCTGGATGCTCGTCGTCGCGGGCGTGTTCTCCATCATCTTCGGGGTGCTGCTGTTCATCGGGCCGATCGCCGGCGCCGTGGTCCTGACGCTCTATCTCGGCGCCTACGCGCTCGTTTTCGGCGTCATGCTCCTGGCCGTGGCGTTCAGGCTCCGGCAGCGGCAAACCACCAACTCTACGTCCTCTTCCGCGGTATGAACGGCCGGATCGAAGACCCTTGCCAGACCAGCACCGGCAGCGACAATGGGTGCGGCCGCTCCCGCCTTCGCGTGGATGGCGGTCGGGAACGTAGTCGCGCATGGCGGTCGCACCCTTCTCCGGTCGTCACGCCCTCGTCACCGGCGGCAGCCGCGGCATCGGGCGGGCCTGCGCGGCGGCCCTAACGAAAGCCGGCGCTACGGTGACCGTCCTGGGACGGGACGAGGAGGTCCTGAAGGAGGTGGTCCGGGCCCGCGAGGCAGACGGGTACCTCGTCGCCGACACCTCCGATTCCGAGAAGCTGACCTCGCTCCTCGTCATCGCCGAGGCCGCGAGAGGGCCGACCGATATCCTGGTCGCGAATGCCGGCCAATCGCTCTCGGCACGCTTCGACAAGGCCGACGACGAGACCTTCCGACGGATGTTCGAGGTGAACGTCATGGGCACCATCCATGCGGTCCGGGCTGTGTCCGCCGGCATGACGGCGCGGGGCTTCGGCCGCATCGTGGCGATCGCGTCGACGGCGGGGCTGAAGGGCTATCCCTACGTGACCGCCTATTGCGCATCGAAACACGCCGTCGTCGGGTTCACGCGAGCGCTGGCGCTCGAATTCGCCACGACGGGCGTCACCGTGAACGCGATCTGCCCAGGATATACCGAGACGCCCATGCTGACCGAGACCATCAGGAACATCACGGAGAAGACCGCGCTCAGCCCCGACGAGGCCAGGCGGGAACTCGTGCGGCTCAATCCGCAGAAGCGCCTCATCGACCCCGCCGAGGTCGCGGACGCGGTCGTGTGGCTCTGCGGCGACGACGCCCGCTCGGTCACCGGCCAGGCGATCGCGATCGCGGGCGGAGAGGTGTGAGATGGTCCCCGTGAGCCGGATGGCGAACGCCGTCACCCTGCCGCTCGCCGAATACCGGCCGGATCACTTCCTCCTGTCGGTCTCGGGCAAGGTCGCCACGGTGACGCTGAACCGCCCGGAGCGGAAGAACCCGCTGACCTTCGAGAGCTACCGGGAGCTGGCCGATCTCTTCGCTGCCTGCGACAAGGACGAGTCCGTGAAGGCCATCGTGATCGCGGGCGCGGGCGGCAACTTCTCGTCGGGCGGCGACGTGCACGAGATCATCGGGCCGCTCGTCGCCATGGACACAAAGGGCCTCACCGCCTTCACCCGCATGACGGGCGAGCTCGTCAAGGCGATACGGGCCGCGCCGCAGCCCGTCATCGCGGCCGTGGACGGGATCTGCGCGGGGGCCGGCGCCATCGTCGCGATGGCGTCCGACATCCGGCTCGCCACGCCGCGAGCCCGGGTGGCGTTCCTGTTCAACAAGGTCGGGCTCGCAGGCTGCGACATGGGCGCCTGCGCGATCCTGCCCCGGCTCATCGGCCAGGGCCGCGCCTCCGAGCTGCTCTATACCGGACGCTTCATGAGCGCCGACGAGGGCGAACGCTGGGGGTTCTTCAGCCGCCTCGTGGCCGAGGATGCCCTGCTCGGCGAGGCGCAGACGCTCGCGGCCGCGATCGCGGCCGGCCCGACCTTCGCCAACACGATGACGAAGCGCATGCTGGCCATGGAATGGGCGATGTCGATCGAGGAAGCGATCGAGGCCGAAGCCGTCGCCCAGGCGCTCTGCATGACCACGGAGGATTTCGCCCGCGCCTACCGGGCCTTCGCCGAACGCCGCACGCCCGTGTTCGAAGGGGATTGAGGGTGGAGCGTCAAACGCCGGTACCGGCGATCCCTGACACCTCGTTCCTGTCCTGGCCGTTCTTCGAGCCGCGGCACGGGCGTTTTCGCGACGAGCTCGCGGCCTGGACGGCCCGGACCGTTCCGCCGCTGGTCGATCACGACGACATCGACGGCTCCTGCCGGCGGCTGGTCGCGGCGCTCGGCCAGGGCGGGTGGCTCGAGGCCGCGGTGCCGGGCTCGGATGGTGGCGAAGCGGCCTATGATGTCCGAACGCTTTGCCTCGCCCGCGAAACGCTCGCCTACGAGAGCGGGCTCGCCGATTTCGCCTTCGCGATGCAGGGGCTCGGGACCGGCCCCGTCGCGCTGTTCGGCACGGCCGAGCAGAAGGCCCGCTACCTGCCGGCGGTCGGCGAAGGCGCCCGGATCGCGGCGTTCGCGCTGTCCGAGCCCGACGCCGGCTCGGACGTCGCCGCCCTCGCGCTCACGGCCACGCCCGACGGCGACGGCCACGTCCGGCTCGACGGCGAGAAGACCTGGATCTCGAATGGCGGCATCGCCGACCATTACGTCGTCTTCGCCCGGACCGGCGAAGGGCCCGGCGCCAAGGGCCTGTCGGCGTTCATGGTCGAAGCCGACACGCCCGGGCTCACGATCGCCGAGCGCATCGAGGTCATCGCGCCCCACCCGCTCGCGACCTTGCGGTTCGAGAGGTGCCGGGTGCCGGTCTCGGCCCGGATCGGCGGCCCCGGCGAGGGTTTCAGGGTCGCGATGGCGACGCTCGACGTGTTCCGCTCGACCGTCGCCGCGGCCGCGCTCGGCTTGGCGCGGCGCGCGCTCGACGAGGCGCTCGGACGGGCGTCGTCGCGAAGGCTGTTCGGGGCGCCGCTCAGCGACCTCCAGCTGATCCAAGGCGCGCTGGCCGAGATGGCGACCGCCGTCGACGCCTCGGCGCTGCTCGTCTACCGGGCGGCCTGGGCCAAGGACCGCGGCGCGTGGCGCGTGACCCGCGAGGCCGCCATGGCCAAGATGCACGCGACCGAGAGCGCGCAGGTCGTGATCGACCGCGCCGTCCAGATCTTCGGCGGGCTCGGCGTCACCAAGGGCGTCAAGGTCGAGGAGCTCTATCGCGAGATCCGGGCCTTGCGCATCTACGAGGGCGCGACCGAGGTGCAGAAGATCGTGATCGCACGTGATTTGCTGCGTGGCGCTTCTTCTCCCCGCTCACGGGGAGACGTCGAGACTGCGAAGCAGTCCGGATGAGGGGGCGCCGACGTTGAGTCTCGACCGCCGAGGCCCCCTCCCCTTCGCCGGCCACCCCTTCCCGCTTCGCGGGCCGGGTCCCCTGGCCGGCTCCGCCCGGCCGAAGCCTGCCGGCGTCGCTCGACCTCTCCCCGCAAGCGGGGACACGGGTCCCGGCGAAGACCTGCCATGACGGCCCACAGCGCCCACATCGACACCTTCGCGCGGGACCACCTGCCGCCGCGCGAACAATGGCCAGAGATCCTCGCCGACCATCCGGCCTACCGCTACCCGGAGCGCCTGAACTGCGTCGTGCCCTTGCTCGACCGCTGGGTCGCGGAGGGGCAGGGGGACGCGCCCTGCCTGTTCGGCCCCGGCGAGACCCTGACCTACCGCCAGCTCCAGGAACGCGTGAACCGGCTCTGCAACGTCCTCGCGGGCGAGCTCGGCATGGTCCCCGGTTCGCGGCTCTTCATCCGGTCCGCCAACAATCCCTGGCTCGTCGCGACCTATCTCGCCGGCCTGAAAGCAGGCCTGGTCGTGGTCGCCACCATGCCGCTGCTCCGGGCCAAGGAGATCGCCTACCCGATCGAGAAGGCCCGCATCGCGGTCGCGCTCTGCGACGCCTCGCTCGCCGACGAGATGGAGAAGGCCCGAAACTACGCGCCCGGGCTGGAGCGGGTGATCTATTGGGGCGCCGATACGAACGACTCACTTGAGCGCCTGATCGAGCAGGCGAGCCCGCATTTCACTGCGGTCGACACCGCGGCCGACGATATCTGCCTGATCGCGTTCACGTCCGGCACCACCGGCCAACCGAAGGGCTGCATGCACGCCCATCGCGACATGCTGGCCGTCTGCGACGGCTTCTCGGCCATGGTGCTGAAGCCGGAACCCTCCGACCGCTTCATCGGCACGGCGCCCCTCGCCTTCACCTTCGGGCTCGGCATCGTGATCTTCCCGATGCAGATCGGCGGCTCGTTCGTGGTGGTCGAGAAGACGGGGCCTGACGACCTGCTGGCCGCGATCGATCGCTTCAGGGCCACGATCTGCTTCACGGCGCCGACCGCGTACCGGGCGATGATCCCCCGCCTCTCCGGGCACGACGTCTCCTCGCTCCGCAAATGCGTGTCGGCCGGCGAGACGCTGCCGAAGGCCGTCTGGGAGGCCTGGCGGGACGCGACCGGCATCCGGATCATCGACGGGATCGGCGGCACCGAGGTTCTGCACATCTATATCAGCGCCGCCGAGGACGAGATCCGGCCGGGCTCCACCGGCAAGGTCGTGCCCGGCTACCAGGCCCGGATCGTCGACGAGGCAGGACGCCCGGTTCCGCCGGGCACGATCGGCCGCTTGGCCCTGCGCGGGCCGGTCGGCTGCCGCTACCTCGACGACCCGCGCCAGAGCGCCTACGTGCAGGACGGCTGGAACCTGCCCGGCGACAGCTTCGTGGCCGACGAGGACGGCTATTTCTGGTACCAGGCCCGCTCTGACGACATGATCGTCTCGGCCGGCTACAACATCGCCGGCCCGGAGGTCGAGGCGGCGCTCCTCACTAATCCGGCGGTGGCCGAATGCGGCGTCGTCGGCGCGCCGGACCCGGAGCGCGGCCAGGTGGTGAAGGCCTACGTGGTGCTCGCGCCGGGGCTGACCGGCGACGACGCGCTCGCGAAGGCGTTGCAGGACCACGTGAAGGGCGAGGTCGCGCCCTACAAGTATCCGCGCGCGGTCGCGTTCGTGGACGCGCTGCCAAAGACGAGCTCCGGCAAGCTCCAGCGCGTCGAGCTTCGCCGCATGGCTGCGGGCGGAACACTGGGGAACCAGCGATGACAGACCGCCCCGTTCTGCTGCAGCCGCCCGGCTGGCCGATCCCAAAGGGCTACGCCGACGGGATGACAGGGTCCGGCCGCCTCGTCGTGACCGGCGGCGTCGTCGGCTGGGACGAGCGCAGCGTCTTCCCGGACGGCTTCGTGGCCCAGGCGCGGCTCGCCTTCCGGAACATCGCCGTAATTCTGGCAGAGGGCGGGGCCGAACCGCACCACCTCGTCCGCCTGACCTGGTACGTGCTCGACATCGACGAGTACATGGCCGACCCGAAGGAGCTCGGCCGCGCTTATCGCGAGGTGTTCGGCCGCCACTTCCCGACGATGGCCGTCGTCCAGGTGGTCAGGCTTGTCGAAACGCGCGCCCGGCTCGAAATCGAGGCGACCGCGATCCTGCCGTGAGACGTGCGGCGCCGCAACCGAGTTGGTCCTTTCCATGAGCGGAGACGGAGCAGCTAATGTATCGCGGTCATATGTTGTTCTGAACCCACTGGGCTAGCGCTGATGCCGAATCCGATCCGAATAACCGATCTGGACAATCCGTAGAGTTGGCATTTTCGGGCGTGTACTTGTGGCCATGGATAGCGCTCTTTGTCAGCTTGTATTCGCTCAGCAGCCAGCGAACGAGGGCAACGGAGGAGAGCGTCTGCTCCGCCGTCATCTGATCGCCCGGCGCAGCGCTGTGCTCGATTCCGATCGAGTCCGCGTTAGCGTTCTTGGCGTGCCAAGCTTTATCAGTGTCGCGTACCATCTGATAGATGTCACCGTTACGGGCGACGACATAGTGGGCCGATAATTTCGAGCTTGGAAGTTTGAACCAGTCAATGGTGCTTTGCACGCTTCGAGTGGTCGTATAGTGCATGATGATCCTGCGGATGCGCTCGCCGTTGCGGCTGGAATGGTGCGGACTTTGTATGAATTGCTTGATAATCGGTTTTGGTGGCTCCTCTGACGTCCCGTGCCCATGGTCGCTATGGTGCTCTTCAGCGCTGTCCGCTGGCGCTCCGACCAACCCTTCCGCCTCTTGCAGATTGGCTTTGACGTTCTCGGCATACGATTCGGTGGGGGTGTATATCGGGCCGATGAAGCGGATAAAGGTATCGCCAGAATTAGCATGCTCTCGCCAACCCTTGTACGGAGCGCGATCCAGAAAACGCCAATATCCCGTTACGAAATCTGGCGGGGAGGCGAACGCACAATACGGTTCTGTCCCGTCATGAGCGTCATAGATGACCTGCTTAGCAATCCCCTTCATCTCTTTTCGCCATTTTAAGCCTGCGTAATTGTTGTGATCCTTTGCAAGTTTGCTTGAGCCCCGCCCGCTCTCATGGATCCACTGCGCGACAGTGATGGCCTTCAGGATAGGAAATTCGATGTCCATTTGCCGGTAGGTCGACACCAGCGATCTGAACTGATCCGTATAGTTTGGCATGGGTTCCTGCCTTCCTGCCGTCTGCGGGAACTCAGACTAACGGACCTCAACGTCAGATTGCAACGGTAGGTTGCGCGGAGCTTGCAGACGGTCGAGATGTTCGTGCCGCTCATCACAGTCTGATCGGCCCTCCTGCTGAGCGGCCCCCGCTTGAGACCGTCTTCGACAATCTCGCGGCCGGAGTCCCGCTCGACGAGATCCTCGACGAATTCCCGACCCTCGACCGCGTGGACGTCATCGCTGTCATCAAGTTGCTGCCGGCGGCCGTCAGCTCGAAAGCGGCATGATCCGAGCCGTTCTCGATGACGCCGCGCAGGAACCGATTACCGCGCCTCAGCTCCCGCGCTTCACGCGCGTCAACGCCGCCCCGAACTCATCGGCCAGGTGCGCCCGTTCGGGCGGCGAGAGCTCGCGGCCGATCACGATCCGCTGGCCGCGCGACACGAGCGCGAGGCGCTGCAGCCCGAACTCCTCGTGCGTCTCGCGCACGAGACGGGTCCAGAGCGGGTTGAAGCGCCATTCGCGCGTCTCGCCGCGGTGGCTCACGCTCCGGAACAGGAGCTCGAAGGGGGTGAGCCGGACCTCCTCGAAGGCGCGCGCCCGCCGGTAGCTGACCTTGAAGGCGACGTAGAGGAGGACGAGGTCGAGCCCGAGGAAGCCCGTCACCGGCCAGAAGCCGAGCGCGATGAAGCGGAGCGCGACCAGGGCCGCCGCCCCGCAGGCGAGCGTCATCATGACCCGGAACCCCTCCGGCCCGAGCGAACGGTGCGGGGTGATCAGGGCCGAGAAGACGGTCTCGCCCGCATCGCCCGGGGCCGCGGCCTTGCCGATGGTCATGTCCCGAATATAACGCCGAGATGGCCGACCGGAAGACGCCGACGATCACGAAGCGCGGCGCGGCCCGGCTTCGGGCTCCGCCAAAGCCCGTCGACGACGCCACGCTCGCCGCCATCATGCAGCGGTTCCAGGCGGCCGACCCGAACCCGCGGGGCGAGCTCGAGCATGTCGACCCCTACACGCTCCTGGTCGCGGTCGTGCTCTCGGCCCAGGCGACCGACAGGAGCGTCAACATCGCGACCGAGAGGCTGTTCAAGGTCGCGGACAATCCCGCCGCCATGGTGGCGCTCGGCGAGGAGCGGCTGACGGAGCATATCCGGGCGATCGGGCTCTTCCGCACCAAGGCCAGGAACGTCGTCGCGCTGTCGCGCCGCCTCGTCGAGGAGCATGGCGGCGTGGTGCCGCCGGCCCGCGCCGTGCTGGAGAGCCTGCCCGGCGTCGGCCGGAAATCCGCCTCCGTGGTCCTGAACGTCGCCTTCGGCGAGCCCACGATCGCGGTCGACACCCACGTCTTCCGGGTCTCGAACCGCATCCCGATCGTGGTCGCGACCACGCCGGGCGAGGTGCAGCTCGGCCTGGAGCGGCGCGTGCCGGCCGAGTTCCTGCTGCACGCGCATCATTGGCTGATCCTGCACGGCCGCTACGCCTGCAAGGCGCGCACGCCGGAATGCCCGCGGTGCTTGATCCGCGACCTGTGCCAGTATCCGGCGAAGACAGTGTGACCCGAACGACGCCAAAGACCTCGGCCCGACAGATTCCAGACCGCCCGCGACCGCCGGGTCAGCGGACGAACTCAGCGGCCGCCCGACGCCGCCCATCCGCCCGCGCGCGCCTCGCTCCACATCAGCGCACCGTCTCGTCGATCAGAGCGGTCCAGGCCGCGAGGTAGCGGTCGTGGTTGAACACGTTCAAGGCCCTGAGTCGGGCCGCGCGGCCGATCGTCTCGCGAAGGTCGGGGCGTCCGTCCACGAACGCGATCCAGTCCGCGAGCTGGCCCGGCTCCTCCCCGTGGAAGCCGTTGACGCCGTTCTCGATGAAGCGCTCGACATCGTGATTGGCGAGCGACACCGGGATCACGCCCGTCATCATCGCCTCACCCCGCGAGCGGGGCATCGGGGACCGCAAGGTCGTGTTGAGATAGAACCGGAAGCGGCCGATCCGGTCGACATAGGCGCGGAAGTTGCGGGTCGCGAAGGCGTATCCGTCGCGCGGTTCCAGGGCTGCCGGGGGATGCGCCGCCGTTCCGGTGTCGATCCGCCCGCCGAGCCGGTCGATGACGTCTTCGAGCTCGAAGGCGCCGCGGTAATGCGGCCTGTGCCGGTCCGCTCCCAGCGTCAGGATGCCGAGATCGTGGCGGCCGGCCGGGAATTCCTGGGGATCGAAACCGTGCCAGATGACCCGGGCATCCTGGAACCGCCATTCGGCAAGCGACTGCCAGGAATTGCACACGACGTGCACCCGCTCGGCCGCAAGCCTGTCCACCAGGCGCCGACGCTCCCCCTCGTGGATCCCGAAGGCCGAGAGCCGCCCCGGCTCGGCCGCGTATTGTCCGACGAAGGGCGGCGTGCCGTGGCAGACCCCGATTTTCGGGATGTCCGGCAGCGCGAGCAGCCACAGGAACGGATCGCCCCACGACGCCGGAAGCACGCCGTTCGACAGCCAGGGATCGAGCACGGAATGGCGAGGTCGAAATCCCGCGGGTCGATCTGGTCGGACGGCGTCATCCTGACATTGGGGCGCAGCGGCCGCTGGTTGTAGGTCCACCCGTCCGCCATCCCGGGCTCGCCGAAATGCGTGGCCAGGGTGAAATGGTGGGGCAGCTTGTGCAGCTCGTACTGGTGCGGGACATGCCAGCGGTAGCTGAGGATCCGCAATCCCCGTCGGCCGGAGCTGGCGCGGGTCGATGGGCTGCCCGGCTCCGACAGCAGCGGTTCGAAGCGCTTTTCGAGACGGCGCTGAGGCTCGCCCGCATCCGTGCCCTCCTGACGAAGCCAGGCGACGATCCGCCCATAGGTGTCGAGCGTCCAGCGCCGTGCGACGAGCGGAAAATCGGGGTGCTTGGCGAGCAGGCGCTCGAAATTGCGCAGAGACCCCTCGGCCCTGGCCTTGTCCGGCGCCGAAGAGCCATGGGTCGCGTGAACCGAGAAGGCATGCGGCGTGTAGGCGATGACGGCGCCCCGCGCGTAGAGGCGGTAGCCCATCTCGACGTCCTCCCAGCCGAACCCTGAACCGGGCTGGGCGGAGTAGGAAAAGGCCGTGTCGAAGAGCGGCTCCGCGAGCGCGGCCGCCCGCTTGATCGAGAAGTTGTGGGTGATGCAGTTCAGGAATCCGTTCGCCTGGATTGGGTCTTGCGGGTCGCTCTGGAGGAGAACGCGCTCCGGGTGGCGCTCGAGCTCGGACAAGACGGAGACCGGGTCCTCGTCCTGCGCCTCGATGTTGAGGGGGCCGATCACGACGTCGACGTCGCGATGCGCATGCTCGAAGACGTGCGCCGCGACGAAGTCGCGATTGACGAGGCAGTCGCAGTCGATGACGACGTAGATGTCGGCCAGGACGGCCGCGATGCCCGCGAGGCGCGACCCGCAATTTCCGAGATTGCGCTCGTTCTCCAGCACCGTGACGGTGCGGTTGCGGGCGCCCCGGCACTCCAGCCGCAGGGCGGCCATACGGGCGCGGACCGCGTCGTCCTGGGGCGAGCGGTCGTCCACGAAGACGAGGTGGATCTCGCCCGGATATGTTTGGCCGACGACGCTGTCGATGAACCGCTCGACGATCTCCGCCTTGTTGTACAGAGCCGACACAACGGCAACACGCGGCAACCGGCTCGCCGCCGCGGCCTCGACCATCTCGGGCAAAGGCTGCGGCGTCTCAAGGCCGCCGCCCCGTGCGCCGGTGTCGCCCGGACGGAGGACGGCGCCATCGGAGAGCCGCAACGTGAACTGGCAGCGCGCGACCGCTTCCCGCCAGGCGCAGGCATGCTGAGCCAGCCTACCCTGGAGCTGAAACAGGATTTCGCCGGGCTGTGTCGGCGGATGATCCGTTCCGTCCACCACGATCGCGCAGGCCCCACGGCGGTAGAGCTCGAAGCAAAGCGCGTCGAACGTCGCCCGTGAAACGCCTTGCGATCCGAGGTCTCCGGTAAAGAGAACCACGTCCGCGTCCGACAGCTCCGTCCAAATCTGGTCGAGGGTCTCGAAGGCCACGACGTCGATCCGCTCTCCGGGCCAGGCGGTCGACAGCCGAGAGCGCATCTCGGAGGTGAGATCGGCCGCCCGGTCGACGATCAGGACGCACCGGAGAGCGCCGGCCTCGGTTCCTCCGGGATCGAGGTCCGGACCGTAGACAAACGTCCGCGCGTTGCGGAAACCGTCCAGCCGGCGATCGAGCTTGCCTCGGCCGCGCGGTACGGACGCGGCCCAGACCGCGAAGAAGTCGCGATCCGCCGCTGTGGGTGAGCTGAGCGAAACGCGATATTTCGCTCCCACCTGGAACGTGACGCCGCTGAGATCGAGAACCTCGCAGAACGCGTTGTCGACGACGGTCTCGGAGGAGATCAGCTGCCGCTTCAGGATGGCGCCATCCAGAGACGCGAGTTCAGCCCAGATGTGGGGCGTGTTGTCCCGCCGATGGGTCGCAAGCTGAACCAGGAGCCTGCCGAGGCGGGGCGCCGGCGCGATGATCTCGAACGCGAGCGTGGTCGACGAGCCCAGCGAATGGGCGTCAAGGGGACCGGGATTCGCGGTCGCGACCGACCAGCGACAGGACGGGTCGCACCATTCGATCCGGTACGACGGGATCAGCTGGAGGTCCTGCGTGAGCCCTTCGATCCTGGTCATTCCGATCCGCCGGACCGCGCCGTTGCGGGGGGAAGGTGGCCGCCGGATCAAGCCAAGCGTCGGGTCGCTCTACGATAGCGCCCGACGCTGATCAACTTGATCCGGGCACCAAGCCGGATGGTTCGGGACGCGCGGCTGGTTTCCTCGCGCACCCGGGCGACGGCCTCGACAACCAGCCGTGCTCCAGAGTGGCGGCTCTCAGATCGGATCGAAGGTGCGCCCGGCGCCTTGGCGTCCAAGGCGGCTCGTGACCATTGCCAGCCATCCGCTCCTAACTTAGGGCCACCCCCATGACACCTCCGATCATCGTCACGGGCGCGGCGGGCTTCGTCGGTTTTCACGCGGCACGGCGCCTGCTCGCAGCGGGCGCCGAGGTCGTCGGGGTCGACAGCTTCACGCCCTATTACGATACCAAACTCAAGGACGACCGGTTCGCCGAGCTCGTGCGGCTTGACGGGTTCCACCCGGCCCGCATGGACCTCGCGGACGAGACGGCCACGCGCGAGCTCTTCGACCGCTACCGGCCCGGGCGCGTCCTTCATCTCGCGGCCCAGCCCGGTGTGCGCCAATCCATCATCCAGCCGATGCCCTACGTCACGGCGAACGTCGTGGCCTTCCTGAACGTGCTCGAGGCGTGCCGGCATCATCGCGTCGAGCACCTCGTCTACGCGTCGTCGAGCTCCGTTTACGGCGCGAACCGGAAGCTGCCCTTCTCGGTCGGCGATACGGTGGACCATCCCGTCAGCCTCTACGCGGCCACCAAGAAGGCCGATGAGCTGATGGCGCATGCCTACAGCCATCTGTTCAACCTGCCGACGACGGGGCTTCGCTTCTTCACCGTCTACGGACCCTGGGGGCGGCCCGACATGGCTGTCTTCACCTTCACGGACAGCATCTGGAACGGGCGCCCCATCAACGTCGCCAATGGCGGCGATGTCTGGCGGGACTTCACCTTCATCGACGATATCGTGGAGGGGACGCTTCGCGTCCTGGACAGGCCGGCCGCGCGCGATCCGGACTGGGATGCGGGCAACCCTCATCCTGCCGGCGGCGCAGGTCCCTACCGGGTCTACAACATCGGCAACGACCGACCGGAGAAGCTCGACCACCTGATCGCGCTGATCGAGCGCGAGGTGGGCCGAGAGGCGGTTCGCGTGTCGCAGCCCCTGCCCCCGGGGGACGTCTACGAAACGCGGGCCGATATCAGCGAGCTGCGCCGCGACACGGGCTTCGCTCCGGCGACGCCGCTCGCCGAAGGAGTCAAGCTCTTCGTCGACTGGTATCGCGGGCGTCATGCGTGAGGAGGGCGCGACGGTCTCGGCCGCAGAGCCGTTGAGGGTCCGCCGGAAACCTCTCGGGGCGCAGCGGGAATACGGCGCGAGTGGCCGGTAACGCAAGCCACTGCGCCCGACATCCAGGGAGATTGGAAAAACCATGCGAGTTGCTGTGATCGGGTCGGGCTACGTGGGGCTCGTCTCAGGCGCGTGCTTCGCCGATTTCGGCCACCAGGTGGTCTGCGTCGACAAGGATGGCGGAAAGATCGAGGCGCTGCGGCGGGGCCACGTTCCCATCTTCGAACCGGGTCTCGGCGAGCTCGTCGCGAGCAACGTTCGCCAAGGGCGCCTCTCGTTCGAGACCGAGGTCCGCGGCGCAGTCGCGGAGGCCGAATGCGTGCTGATCGCGGTCGGCACGCCCTCGCGGCGCGGCAGCGGTCACGCCGACCTCTCCTACGTGTACGATGCGGCCCGGGAGATCGCGGCCGCGATCAACGGCTATACGGTCGTGGTCACCAAATCGACCGTTCCGGTCGGAACCGGAGACGAGGTCGAGCGCATCATGGTCGAGGCCCGGCCCGGTCTCGACGTCTCGGTGGTGTCCAATCCCGAGTTTCTCCGCGAGGGCGCGGCGATCGCCGATTTCAAGCGGCCCGACCGGATCGTGGTCGGCACGGATGACGAGCGCGCCCGCGCCCTGATGGCCGAGCTGTACAGGCCGCTCTATCTCAACCAGGCTCCGCTGCTGATGACCTCGCGGCGCACGGCCGAGCTGACGAAATATGCCGGAAACGCGTTCCTCGCGACCAAGATCACGTTCATCAACGAGATCGCCGACCTTTGCGAGAAGGTTGGAGCCGATGTGCAGGACGTTGCGCGCGGGATCGGGCTGGACAACCGGATCGGATCGAAATTCCTCCATCCAGGGCCGGGCTTCGGAGGGTCGTGCTTCCCGAAGGACACGAACGCCCTCGTGCAGACAGCCGACGAGTACGACGCGCCTCTTCGCATCGTCGAGGCCGTCGTGCGCGCGAACGAGGAGCGAAAACGCGCGATGGCCCGAAAGATCGTGGCCGCCTGCGGGGGCTCGGTCGAGGGAAAGACGATCGCCGTCCTCGGGCTCGCGTTCAAGCCGAACACGGACGACATGCGAGACGCGCCCTCGCTGGTCATCATTCACGATCTGCGGGCGGCCGGCGCGAAGGTGCGGGCCTTCGATCCTGAAAGCATGGAGCAGGCGAGGCCGCTGCTGGGAGAGGTCGACTACGCGTCCGACCCCTATTCGTGCGCGGAGGGGGCGGACGCGCTCGTCATCATCACGGAATGGGATGCGTTTCGCGCGCTCGATCTCGACCGCATCCGAGAGGCGCTGACCACGCCGCTCGTGATCGATCTGCGCAACATCTACACCCCGGAGGAAGCGAGGCAGCACGGGCTTGCGTATGTGAGCGTCGGCCGTCGGGAGGTCACGCTGGACGGGAATTTGGATCACCTGCCAACCGGCGGGGGTGTCGTGCAGCTATGATGCGGCACGGCAATGCGACGGCCATCCCGGCGGCGCCGGCTGGACCGAACGGGTGATCTCCCATAGTGAACCCGTCGCTGGGCCTGTAGCTCAATGGTTAGAGCCGACCGCTCATAACGGTCTGGTTGCAGGTTCGAGTCCTGCCGGGCCCACCACGCATTCTCCTGTTTTGGCGGCTCTGCCGCAGAGGTGGAGATACGCCGCAATGTCAGTGACTTAGACCTTGCATGAAGCGGATCAGAGGCAATTCCGAGTCTCTGCGGTGCCTGAAAGGCCCCATTTGGCCGGCCGTCTCTGGCCTCGCGAATAGTGGTTCCGGGCGGCGCATCGGGACGGGAGATCGAGGCGAGCCATACGCGGAGAGTGGCAGGACGCAGACGAAGGCGGCGCTAAAAGCTCGAGGGAAGGCGCGGCGGAGGCAGGCCCGGGATTCTCAGCCGATCCGATCGAGGCCGATGCTGATCCGTTGACGCGACCAGAGTGGGGAGACATCCCGGAGCTCACGCATCCCGACACCGTGCGGAAGGCGTCCCGCGATGGCGGCCTCGACGATGTCGGGCGCGAGATGCGCAACGGATAGCGTCATGGCGACCTGGCGTGGCGAGCAATCCTCGCGCGTCGCGATGGCGTCTGGGGTCGCGGTGCCGTCCACGATCTCGTCGAGCCAGCGCCGGGCACGCGCGATGGTGCCGAGCAGCGTCGCCCGGGTCTCCGCCCGCATCGGCCGCACCGGTGCGTGGCGATCGGGCGGCGGGACGATCTCACGGTGGCGCGTCGTGGACGCTGGACGCCAGGCGATCTGGAGCGAGGCGGTCTCGCTCGATGGGTCCGGCAGCAGGCGCAGGGTGATGACGTCCGCCCCAAGCTCGGCATTGTCGAGGCGGGTCTCGATCAGGATGCGATCGTCGAGGTCGCCGCGGTTCGCGTGGCTCCGGATCGCGTCCAGCACGATGCGTTCGATCTCGGGCGCGCCGACGCGCCGGACCGCGCCCGCCTCGCTGGCCCGGCCCTGAGCCAGGGCCGCGCTGACGTAGTAGCGATAGCGAACGCCCGCCTTGGTGGCATGGCTCGGGGTCATGCGATGGCCGCGCTCGTCGAACAGCTTGCCCATCAGCAACGCGCCGGAGCGGCCGCGCCCACGTTGTTCTCCGTTGCGCTGCTCGGCGAGCCGCCCCTGCACGGCCTCGAAGAGCTCGCGATCCAGGATCACCGGGTGCTCGGCCGGCAGGACCGCACCCTTGAAGGTGATCTCGCCGATGTAGAAGCGGTTGCGCAGCAGGTAGGCGAGCGGGCCACGGGTGAACGGGATGCCGCCGATCACCCGGCCGCCCGAGAGCTGCCTGACCTTGGTGACCACGCCGTGCTGGCGAAGCTCGGCGAGCAGCAGGCCGAGGCTGCCCGCTTCCAAATAGCACCGGAAGATCAGCCTGACCCGCTCGGCCTCCTCGTCGATCACGACGAGCTTCTTGTTCCGGCTCGCATAACCGAGCGGTACCATCCCGCCGACCCAGAGACCCCGACGCTTGGAGGCCGCGATCTTGTCCCGGATGCGCTCGCTCGTGACCTCGCGTTCGAACTGGGCGAAGGACAGCAGCACGTTGAGCGTCAGCCGACCCATGCTGGTCGTCGTGTTGAAGGCCTGGGTCACCGACACGAACGAGACGCCATGGGCATCGAACAGCTCGACCAGCTTGGCGAAGTCGGCCAGCGAGCGGGTCAGCCGGTCGACCTTGTAGACGACCACCACGTCGACCCGCTTCGACCGGATCTCGTCGAGGAGGCGCCCCAGGGCTGGGCGGTCCATCGATCCGCCCGAGAAGCCGCCGTCGTCGTAGCGCCCAGGAAGGCATCGCCAACCTTCATGGGACTGGCTCTTGACGTAGGCCTCGGCGGCCTCGCGCTGGTTGTCGAGCGAGTTGAACTCCTGGTCGAGCCCGTGTTCCGTCGAGACCCGGGTGTAGATTGCGCAGCGCAGGATCGGCTTCATCCTGCTCTCCCGTGATCCTGTGACCCCGGGGCAGCCGATGGCCCGGTGCCGAGGCCGAAGAAGCGGGGGCCGGACCATCGGGTGCCGGTGATCGCGTGCGCGACCTTCGACAGGCTCCGGTAGCGTTCGCCGTTCCAGGCATAGCCGTCCCGGTCGGCAATGACGTGATGGCGGACCCCGTTCCACTCCCGCACCAGCACAGTTCCGGGCCTGACCTTCCGGCTCGGCGGTGCAGGCACGGACGTCTCGCCCGTCCCCAGCCGATCGAGCAGCCTGATCGTCTCCCGGCTCAGGTCCCCGAACGCCTCGGCCTGGATGCGATAGCCCAGGATTCGGAGCAGCAGATGGCGAGCCAGGTGCCGGGGCGCGGAGCGCCCGGTCAGGACCCGCCAGCGGGCCCGCAGCGCCACAAGATCGAGGTCGCGCAGCCGCGCGACCTCGCCCTCGACCTCATCGACGGGGCTCATGATTAGGCTGCGTGCCGCGCCTCGCCCGCCCGGGGCTTGCGGCCTCGGCGAGCCGGACCTGACGGCGTCAGGGCAGGAACCGCGATCCGGTAGCGGCTCAGTCCATCGCCGCCCTGATCGCGCGAGACCTCGAAGCCGCGCTTACGCAGGCCGGTCAGGGCAGCCCGGGTGGTGTGAGGGAGCCAGCCGGTCGCGGCAATCAGATCGTCGATGCCGGCCCCATCCGGCCGGGACAACATCGAGACCAGGAGCGCCCCCTTGCTGCCGTCGCGCGGATGATCCGGCTCCGATCCCCGGACCGCGCCGACGGCCTTCCCGCCCGGCCCGGGTGCCGATGCAGGATCCCCCTTATGGTGACGAACCTCGCCGTCGCCGCCAGCCGCGATCCCGATCCGCCCGTTGTTCTTCTTCCTGCTCTTGGCCGTTATGTCCTCCAGCGCGGCGCCGCGGGCCGCAGCTCCCGACCGGACCAGATCGGCATCGGGCTCGTCGATCCCGATGGCCGCCAGACCCGCCGCCGTGATCCGGAGAACCAGGCGCTCGTCATCCTGCTGACGCCAGACCGGCTCGCCCGGGCGCGCCGAACATTCCTCGGCGAGCCCGCGCTTGACCAGGTTGCCTCCTGCCCGCTGACGGGTCGTGGGCTTCATGGTCTCCGGCATTGCGATCAGGCCCTCGGGATGCTGGCCGCCGCTTGCCAGCAGGACCAGCTCGGGATCGCCGAGACCGGCGCTCCTCCGGGCTTCCCGTGCGATCGCCTTCGTGTTCTTCGTCATGGTGACCTCCAGTCGACGACACCCTGCCGCCGTCACTGCTCCGACCCCGCGATCGGACAAGCCGGCGGGGCTGGAAGTCGAGGCGAGCCGACCGGTCAGTCGCCCGTCAGCGCCTCCCAGAGGTCGAGCAGCAGGCGAACCCGCTCGTCGTCACCGGGGAGGACATCCCGAAGCGCCTCGATGAGGGCCTCGACTGCGTGCGGGTTGAGCTCGCTCAGCCTGAGGATGACGGTCCCGTTCGTGATCCACTCGGGTCCCATGACCTCGACCTGCATGGCCGTGCTCTGCGAGTGGGCTCAGCCGACCGCTCCGCGATCCATCCGGCCGATCAGGCGGATGGCGCCGTGCAGCGTCCCGGCCTCGCTGATCAGTTCGTCGAGGTCCATCGCGATGCGGAGCGCCTCGCGCTCCGATCCGCTCTCGGCACAGACGACCGCCGCCTTCGCGATCGCCGCCGAGTCGACCAGCCGGGTGCTGATCTCCCGCAACCCAACCGTGATGCTCAACCCTGCCATGACCGTGCTCTCCCGCTCTCGCCGGGACCACACACGCTCTGCTCGCCGCGACAGTCGAGCGGAATGTCGGCGAGGCTGGCCCGTCAAGCCGCCACTGCCGGACGACCGAAGGTCGCAGCCACGCTGAGGGCAGGTTGTGACCCTGGCTGTGTGAAAGACGAGTCAGGTAGAACTATCTCGCTGGGAAGCGGGAGGGGGGCTGGATGGGTCGCTTCGTCGAGGGCGCCGACCGCTCACAGCTCTGCCTGATGCCCGAGTGCCTCGACGACTGGGTGGACGAGGATAATCCAGTTCATGTGATCGAGGCGTTCGTCGACGCGCTCGATCTTGTCGAGCTCGGGTTTACTGGTGCGACGCCCGCGGCCACGGGGCGGCCTGCATATCATCCTGGCACTCTGCTCAAGCTCTACATTTACGGTTACCTGAACCGCGTGCAATCGAGCCGACGGCTGGAGCGCGAGGCTGGGCGCAACGTCGAGATGCATCGGTCTGGTGCACGAGGTCGTACCCCTGGATGAGCTGCGAGCTGCCGGAGAGCGCATCGTGGGGCAGTTGCTCGAGAATGGCCCACAGGCGATCGCCGAGACGAAGGCCATCACGCTGAAAGGGGCGCTCGCCACGACCCAGGTCGCAACCTTCGAGGCGCTGATCGAGTCTCACGCGGCCAAGCGGCAATCGGGCGAAGGCCGGGAAGGGCTCGCATCCTTCGCCGAGAAGCGCCCGGCGCGCTGGAAACCTGCCGGCTAGATGTTCGTCGTGCGGGGCCGGCCGCCGGTGAGGTGACGCATGCCCGCCCGCCCGATGATCCTCTTCCCTGACGCTCGCCTGCGTCGACCCGCAGCGCCTGTCGAGGCGTTCGGGGCCGACCTGGGAGCGCTCGCGCGGGACGTGCTCGACACGCTGGTTGCCTCGCATGCGGTTGCGCTCACCGGGCCGCCTATCGGCGAGTTCGACGCGTGGTCGTGATCAGGATGGCGCCCAGCGCGCCGGCGCTGCACCAGCATGTCGAGAACCTCGCCTTCGTGGTCGACGGCGCGACAGAGCCAGAACCGCTCTCCTTCGATCCGGACCACCATCTCGTCGAGGTGCCACGTCGAACTCGGGCGCGTGCGTCGGCGCCGGAGTTCCCGCGCGAAGATCGGCCCAAATTTCAGCACCCAGCGCCAGATCGTCTCGTAGGACACGTCGAACCCGCGCTCGGCGAGTAGGTCTTCGACGTCTCGGAAGCTGAGCGTGAACCTGAGATACAGCCAGACGGCGTGCCGGATGATCTCGGGCGGGAAGCGGTGACGAGCAAATGGTGAGCGGCGCATCATGCGAGCCTATCGCGAGCCGCAGATGTGACAAGGCCTCCTGAAGCTCGACCGGCTCCGCCTCCGAGGCCCGAACGGAGCTCGAGACGAGTTCCACCTCGCCGCAACCGCCCAGAACCTCCGGAAGCTTGCAAAGCTCATCCCGAACGGGCCGCAGATCAGGCCGGCATGACGGAACGGCGGAGCCGACCGCCTCGCACTCCCGCATCCGCGCCCGTCTCACGCCGGGGTTTTTCCAACGATATCGCATCCGGAACGTCGGGCTTTCCCGCAGCAGGTCCGAGCGAGGGAACCAGCGCTCGGGAACGATCGGCGGCCGCCGGAACCAGCGCACTCCCGCCTGGGAATGACAGACCAGCAGCGCCGGAAAGCGGTTGATCCCGAGCGCTCAATGGCGGTGGCGGTCATGCTGGTCTGGAACATGTCGGCCAACGACTTGATCGCCCCCAGCGTCAGCCGGTCGATGTCGCCTGCCAACGGCCTGAAGAAGATGTATCCGGGCAGCAGCAGGTCTGAGGCGTAGGCGTCCGCCTGCAGCTTGGGATTGGTAACGATCCGCTCGCGTCGCCCGTCGCCCAGCGGTCGGCCGATGTCGGCGCTGCGGCACGTGAGGCAGAGCCCGCGATGCCGGTGCCAATGCCGGGCGCCGGATTATGCCGCGTGACGTCGAAAAAGGTCGGGAATCTGCGGTTTCAGCCGTTCGATACGCGGCATAGGGTGCGTGTCATCGCCAACCGCGGTCTGAAGATTGCTGCAAAGCTTTGGTGTGGCAGATATGGCGAACAAGACCTCGGCAAAGGTTCCTGGTGAGCAAGCGATCCGAGCCCTGCTCGAAAGGCATGCCTGCCCCGTGCCTTTCCACGAAGTGCGGACGCGGTTTCTCGGCAACATCGCCACGCCCGAGCTGTCAGCGTCGCCGCTGCAGACGGTGAGGGATCTGTGGGGCGGCGAGCTGCCGGTGTTCAACAGCTTGGATGATGCCAATGAGCTGATTGGAGCGCTCATCCAGGGACTCTGGAATGACCTGACCCGGCATCAGAAGCGGGGTCAGCCATTTCGGCTGGCTCGTGTGCCGATGGAGCCCTCCATCGCAAATCTTGACCGATACGGTCGCGTTCGAATAGAGGAATTGAACGGATTCATCGAAGGCCTGTTCAATGGGCAAGAGGCCATCGACTTGCCGGAGCGCGCGCATGAGGCAATAGGTCACCTTGGTGAACTGCGGGCGATGATGTCCGGCATCTGTGATCTGGTATCACGAGACCCCCATCCCGAGACCGCGACACAGCTCGAAACGACATTCAAGCGGCTGCGTGAGTTGAACCGGATCATGGAAACCGAGATCAATGAAGCGGTGCTGTCTTGCACACGTGCCCGTCGACATATGCTGGCGGGCATCGTCACCGAAAAGCCAACGGTGCACTAACAGGCAATGCTGTCCGAGGATCGTCTTCGCGAGAACCTGCGCAAAATCGAGGCGCTCTATGCCGGGGCCGCAACCGCCGGAGAAAAGACCGCGGCCGGGGCGGCGGCCGAGCGTATTCGCCGCCAGTTGAAGCGACGAGCAGGAAAGAGCAGGCTGAGGAGTTCAAGTTCTCCATTCCCGATCCCTGGTCGCGGCAGCTCTTCACCGCATTGTGCCGCCGGTACGGCGTGAAGCCTTTCCGCTATGCTCGCATGCATCGCCAGACGGTCATGATCCGCGCGCCGGCCAGCTTTGTGCGGACGATGCTCTGGCCTGAGTTCGAGGATCTGAGCCACGCGCTCACGGCGCATCTCAACGAGATTACAGAGAAGATCATCCGGGAGGAGGTGCACGAGGCGACCCAGGACGCGGAAGAAATCAGCGAGCCGCGCCGCCACGGGTGAATACGTTCAATCTGACCTGCTGGCCTTCCCCGACGAGTAGTGCCGGCCTCAACGCAAAAAAGGGGCGCGCCCGAATGCCGATCTACGCTCATTCCCTGTCCGGCCACCCGAAGGCGGAGTGGGAGCCTCTGTCGCATCATCTCGACCGAGTTCGCGACAGGTCGAGCGCTTTCGCGGACGTCCTCGGCTGGCCGCAGGCTGGTCGGGCGGGAGGATCCTTGCATGACATCGGCAAGTGCTCGTCCGAGTTCCTCGACTATATCACGACGGCGGCTGGCGACGGCGAGGCCGCGCCGGCCCGCGGCCCGGACCACTCCACCGCGGGCGCGAAGGAGGCCATCCGAACCTATCCGGGCCCACTCGGCCGCATCCTCGCCTTCATCATCGCCGGCCACCATGCCGGATTGGCGGACGGCGTCGATCTCGAGGAGCGGCTGGGGAAGGACCTGCCGGATTACCGGGGTTGGGAGGCCCATGCCGGCCCCTTGCCGGCCACCGCTGCCCTGGCGCCAGCGCGGGTTCCCGTCCGCAGCCGCGACCGGGGCTTCTCCGAAGCCTTCCTCATCCGCATGCTCTTCTCGTGCCTCGTCGACGCCGACTTCCTGGAGACGGAGCGCTTCTACGCCGAGGCCGAGAACCGCCCGGTCGAGCGCGGCGGCTACACGCCGCTCGCGACCTTGCGCGACCGCCTCCGGGCCCACATGGCCGCCAAGCAGGCCGAGGCGCGGACAGGGGCGCCAGGACCGCTGAACGACCTCCGGGCCGAGATCCTCGACGCCGTGATCGAGAAGGCGGCCCTCGCGCCCGGCCTGTTCACGCTGACCGTTCCGACCGGCGGCGGCAAGACGCTCGCCTCGCTGTCCTTCGCGCTCGATCACGCCGAGCGTCACGGGATGCGGCGGGTCGTCTACGTCATCCCGTTCACCTCGATCATCGAGCAGACGGCCGCCGTGTTCCGGACCGCGCTCGCGACCGAGGACGACATTCTGGAGCACCATGCGAGCTTCGACTGGGAGGCCGCGGCCGAGAAGAGCCGGCGCGACGACGGTCGGGGAACGGACCCGCTGGATAAGCTCCGGCGTGCCGCCGAGAACTGGGATGCGCCGATCGTCGTCACGACCGCCGTGCGGTTCTTCGAAAGCCTGTTCGCCAACCGCACCTCCCGCTGCCGCAAGCTGCACAATCTGGCGAAAAGCGTGATCGTGCTCGACGAGGCCCAGACGTTGCCGCTCCGGCTGCTGAGGCCCTGCATGGCGGCCCTCGACGAGCTCGCGCGCAACTATGGCGCGAGCGTCCTCCTCTGCACCGCGACCCAGCCTGCCCTGCGGGAGATGGACGGATTCGAGGGCGGCTTCGCGATCGACGACGACCGCGAACTCGCGCCCGACCCTCAACGCCTCTATGCCGAGCTGAAGCGGGTTGAGGTCGAGCGCCTGCCTGAGCCCATCGGCGACGACGTGATCGCGGGCCGCTTCGCCGAGCAGGCCCAGATGCTCTGCATCGTCAACGCCCGCCGCCATGCCATGGCGTTGTTCGACCTCATCCGCGACCTGCCGGGCGCGATCCACCTCACGACCCTGATGTGCCCACGCCACCGCCGCATCGTTCTGGAGGGCGCCCGGGCGCGGCTCAAGGCCGGCGAGCCGGTCCGGATCGTGAGCACGAGCCTGATCGAGGCGGGCGTCGACATCGACCTGCCCGAGGTCTGGCGCGCCGCAGCGGGCCTTGACAGCGTTGCGCAGGCGGCCGGCCGCTGCAACCGCGAGTTCCGCTCGGCGGCCGGCCGGGTGGTCATCTTCGAGCCGGTGGAGGGCCGTGCGCCGCACGACCTCAAGCAAGCCTGGCAGTCTGGGCGGCGCATGCTGCCGAGGTACCCGGACCCGCTCAGCCTGGAGGCGGTGCGGGACTATTTCGGCGAGCTCTACTGGCAGAAAGGTCCGGAAGCTTTCGATGCGCCGACCCTCGATGGGCAGGTCTGGCCGATTCTTCGCGCCATCGCCGAGCGGGCGCCTCAGAAGGGGGAGCGGGACCCGAAGCTCGCCTTCCCGTTCGCGTCGATCGCGCGCGCCTTCCGGGTCATCGACGAGGTGATGGAGCCGGTCATCGTGCCGTGGAGCGCCGAGCCCGGCGACGATGAAGCCGAGGCGATCCTGGCTCGTGTCGCCCGGATGGACAAGCCGCTCTCCCGCGACCTGCGCCGCCTCCAGCAATACACAGTATCGATCCCGCCAAGGGCTCGCGGCGAGTGGCTCGCCCGCGGCGTGCTGCGTCCCGTGCACCCGGCGCTCGGGGATGCGCTGCTCAGGTTCGAGGACCTCGCGCACTACGACGAAAGAACAGGTATTCGGCTGGACGAGCCGACACACCGCCCAGCTGCCAGCAATGTGCTATAACCAGCCTACGGGAAGCGGATTTCATTGTAAGACCAAATTGACGCGCCGCTTTCCTGCGTGCTTGAATGGGTCGCTCTCGCAGGAGTCGCTCATGCACCCAAGGCCGAGCGTTCGAGTAACCACCACTGTCAAGCCGGACGGCACGGTCGTGGTCACCGTCGAGCCGATAATAGGATGACGCTTCTCGTGCTCAGGCAGGGATGGCGCGGATCGAAACATTGTCAGACCCAGTACTCTCCCGGCGAGGCTGGCCCCTGAGGCGACCTTCGTCTCAGGGGCCACTTGGGTGGACAACTCTTGCGCGAGTTCGCGCCTTCTGGTTCGTGTGTCGTAGGGAGCGCAGAATGAGCTACGGTGTTCGTCTGCACGTCTGGGGTGATCGGGCCTGCTTCACGCGTCCCGAGATGAAGGTCGAGCGCGTCTCCTATGACGTGATGACGCCCTCCGCCGCGCGCGGCATCCTGGAAGCGGTGCACTGGAAGCCGGCGATCCGCTGGGTCGTCGACCGCATCCACGTGCTGAAGCCGATCCGCTTCCAATCTTTCCGGCGCAACGAGGTCGGGGCCAAGATCAGCGCCGACAAGGCGAAGAGCGCGATGAGGGCGGGCTCGACCGCGGGTCTCGGTCTCGTGATCGAGGACAGTCGCCAGCTGCGCGCCGCGACCCTTCTCGTGCACGTGAACTATGTCATTGAGGCTCATTTCGAGCTGACAGACGAGGCCAAGGAGGACGACACGCCGGCCAAGCATGTCAGCATGTTCAACCGCCGGGCGGAGAGCGGCCAGTGCTTCCACCGGCCCTGCCTCGGCACGCGCGAGTTCGCGGCGGATTTCCAGCTGATCCTCGAGGGCGCGCCCCTGCCCCCGTGCGAGCTGCCCGAGGATCAGCGCAACCGCGATCTCGGCTGGATGCTGCACGACATCGATTTCACTGACGGCAAGAATGTCTCGCGCTTCTTCCGCGCGCGTCTGACCGGCGGCGTCCTCGACGTGCAGGGCTGCCTGCGAGAGGGGATCGCGGCATGACGATCCTCCAGGCGCTCAACGGCTACTACGACCGCATGGCGGCCCGCGGTGAGGCCGAGGCGCCCGGCTTCTCGCGCGAGAAGATCAGCTTCGCGATCACGCTATCTGACAGCGGTAAGCCGCTCGAGGTTGTCGATCTGCGCGCGGTTAGCGGTAAGAAGCTCGTCGCCAGAGTGCTGGAGGTTCCCGCCGCCATTAAGCGCGCCTCTGGAATAGCGCCGAACCTCCTGTGGGATAAAACGGCGTACGTGCTTGGGCGGACGGGAGGTGAGGGCCATCGCACGTTCGATGAGCACGCGGCGTTTAAGACTAAACACCTCAAACTACTTAGCGACGCGACAGACGTTGGTCTGCTGGCATTGAGACGGTTCATCGAAGGATGGCAATCTGAACGCTTCGACGCGAGTCCCTTCAGTGCTGAGATGCTGGATGCGAATGTCGTATTCCGGTGGGAAGGCGATCGAGATTTTCTACACGAACGCGCTGCCGCGAAGGACCTGATCGCACACCAGACCGGTGAAGGAACCACAGCGTTTTGCTTAGTCACTGGGTCCGAGGCGCCCGTGAGACGCCTGCACCCGTCGATCAAGGGAGTGCAAGGAGCGCAGACAGCGGGCGCATCTCTTGTCTCGTTTAACTTGGATGCCTTCAGTTCCTACGGCAAGGAGCAGGGCGCCAACGCGCCGACGTCAGAAGCTGCCGCCTTTCGCTACGGCGCGGCGCTGAACCGCATGCTGGACCGCGGCAGCCGCAATCGCCTTCGGCGCGGCATCGGCGATGCGACTGTCGCTTTCTGGGCCGACACCTCCGACACGGTCGACGAGGCGGCCGCGGAAGCGGCCGAGGCAACCTTCGTTCTGTTCGCCGACCCACCGGATCGGGCGAACGACGACGAGGACGCGCAGGAAGCGATCAAGATCAGCGACGCGCTCGACAAGCTCGCGGCCGGGCGCCCTGTCGAGGAGTTGAACCTCGGCCTGAGGAGCGGCACGCGCTTTCACGTGCTCGGCCTAGCGCCGAACGCCGCTCGCCTCTCGGTGCGCTATTGGCTCGACGACAGCTTCGAGGCGTTCGCGCGCCGTCTCGCCGAGCACCATCGCGACCTCGCGATCGAGCCGCGCCCGCGCGGCTGGAAGAGCAAGCCGCCCTCCATCTCGCGCCTTCTCGTCAAGACGACGGCGCTGCAGGAGAAGTTCGACAACATCCCGCCGCTTCTCGCCGGCGAGGTGACGCGGGCCGTGCTGGCCGGCTCGCCCTATCCCCGCACGCTGCTGACAGCCGCGATCACACGTCTGCGGGCCGGCGACGATCCCGGCTCAGGCTGGCACGCAGCCGTGATTAAAGCCTGCCTCAACCGCACTGAGAAGGAGAAAGCGCCCGTGGCTCTCGAACCGGACAACCCGAGCACCGCCTACCAGCTCGGCCGCCTTTTCTACGTGCTCGAATCGGCTCAGCGCGCTGCCCTCGGCCGCGTGAACGCCACCATCGCCGATCGCTATTACGGCGCGGCCTCAGCGACGCCGGCCCGCGTCTTCGGCCCGCTCCTGCGGGGGCTGCGCAACCACGTCTCGGATGCGCGAAAGCGCGGCCAGGGCGGCTGGATCGAGCCGAAGGTCTCCGAGATCATGTCGAAGCTGCCGCCCAACCTGCCGCCGACGCTCCGGCTCGAGGACCAAGGCCGCTTCGCTGTCGGCTACTACCACGAGCGCGGGACCCGGCCTGCCAAGGGCAGCACCACGGACGAGACCGAGGGAGAGACCGTTCAATGAGCATGGAATTAAGCACGCTCCAGCGGCGGCACGAGTTCGTCCTCTATTTCGACGTGACGAACGGCAATCCGAACGGCGATCCCGACGCCGGCAACATGCCCCGCATGGACCCGGAAACCGGGCACGGCCTTGTCAGCGACGTGTGCCTGAAGCGCAAGATCCGCAACTACGTCGAGCTGGCGAAGCCTGACGATTCGCGCCACCGCATCTACGTCACCGAAGGCGCGATCCTGAACGAGAAGCACCGCGAGGCCTACCTTCGCGTGCGGCCCGACGACAAGGACATCAAGACGGGCAAGAAGCTGACGCCCAAATCCGACGAGGAGGCGCAGCGCCTGCGCCAGTTCATGTGCGACAACTTCTACGACATCCGCGCCTTCGGCGGCGTGCTCTCGACCGGTATCAATGCCGGGCAGGTGCGCGGGCCGGTGCAATTCGCCTTCGGGCGCTCGGTCGAGCCGATCCTGCCGCTGGAAATCTCCATCACCCGCATGGCGGCCACCAACGAGAAGGAGAAGGCCGCCCGGCAGGAGGGCGACGACGAGCCCGAGGAGAAGCGCGGCGACAAGCGCACGATGGGCCGCAAGCACATCGTCCCCTACGGGCTTTACCGAGCGCACGGCTACGTGTCGGCCCCGCTCGCTTCGCACCCGGTCAAGGGCACCGGCTTTACCGACGCCGACCTCGACCTTTTGTGGACGGCGCTCGACCAGATGTTCGAGCACGACCACTCGGCCGCGCGCGGCGAGATGGGGAAGCGCAAGGTCGTCGTGTTCCGTCACGCGACCGCGCTCGGCAATGCGCCGGCCCATGCGCTCTTCGATCGCGTTAAAACCTGGCGCGTTCATAAGGGCTCGCAGCACGAGATCGGCGCCGCAGCCACGGATAATTGGCCGGTCGCCCGCTCTTTCGCCGACTACGCGATCACGATCGACCGACAGAACATGCCGGAGGGCGTCGAGATCCTCGAGCGCTGAGGACCGGGCGCATGCCCGCCACGCCCCCCGACCCCGCCGCCGAGGACGCGCTCATCCCGCTATCCGCTCTCCAGCACCACCTGTTCTGTCCGCGGCAATGCGCGCTCATCCATGTGGAGCAGATCTGGGCGGAGGATAGGGCGACCGCGGAGGGCCGCATCCTGCACGAGCGGGTCGATGCCGGGCGGCCCGAGACGCGGCCCGGAATGCGGGTCGCGCGCGGGCTGCAGCTCCGCTCGCTCGCGCTCGGCGTCTCGGGCAAGGCGGACGCGGTCGAATTTCATGGGCGGACAGGCGACGGCGCTCCGCCAAAACCCTTCCCGGTCGAGTACAAGCGCGGCAAGCCGAAGGCGCATCGGGCCGACGAGGTGCAGCTCTGCGCCCAGGCGATCTGCCTAGAGGAGATGTTTTCCACACCCGTGCCTGAGGGCGCGTTGTTCTACGGCGTCACGCGTCGACGCCAGCCCGTCTCCTTCGACGGCGCGCTGCGGGCGCTGACGGCCGAGACGGCCGCGGCGGCGCGCGCCATGATCGCGGCCGGCGCAACGCCGCTCCCCGTGGGAAAACCCGCCTGCCGGCGCTGCTCGCTCCAGGCCCATTGCCAGCCCGACCGGCTGGAGAAGCCGCCGCGGGTCGCGCGCTGGCTCGCGGCGCAGCTCGCGGATTGAGCGCGCCGGCCGATGCGGCGCATGCTCAACACCATCTACGTCACGAGCGAGGATGCCTGGCTGCGCAAGGACGGCGCGAACCTCGTCGTCGAGGTCGGCGGCGCCGAGCGCGGCCGCGCGCCCTTGCACATGCTGGAGGCGTCGTGAGCTTCGGGCGGGCGGGCGCCTCCCCCGCCCTGCTGGCCGCCTGCGCGGAAGCCGGCATCACCGTCTCGCACCTCGCGCCGAACGGCCGCTTCCTGGCACGCGTCGAGGGACAGCGCAGCGGCAACGTGCTCCTGCGCCGGACTCAGTACCGCGTCGCAGACGACGGCGCCCGCAGCCTCGTGATCGTCCGCGGCATCGTGGCCGCGAAAGCCGCGAACCAGCGGGCCGTCATTCGCCGCGCGCTCCGCGACCACGGCGGTGCAATGGCGGCCGCCGGCTGTGACGCGCTTTCGCGGGCGGAAACCCGCCTGAGCGACGTCGCACGCCGCACGCTCGCGCCAGGGGACATCGACTGGCTGCGCGGGCTCGAAGGCGAAGCGGCCCTCGCCTATTTCAGCGTGTTCGATCGGCTCGTCCTCGTGCAGGAGCCCGCCTTCGCGTTCGGCGGCCGCTCGCGCCGGCCGCCGCTCGACCGGATGAACGCGCTCCTCTCGTTCCTCTACGCCATCCTCGGCCACGATTGCCGCTCCGCGCTTGAGGCGCACGGCCTCGACCCGCAGGTGGGCTTCCTCCATGCCGACCGGCCCGGGCGCGCGAGCCTCGCGCTCGACCTGATGGAGGAGCTGCGCCCGGTCCTGGCCGACCGGCTCGCCCTCAGCCTCGTCAACCGGCGCCAGCTCGCGGCGGACGATTTCGTCGTCGAGGAGGCCGGTGGCGTCAGGCTCACGGACGAGGCGAGGAAGCGCGTGCTGGTCGCCTGGCAGGAGCGCAAGCGCGACGAGCTCCGCCATCCGTTCCTCGGCGAGACGATGCCGCTCGGGCTCCTCGCACATGCGCAAGCGCAGCTGCTCGCCCGCCATCTTCGCGGCGATCTCGACGGTTACCCGGCCTTCGTGTGGAAATAGGCCGCCCGTGCTGATGCTCGTCGCCTATGACGTGAGCACCGAGACCGCAGCGGGCCGGCGGCGGCTCAGACGGGTGGCGCGCGCCTGCCTTGACTTCGGGCAGCGCGTGCAGAACTCCGTGTTCGAATGCGAGGTCGACCCGGCGCAATGGGCGGCGTTGCGGGCGCGGCTTATCGGCGAGATCGACCCTTCGGCCGACAGCTTGCGCTTCTACCGGCTCGGAGCGGACGGGCAGCGCCGAGTCGAGCACGTCGGCGCCAAGCCAGCTCTCGACCTCGATGGGCCGCTGCTTTTCTGAGCTTGCGCGAACCGGTAGCGACCACAAGGCGCCTCTCCACGTTCGCGCGCGCTGAAATGTCCATCCCGGTCAATGCTTTAACGTTTCCCGAAGGCCCACGATGGGCTGAGCAGGCCCCATCGGAGCCGGGTTCGCGGACCGAGCCGATTTCCTCCCGTCCTGCCAACCTGTTAGAAGCCAGCCGTCGCTCCCTCACAGGAGCGCGGATCGAAACTATTACAGCGACGCAGAACTGGACGTGCCCGCCTGTCGCTCCCTCACAGGAGCGCGGATCGAAACAACGCTGCGGTGAAGGCGGCGGGCCTGGAGGGCGGTCGCTCCCTCACAGGAGCGCGGATCGAAACCGGTGCATGCGGTTTCGTCTGCTCAAGTGCTCGTGTCGCTCCCTCACAGGAGCGCGGATCGAAACTCTCACCAAGGAGACGAGCCATGCCGAGTGAGGTGTCGCTCCCTCACAGGAGCGCGGATCGAAACAGGGGCATCGGGGAAACGCTGGGCCAAGGTGGCGCGTCGCTCCCTCACAGGAGCGCGGATCGAAACTTCAGGCGATCAACGACAACCGCCCGCTTCCTATGTCGCTCCCTCACAGGAGCGCGGATCGAAACCTCGACGATCCTCGGGACCGGGACGGCCACGCTCGTCGCTCCCTCACAGGAGCGCGGATCGAAACCTGGCAGAGTAGGTGCCGGGTGGCGCCAGACTGGTCGCTCCCTCACAGGAGCGCGGATCGAAACGGCTTCGAATGCCTCGCGGGCAAAGGCGGACAGGTCGCTCCCTCACAGGAGCGCGGATCGAAACTTCGGAAAGGGGCGGCTGCGGATGCGGCCGGGTTGTCGCTCCCTCACAGGAGCGCGGATCGAAACTTCGATCAAGATGGCGCTGAAGCCCTCCGCGTGCGTCGCTCCCTCACAGGAGCGCGGATCGAAACCTGCTGCGAGCGCGCCGAGCTATCGAGCATTCCGGGTCGCTCCCTCACAGGAGCGCGGATCGAAACTCTACATGGACGGGCAGCGCATGAAGAAGCATCATGTCGCTCCCTCACAGGAGCGCGGATCGAAACTGTCCTGGCCGAGCACGGTCTTAGCGTCGATGCGGTCGCTCCCTCACAGGAGCGCGGATCGAAACTGGCGACAGGTGTTGCGCGTACTGAAGCCGGGCGGGTCGCTCCCTCACAGGAGCGCGGATCGAAACAACGATGTCCTCGTGAAAGCATATGCCGACCCGAGTCGCTCCCTCACAGGAGCGCGGATCGAAACCGGGCAGCAGGCGACGGCGCTCGGCAATCTGCGTCGCTCCCTCACAGGAGCGCGGATCGAAACGCCTTCAACGGAGAAGTGATTGACCGCCTGGCGGTCGCTCCCTCACAGGAGCGCGGATCGAAACTCGCAGATCACGTGCGCGCATCGACAGCGCCACAGTCGCTCCCTCACAGGAGCGCGGATCGAAACAATACCACATGGTACCCGTTGAATCCGGGTATCGGTCGCTCCCTCACAGGAGCGCGGATCGAAACCACTTCTTCGACGGGGCTATCGTCACGGCGTGGGCGGTCGCTCCCTCACAGGAGCGCGGATCGAAACTCGACCGCAACAGGCGCGATCACCGGGACTCCGAGTCGCTCCCTCACAGGAGCGCGGATCGAAACCTCCGCCTGATGGCGCGCCGTAAGTGTTGTGCGTGTCGCTCCCTCACAGGAGCGCGGATCGAAACACCGGCGGCGCGACAACCGCGTCGGCGCCTGCGGTCGCTCCCTCACAGGAGCGCGGATCGAAACACGGTAGGGTGCTTGGACCCGGCGCGATCGGCCGTCGCTCCCTCACAGGAGCGCGGATCGAAACACGGCAACGGCGTTAATGCGAGGTCCCACCGTGTCGCTCCCTCACAGGAGCGCGGATCGAAACCGATAGCGCTTCCCGCGCCAGCCAGAGGCCGTGAGCGGTCGCTCCCTCACAGGAGCGCGGATCGAAACCGGGTTGCCCGGGTGCCGATCGAGCGGCGGATGCGTCGCTCCCTCACAGGAGCGCGGATCGAAACGCGAGCAGCTCCCCTGCATACTCGACGGGGCCGTGTCGCTCCCTCACAGGAGCGCGGATCGAAACCTTTTGGGCGTGTGGGCCGGCGGCTTCGCGGGGGGTCGCTCCCTCACAGGAGCGCGGATCGAAACCATCAAGGCCGAGCCCACCTTCGTTCGTGTGACAATGCCCTGGCGCGAGCTGCTCGTAGACGTGAAGCGGCGCGGTCTCGTCATCGCGCCCGAGATCGCGGTGGGCGACGGTGCGCTCGGCTTCTGGAAGACGCTCGACGAGGTTTATCCCGGCACCCGGCACCAGCGCTGCTGGCTCCACAAGACCGGCAACGTGCTCAACAAGGTGCCGAAGACCGTGCAGCCCGCCATGAAGGCTGATCTGCGCGAGGTCCACGCCGCTCCGACACGGGCCGCGGCCGAGACAGCGATCGGCATCTTCGTCGAGAAGTACGGGTCGAAATACCCGCGCGCGGCCGAATGCCTGACGAAAGACTGGGACGCGCTGCTCGCCTTCTACGACCTCCCGGCCGAGCACTGGGATCACCTGCGGACCACGAATCCGATCGAGAGCGTCTTCGCGACCGTGCGGCACAGAACCGTCAGGACGAAGGGCTCGTTGTCGCCGACCACCGCCCGTCTGATGGTCTTCAGGCTCGTCATGGCGGCCTTGAAAACCTGGCGGCGGCTGAAGGGCGAAAACCAGTTGCCGAAGATCGTCGCCGGTGTCACCTTCCACGAGGGGATCGAGATCACCGAGCGCCCGTCAACACGCGCCGCCTGACCACCCCGTCACCCAAACTCGAGCATAGCTCCCGGCGGGGTCACGAGTCATTAATGTCCCAGATCGGGTTCACCCGTAGCGGTGTCAACGCCGGTTGAACTCTGACCCGCCTTCGGCTTGGTCGCCGATCGTAATCTGACCCACACTGTTGTTCGCCGGGGTGGGCATGCCCACCCCGGCGCGTCGATCACGCGAC
>JAABUN010001593.1_pt1 | contig 48338 bp, 49 predicted proteins | sample 5559311 | NCBI WGS metagenome assembly JAABUN01 (sample SAMN10711877, study PRJNA513370) | rock metagenome | isolation source: Antarctica rocks | place: Antarctica: Victoria Land, Siegfried Peak sud
GAGATAAGTTATTCGTCGTACATTATTAATAAAGGTGTGCCTGATGCAGAGTTTAAGTAAAGTTTAAAATACTTCAATAGAAGTAGTTTTTACAATTTCTCTTTTATAATGTTATCCGTTATGCATACATAAGGCCGATAAAAATTACTCTTCAATTTTTTCGTCAACTACATTTGAAAATAATCGCGCACTTATTTTACGCAAAGGGTTCTTATGATTTTCAGCATACACTACGCGGCGGTTAATAATATCAATACATTCGAAAGTAGCGGCAACAAATGAAGACGCATCTGCAATACCCGTTCCGGCAATATCAAATGCAGTTCCATGATCGGGGCTGGTGCGTACAACAGGCAGGCCGGCTGTATAATTTACACCTTCGCCAATAGCGAGAGATTTAAAAGGTATAAGCCCCTGGTCGTGATACATAGCAAGTACCGCATCAAATTTTTCATGTTGTGCGCGGGCGAAAAAAGCATCGGCGCTAAAAGGGCCAAATGCCATTATATTTGTTTGTGCTTCTTTTATAGCCGGTTTAATAATGGTTTGTTCTTCTTTGCCAATAAGCCCTTCATCACCTGCATGGGGGTTTAAACCAAGCACGGCAATTTTAGGTTTGTCAATTCCAAAATCTTTACTCAGGCTGTCATTCATTATTCGCAGCTTACTTAAAATTGCAGGTGCAGAAATGTGATTGGTAAGTTCGGTAACGGGTACATGTTCGCTTAATAAACCTACCCGAATATTACTTGCCACCATTAGCATTACCACATCATTTACTTCAAATGCATGCTTTAAATAAGGGGTATGACCACTGAAATTAAATTCCGGCGACTGAATATTTTTTTTATGAATGGGTGCAGTAACTAAACCATGTATGTACTTATTTTTCAACGCTTCAACCGCAGCTTTTAACGATTTCCAGGCATAGTTTCCTCCCAGCTCATTTAATTGTCCGGGTGTTATGGCAACTTCTTCTTCCCAGCAATTATATACATTTACCTGTTTAATATTTGGCCTTGTTACATCTTTAATAATTGCATAAGTGAAATTAATATCGGGCAACGACTTTCTATAAAAGTTTATGCTTTTATTGCTTGCAAAAACTATGGGGGTGCAAAAATCGAGAATACGATTGTCGCTAAGTGTTTTAATGATGAGTTCTGTTCCAATTCCGTTAATGTCACCGCAAGTAAATCCAATAAGTGGCTTTGGCTGTTCGTTGCTCATGCTTCTTAATTAAAGTGGTAAAAGTAAGTCAATAAGTCAATAAGTCATTGGGTTAGTGGGGGGCAATCAGTCATTAGGTTATTGGGGTTAGTTTATTAAAATAATGAGTTGCTTTTTAAATCGCAATCATAAATTCTATTAATTATCAAAATGTCTTGTCTATTATTGCCTGAATATTTTTGAGGAGATTACTTTTGAATATTAATTACATAACAATGACTCAAATGACCAATGACTTATTGACCAAAGACTAACATGGAATACAATTTAAAAAAATCGCTCGGGCAGCATTTTTTGATAGATGAGAATGTGTGTTTGAAAATAGTGGACGAGTTGAAACAGCAAGCTTTCAATAACCTGTTAGAAGTAGGGCCGGGAGGCGGAGCGCTTACAAAGTATTTGCTAAAACTGCCGGTTATGAATTTTAAAGCTGTAGAACTTGATCTTGACAAGGTAGCATATCTTGAAAGCACTTATCCGGCAATAAAAGATAAGATCATTCATAAAAATTTTTTGGATATTGATCCTCCTTTTAAAGAAGAATTTACAGTGGTAGGAAATTTTCCTTACAACATTTCAACTCAAATCCTGTTTAAGATTTTAGAATGGAAGGAAAAGGTGCCGGTAATGATTGGTATGTTTCAAAAAGAAGTTGCTGAAAGAGCATCATCAAAAGAAGGCAACAAAGTATATGGTGTTTTAAGTGTTTTAGTTCAGGCATTTTATAAAGTTGAATATTTATTTGATGTTGATTCAACATGTTTTAATCCGCCACCAAAAGTGATGAGTGGAGTGATAAGATTAACAAGAAGAAATGATGTACCGGAAATGAAAAGTGAAAAAGCTTTTTTTGATCTTGTAAAAACTGCTTTCAATCAGCGAAGAAAAACTTTGCGTAATGCTGTTCGCGGATTATTTAGTGATGAAGAGTTGAAAGATGAGTTATTTAATAAAAGGGCAGAAGTGTTAAGTGTTGAAGATTTTGCCGCCTTAACCTTTCGAATAAAACAGGGTAACTAAATACGTATTTATAAGAAAAACATTGAGCAGGAAAGTTATTATAACGGCGCCGGCACATCAATACCTGGAGGAGACCCTAAAAAAAAATGGGTACGAAGTTGCTTATGAGCCTTCTATAACTTATGCCGGGCTAAAAGAGAAGATTGCAGATTTTGAAGGGTTGGTAGTAACAACAAGGATAAGTATTGATAAATCAATTCTTGACCAAGCAATACAACTGAAATGGATTGGAAGGCTTGGAAGCGGGATGGAACTTATTGATGTTGACTATGCCACAGGCAAAGGAGTAAATTGTGTAAGCAGCCCCGAAGGTAACAGCAATGCAGTTGGCGAACATGCATTAGGAATGTTGTTAAGCCTGATGAACAACATCTCTAAAAGCCATACGGAAATAAAGGAGGGACTTTTTTTACGAAACGAAAACAGGGGCACCGAGTTAACAGGAAAAACAGTAGGTATAATTGGCTTTGGTAATAACGGAAGTGCATTTGCTAAGCTGCTTCAGGCTTTTAACGTAACAATTTTGGCTTATGATAAGTATAAGTTTGATTTTGCAGAGGGTTATATAAAAGAAGCAAGTTTAGAACAGGTTTGCAGGTATAGCGATGTAATTAGCTTGCATGTTCCGCTTACAGAAGAAACATTTCATTTGGCGAATGAAGCGTTTTTTCAATCGCTTACACAGAAGCCTTACTTTTTAAATTGCTGCCGTGGAAAAGTAATGGATACCAAAGCCCTTATCGCTGCACTTAATGCAGGACAACTTAAAGGTGCCGGGCTCGATGTTTTGGAAAACGAAAAATTAGATAGCTATACAAGCGAGGAGCGGGAACAATTGAATGACCTGTTGTTACAGCCCAATGTAATTATCACTCCTCATATTGGGGGCTACTCGCACGAGGCATTCTATAAAATGAGCAAGGTGATTTTAGATAAACTTGGAATTAAGTGACGGTTCTATCTCGCCTTCGAAAGCAAGGTCGAAATCTTTATGAAAATTTCCTTCAAGTGATTTAGAAGAGCCGATCCATTCTTCACCTTCGGGATATGGATTAAAAACATTCCACGGACATTCTGCTATCGCTAACATACCTCCATTGTTGCACGAAAGCTTGAAACCATAACTTCCATTTTTATTTACTTCAAAACCACGTAATTCAAAATTGAGCCACTGGCCTTCCATTGCTTTGGCAACGTATCTTTCAACTTCTGTGCACTTTTGTTTCCACAAATGATTAGTGCGGTCAAATTCATATATGCTTAATGTAGCATCAGTATTACCAAACACAATAGATGGAAATAAACTTATTCGCTTTAGTAAGCCTGCTGCTGGAGTAATAAATGTTTGTCCGGCAAAATAATCTACGCCATTGCTGCAGTGACCAACCCAATAATAAGGTCCTATTTCTTTTGCTCCAAAGGAAATTGCTGAAGAGCTTTTGCTAAGAAACGGATGGAATGTTTGCATAGAATATTGTTTACAAATGAATGGTCAACTTATGCGCCATTTCTGCCACACGCTTTGTTAAATGTGATTAGAATTAAGCGAGTATAATATTGTGCTAAGCGTTACCTTATAAAAATTTTTAATTGTTGAATTGCTTATTTTTGCTTTTTGCAACGCTGCATGGTATTGTAGCGTTGTATTTTTTTTGCCCCTTTTAAAACTGAAATAAGCATGAGTGAGACCAATTATGTAACTAAAGAAACCTTTGAATTAATGAGACAGGACTTGCATACACTTAGAACTGTTGACAGACCTGCCGCTTCGCAGGCTATTGCGGAAGCGCGTGAAAAAGGAGATTTAAAGGAAAATGCCGAATACGATGCAGCAAAGGAAGCGCAGGGATTACTGGAGGATAAAATAAAACAACTTGAAACTGCTATTGCAAATGCAAAAATTGTTGATACCAGCACCATTGATACCAGCAAGGTTACTATTTTAACTAAAGTAACTATCACTAATCTGGCTACTAAAAAAACCGTTACTTATCAAATAGTGGGAGAGGTTGAAGCGGATTTAAAAGCAGGAAAAATTTCTGCATCCTCGCCCATTGGCAAAGGATTAATTGGCAAGCATATTGGAGAAGTTGCTGAAGTACAGGCACCTACAGGCATCTTAAAGTTTAAAGTGGAAAATATAACTGTATAGTTTTAGTATATTAGGTTTTAATGGATCATAGAAATCTTTATTTTGAGATTTAGAATTAATTGAACCGGTAGAACAGGGAATTTGCTACTTTTTAAATCCATACCGATAAGAGATAAAACTATTAAGCTATAAAAGTATAGGTTGGAAAAGTTGCACAGCACAAGCGTAAAAGCAAAAGGAGAACTTCTTCCTGAAGTCCTTCTTTTGCTTTTGTCTTTAAACCGAAAAACAATGAAACAAAGGTTGGTGAATAATTAATTCATTAAAAACTAAGACTGCCGTGATTTAAAGAAATCCCGAACCTTTGCTATCATTTGAGGATCGGTAAGTTGTTCAGCGCTGTCAATAGTGATTTTCTTGTTCTTAAATTGTGCGTCTTCCTGCAAATGATTCTGGAATTGTTCCTGCGACTGACCAGGCCCAAAAATTAATATCTCAGAATAGCCCGATAACAGAGACGATATAGATTTGAAATATTTAAGACTTTCCGATTGTTTGGCATTATTTATAGAATGTTCACTTCCTCCACTCTGATTTTCCTTTGCCTTTACTTTGTCTTGTATTGCATAATCACCATTTTCATTTTCATCCTTTTTGCTAATGATAATTGCCTTTTCGTTATCAAGCCAAATACCCGCATATTGCTTTTGATTAGTGTGTTTCATATTATTTTTTAAATATTAAAAAGAGAAAAAAGTTTAGTAACAGGAGAATTATATTCACTTTACACTTACGTTTTATTAATTGTTGCGTAAGTGAACTGCTATAGTCTTAGCAGTATGTTTTAATTGTATTGCTACAATTTAATAGCATTTAAAGGTACGTCCTTTTCAATAGGTAAAGTAGATACACTGGTTGAAATAAGTTAAATTATCCTATACTTACCGCTAACTCCTTAAGAAACACCTGGTAAACCAAATATTTACGACTCAATCTTTCCCGTTTTTGTGGTAATAGGTTTGGTAAAAAGGTAAGCCCACCAGATCAATACAAATTGAAGTGGCAGCCGTAATATAGCTATCCATAACCTTGGGTTATTCTCATGCAGGTAGTTAAGCATCGCCTGAATGTTTGCAGGAAAAACGGCAACAAGTAAAGCAATAATACCCCACGCAGCTACGGGCCTGGTTCGGCCTGGAAGTAGCAGCAACCCAAACAGAATTTCAATTACCCCACTTACAATAACCAGTGCCTGGGGGAAGCTAAGCCAGGGCGGTATTATTTTGATATAAGCAGCAGGATGGATAAAATGATTAATGCCCGCGGCTACATACAGCACTGCCATTACATAAAGAAAATTTTTTCTCACCTGTTAAAATTAAAGAAGGTAAGTTAGGTTTTGGTTTAAGTTTATTGAAAATCATAATCATCAATCTCTCATTTACAACCTTCTGCCTATCACCATTCACAACTCACTCCCCTTATCTTTGCGGCCATTATGCATTATGTTACTGTAGAGAATTTGACAAAGGCTTATGGCATTGTGCCATTGTTTAATAATATTTCATTTCACGTTAACGAGGGTGATAAGATTGCATTGGTGGCCAGGAACGGTGTGGGCAAAAGTACATTATTGCGTATTTTGGCCGGGCAAGAAACGCCTGATAATGGTACGGTTTGGATCAATAAGGACGTTACAGTCGCACTGTTTGAGCAGGACCCGAAGTTTGATGAGAGTAAGACAATTTTGGAAAATATTTTCCATACGGATAACCCTGTAATTACTGCAATAAGGGATTATGAAGCTGCTGTAGATGCTGCTGAGGAAGCAGCCGCAGAAGGTAAGGAAGATGATGGGCAAGACATTAGTGATGCTTTGGCAAGAATGGATGATTTGAATGCATGGAGCTTTGAAAGTAAGGTGAAAGAGATAATGGATAAGCTGAACATTCATCATTTACATCAGTCTGTAGCAAAACTTAGTGGCGGTCAGCGTAAGCGGGTAGCGCTTGCTCAAACGTTAATTGATATTGGTTTTGAGCACCAGCATACACTTCTTATAATGGATGAACCTACTAACCACCTTGATGTGGAGATGATCGAGTGGCTTGAGCATTACCTGAATGGCGAGAACATTACATTGCTGCTGGTTACCCACGACCGTTATTTTTTGGATGCCGTAAGTGAAGAAATTTGGGAGATGGAACGCAGTGAGTTGTATAGTTATAAAGGTGATTATGCAAACTACTTTGAGAAGAAAACTGCCCGGATAGAAAGTGAATTAAGTACAATTGATAAGGCTAAGAATACTTATAGAAAAGAACTGGAATGGATGCGTAAGCAACCCAAAGCCCGAACCACCAAGAGTAAGAGCAGGCAGGATAATTTTTATGAAGTGGAAGCCCAGGCTAAGAAGAAGATTGAAGACGCCCAGCTTCAATTAGAAGTAAAGATGACACGCCTCGGTGGAAAGATTGCCGAGTTAAAAAAGGTAAACAAAAGCTATGGCGACAAGGTAATTATGAAGGGGTTTGATTATACCTTCAGCAGGGGTGAACGCATTGGAGTGATTGGTAAGAATGGTGTAGGTAAAAGTACTTTTTTAAATATTTTACAAGGGCTCGAAAAACCTGACAGTGGCAAAATAAATATTGGCGATACTGTGGTGTTTGGCAACTTCAGCCAGCAAGGCCTGGAGTTTAAAGAGGATATGCGGGTAATTGAGTATGTAAAAACGTTTGCAGAAACTTTTCCCTTAGCAAAAGGTGGAAGCATGAGTGCATCGCAGTTTTTGGAATTGTTCCTGTTTCCGGGAGATAAGCAATATACTTACTTAAGCAGCCTGAGTGGCGGTGAGAAGAAGCGTTTGCAGCTGCTGGTAATATTGTTCATGAACCCTAACTTTTTAATACTTGATGAACCTACTAACGACCTTGACCTACCCACACTCGGTGTGCTCGAAAATTTCTTAAGCGAGTTCCAGGGATGTGTATTGATTGTTAGTCATGACAGGTATTTTATGGACAGGTTGGTTGATCATTTGTTTGTGTTTGAAGGCGATGGAGAGATCAGGGATTTTCCGGGCAATTATACATTGTATCGTGAATGGTTAAAGGTGAATGAGAAGAAGGGGAAGGATAAGTGGGGCGAATTAGGGAAGATGAAGAGTAGCGGGGCTTCGACTGAAGTTGTTGCAAGTTCCGGGTTGCCTGTTCCCGGTAACCAGAAACAGGTAACGGGTAACCGGAAGAAACCTTCTTACAATGAGAAAAAAGAATTTGAGACTTTGGAAAAGGAGATAGCCTTGCTGGAAGCTGAGAAGAAAAAGCTGGAAGATAGTTTGGGAAGTTTACCGTTTGGGGAGATACAGAAAGCGAGTGTAAGGATAGGGGAGGTTTCAACATTGTTGAGTGATAAGGAGACAAGGTGGCTGGAGTTGAGTGAGATAATGCAGTAGCCCCCTCCCTAAAGGGAGACATATTTTAAGTAAAATATTATTTTAAAATTCTTAAGTCCCTTTTAGGGATTTAGGGCAAACTGGGGTATAATGGAACTATTAGGAATAGGATCACGGATTAAACATCCTTCTTATGGTGCAGGTGTTGTAATAAGACTGCATAAAAGAATTTATGATGTTTGTTTTATTGAAGGTGGAATAAAACCTGTATCAAAAGACTTTGCTGTTGAAGTAATTGACAAGGTAGAACCTGAATACAATGTAAGCTTTAGCGAAGCGGAAGATGCTTTAATTAAAATACTTAGAGAGTGGAGTGATGTAACAGAGATTGTTTCTTTAGGAGACAGGTGGAAAAATGGAATGATGATATTAAGGCCCGGAGATAAAACGCTTAAAGAAAAAGAAGTTGAAATTGAAGCATTCTTTCATAAAATAGTTATGTTGAGGGACAGGTTGAGGGTAATGGAGCAAAAGATAAACGCACATAAAATTTTGACCGATGAAGATAAGGTTGATCTGCAGCAGTACATCACACGTATTTATGGTAGCTTAACTACTTTTAATGTATTGTTTAAACATAAGTTCGACCAGTTTGAAGGAGAGAAAAGCTAAGTCCAATTTCAAATTTCAAAATGCAAATTTCCAAAAAATTGAAATTCGAAAAAAAGTACTTAAATGAAATAATAATAAGCTTGTATGAAATAATAATAAGTTTGCTTCCTTTTTTACTTTTGAAATTTGTTTTTTGAATTTTGTAGAATTATATAAAGAGGCATACAGGGGTTTATCAAGAGAAACATGGTTTCTGGCATTGGTTATCCTTATTAACCGAAGCGGAACAATGGTGGTGCCTTTTATGACGATGTATGCTACGCAAAAACTTCATTATAGTATTGTTGAGGCGGGTTTTATTATGGCACTGTTTGGTGCAGGTTCAATAGTAGGAGCATACATAGGTGGAAGAGTTACAGATGCTATTGGCTTTTATAAAGTACAGTTATTTGCTTTATTAGGCGGCGGAATTATGTTTATAATATTAGGATACCTGCAACATTACTGGATTCTTTGCGCAGGAACCTTTACGCTTAGCATGATTAACGAAGCGTTTCGCCCGGCTAACTCAACCGCTATTGCCTTTTACAGCAGGGCCGAAAACAGAACGAGGTCTTATTCACTTAACAGGCTTGCTATTAATTTAGGGTGGGCTTTTGGCGGTGCTTTAGGCGGCTTTCTTGCTTCGTATAACTATCATTTATTGTTTTGGGTTGATGGACTTACAAATATATCGGCAGCTATAATGTTATTGTTTGTACTTCCTGTTCCGGCCAACCTTAGGGCTACTTTAGAACATAATAAAAAACATGCGGAAGCCGGTAATTCTGCGTATAAGGATAAGCAATACCTGTTTTTTATTTTTCTAACAATATTGTTTGCGTTCTGCTTCTTTCAGATGTTTACCATACTGCCCGTATATTTAAAACTGCATCAGGGACTAAGCGAAGAGCTGATTGGTGTACTAATGGCTATTAACGGTCTTCTTATTGCTTTTATTGAAATGGTTATTGTATATAAGCTTGAAGCAAAAGCGCAACCATTGCGTTTTATAAAATATGGCGTATGGCTTGTTGGGGCATCGTATGTTGTATATAATTTATTTTCCGGCCACTTTGTACTTGCGCTTATATCAACAATTTTAATAACTGTAGGAGAGATGCTATCCATGCCTTTTATGAACAGTTACTGGATAAGCCGCAGCAGCGATTATAACCGGGGTCAATATGCAGCTTTATATACTATGGGTTGGGGAACTGCACAAATTGCAGCACCATCCGTTGGCGGTTTTATTGCCGGCCACTATAGTTACAATATGCTTTGGTGGATAGTGTTTGTTATAACTATAATAGCAGGTTTTGGGTATATAAGATTGGAAAAAGTTGTGACAAAGATAATTTAATCAATCCGAAGGCATCCTACTGGTCGAGCCGTATTAGCTTAGAGGTGGTTGCGACAAAAGCGTAAAGGCTCTAATTAGGGTCTTCCTGAAAATTCGGTAGAATTTTTTTTAGGGTAAAATTAGTGAAGGTATTGGAGATAATTTGTCGGCACCTTCTACTGTACATTACACAAACATATAATAAGAGCGATGCATTTCTTTAGCGCATAGCTTTCCTTTACTTTTTTTAAGAAGAGCTGCTTTTTTGGTTTAAGCTGCTTGTTGCAGCACCGTTCGTTCCGCTATTCTTTTTGCTATCTGCTTAGCATTGCTTGTAAGCAGGCTGAAGAAGAGCCACACCTGCTCTGTCTCTTTTGTTCGGGCTTTTATTTTATCCATTTGGTAATAGTTCTTTTCGTTGCCAAAGCTTCCTTCTAATACTGTCCTTCTTACCTTAACAAGCAAGCTGCGCATCTGACTTTTTTGTTCGTTATTCTTTCCCTGTTTTCCTTTCTGTACAAAGCTTGTAGCTATGTTATTTTGAGTACAGTAAGCTCTGTTGGCATTGGTTGCATAAATAGTCTCGGCACCCATTTGATAACACTCTGCAAAGTATCTTCTTTGTGACTTTTTGGGGCTTTTTGTTTTCCACTTATTTACAGAAGCCTTATTGCTATTAAGTTTCATAATTTCAGGGTAACCCGATATAGTCCTCCTTAAAAGGAGCCTAATTAACTTAATGCATGTATACAGCTAATATGGTTCAATTTATAACAACTATTGCAGGCATTTTAGCCATAATGAAGTTTATGGTGTAGAATAATTTTGTACTTATACATTAAACCTGAAGTGCATAATATCTCCATCTTCAACTAAATAATCCTTACCCTGAACAGCTAATTTACCATTATCCCTACAAGCAGCTTCAGAGCCATATTTTATAAAATCGTCGTACTTAATAACTTCAGCGCGAATAAAGCCTTTTTCAAAATCGGTATGAATTACACCGGCAGCCTGGGGTGCAAGCATACCTTTCGTGATTGTCCATGCACGTACTTCCTGTACACCTGCAGTGAAGTAAGTGGCCAGGTTAAGCAGGCGATAAGTTGATTTAATTAAACGCGCAACGCCACTTTCATACAAGCCCATATCCTCCAAAAACATTTGGCGATCATCATAGCTTTCCATTACCGCAATCTCACTTTCAATTTGTGCGCTTACCAAAAGTATTTCGGCATTTTCGTTTTTAACTGCTTCCTTAACCGCTTCAGTATGTTTGTTACCGGTTACTACACTTTTATCATCAACATTGCATACATAAATAACGGGTTTAAGCGTCAGCAAAAACAGGTCGCTTAAATGCTTTTCCTTATCCTCTGCAGATACAGTGAAACCTCTGGCATTATTACCTTTTTCCATAAAGGTCTTCAATTCTTTTATAAGTTCAAGTCCGCGAAGCAATTCTTTATCGCCAGTTTTTGCCATCTTTTCGTTCTTTGAAATCTTCTTATCAATGCTATCTAAATCCTTTAATTGAAGTTCGGTATCAATTATCTCTTTATCTCTAACCGGATTAATATTGCCATCAACATGTATAACATTATCATCTTCAAAACAGCGAAGTACATGAATAATAGCATCCGTATTACGAATGTTTCCAAGAAACTGATTGCCCAAACCTTCGCCTTTGCTCGCGCCTTTAACCAGACCTGCAATATCAACAATCTCCACAGTTGCCGGAACTACCCGCTGAGGATTAACCATTTTCTCTAACACAATCAATCGCTCATCAGGTACGGTAATTACACCAACGTTTGGTTCGATTGTACAAAAAGGAAAGTTTGCAGCAACAGCCTTCGCATTGCTAAGCGCATTAAATAAAGTTGATTTTCCTACGTTCGGCAATCCCACTATACCTGCTTGTAAAGCCATTTTCTATAATTTAAAATTCAAAATTCAAAAACCTTCATTTAACATTCAACATTCGTTTTACAGGCGGCAAAAGTAGGTATTTGAGATTGAAACTATAAACGTATTATTGTAGCTGTCAATTCAATTATTTCTATGTTTGGAAGTTCTATTCGTAGAAATAAATAAGAAAGTAAACCTGAAACTTTAAACATAAATGGCATTAAGCAGAATTTGGTCAGCCTTTATTATAATAGCAGTTCTTGTAGCAGCTTCCAAAGCATTTTTCTCCGGGGACACTAGAATATTCAGCAACATGGTAGTAGGCAAAGCTGATGATGCTTATGATACTGTTCGTTATGTTATGGTTGGTTCTTCTCAAAGTTCAGGTATTACTTCAAGGGAAGGTTTTGGTAAATATCTTGCCGGTTACGCTTATGTTCCTGCTGACTCTGCTCATCCGGCTAATGCAATTATCAGCGATAATGCTAACAACGATTCGGTTGCTTTATTAAGAGGTATTAATCCAACTGTGCAGGTATTTACTTACAGGTCTGTTCAGTCGAAGCTTGTTAAAAAGGCAGATGGCATTATTGAAACCTGCAAAAGCGCTGTAAACATCAGCATTGGCCTTATTGGCATTATGGCTTTGTTCATGGGGTTTATGAGCATTGCTGAAAGGGCAGGCGGAATACGGTTATTATCAAAAATCATCGGCCCTTTTTTCTCCCGCCTTTTTCCTGATATTCCTAAAGGTCACCCGTCTATGGGGCACATGATGATGAATTTTTCTGCCAACCTTTTAGGATTAGATAATGCAGCCACACCTTTTGGTATAAAAGCAATGGAAAGTTTGCAGGAAATCAATCCTCGAAAAGAGGTTGCATCGAATGCGCAAATCATGTTTTTATGTTTGCATGCAGCGGGCTTTGTATTAATACCTGTAAGCATCATTGCGGTAAGAGCATCATTAAAATCTGCAAACCCTACTGACATTTTTGTTCCCTGCATGCTTACCACATTTATAGCTACGATGGCTGCCATGTTTATTGTTGGTATTAAACAAAAAATCAACCTATTGCAACCAGTAATTTTAGCGTGGGTAGGAGGGCTTTCTGCTATGCTTGTTTTGCTGGTAATTTATCTTACTTCGTTAGATGCACAATCCGTTCAATCTTTTTCAAGTGTGTTAAGCAATGGGCTTATCCTGCTGATTTTTTTATTGATAACTATTGGAGCAGTGTATAAAAAGATAGATGTGTTTGATGCCTTTATTGATGGCGCAAAAGGAGGGTTTGAAACTGGTGTTCGAATTATTCCCTATCTCGTTGGTATGCTGGTAGCTGTAAGTATGCTGCGTACCAGCGGAACCTTTGATGTAGTTATAAATGGAATTAAATCTTTTTTTGCCGCTTTAGGTGCCGATACACGTTTTGTTGATGCATTACCAACTGCATTAATCCGCCCTTTAAGCGGTGGTGGCGCACGTGGAATGATGATAGACACCATTAAAAACTTTGGTCCCGATTCTTTTGCCGGCAGGCTCGCTTCTATATTCCAGGGAGCTTCCGACACTACATTTTATATCATTGCTGTTTATTTCGGCGCCGTGTCTATTAAAAACACCCGTTACGCCGTAGGCGCTATGCTGCTTGCTGATCTTGTGGGTATATTAACCTCAATTTTATTGGCGTATATGTTTTTTGGTGGCGTGTAAAGCATACTGCCATAAATAACTTTCTGCCAGCTTTTCAAGTAATCATCCGTTTTAATTTACATTGCACCCAAACGATTAGTACATGAATTTTGAATTAAGCGAAGAACAACTAATGATACAACAAGCGGCAAGAGACTTTGCCAGAAACGAATGTTTGCCCGGTGTAATTGAACGTGATGAACAACAAAAATTTCCCAAAGAACAGATCATGAAACTCGCTGAACTTGGCTTTATGGGCATGATGGTAAGTGCTGAATATGGCGGTAGCGGAATGGATACCATCAGCTATGTTTTGGCTATGGAAGAGATAAGTAAAATTGATGCGAGTGTAAGCGTTTGTATGAGTGTAAACAATAGTTTGGTTTGCTGGGGATTGGAAGCTTACGGAACAGAAGAACAAAAACAGAAATATCTTACACCTTTAGCACAGGGCCAAAAAGATTCAGAATTATATATAGGAGCTTTTTTATTAAGCGAGCCCGAAGCAGGCAGCGATGCAACTTCCCAAAGAACTACGGCAGAAGATAAAGGAGATTATTACCTTTTAAACGGTACAAAAAACTGGATTACCAACGGATCTTCGGCTTCGGTTTATTTAGTGATGGCTCAAACAGATATTGCAAAAGGTAGTCACGGAATTAATACTTTAATTGTAGAAAAGAGTTGGCCTGGTGTTACCGTTTCGGTTAAAGAAAATAAGTTAGGCATTCGCGGAAGCGATACTCATAGCATCATGTTTACTGATGTAAAAGTTTCGAAAGAAAACAGGGTAGGCGGGGAGGGCTTTGGTTTTGGGTTTGCAATGAAAACCTTAGCGGGCGGACGAATTGGTATCGCTTCCCAGGCATTAGGAATTGCAAGCGGCGCTTTTGAACTGGCTGTTAAATATTCAAAAGAACGTAAGGCTTTTGGAAAAGAGATCAGGCATCACCAGGCAATTCAGTTTAAGCTGGCTGATATGGCAACTAAAGTAGAAGCTGCCCGCCTGTTATGTTTAAAAGCAGCATGGGAAAAAGACCAGGCTAAAGATTATACGGTAAGTTCCTCTATGGCGAAAGTATTTTCAAGCGAAACAGCTATGTGGACAGCCATTGAAGCAGTACAGGTGCATGGTGGATACGGCTTTGTAAAAGAATATCATGTGGAGCGGTTAATGAGAGATGCCAAGATCACACAGATATATGAAGGCACGAGTGAAGTACAACGTATTGTGATTGGCAGAGCTATTTTAAAGTAAAAACCACATCCGAACCTTTCCCTGAAGGGGAAGGAGAAAGAACAAATAATATCTAAAATTAACTTATCATCATTTTAAAAAGTATCCCTTTTTGGGGAGATTTAAAGGGATCTTTTATGCCTGTAAACGAAGCAAAATACCAGCAAATTTTTACTGAACTAACCAGCAAAAATGTGGGACTGGTAGCGGTAAGCAAACTCCAATCAATCACCGATATAAAAAAGCTATACGATCTTAGACAAAAAGATTTCGGAGAAAACTATGTGCAGGAACTGGTAGATAAACAAGGGCAATTACCACAGGATATCAGGTGGCACTTTATTGGTCATTTACAAAGTAATAAGGTAAAATATATTGCGCCTTTCATTCATCTAATACAGGGAGTTGATAGTTTAAAACTGCTGAATGAAATAAATAAGCAGGCAAAAAAAGCCGGACGAATTATACATTGTTTGTTGCAAATTCATATTGCACAGGAAGAAACAAAGTTTGGATTAAATGAAGCTGAATTGGATGAAGTAATGAACACTTTGCAGGAGAAACACAAAGAGTATGCAAACATTTTTATTGAAGGCTTAATGGGCATGGCCAGTTTTAGTGACGACATTGAAAAGGTAAGAAGTGAAATGAAAACGTTGAAGTCATTGTTCGATAAGTACAAACAACTGTCAGCCGTCAACTGTCAACTGTCAACGCTTTCTTTGGGTATGAGCGGCGATTATAAACTGGCACTTGAAGAAGGAAGTAATATGGTAAGAATTGGCAGCCTGCTTTTTGGAGCAAGACCTGCTAAATAAAATGCACTTAGTGCTTAACCTGCAAATTGCATTTCAAGTTCCATCACTTTTTCAAATAATTGTTCGTACTGTTTATTTAACTGTTCGAGGTTTGATGCAGCTTTCTTAAGATCATTTTCAATAGTAATGTACTTCTTCTTGTCCGAATAATTTTCGGGTAAAGCAAGCCCTTGTTCAAGACGTATTTTTTCCTGAACGGCCTTATTAATGTCTTCTTCCAGGTTCACCAGCTTACGTTGCTGCTTTTGCAATTCTTTCTGGAGTTCACGATTTATAGGAGCGTTTGCAGTTTGTGAATTAGCGTTTGCAGTTTGTGGTTTGTGGTTTGCAGTTTGAGAATTGGAGTTTGTAGTTTGCAGTTTGTGGTTTGTAGTTTGTTGATTTCGTATTTCGGGCTTTGTATTTTCTTCCGGCTTTCGTGAGGCCATTCTTTCATTCCATTCAACCCATTCCTGGTATGTTCCTTTAAACTCTTTTATTTTGTGGTCAACTATTTCCCAAATTTTATTAGCTGTTTTAGAAATGAAATACCGGTCGTGACTTACCAAAATATAACTGCCCTGGTACTTATTTAATGCTTCGGCAAGCAACTCAACCGAGTGCATATCAAGGTGGTTTGTAGGTTCATCAAGAATTAAAAAGTTGGCTTTACTTACAATTGTTTTTGCCAGTGCAACGCGGGCTTTCTCGCCGCCACTTAATACTTTAATCTTCTTCTCCACATCGTCCCCGCTAAATAAAAAGCATCCTAATAAAGCACGCAGTTCCATTTCTGTTTTCTGGCTGCCGCATTCTTTCATTTCATCTAAAACGGTATTATTTATATTCAGTGCTTCCAACTGGTGTTGAGCATAAAAACTGTCATCAACATTATGTCCCCAAACCCTCTGGCCTTCGTAATTTTCAGTGCCTGCAACTATTCTTAATAAAGTTGATTTACCTTTCCCGTTTGCACCTATCAATGCAATCTTATCACCACGGTCAATTTCGGCAGAGGTATGTTCTATAATATTTAGTTTTCCAAAATACTTGCTCACATCCTTTAATGAAACCAACACTCTGCCCGGTGTTTTATCTACTAAAAAGTTGATGCGAATATCAGGGCGCTCTATCTGAACATCTTCAATCACATCCAGTTTATCTAACCGCTTTTGCACACTTTGCGCCTGTGCTGCTTTACTGGCTTTTGCTTTAAAACGTTCAATAAATCTTTCCTGCTGGCGTATGTAATCCTGCTGGTTCTCGAAAGCCCGTTGCTGCATTTCGATGCGGATGTCTTTTTCCTTCTGGTAAAAATCGTAGTTGCCTGTATAAATGTGCAGTTGCTTTTGATACAGCTCCACAATCTTATTAACCATGCGGTTAAGAAAGTATTTGTCATGGCTTACAATCACCACGCTTCCTTTATAGTTCAACAGGTATTTTTCTAACCATTCAATAGAAGGAAGGTCGAGGTGGTTGGTAGGTTCATCAAGTAATAAAACATCAGGCGCCTGCAATATCATTTTTGCAAGCAACACACGCATTCTCCATCCACCGCTGAATTGTTTGTATGGCTTTTCAAGCTCTTCATTACTAAAGCCAAGTCCATGTAAAACTTCTTCAGCCTTATGATGAATGTTGTAGCCATCAAGCACATCCATCTCATGCAAGGCATCTGTATATTTTAAAAGCAGTTCTTCATTTTCAAAGTCTTTTTCAAGTTGCTTCCCAAACTCTTCAATGTCTTTTTCTAATTTCCTGATCTTTTCAAACGCACCAAGGGCTACTTCTGTTATGTTATCATTTGTATCAAAACTTAAAAGATCCTGATGGAGATAACCAATAGTTGTTTCGCGGCTTTTTTCAACTGTTCCGGCAGATGGTTGATATTCCCCTACCAATACTTTTAAAAGCGTAGATTTACCTGTCCCATTATAACCAATTAAACCAATACGATCGCCTGGTTGAATATGCCAGGTTGCGTCGCTTACAATTACTCTTGCACCAAATTCGAATGTAACATTTTGAAGTCCTAATAACATACTTTAATACCCTAACCCTTTAAAGGCTTTTGTTAGTAATAATTCTTTCCCCAGCCATATTTACCTACACAGAGGAAGTTAGCAAAAGTACGCGAATGTGTTCGGAAAGCAATTTGATTTACTTTTGCAAAAATTATTTTAACATGAAAAGATTATTGACAATAACAGCGATTGTTGCATTAGCAGCATGTGGAGAAAATGATAAACCGGCGAACGCTGCAAACACGGATAAACCTTTAACGCAAAGTAAAAACAGCCCCACTTTTAATAATGCTTTCGAAACGCTTCTTGCAAATTATTACCGCCTTAAAGATGCACTTGTTTCAACGAACGATACGATGGCGGTAAGTTCTGCGAGATTATTGATTGCAAATGCGGATAGTTTAAAAGTTGATGAATTAAAAGCAGACAGCAGCATTGTTGAAATGGCAGATGGATATTTGCAAAGCATTTCTGCCGAAGCAAAGGCATTGGTTGCAGAGCCAAATATTGAGGCTAAGCGCAAATCGTTTCAAATGATCAGCGATAATATGTACGACCTTGTAAGAAGTGTAAGGTATGACAGGCAGATTGTTTACCACCATTTTTGCCCGATGGCTTTTAACGATGCCGGCGCCTACTGGTTAAGTAATACCTCTGATATTAAAAATCCTTATTTCGGCAAAAAAATGCTTACGTGCGGAGAGGTGAAAGACTCTCTTGATTTCATAGGTCAGTAGAAGGAGTTACAAGCTTTTTATAATTATACAAATTTTAAAGACGCCTTACTTATCATCAATTAAAGAAGGTTTATAAATCTCCCCATTCTTCATTACAAAACTTACTTTTCTAACATTAGTAATGTTGTCAACCGGATTTCCTTCAACTGCAATAATATCTGCAAACAAGCCCTTTTGCAACCGGCCTATTTTGTTGGCATAGCCAAATACGTCTGCATTTATTTTGGTTGCAGATCGTAGCACATCAATTGGCTTCATACTATATTCCACCATTAGTTCCATTTCACGGGCATTGTCACCATGTGTAAATACACCTACATCACCACCCATACAAATAGTCACCCCTGCTTGTAAAGCAAGTTTAAAAGTCCGGCGTTTACTTGCTATTTTTTCAGGTTCGGCAGCAGTTCCTTTTTCCCATCCGTTGTATTGGGCAATTGCATCACCTGCTGCAAGCGTTGGACAAAGAGCTACATTTTTTTCTTTCATCAATTTAAAAATTTCAGAAGTTCCTTCGTCTCCATGCTCAATTGTTGAAACTCCGGCCATTATACTTCTGCGCATACCTTCAGGTGTTGATGAGTGAACCACTACCTGTCTTCCGCCGCTTTTTGCAATTGCTACAGCCCATCCAATAGCTTCGGCACTAAAGGTAGGTAATGCTTCACCATCTTTGCCCCAGCGATAGTCAGCATATATTTTTATAACATCGGCGCCTTTGCCAATTTGTGTTCTTACTTCACTGGTTAAATCTTCAATGCCTGCAACTTCGGCAGCGCCTTGTGGCAATTCAACATCTGGTGATTCCGATTTTGGTCCATAGGTTCCTTTGGCAACAATGGCTCGTGTTGCTACGATCATTCGTGGCCCCGGTACAACGCCTTTTTCAATAGCTTTCTTTAAACCCACATCATCATACATGGCACCTTCAGTTCCCAAATCTCTTACTGTTGTAAAGCCGGCCATAAGTGTGGCTCTTGCATGGTTCACTGCTCTTGCGGTTCTTTCTGCACGGCTTTCTTTCAGCACTTGGTCGTTCCAGCTTGTTTCATTGTATGAATGTAAAAAAAGATGCGAATGACCTTCAATTAATCCGGGTAATAAAGTTGTTCCGTGTAAACTTATTATTTGAGTATTTGAAGGATAATTTTGAATGGCGCCAACTTCTTCAATCTTATTGTTCTTTACTAAAACGCTCCATCCTGTATGCATGTTTTCTCCATCAAAAACACGGTCGGCTTTTAGTAAAATATATTTGTCGGTTTGAGCAAAGCAAGTTGTAGTAAGTATAAGAAATAGTGCTAAAAATGATTTCATTGCAGGAGAAGTATTAGTAACAAAAGTACAAGCAAAACAAATGGATAAGCTTGCGCTATATAAACATTAGTAAGCTCCTATTTAGGGAAGTTTTGGGGGCTCTATCTTACCCTGTGAAATGTTTCGGTTTTACCAAAAAACGAAAAACCAATATAACCACGCACAGAAAGCGTTTGATTATCCTTTAATTTTATATAGGCTTTGTATTCTTTTCCATCGTCTGGATTATAAATTTTTCCATCTACCCATTCCTCGTCTTTGTATTTAAAATCCTTAAGCATTATAAGACCTAATAACGGTTTTGACCGAACATCGTTATCAGGATTGTTTTTATCAACTTTAGGAAGGTTATTTTGATCATTAGGTTTTAGCAGCCAGATGATCTTTCCAAAATATTTTCCATTTTGTTTGTAAATTTGAATATGACCTTTGTTAGTGGCGTTTGACCAAATGCCCAAAATAGCATCGGGGTTGCCCGAGGCAGAAACAGTAAACGCACTAAAAACAATAAGCAATAAAAGAAGAAGGCTTTTCATATAACCGAATATCTAAAATAAATTTGGAAGAAGTTGTAATCAATAACAGGTTTAACAATCTTTAATTTAGTGAAGAACATCTCTTAACTCTTCTTTTTTTTCAAATATTGATTTGGCAAACTTACAAACCGGAACAATTTTCAAACCTTCTTTGCGTGCATATTCAACTCCTTCTTTCACTAATTCAAAACCTATATTTCTACCTCTTAAAGATTCATCAACTTCGGTATGGTCTATCACCATTGTATTTTCTCCTTTAATGTGATAGGTCATTTCTGCAAGAACCCCTTCGTTCTTTTGTATATAAAAAATGCCATCTTGTCCCTCGCGTTTATGTTGAATTTGCATAATAGTTTTTTTATAAGAACTATTTTTAAAACTATTAATAAATTATTTAGTTCAGCAAATTGAAAAAATAATTTTGCCCGAAATAAAATTGTTGTTCATATTTGCATCAGAAATGAAAACATTTAATCAAAATAACAATTGGTGGCATGGCATCTCCTTACCGGGGTAGCTATGCTTTTGCTATTGTTGTTTCAACATATCAAAACCCCGGCAAAAAGCCGGGGTTTTTTTATGACATGGATTTGGAAGATTGAAACGATTGAAAAGATTGTGAGCCACGATTTTTGGGATTCTAATGAATAAAAACTTAATATGGAAAATTACTCCCCTTTAGGGGCTGGGGGCATGAAGCCGATAATATTTGAAACTGTTTGTAAAAAAATGCTTGCTGATGTGTTTACACCGGTAGGCATTTATTTGCGGTTGAGAGATCGTTTTTCGGGAAGTATTTTGTTGGAGAGTACGGATTTTCATGCAACTGAAAACAGCTTTTCATTTATTTGTGTTAAACCTATTGCAGGTATTGAAGTAAGCACTACCGATGCTTTTGAATTTAAATATCCTGGCGAGCCTGTTATCCGTAAAAAAATAGCCGGCAAAAAGGAAGTGGTGAGTGAATTAAATAACTTCCTTCAACGTTTTCAGCCTTCTAATAAAAGCGAAATTTCTGTTGCGCAAGGTTTGTTTGGTTATACCACTTTTGATGCCGTTCAGTTTTTTGAAGATGTTAAGCTGAAAGATGGAAAGAACGAGCCAAATGCTATACCATTGATGCGCTATCGAATGTATCAATATGTAATTGCAATCAATCATTTTAAAGATGAACTATACATCTGCGAGAATAAAGTGAAAGGTGTGGAGAGCGATTTAGATCTGATCATTTCTCTTATCCGCAGTAAAGATGTTCCGGTGTTTCCTTTCAAAACTACAGGTGAGGAAACTTCCAACCTTACTAATGCCCAATACATTGAAATTGTGGAGAAGGGAAAGCAAAGCTGTCATCGCGGGGATGTGTTTCAGATTGTTTTAAGCAGAAGGTTTCAGCAATCATTTACAGGCGATGAGTTTAATGTTTACCGTGCTTTAAGAACCGTAAACCCAAGTCCCTACTTATTTTATTTTGATTACAATGATTATCGCTTAATGGGATCATCCCCCGAAAGCCAGGTAATTATTCAAAAAAATAAAGCCATTGTTCACCCGATTGCCGGCACATTTAAACGAACCGGCGATGATGAACAGGATGAAGTTTTAGCGCAACAGTTATTGGTTGATCCAAAAGAAAATGCTGAGCATGTAATGCTGGTTGACCTTGCGCGAAATGATCTTAGCCGTTATGCCGATGATGTACATGTCAGCAGCTATCGCAAGGTTCATTATTACTCTCATGTAATACATTTGGTAAGCGAGGTTACCGGAACTCCTAAACCTGATACCAATCCTTTTGAATTACTCGCTTCAACTTTTCCGGCAGGTACTTTAAGCGGTGCACCAAAAGTTAGAGCTATGCAATTGATTGATGAATATGAACCAACAACAAGGAGTTATTATGGTGGTGCAATTGGTGTGGTTTGTTTTAATGGAGAACTTAATCATGCCATAATGATCCGCTCATTCTTAAGTAAACAAAACACTTTGTTTTACCAGGCAGGTGCCGGAGTTGTTAATGCTTCAAATGCAGAAAGTGAATTACAGGAAGTGAACAATAAATTGAATGCGTTGAAGACGGCTATATCTTTAGCCCAGGAGTTGGGAGATAGAAGTTAGGAGATAGAAGTTAGGAGATAGAAGTTAGGAGATAGAAGTTAGGAGATAGAAGAGCCTGATTGCTACAAACAAAATTTCAAACAGAAATTCCCGTTAGGGTTAGGGACATGAAAATATTAGTTTTTGATAATTACGACAGCTTTACATACAACCTTGTTCACCTGGTTGAAAAGATAACGCATATAAAAGTTGATGTGTATCGCAACGACCACATAGCATTGGAAAAGATAAAGGACTATGATAAAATCATTCTTTCGCCAGGCCCTGGTGTACCAGGCGAAGCAGGTTTATTGTTAGACTTAATTAAGGAGTATGCTTCAACCAAATCTATTTTAGGTGTATGCCTCGGTCACCAGGCTATTGGTGAAGCATTTGGTGGAGAGTTAAAAAATTTGGAGACAGTTTTTCATGGTGTAGCTACACCTTGTAAGCTTTCGACAAACAGTGAACTTTTTAAAGGTTTGCCTAATGAGATTGAAGTGGGCCGCTATCATAGCTGGGTGTTAACAGATGAAGGCTTTCCTGAAGTGTTGGAGGTAACTGCACGGGATGACAATAATTATATTATGGGATTGCAACATAAAACATACGATGTGCAGGGTGTGCAGTTTCATCCGGAAAGTGTGTTAACGCCGGATGGAGAAGCGATAATGAGGAACTGGTTGGTCTGAACTGGGATGTGTGGGATGAATGGGATTGTCTGAACCGGGATTTAGAAGGATTATAAGGATTAATGGGAGATTTGTGAGTTTAATTTTTATTAAGAATTAGATTAATGTCAGAGTTAAAATATAAAGATGTAACCGAAAAGATTATTGGAGCTGCCATGAAGGTTCATGCAGCATTAGGTAATGGATTTCAGGAAGTGATTTATCAAAGAGCTTTGGTTGTAGAATTTAAATTTGTTGGTATTACATTACATTTCAAAGAGAATTTAATATGAAGATTTCTTATAGAGGAGAGGAAGTTGGAGAAAGACGGATAGACTTTTTAGTAGATGATAAAATTATGGTAGAATTAAAAGCAATTATAAATCTTGAAAGTGTTCATCTTGCCCAAGCCAAAAATTATTTAGAAGCATGTAACGTAGAAGTAGGACTTCTAATAAATTTTGGAGCACAAAACTTACAATTTAAAAGATTAGAAAACAGAAAATTTCAATCTTTTACATTTCCACCTAATCCCTAAAATCCTTCTAAATCCCGGTTCAGATAATAAGACAATATGAAAAAGATTTTACAATATTTATTTGAGCATAAAACTTTAAGCCGTCAACAAGCGAAAGAGGTTTTAACCAATATTTCAAAAGCTGCATACAACGAGCATGAAGTAACAGCCTTTGTAACTGTTTACTTAATGCGCAGCATAACAATAGATGAACTGCAGGGTTTTCGCGATGCATTGCTTGAGCTGTGTGTGAAGGTTAATTTGAATGGTTATAAATTAATGGATATTGTGGGCACCGGCGGTGATGGAAAGAATACATTTAATATATCTACCCTTTCATGTTTTATTGTTGCAGGAACCGGGCAAAAAGTAGCAAAGCACGGCAACTATGGAATGACTTCAACAAGTGGCGCTTCAAATGTTATGGAGCAGCTCGGTTATAAATTCAAGAGTGAAAACTTAGCATTAAAAAAGGAAGTAGAGGAAGCAGGAATATGTTTTCTGCATGCGCCTTTATTTCATCCTGCCCTAAAAGCAGTTGGCGCTATTCGTAAAAACCTTGGTGTTCGCACTTTTTTTAATATGCTTGGTCCAATGGTTAACCCTGCAAATCCTGAGTACCAGTTGGTGGGTGTTTATAACCTGGAGATGGCGCGGATATATAATTATTTATTGCAACAAAGCGGTAAGCCTTTTACCATCATTCATAGTTTGGATGGTTATGATGAAATATCGCTTACAGATGATACAAAGGTGATAACAAATGACGGAGAGAAAGTATTAACGCCCGAACAACTTGGTAAGCGAATGGTACAGCCGCAGGATATTTTTGGGGGGAATACCGTGGAAGAAGCTGCAAAAATTTTTATAAAGATTATTAAAGCTGAAGGAACATGGGCACAGAATGCGGTGGTGATTGCTAATGCAGCCATGGCTTTACAATGTTCGGGTAACTATAAAAATTATGATGAGGCGTACAATGCTGCAGTAATAAGTTTAGAAAGTGGTAAGGCAAATGAGTGTTTACAAAAATTAATCAGCTTGCAGTAAAGTCATTAGGTCAATAAGTCATGGGAACTCGTTAAGTTATTTTGTGAACTTATAAACCGATAGAACTCTTAAACTTGGGAACCAGTAACCAGTAACCAGTATCCAGTAACCGGAAACATGAAACTTAAAAAATGAACATCCTCGACAACATAGTTGCAACTAAAAAAATTGAAGTTGAACAGAAGAAGAAATTAGTTTCTGTAGAAGATTTGGAAAGCTTTCCTCATTTTCATTCTAACTGCAATTCATTAGTGTCTGAATTATTAAACGAGACTTCTACAGGCATTATAGCTGAGTTTAAAAGAAAGTCCCCATCTAAAGGTGTGATTAATGATACTGTTGAAATAGGCCCGGTAGTTGAAGCGTATGATACTTATGGAGCTTCAGGAATTTCAATTTTAACCGATGAAAATTATTTTGGCGGCTCGGTAGATGACATTATTTATGCAAGAAATATTGTTCGTGTTCCTATACTTCGCAAGGATTTTACAATTGATGAATACCAGATCGTAGAAGCTAAGGCAATTGGTGCAAGTGTAATATTATTGATTGCAGCTTGCTTAACTATTAAGCAGGTAAAAGAACTTGCCTTGTTTGCTAAAAGATTAAGCCTTGAAGTATTGCTTGAGATACATAATGAAGAAGAATTAATGCATATCAGTAATGAAGTTGATATTGTAGGTGTTAACAATCGCGACCTTAAAACTTTCACTGTTGACATTAATCGTTCATTGGAACTAAGCGAATTAATTCCGCAGGAAAAAATAAGAATTTCAGAAAGCGGAATAAGTAATGTAAATTCAATTATTACTTTGCGCCAGGCCGGTTTTAATGGATTTTTGATTGGAGAAAACTTTATGAAAGAGCCTGATCCCGCGATTGCTTTTGCTGATTTTGTAAATAACCTCAGAGCCTCTGCTAACGGTTTCTAAGTTAAAGATTAACAATGGAAACAGCAAACAACAATAATAACCAAAATGTAAGTTTTTTAGCAGAAAGATCAAGGGAACTCCGGATTAAAGTATGTGGTATGACCAATCTTAACCAGATGCATCAATTGGGCGACCTTGGAGTTCAGTTTGCAGGAATGATATTTTACCATAAATCTCCCCGCTTTGTAATGCGCCATTTAAAGGGGCATGAAGTAAAAAAAGAAAAGCTGAAAGTATTTAAAATTGGTGTTTTTGTAAATGCCTCTTACGATGAGGTGATGAACCATATTGAAAATTTTGGGCTTGATATGGTTCAACTGCATGGAGACGAAACACGTAAATATTGCGAAAAACTTGCTTGCCAGATTTCTGTTATCAAGGCTTTCCGCATGACGGAGAATGACCATATAGAATGGAAGATAAAAGATTATTATGAAGATAGTGACATGTACCTTTTTGATACTGAAGGCGCAGGTTATGGCGGAACTGGAAAAAAGTTTAACTGGGAAAAATTGAAAGGGTTAAATATTAATAAACCTTTTTTTTTAAGTGGCGGCATTGAGCCGGGAGATGAGGAAGCAATAAAAACTTTTGTTACCAACCCGGTTTCAAAAAATCTTTTTTCGTTAGACCTTAACAGCAAATTCGAGGTATCACCGGGAGTAAAGGATATGAATAAAGTAAAAGATTTTGTTAGCAATATAAGAATGAACCACTAAGGTTAACAACACTTAAGTAAACAACTACCAAATGACTACACAAGATATATTATTACCAATAGGTAAAGAGGGAGTGGGGCCAAACGAATATGGCTACTATGGTAAATTTGGAGGTGCATATATTCCTGAGATGTTGCATCCGAATGTGGAGGAGTTGAAGACACGTTACCTGGAGATAATGGCTGAAACTTCATTTCAAAAGGAGTATAGGGATTTGCTGAAAGATTATGTAGGCAGACCAACACCTTTGTTTTTTGCAGAGCGTTTAAGCAAACAATTCAATACACAGGTCTATTTGAAGCGTGAAGATCTTTGTCATACCGGGGCGCATAAAATAAACAATACAGTCGGACAAATATTGTTAGCGCAAAGGTTAGGAAAGAAATGGATTATTGCGGAGACAGGAGCTGGTCAGCATGGTGTGGCTACTGCAACAGTATGTGCTTTAAAAGGTATGGAGTGTGTTGTTTATATGGGTGAAAAAGATATTGAGCGTCAAGCCCCAAACGTTGCACGAATGAAGATGCTGGGAGCAACAGTTGTTCCCGCAGCAAGCGGAAGCAAGACTTTAAAAGATGCAACCAACGAAGCTATAAGAGCCTGGATCAATGATCCGGTTGATACACATTATATTATTGGAAGCGTGGTTGGTCCACATCCGTATCCTGATATGGTTGCACGGTTTCAAAGTGTGATAAGTGAAGAAATGAGATGGCAGCTAAAAGAAAAAACCGGGAGCGAATTACCCACGCATGTAATAGCCTGTGTTGGCGGAGGCAGTAATGCAGCAGGCGCTTTTTATCATTTTATAAATGAGCTTTCAGTTAAGCTTATTGCAGTTGAAGCTGCGGGGCATGGTATAGATAGCGGCATGAGCGCAGCAACAACACAATTGGGTCGTTCAGGCATTTTGCATGGCAGCAAAAGCCTGGTAATGCAAACGGAAGACGGGCAGGTAGTGGAGCCGCATAGCATTTCGGCAGGTTTGGATTATCCTGGTATAGGCCCCATGCATGCACATTTATATGACAGTGGCCGCGGCACTTTTTTATCTGTTACAGATGAAGATGCATTGCAATCCGCATTTGAAGTAAGTAAGCTCGAAGGAATTATTCCTGCGCTTGAAACAGCACATGCTTTCTCAGCTTTAAAACAATTGAAGTTGCATGAAAGTGATAAAGTTATTATTTGTTTAAGCGGAAGAGGCGATAAAGATTTAGCCACTTATATGAAAGCAATGGAGGGTAAAGACGAACTTACACAAAAGCCAAGGCCTAATCTTTAAACATCATGAGTAACAGGATTGAAGAATTGTTTAAAAGAAAACAGCATAACATTTTAAACGTTTATTGCACTGCCGGTTATCCACGGCTTGAAAGCACTATTGAGGTAATGCAGGCCCTGCAAACTAATGGTGCAGACTTGATAGAACTTGGGATGCCATATAGCGATCCATTAGCTGATGGCCCGGTAATACAGCAAAGCAGTGCAAGGGCTATAGAAAATGGCATGACAATTAATAAGCTTTTTGAACAATTAAAAGACATGCGAACTCCTAACTCCTTTTTAGGGGTTGGGGGCATTGCTGTTATCTTAATGGGTTATATGAATCCTGTTCTACAGTATGGGTTTGAAAAGTTTTGTGCAAAGGCTGCCGAAGTAGGTATTGATGGGCTAATATTACCCGACCTTCCGATATATGAATATGAAACAGAGTACGCAGAAATAATTAAAAAATATAATCTCAATTTAATTTTTTTGGTTACTCCGGAAACCAAAGAAGACAGGCTAAGACGAATTGATGCATTAAGTACAGGATTTATTTACGCTGTGTCTTCCTCTTCCACAACAGGAAGCAATAAAGATATAAATGATCAGCAATCATATTTTCAAAAGTTGCACGAGATGAAGCTGAAGAATCCTGTGTTGGTAGGGTTTGGTATAAAAGACAAACAAACATTTGATGCTGCATGTAAGTACACAAACGGAGCAATTATAGGTACTGCCTACATTAAAGCATTGTTGGATGGAAAAGATGTAAAAGAAGCAACTAAAGAATTTTTACAAACAGTTTTATCCTGAGTATGGCTGGAAGTAAAGAATTAAATAAATACCTTAATGAGCTTTCGAAAGAAGAGCTTATTAAGGAGGTGTATAAGCTTTACAAGAAGTTTAAACCGGTAAGAAGTTACTATGTGTCAGAGCTGGGAATAGATAATGGAGAATCATTGAGAAAATATAAGTTGCGGTTAGAGAAACTTTTTATTGCAAAATTTAATTTTTCAAATCCGAATTTAAACGAAGCAAATGCCATCGTAAAAGAGTTTGTGTCCATTTCAGTTCATGCCCTGGATCATATAGATTTGATGTTGTACAAGGTTGAACTTTGTTTAGAATTTTTGAAGGAATGGGGATTTGAGTTCGATAACATAGCCCGTTCTGTCGCCAATACTTATCCTGAAGTTCTAAATAAGATTTATGATAACAGATTAGAAAAAACTTTTCAGGCAAGGTGTAAGAAACTGGAAGGAGTTGCTTTAGATTATGACCTGATATCAGATACACTAATAATTGATGAAGAAGATGAAGACAGTGATAGTTAAATACAATGCGGGAAACATTAAATCAGTGCTATATGCATTGGAGCGGATTGGAATGGAGGCAACGGTGACAGATGATATTGACAAAATTCAATCAGCAGATAAAGTGATCTTTCCTGGAGTAGGTGAGGCAAGTACAGCAATGAATTATTTAAAAGAAAGAAATTTGGATAAAGTGATAAAAGGTTTGAAACAACCTGTGTTAGGTGTTTGTTTGGGCATGCAGTTGATGTGTACTTACAGCGAAGAAAACGAAACGGAGTGTTTGGGAATATTTGATGAACAGGTAAAAAAGTTTAATGCTCAAAGTCACTCGCCTACTAAGGCGGGCTTTAAAGTCCCCCAAATTGGATGGAACAAAATATATGATGTTAAGACAAAGTTGATGGAAGGGGTAGATGATAAGTATTGTTATTTTGTTCATAGTTATTATGCTTCCTTGGGAGAGCATACAATTGCTACTGCGGATTATATTCAACCTTTTAGCGCTGCACTTTATCGGGATAATTTTTATGGCGTACAATTTCATCCGGAAAAGAGTGCTGAGGTTGGCGAACAAATTTTGAGAAATTTTATTGAGAAAGTATAACATGACCATCATTCCGGCCATAGATATAATAGAGGGGAAATGCGTAAGACTAACACAAGGTGATTACAACCAAAAAACAATTTACAACGAACATCCGCTTGAAGTAGCCAAACAATTTGAAGATGCAGGTTTAACACGTTTACACCTGGTAGATTTAGATGGAGCAAAAGCGGGTTCGGTTATGAATTGGAAAGTGCTTGAAGCGATTGCGGGCAAAACAAAAATGATTATAGACTTTGGCGGCGGAATCAAAATAGAGAAAGATGTAAACATTGTTTTTGAATCAGGTGCTGCACTGGCAACTGTAGGCAGTATTGCTGTAAAAGATGAAGCAACTTTTACAGGGTGGCTTCAAAAGTTTGGGCCAGATAAATTTTTATTAGGTGCAGATGTAAAGGATGAAAAAATTGCAGTAGCAGGCTGGCTCGAAACAACTAATGTATGGATATATGATTTTATAGAAAAGTATCTTGAAAAAGGTGTTCGACAAATCTTTTGTACAGATGTAAGTAAAGATGGGAAATTAGAAGGGCCTTCTGTTGATTTGTATAAGAACATTATTACTAAATTTCCTTCTTTACACTTTATTGCAAGTGGCGGAGTAAGCTCTATGGAAGATGTAGATCAGTTACAGCTAATAGGTTGTAAAGGAGTTATAATAGGTAAAGCAATTTATGAAGGCAGAGTTAAGTTGAGAGAATTGACAAAGTTGAACAGTTAATTATGCTAACCAAGAGAATTATACCATGCCTCGATATAAAAGAAGGACGAACTGTAAAGGGTGTCAATTTCGAAAATATTCGTGATGCTGGCGACCCCGTTGAGTTAGGTGCTTTATATGCAAAGGAAGGTGCTGATGAGCTGGTTTTTTTAGACATTACTGCAACAGTGGAAAAGCGAAAAACGTTGCGGGAATTAGTTAACCGGATTTCTCATAAGATCAATATTCCATTTACGGTTGGGGGTGGAATAAGCAGTGTGGAAGATGTAAGCCTGCTGTTGCAGAATGGCGCAGATAAGATTTCAGTAAACACTGCTGCTTATAAAAATCCCGGTCTGTTAAATAGTCTTGCAAAAGAATTTGGATCACAATGTGTGGTTTTGGCAATTGATACAAAGTTGCAAGAAGATGGTGAATGGTACGTGTATTTAAACGGCGGAAGAACAAAAACGGAAACCAAATGTTTTGATTGGGCTAAAGCAGCGGTTGAACGAGGTGCAGGTGAAATATTACTTACCTCAATGAATAACGATGGAACTAAGAAAGGTTTTGCTTTGGATATAACCGAAAAGCTTTCCGCCAATCTTCCTGTTCCGGTAATTGCATCCGGAGGTGGCGGAACAATGGAACATTTTGTTGATGTGTTTGAACAGGGAAAAGCTGATGCTGCCTTAGCAGCAAGCATCTTCCACTTTAAAGAAATTACTATTTCTGAACTGAAAGGATATTTAAAGGAGAAAGGAGTAGAGGTTCGATGATAGCTCTTCAAAATCGTAAATTTGCTTAAATACTAAAACAATGTCTGATTCTGTTTTGCCTGATAAAGTTTCCCGGTTACCAGAAAATATAAAGTCAGAAGTTTTTGATTTTGTTGATTTTTTATTATACAAGTACAATAATGCTAAACAACCCGAGTAAACCTGTTTTTGGAAGTGGGAAGGGTATGTTTGTGATAAAGCTTGTTTTTGATGAGCCTTTAGAAGACTATTTCAATTCTTCCTTTTCATCATAGAGATCCATTTGATAGAATGCTTATTGCCCACGCAGTTAATAATAATTTACAAATATTAACAATGGATACTACTTTCAATTACTATAACATCCTCAAGGTGTGGTAACATAAAATTACTTATTACAATAGAAAATCGTTAATAGTGAATATAGATTTTAAGAAATATGCAGATGGATTAGTTCCTGCAATTGTACAAGACTTCAATACACAAAAAGTTTTGATGCTGGGTTTTATGAATGATGAGGCAATTCGCAAAACAGAGGAGTTAGGAAAGGTGACTTTTTATAGCCGTGTCAAAAATCGGTTATGGACGAAAGGTGAGGAGAGCGGAAACTTTTTATTGCTGAAAGAAATGAGGCTGGATTGTGATAATGATACTATACTTATAAAAGCAAATCCTGTTGGCCCTGTTTGCCATACAGGGGCCGATACATGCTTTAGCGAGAAGAACCATTCTGAAAATTTTTTGGAATACCTCGAACACATTATTGATCTGCGAAAACAAGTGTCGCCGGAGCAATCTTATGTATCAAAATTATTTACAAAAGGCATTAATAAGATTGCGCAAAAAGTTGGCGAAGAAGCAGTAGAATTAGTGATTGAAGCAAAGGACAACAACGAAGAACTTTTCTTAAACGAAGCTGCCGATTTGCTGTTTCACTATTTACTTTTGCTTAACGCAAAAGGCTATAAATTGCAAAATGTTATTCAAATTTTACAACAGCGTCATTCAAAATAGTATGAAGAAATTGCTACCCCTGTTATTATTTCCTCTGTTATCAATTGCACAAAACAATAAATACGCAGGTACATCAGCAGGTTTTTCTATAACGGGCACTATTAAAGGCCTCCCCGACAGCACTATGGTTTTTCTGGCTCGTCCTGCCAGGCCTTCTGATGTTCTTTCAACTGATTATTCCAAAAACGGCAAGTTTACCTTATTTGGCAGCGTTAATGATGCAGACCTGTATCAACTCTCTTTTATTGGTCGCACTGAAGTTGCCGATGTTTTTCTTACTAACGAAAAACTAACTGTTACAGGCGATGTTAAGTCTTTAAAAAAGGTTGCATTTGCAGGCTCTTCTGCACAAAAAGATTACGAACTGTTTAATACAAAATTTGATGCCATAAAAGACAAGCTTGGAAAATTAGTTAATACGATAAACCAGGCATCCGAAGGCCGGCAAAGAGATTCGCTGATTAAAGTTTTTGAGAGAAACAAAGCAAAAGTACTTCAACAGCTTGACGAATTCATTGCAGCTAAACCATCGTCTCCTGTTACGCCTTTTGCAGTTTTTGTAACCAGTCCTGTAAATCCCGATATAAATGCTTTAGAAGAACGGTATAATAAATTAACTGCTGCCGCAAAAAAAACTTTTTATGGCCGCGAAGTTGAAAAAGTAATTGCAGGCGCTAAAATTGGCCTGGAAGGTACACAGGCCGTTGACTTTATACAAAACGATACAACGGGAAAACCTGTTTCACTTTCATCTTTTAAAGGCAAATATGTACTGGTTGATTTTTGGGCAAGCTGGTGCGGCCCCTGCCGTTTGGAAAATCCTAATGTAGTTGACGCTTACAATACTTTTAAAAATAAAAACTTTACTGTATTAGGTATATCTCTTGATCAGCACAGAGACAAATGGATACAAGCAATATATGCAGACAACTTAACCTGGACGCATGTAAGCGACCTTAAATACTGGCAAAATGAGGCTGCACAGCTTTATCGTATCTCAGGGATTCCCGCCAATATGCTTGTAGATCCTAATGGAAAAATTATAGGAAGAAATCTTCGTGGGGAAGCACTTTATACTAAACTTCAGCAGGTTTTAAAATAAATAGATTACTTCCAAAAACAAAATGAAAGATCCTTTTAAGATTGGAGTTACTCACCTTTAGGGTGGGGGGTTAACTGCCGCTTATACATCTGCACCGCATTCTCATATCCGAGATAAATAGCATCGCAAACCAATGCATGACCAATTGAAACTTCTAATAAACCAGGAATATGCAGAGCAAAATATTTTAAGTTGTGAAGATCAAGATCGTGGCCCGCATTAATTCCTAATTGAAGCTCATTAGCTTTTTTGGCAGCAGCTATGTATGGTTCAATCGCTGCTTCTATATTACCATTAAAATGCTTTGCATAGCCTTCTGTATATAATTCAATTCTGTCTGTTCCGGTAGCTTTTGCGCCTTCCACCATTTCTACTACAGGGTCAACAAAAACGGAAGTGCGGATGCCGGCATTTTTAAACAATGAAATTATCTCAATTAAACAGGCTTTGTTTTTTATCGTATCCCAACCGTGATTACTGGTTATTTGTCCTAATGCATCTGGCACTAATGTTACCTGTGCAGGTTTGGTTTCAAGCACTAAGTCAATAAACTTTTGCTCTGTTGGGTTTCCTTCTATATTAAATTCTGTTTTTATAGCCTGCTTAATTTCGCGAACATCATTATATCTGATGTGCCTTTCATCTGGTCGGGGATGCACTGTTATACCATCAGCTCCAAACCTTTCTGCATCTAACGCAGCTTTCAATACATCAGGATTATTGCCACCACGACTGTTTCGCATAGTTGCAAACTTGTTGATGTTTACGCTTAGTTTTATCATTGTGTAAAGGTATCAGCTTTCGCTATTTTTAATAATAGTTGTATTGAAAATAACTTGTAATGCATAACATATTTATAATATTATGGCTTGTGCTGACAGTTGTAATAATAAGGGACCTTTTAAGACAAAGGATTGTTTCATAGAAAGTAACCGCAGTAGCGGTTAAAACCTTATGGCGAAATAATGTTTATTGTAGCATTTATCTTCAATCAATTTTTTTTAATAAACAGCACTTGAATTAATTAGATTATTAAGATGGGAAAACAAGTTATTTTTCAATTATATGTTGCGATCGTTCTTATAATTGTAATAAGCACTTATACAGGTTGTGTAGCAGCAAAGAATAAAGCAGGGAAGCAGGAATGGATAGAACTTTTTAATGGTAAGGACATTAATGGCTGGGTCGTTAAAATAAATCATCATGAAGTTGGTGAAGATCCTGCAAATACCTTTCGGGTTGAAGATGGGATTATAAAAGTACGATATGAAACTACAAGCCTTATTATATTAAGTCAAATCCATCAAAATGTAAATAGCTGCTGTATTTCCTTCCTTCGGGTGTGTATTGGTCTGCTTAAATATGAATAATAGTTATCCTCTTTGTTCTGTTAATTGTTTTCTTTGCAGGTTGTTCAGGTGCAGAAGGATAAGTTGAGATGATTTCGTCCTCTATATTATCCTCCTGTTGTACTGACTGTGAAGCTTTCCCCTTTGTACTATTTAAAGTAGCTGGTGAAACCGAACCTTTTACCCGTGGTTTCTCTGTAAATTCGAATGAAAAACTGTGGGTATCAGGTGCAGTGTAAACAACTGCGGGAAGCTGAATATTGAAATGTAAATTTTCATTAATCATGGCCAGGTAAGTATATTGTTGCTGTACTTGCTGCCATGCTTTCCTCATCTCTTCAGCCTGGGTTTTAAAATCTTCTTCCTGGTACCATCTCTGCGCTTCCATTAAAGCTAAAGCCTGCGAATTTGAATTATTATATTTGCCATCAATCTTACCAGGCAAGGGTATATTTTTTTGCAACTTTAATTTTGTTGTTTTTAGCAATGCCAGCGCAACCTGCAAATCGTGCATTACTTTTTCTTTATCCTGCGGTTGCTTTAACTGACCATTTTTTTCAAATGCTATTACTAAATTTTTCCGTATATCTTTTTCTGCTTTTTCCAAATCAGCCATCCATCTGGTTGTAAATAGCTTTTTAATATTTCCTTTAAATTTCAAAGTATCAATATTAAAAGCTATGCGTGGTGAAATTGCCATTTTGTTTTTTGCAATAGGAGAAGGATTTTTAATGATTGGAGCAGGAATTTCTTCAAGAGCTAACTTACGGTTTTTTTCAGGTATTGCTAAAGGAAGACGGTTTGCACTCGATAATTTTTGCATGTGCTTCTCAACATGTTTTACCTCCTTTTCTATTTCCTGCTTCATTTCTTTGTTATTATCATCAGCAAGAAAAAATACCGGGTTAAATAAGGGATTATCAACTTTAGCAGCGAGTGGTTCCGCTTTTACAGGTGTAAGTTTATTAATTCGTGATATAGCTACCTTATTATGGTGCGGAGAAAGCCATGAGATTGTACTAAGGATAATTGTAATAAACAGTAAAGCAATTAACTGGTGGCGGTAGTCGAAAGACTTTTCGCTTTTCTCGATCATTCTTTTTACTCTTTTAAGCAGTGCGTCTTTATTTTCTGCTGCATTCATGGCAAAAGAGGGTTTGGCACTTTGTAACGTTGCTATTTTAAGCAATGCCTTTGCATAAGTTGCAGCATTATATTCATATTGCAATACCCAATCATCGCAACTGTTTTCTCTTTCCCTTTTTATATGTCTGCTAAGTAATTGCATAAAAGGATTAAAGAATAGTGTTGCTTCAATCAGTGACAGCAGCAGGTTTATCAGGTAGTCTAACCGTTTTATATGGGCAAGCTCGTGTAAGATCACTGCTTCCATTTGTTCGCTATTAAGGTGATTGATACTTGCTAGCGGAATTAATATAACAGGTTTTAAAAACCCTATAGTGAGAGGCGCCTTAACTTTATTGGAAAGAAAGATTTTTACATTTGCTGTAATTCCTAATTGCTCAGATAACCTTTGTACAAAAAGCCTCCACTCCACGTTAATTTTACTTATACCATTTTGCCTTATTTGTTGTGTGAACTGGTAGCAATGCAGCCATTTAAACGAAAGAAAAACCAATAACAGCAGATACGCAATTGATAAGTAGGGTAGGAATTGTTCTGTCTTAATGATCCATGCAAATAAAGTTGCTTTTGTTGAACCTGCTGTAACATTTATTGTGCTTATCGCCGCCTGGTTTGCATATTCATTTACAATTGTACTCTCATTCAAACATTGGTGATAGTAAAAAACAAGGGTAAACGCAAACCATATAAATCCTGTTATTTGCAAAAGCAAAGAAGCAGAATATTTTTTGTGAGATGACAGTTTAAAAGCAGTGTTTATTAAGAAGTAAACGAGCCAAAGAAGGGCAAATTGCCACAAGCTATTTATTATTGCAAATCCCAAAGCCTGCATAAAAGGAGATTGGGTTACCTGGATCATACCTATTTGTTTTTAAGGTTGTCGAGCAGTTGTTGAATTTCGTTTAACTCTTCTTTTGAAGGAACGTGGTTGCCTAAAGCCTGCATAACAAGTTGGGTAGAAGAGCCTCCAAACAGGTTAGAAATCATCTTACCTACAAACTGGTTCTGCGTTTTTTCTTTACTCACATTTGGTTGGTATATATGCGTTTTTGCAGAATCGTCTCTTTTAACCAAACCTTTTTCGAACATAATTTGCATTAGCTTAAGGGTAGTGGTGTAGCCTGCATCTTTGGTTTGTAAAATAGTTTCATGCACTTCGCGTACCGTTGCTTTTCCTTTTTCCCACAGAACCTGCAGTATCTCCAGTTCGCCTTCGGTAGGTTTAATTAGTTTATTTGCCATGTTACGATATATTTCGTACAAGATACAAACAAATTTGAAATGCTAAAAAATGTTAGAATTTTTTTTGGGTTTTTAACAACCTTTTTTCTAATGATATGAACGCAGGAGTATTGAAAGTTCCTCCAAGAAATAATAGGGAAATGCGTACTTTTTTCTTAGGTCTCTTTTCGTAATTGTCTGGTTGTTTTAGAACGTCCATCATGGCTCCAACCGGGAGGATTGATAAGATATTTAACTGCATTACTTAAAGTTCTTCCTCTTGCAACATCTTTCGATAAATTACCCCATTCATGAAAAGCGATCTTTACCGGATTGAAAGTATTTACATTTTTAGTTAACCCATAAGCAGGCTTTTCTTCTTCGGGTTGAAAACTTCCAAACATCCTGTCCCAAATAATTAATATACCAGCATGATTTTTATCAAGGTATTTTAGATCCGATGAATGATGCACACGATGATGAGAAGGAGTATTAAATATAAATTCAATTGGTTTAGGAAGCTTATTGATTGCTTCGGTATGTATCCAAAACTGGTAGATGAGACTTATCTGTTGCATCAGCATTACCACCAGCGGGTGAAAACCTACAAAAGGCATCCACAACCAAAAAATAAAACTGCCTGTAAAATTACCCGTCCAGGTTTGGCGTAATGCTGCTGCTAAATTATAATGTTGAGAGGAATGATGTACAACATGCGAAGCCAAAAGAACCTTACATGATGACTTGTTCTATGAAACCAATAATAACTAAAGTCGTCAGCAAAAAAAGCTAATACTCAAACCCACCACTGTAAAGCGTCTAAAGTATATATGCGAAACTTGTAAACAAGAGACAAACTTCCAAACACCAAAACTTTAGAACCAATACCTGAAATTACATTCCCAATTCCTAATGCCATGCTTGAGAAAGCATCTTTTGGTTCATACAAGTTTTTGCTTTCTTTGTATGAATAGATCCACTCTGCAACAACAAGAATTACAAAAGCAGGAATTGCATAATATAAAATTGCAGGAGTCATAGCAGGCTTTGTTTGCTAAAGTTAATGATATAAAAACAATAAAAAACCCTGCTGAAATTCAACAGGGTTTTATTATTCAAATAAGGTCTAATTTCTTCTTTGCTTATTTAAGAAATGTTTTCATGTTTCACAGCAACAAACATTCCGTCATTGTCTTCACCTTGTTCTTTACCTCCAATCGCAAAGGTTGTATTCTTAAATTCCATGAAGACATTTTCAACGTAAGTTAAACAATCTTTTTTAAAAGCTGCTAAAAATGCCACAGGCTTTTTATTTACTATAGAAGAAATTTTTCCTGCTTCGCTATTCATCTTTTTTTCCTGCAGTTTTTCAACTCTTGGCGTTTCATATTCTGTTCCTGTTGTGTTATTATGTAAATGTGCAAGGGTAGGAGCAATTACCAGCGAAACAATAGACATCAGTTTAATCAATATATTCATCGAAGGGCCTGATGTATCTTTGAAAGGATCGCCTACAGTATCACCCGTAACAGAAGCTTTATGGGGCTCGGATTTTTTGTAGTACATCTGTCCGTTTATATCAACCCCTTTTTCAAAACTTTTCTTCGCATTATCCCATGCGCCACCAGCATTATTTTGAAACATCCCCATCAATACCCCACTTACAGTAGCTCCGGCTAAAAAGCCGCCTAAAGCTTCGGGACCAAGAACGAATCCGATAATCAATGGAGAAACGATTGTAATAGCACCGGGCAGCATCATCTTTTTAATAGAAGCCTCAGTAGAGATTGCTACGCACTTATCATATTCCGGCTTTCCTGTACCTTCCATTATGCCGGGAATAGAATGAAACTGACGGCGTACTTCCTGTACCATTGCCATGGCAGCTTCACCAACTGCACGTATGGCTAACGAAGAAAAAATGAACGGGATCATTGCACCAACAAATAAACAAGCCAGCACGTCGGCCTTATAAATATCAATACCGATCATTCTGTAATGATTATGGTTAATTACACCAACGTAGGCAGCAAATAAAGCCAATGCAGTTAACGCCGCAGAGGCAATTGCGAAACCTTTACCGGTAGCAGCAGTCGTGTTACCAACAGCATCAAGAATATCAGTTTTTTCGCGAACCTCTTTAGGTAATTCGCTCATTTCGGCAATACCGCCTGCATTATCAGCAATTGGTCCAAAGGCATCAATTGCTAACTGCATAGCAGTAGTTGCCATCATACCTGCAGCAGCAATGGCAACACCATATAAACCAGCAAATTTATAACTGCCGAAAATGCCTGCAGCTAAAACAAGAATAGGTAAGAAAGTGCTTTCCATACCAACAGCTAAACCACCAATAACATTGGTTGCATGACCGGTTGCTGATTGCCGGATAATACTCATAACAGGCCGCTTGCCCATTGCTGTATAATATTCAGTGATCATACTCATTAATGTACCAACCACTAAACCAACAATGATGGCACCGAAAACACGGGTAGGAGTAAATTCAAAACCCCGTAACAATAACCTATCAGGCAATATCCAGTTAACAAGAAAGTAAGAGGCAATTGCAGTTAATATTATAGAGCCATAGTTACCCATATTTAATGCCCGTTGAACAGGATGAGTGCTTAACTCTGCATTGTCTGCAATTTTTACCAAAAAGGTAGAAACGATAGAAAATAAAACACCTACACCTGCAATCATCATCGGCAACAGGATAGGCGCCATATCGCCAAACTGGTTAAGCGCATCGCGTGGAATAGTTGTTTCTCTTCCCAAAACCATTGTTGCCAAAACGGTAGCAACATAAGAACCAAACAAGTCAGCACCCATACCTGCTACATCGCCCACATTATCACCCACATTATCGGCAATAGTTGCGGGATTTCTTGGATCATCTTCAGGAATACCTGCTTCCACTTTACCTACCAGGTCGGCACCTACATCGGCAGCTTTAGTATAAATACCGCCACCAACACGGGCAAACAATGCTATACTTTCGGCACCGAGAGAGAAGCCGGTAAGCACTTCAATAGTTCTCTCCATTTCAACACTGTCAACAGCGGCGCCATCTGCAAAAATGGCCCTTAAAATAATGAAAAGCCCGCTTAAACCTAACACCGCTAAACCGGCAACACCTAATCCCATTACCGAGCCGCCGGTAAACGAAACTTCTAATGCTTTGCTTAAGCTGGTTCGCGCTGCATGTGCTGTGCGAACGTTCGCTTTTGTGGCAACCCTCATCCCTATAAAACCAGCCATAGCGCTGAAAACTGCGCCCATTACGAAGGCTAAAGCAATGCTCCAGTGGCTGTTGGCGTTACTGTAACCCATTACGCCTAACAACAGTCCTGCTATTATAACAAAATAAGTAAGGATCTTATACTCTGCATTCAAAAATGCCATTGCACCTTCCTGAATATACTTTGCAATTTCTTTCATGCGGTCGGTTCCCGCATTTTGTTTGGATACCCAATTAAACTTTACAACCGTGTACAACAGTCCGATAATACCCATAGCCGGAACGGCATAAATCAATTTGTCCATAAGCAATTAAATCTTTATATATTTTAAGGTCGCCAAAAATAGGGGAAAACCTTTAATTTAAGATTTTATACTGAAAACCTTTGTATTGAGTTTAGTTGTATTGGCTTTGTAAATGTGGAAAACGTGAACTTATATCCACCTAAGCAGGTAAGTAACGCTTATGTTAGTTTGCAATACAGTTCTCAGACTAACGAAGAAGACTATTTTCCGGAGTTTATGCTTAGCCAGGCCTTACCTAAATAATCAATAATGTCTCCGGCAATTAATGCTTCCTGCGATAAGGAGTAAGAAGCTAAATCCCCCGACAAACCATGCAGGTACATTCCTAAAATACATGCCTGTTCCGACGAATAACCCTGCGATAACAATCCTGCAAGTATTCCTGTTAATACATCCCCGCTTCCGCCGGTTGCCATGCCGGGATTGCCGGTGCTGTTAAAAAATACTTTTCCATTAGGGCAGGCAAGCATGCTGTAAAAGCCCTTTACAATAATAAATACTTCTAATTCACGGGCATGTTTCTTTGCAGTTTCTAACCTGTCAAAGTTTGTTTGTGTTTTACCAAACAGTCTTTCAAATTCTTTTGGATGAGGGGTAAGTATGCTGTCTGCCGGAACTTTACTTAATAAGAGATCATTGCGGGAAATAATATTTAATGCATCGGCATCAATAACTATTGGTTTATTAAAATTGGAGATTACCTGTTCTGCTACCGAAACAGCATGTTCACCGGTTCCTAATCCCGGACCTAAGCCAACGGATGAATATTTTGACCAGTCGAGTGATTGAATATCTTCCTGTGCAACAGCCATTGCTTCAGGCGCTGCTGTTTGCATAATAGTAAACTTACTTTTAGGAACTAAGCTTGTTACTAGCCCCGAACCTGATCTTAAACATCCTTTAGTAGCTAAAACAGCAGCGCCCATTTTACCCTTGTCGCCTGCCACAATTAAAGTATGACCGTACGTTCCTTTATGAGAAAACTTTTTTCTGGGCTTGTATAATTGTTTTATCAGTTCTGCATCTGTTAATTCATAAGGAGCATCAACCGATGATAGATACTGCTGGGGTAAACCAATATTTAAAATATGAACTTCGCCAAAGTATTCTTCATTTTCAGGAAAAAGAAAGCAAAGTTTAAGTGTTTGAAAAGTAAGGGTATGTGTTGCTTTAATAATGGGATGGGGAATGGCTGAACAGTCACTAAACATTCCGCTGGGAAGATCAATTGAAATGATCGTTGCGTTTGATTTATTCAGATGTTCAACCAAAGCTGCTGACAGACCTTCTAAAGGACGTTTTAGCCCTGAACCAAATAACGCATCAATAATTATTTCATTAGGTTCAATTTTCGGGAAAGACTCCTGGTTTTTAAGAAAGTGCTTTTGAAAAGGATAGGAGTTAAGCCTCGAAAGATTAACCTCAAAATCATTCGTGCCTGAAACGCCAAGTTCTAAAATATATACTTGTGCTATAATTCCTTTTTCAGCTAACTGGCGGGCTATTGCTAAACCATCGCCGCCGTTGTTTCCTCTGCCGCAAAATATTTTTATGGGCGATTGTATGAAACAATGTTCTGTTATCCATTTAGTGCACTGGCCTGCTGCTCTTTCCATTAAATCTAAAGAACTGACAGGCGCATGTTTAATTGTATATTGATCCCATTCGCGTATTTGTTCGGCAGATAAGATTTTCATAAAAAGCGACCCGAGCCCTCCATAGAAGCCCTTTGACTAAAGGTAAAAGATAGATAAAAATTAATAATTCAAGTTCAAAATTAAAAAGCGAGAATTGCAACTATAAAAGAAGCTTTCCAAACAAAAATCGTTTCAACGATTTAAATTCTTAACTAAATGACACCCGCACTTTAGGGTTGAGGCTTCTCGGGTTTATACTCAACTACAACAACGGCATTTTTCTGTTCGGTGGAAGTAACAAACAATTCATACCGTTTACCGCCTGCAGTTATAATCATTAACGCAGTATTTGGCGGAATTGATCCTAAGTTTTCGGCCACCATAACAAATTCGTGAACAGCAACATTCTCATCGGCTTTAATAGTAAAGCTGAGGGGTTTATCGGTTAATCCCTTCTTAGATATTATCAGTTTATTATTATGGTAAACTGAAATGGTGTCGCCATCAATTTCCCCATTATCATATAAATCAATTTTTATTTCTTTGGCAGAAGTATATATGATTTTTACCAGTTCATTATTTCTTTTACGTATTACGTCTGGTTGGGGCAAAGTCTTTTCAATTGGTTTCGGAACTTTAACCGTTTCGTCTTTAGGGGGCAGTACCACTGTTGGTGGAGCGGGAGTATTTTTCCGGTCTGTTTTGCCTATCAAATCATCTTCGGCTCCGGGCTTTATTGGTTTTTTAGGCGGAACATTTTTATTTGAAGCAAGTGGTTTTTGGGGAGTGGTAACTTTAGGAGCGGTTTTATTTTGTGCAAGTGGTTTTTTAGGCGACGTAATTTTAGGAGCGGTTTTATTAGGCACAAGGGGTTTCTGAGAAAGTACTTTAGGTTTTGAAACGGTTGGAGACTTTTTCTTTAGCTCATTTTCGCGCTTAATCACAAAGTCCTCTTTGTAAAAATCGCTGGCAAGGGTTCTTTCTAAATATACTTTACCGCTTCCGCAATCGCTTTTATCCTTTAAGTTACGGCTGGTATAGGTGCCGGTTAGTGTTTCAAGATCACCCATTTTATTATATTCGAGGTAACAGGTCATCAGGCAGGGCTGACTTTCACCATCTATCTTTACTTCAACCAATTTTGTTTCGTTAACCGTGAGAACTTTTGTATTTGGTGTGTAGAAACCGCCAAGGGTAGCCTTGCCATAAAAAACAGTGGTTTTGTAAGAGTAGGTTACACCATTAATAGCGTTATTGGCCAGTTGGGCAATTTGTACTTCAAACTTATATCGTTGTTCAAAATAGCCGAAAGTATTTTGCACAAAATGTCCTTTCCATATCCCCGTAACATTTTGAGCGCCGGCTGAAATAACAGATAACAATAAAAAGTAAAGCAGGGTAAATTTATACTTCATTTAAAATAATGTAGTTGTACTAAGTAAAAGTACATTTATAAAAAACCAGGAAGATTTATAAATGGTTAAAGTTTATTTAGAACAATGTTGTTTGATGGCTACTGAAAATATTGTAAACGCGAAAGCTTCTGATAGTAAAACGGCCCGGAGCCGTTTTACTTTATAGCCCACGGTTTAAACCGTGGGCTATAAAGAAGTTTACGAAACAAAAATCGTTTCAACGATTTTCGATTGCTAACTTGATGAACTTATCCTTTGGATGGAATGGAGATTTATTTTCTGAGCATTTAACAACCTTGTGTTACTTTATATGTAATCATTATTACTATGTTCCTCCTTAAGCTATTCCTTTAAACTTCTTCACCTCTTCAGTAAGTTTTGGAAGCACTTCAAAAATATCACCAACTATTCCGTAATCAGCAGCTTTAAAAAAAGGAGCTTCGGCATCTTTATTAATTACAACAATTACTTTGCTGCGGTTAACACCTGCAAGATGCTGAATAGCGCCGGAGATACCCACGGCAACATACAAATTAGGTGCAATGGCAATACCAGTTTGTCCAACATGTTCGTGATGAGGCCTCCAATTAGAATCGGCTACGGGGCGGCTGCAGGCGGTTGCCGCGTCTAAAGCTTTTGCAAGGTCTTCCAGTATTCCCCAATTTTCAGGGCCCTTTAAACCGCGTCCGCCACTTACCACACGTGTAGCTTCGGTTAATGGGATTTCGCCTGTTACTTTATCTGTAGCGGTCACTTTTATTTTTCCCGGTTCTGCTGCAATGTTTAGGTGAGCAACTTCTGCCGTTCCTTCGCCTGTAGCAATTTTAAAAGCATTCTGGTTTAAAGAAATGATCTTAATATCTGTATTTAAAGAAACGTTGGCAAAAGCCTTTCCGCTGAAAACAACTTTCTTCACCACAAAGCCATTTGTTGTATCAGGCAAACTTACTGCTGCAGGAGCTAAGGCTGCTTTCAACCGTGCCGATAATCTTGCTGCAATTGCACGGCCTGTATTATTATGAGATAAAACCAAGACTTTAGCACCTATCGAGTTTACCGCTTCTGCAATTACTTTTGTAAACACCTGTGCATCTGCAATATTTAAAGCTTCGTTTGCTACGTGGTGCACTTTCTTTACACTATATTTTCCTAACGAAGCAAGGTCTTCGTTAACTGTACCCAGCACTAAAGCTTCGGCAGTTGTATTTAACTGCTCGGCAAGTTTAGCTCCGTATGATAAAGCTTCTAAAGCTGTCTTTTTAAAATGACCTTCTGTTTGGTCTGCTAATATTAAAACCATAAAATTTTAAAATTTGTTGATTTGAAAATTCGAAAATGAGGAATTAAAAAAGTCCTTCCTTCTGTCAACTGTCATATAACAACTGTCAACTTAAATTACCTTAGCCTCTTCATGAAGCAATCTTACCAGCTCTGCAATATTATCAGTACTTACAAGTTTAACTCCTGCTTTTGGTGGCGGCAATTCAAAACTTTGTATGCTGGTTAAGGTATCAGCGGCAACAGGTTCAACCAATTTTAAAGGCTTAGTACGGGCCGACATAATACCACGCATATTAGGTATCCGTGCTTCGGCCATTCCTTTCTGGCAACTTACAACAACCGGCAAAGGAACCTCATTTACTTCTTCGCCGCCTTCAATTTCGCGGGTAATAGTAGCAGTTGTTCCGTTAAGTTCGAATTTGGTGGCAAGCGAAACATAAGGCAGATCAAGCAATTCTGCAACCATTCCACCTATTGACGAACCATTATAATCTATAGTTTCTTTTCCCGTAAAAATTAAATCGTAACCTCCGCTTTTTGCTGCTTGAGCAATTTGAGAAGCCACATAAAAACTATCAGAAAGATCAGTGGTGTTTACGCGGATAGCCTCATCTCCGCCAAGCGCCAATGCTTTGCGAATAATAGGATCGGAGTCTGCTCCGCCAACATTTATAAGATGTAATATGGTGGAAGGGTCTTTTTCTTTTAATTCAATGGCACGTATCAGTGCATACCATTCGTCGTAAGGATTAATGATCCACTGAACGCCATTTTCTTCAAATTGCGTATTGCCGTTTTTGAAAGCTATTTTTGCTGTGGTGTCGGGTGTTTTGCTAATACAAACTAAAATTTTCATGCAACTTTTTTTATGATAAAATATAAAGTTGTTTATGCAACTAAATTAGTACAAATATAGGTTTCCTTTATTTTGAATGTTGAATTTAAAAATTTTTTTTAGAATTGTTATGGATAGAATTAATAAACTGAAAGAGTACCTGCAAGCTTCTCCAAAAGATAATTTTTTGTTGCATGCGCTTGCTTTGGAATATATAAAAATGGGAGATAATGCTGAAGCGAGGAAATTGTTTGAAGATATATTACAGCGTGATGAAAAGTATATAGGCTCTTATTTTCACCTTGCCAAATTACTTGAAAGGATAGGCGAGAATGAACTTGCCATTGACTGGTATGAAAAAGGAATGACTGCCGCTAAAGAAGCTGGAGACAATCATTCGTATAACGAATTACAGGCGGCTTATGAGGATTTGGTGGAACCCTAAATCCCTAAAGGGACTTTTTAGAATTTCAGCTTAACCCTGCACATTTACACATCCGTCCATTCGCACATCCACACATCTTCACATCCACACATCTTCCCTTATTTTTGCAACCCAATTAATAGATATGACTGAAGAAAAGAGTTTGAACTTTATTGAAGAAATAGTTGAAACCGATTTGGAAAGCGGAAAGCACAAAAGTATTATGACACGCTTTCCGCCGGAGCCGAATGGATATTTGCATATAGGTCATTCAAAAAGCATTTGTTTGAATTTTGAATTAGCCGATAAATATGGCGGAGGAACTAATCTTCGTTTTGATGACACTAACCCTACAACCGAAGAAACAGAATACGTTAACAGTATAAAAGAAGATATAAAATGGCTGGGCTTTACATGGGAGAACGAACTATATGCATCAGATTATTTTGACCAGTTGTATGCGTTTGCAGTTACCCTTATAAAAAAAGGTTTAGCTTATGTGGATGATAGCACAGCGGAAGAAATAGCTGCACAAAAAGGTACACCAACCGAACCCGGAAAGGGAAATGAATATCGAAACAGAGCTGTAGAAGATAACTTAGATTTGTTTGCCCGCATGAAAGCCGGAGAATTTAAAGACGGCGAAAAAGTGCTGCGGGCAAAAATAGATTTGGCAAGCCCAAACATGCACATGCGCGATCCTTTAATGTATCGCGTTAAACATGCACATCATCATCGCACCGGCTATAAATGGTGCATTTATCCTATGTACGATTTCGCACACGGGCAAAGCGACAGCATAGAACATATCACACATTCATTGTGTACGCTCGAGTTTATTCCTCACCGTGAGTTGTATGAGTGGTTCATTGAAAAGGTAGAGATATTTCCAAGCCGCCAGATTGAGTTTGCGCGACTGAATTTGAATTACACTGTAATGAGCAAACGCAAGTTGTTACAGTTAGTGAATGATAAAATAGTAGAAGGCTGGACCGATCCCCGGATGCCTACTATTGCAGCTTTTAGAAGAAGAGGATATACTCCGCAAAGCATCAGAACATTTTGTGATAAAGTGGGTATTCAAAAAAGAGAGAACATGATTGATATTAGCCTGCTTGAATTTTGTGTAAGGGAAGATCTGAATAAGATCGCCCTCCGCAGAATGGCGGTGCTTGAACCGATAAAGCTTATTATCACTAATTATCCTGAAGGACAGGCAGAAGAGTTGATTGCCGATAACAATCCTGAAGCTGAAGACGGTGGCGGAACAAGAACATTGCCTTTTAGTAAAGAGGTTTGGATAGAGCGGGAAGATTTTATGGAAGATCCGCCAAAGAAATTTTTCAGGTTGGGAGTTGGGCTTAAAGTAAGATTAAAGCATGCATACATTGTTGAATGTACAGGCTTTAACAAAGATGCCAGTGGCCAGGTAACTGAAGTTTACTCAACTTATATTCCCGAAAGTAAAAGCGGGCACGATACAAGTGGCATTACTGTAAAGGGCACCATACATTGGGTAAGTATTGCACACGCAAAAACAGCCGAAGTAAGGCTGTACGACCGGTTGTTTAAAGTAGATGATCCGGGAAATGAAGAGGGTGATTTTAAAGATTATATAAACCCGGATAGTTTACAGGTTTTGCCTAATGTATATATAGAGCCTGCTCTTGAAGATGCAAACTTTAATAAGCGTTACCAGTTTTTACGCAAAGGATATTTTTGTCTGGATGAGGATAGCTCGAAAGATAAATTGGTTTTCAACAGAACGGTTTCTTTAAAAGATACATGGGTTAAGGAAGCGAGGAAGGGTTGATGAGTTGATTAAGTTGATAGGTTAGGTCGCTTCTATCTTCTCCCTTTAGGGCCGGGCACTTGCTTTTAATTACTTTACATGATGTTTTTGCCAGAAAAATTTTCCATCTGCTTACATAAACACAGTGCTGCTAAAAAAGCTCATAAATTTTTAGTAGCTGTTAGCGGTGGTGTTGATAGTGTAGTGTTGTGCGATCTGTTTTATAAAGCCGGTCTTGATTTTATTATAGCACATTGCAATTTTCACTTGAGAGGAGAAGAGAGTAACCGGGATGAAATGTTTGTAAAAAGCTTAGGTGAGGTGTATGGAAAGGAAGTGTTTGTAAAAAGATTTGAAACGGCTGCTTATGCATCAGATAATAAAGTTTCTACGCAGGTAGCAGCACGCGATCTTCGCTATGAGTGGTTCAGGATACTTGCATTTAATGAAAAGAGAGCCGACTTAATTGTAACTGCTCATCACGCTGATGATAATATCGAAACAGTTGTAATAAACTTTTTCAGGGGTACAGGCTTAAAAGGTTTAATTGGAATAGATACTGAGTACTTAGAAATATTCCGCCCGCTTTTACCTTTGCGTAAAAGGGAGATTGTGGAATACGCAAAGGATAATCACCTAAAGTTTGTTGAAGATTCTTCTAATGCTTCTAATAAATACACACGCAACTATTTTAGAAATGAGTTGCTTCCTGCTGTTCAAAAAGTGTTTCCCCAGGCTGAAGAAAATATCCTTAATAATATTGAACGTTTACGAGAGGTAGAACAGGTATATGAACAGGCGATCAAACAACAAAAACAAAGATTGATTGAGCCGAAAGGAAACGAAGAACATATACCTATACTAAAGCTTACAAAAACGCCTTCATATAGAACTATTCTTTGGGAAATTATTAAAGAAAAGAATTTTACTGCAGGTCAGTTAGATGAAGTGATTAA
>JAABUN010001594.1_pt1 | contig 48299 bp, 35 predicted proteins | sample 5559311 | NCBI WGS metagenome assembly JAABUN01 (sample SAMN10711877, study PRJNA513370) | rock metagenome | isolation source: Antarctica rocks | place: Antarctica: Victoria Land, Siegfried Peak sud
ACGCAATTCAAAATTTCTTTAATGACATCAACCAAAGTTTTCATGACGAACTAAATTCCTTACTCTCTTTAAAATTTCAGTTCTTTGATAACAAAAAGACACTAATTTACCCCTTGTGAAGTATAATTAAGAATTTTCCTTAAAAGATAAAACTTTTTGAATTATAAGATTCAAGAATAAGGTTATAAAGCTCAGATGTTTCATCTATGGACGAGTATTTCTTTATCGCATCTTCAATTCCGCTTTGATTTACTGATTGCTGCACTTCCTGCGTGCCTTCATCATTTGAACCATTATAATAATAAGCTGCTGCAATAGCCTTTGCATAAGCGTATGGCATTTTTCCATGTTTCAAACATAATAACGCCGGACCAATCAATCTCTCGTCTTTACTAACTTTCCTCCTGCTATCATTCGCATTTCTTTCAATTTGATCATTCAAAGTAGTATCTGTATATTTTTCCATTGCAAGAGCCATAAATTTCCGTTGATCTCTTTCATCAACTCCAAATTCATGTATCAGTCCAAAAGCAGCTTCTTCCTGAATTTGCTTAAATAATTCCGGGTATGCTAATGCTGCAGCGTGTAATATTTTGTATCCATTTGCCCAGCCTATATAAGCAATGGGGCCATTAGTACCATTGAAAGTATAAAGTTTTCTCACGAGTTCATTAGAAAAATTAGATTTAGGGTCAAAGCCTTTCACATCCGGTATCGGACCAATAAATGCGTCTTTATCTAATGGTAATGTCCACCAGTCATACATTCGTAATGCCAAAGGTTCTTTTATGATTACTTCTTCATTAGCGGGCATTCCTGTTCTTAAAACCTGCGTTTCTATAAGCCCGAGATTAGTTTGTACAAAGTCTCTAAATTCAGGATCAGCATTTTGTAATAGTACCTCTTTAATCTTTTTGGCAGGATTGTTTGCATTTTCACATATTAACCAGTTGACGATTTTTCTTCTTTTGCTAACAATTAATAGATCCCTTATAAATCTCGTAACCTTTTCAATATTTCCAGCGCCAACACTACTTACTATAACATCTATATAAGATAAAATCTCTGCAACTTTTTCTTTATCATCTAAAGTAAAAGCTCCTTCCACTTCAACATATTCTGTCAAATCTTTTCCCTCTCTTGCAATATCAACCCTGTACTTTTTTTCTTTATTTAAAAGTTCAACTACCTCTTTTGATGCGTCGAGGAACCAAAGTTTATAGCCGCTGTTATAGAACAAGTGAGCTATAAATCCTCTTCCTATTTTACCTGCACCAATAATTAAAACTTCTTTCTTCATAATTGCCTCAACGTAATAACTTCTGGTATTTAATGAACTTTTCATATTTCTCATTATAAATATTTATCCACTCTGGCTTAGGTTCTGCTACTGAAAAGTTTATAGCAGGTTTTGCAAATGAACTTTTGTTAGCCTTCATCATATAATAAATCAAACCTGCCATTGCCAATTCTTTTTCGTCAGCAACCGCTACACGTTTATTTAGTACACTTGCCCTGATAACATTCCAAAGGATGTTTTTTGAAGAACCTCCTGCTATCTTTATTAAATCAAGATCATTGATTTCAATCTCTTCAAAACATTGTCTTCTTGCAAATGAAACGGATTCAAGAATAGCCCGAAACAGGTGAACGTTAGTATGGGTTGAATTTAATTCAAGAATAGAAGCTGTTAACTTACTGTTCCATAACGGAGCCCTTTCTCCTTGCAGGTAGGGTAAAATTATAGGAGTATCTCCAGGTTCGATAGCGGCAGCTTTATCAGTTAGATCATTTAAAATTTCTGCGGTTATCTTTTTATTGAGAACATTACTTAAAAACCAATTCAGAACGTTACCGCCGGTATTTGTACTTCCATAGTTTATAAAACCATTATTGAATGAAATGCTTAAAAAATTATTCAAAACATTTGGTTGAGCCAGGTAAAATGCGCCAGCTTGTTCTGACGTATTGGCTAACATAAATCCTTCCTTATCATTCAATCGTAGCCCATATAAAGAGGTATATAAATCTGCCATAGCAGGGAAAACAAAACTTGCATCTGGGAAGTTGAATAACTTCTTTTGACGTTCGCTGATTAAGGATGGATTATAATCAATAGCCGGCAAAGAAGATTTATTCAACTGTAAGTGATCCAGTAATTCTTGTGCATATTCTCTTTTTTTCAAGTTCACCATACTAAGTTGGGAACTGAAATGAGTTTTAAATTGTCCGCCGAGTTCATAAAAAATAGCATCCGCAACCTGGAGAAATATTGAATCATTTGAAAACCCTGATTTTCTCCTCTGCAGCAATTTAGTAAACAACCAATTTGTACCTGCAGGCAAAAAAGTCCCTATAATCTCTTTGCTTTTTCCATTGCCCATTACTGCATTATATTCATCCAAGCTGTTATAACTTGTCGTATCCAGCCAAATTGGAAATGGTTTTTCAGGCGGCGTATCTTCTACTTTATTCCATTCAATCAGGCTTGAAACATGACCACAAATGCCGATGTAAACAACTTCTACATTATTTGCTTTCAGGAAAGAGCCTAATTCCTTCAATAACTGAAAAGACTTTTCACGGATAACTCCATACTCAACTCTTACCTCCCCTGAACTTCCATAAATCAATTCATTTTGAAGACTATTTATCAGGATAATTTTGTCTGATGAAAACGGGCAATATACTCCCAGCTTAATTTGTGAAGTACCAATGTCAAGGGTGGCAAAGGCAACCCTCTTTTTACTTTCCATTGATATTACTTTTTATGATTTGTTCTTTAATTAGCATAAAAAGTTCTTCTTCAGGAGATAATCCACAAATTTCCTTTAAAGCAAAATCAGCCCCTTTATCATGTATTATTTCAGCCACTGTAGAGTCTTTACTTGGATCTCTGTAATGAAAACAAGCAATTATACCAGCTAACAAATCTTCAGGATAAATATTATGTTTCAAGGCAAGTAAGGCAGGACCGATTAGCCTGTCGTCCCTGTCAAGTTTTCTTTCCGGGTCGGCTCCGTTTCTTTCAATAGGGTCGGGAATATTTCTATCTGCAAATTTTACAAATGCAGCATTCATCCATTCTTCCTGTTCTTTACGGTCAAAGCCAAATTCAGCTACCTGTGCATTGCAGGTTTCATTTGCAGCTTTCCTGGCTGTTGCAAGAATTTCTGCATCATTTCCTGCCTCATGCAATTGAGTATATCCCCTTACAGCTCCGAGGTAAGTAATCACGGCATTGATACAATTATAAGTATATATTTTCCTTCTCAGTTGGTTCTTGAAATTTTTCAATAGCTTTAATCCATAAACATGAATATCTTCTTTAATCGCATCACCATCGCATGGAAGTTCAAAAAAGTTTTGCGCACGAATAGTTAAAGGAGATTGATCTTTACTTGCCTCGAGACAAGTTTTAAATATTATAGACTCTGAAAACCCAACCTTTTCTGAAAGCCATTTTTCTTCTTCTACACTTAAATTCTTTATCACCATTTTTTTAAGAAACTGGGCTGCATTTGTCAAATTTTCACAGGTAATAATAGTAAGAACCTGGTTAGGATTTTCAGTATATCTTTTTTGAAATGCTATTGCCAAATCCTTTGAAAGCTCTTCGAGGTTATTTCCAAAAACAGACGTAAAAACAAGGCTGGTATTAATAAATTCATGGTGCCATGAAACATCATTAATATCATACACTGCTGAAAAGTTTATGGTACAACTCATTTCTTCATTGCCCAATATTTGAATATCATATTGCCCGGCCTTTTTTAAATTGTCAACTAATTGCCTGTTCTTATCAATCAATATGATATTATATCCTCCTAAAAATGCGAGATGAGCAGCAAAGCCCCGTCCTGTTTTACCCGCCCCAAATATTAAAGCTGTTTTATTCATTTTATTATCTGCTAAGAAGGAGATAATTCGTGTGGCTATACCGGTACTTACTGCTCGTGATTGCGAGCCTTGCGCAGTCCCGCAATTTGTGCGGGACAATCCCCTGCCAATTAATCAACCTTCTTTTAGTGCAGCGGGTTGCTTCGTACCTCGCACTAAAGAATCTTAGTATTTTAGTCATCCTGAGAGTTTCTACTATTTAAAAGCACCGCTTTCACAGCTTCCCGGTTTGCAATTTTCTCATAAGCCAACTCCCAGTCATCTAAAGCATATTGATGCGTAATTACCTTCTTAATTTTGGCTTCATTTCGTTCCAATATACCTATCACTTTTATCCATGCATCATGAGAAGAAGTAGCGGAAAATACCATTTCTATCACGTTTAAAACAGCCTGGTTAAATGCAAATGGAATCAGTGTATCGTGTGAAATACCTAATGCAATAAACTTTCCACCCTTCCTTAACAGGCCTATTCCCTCGTTAATAGCGTTAGGGTCGCCGGAACAATCTATCACACAATCTGCTCCCCAGCCATCATTCATTTCTTTCACTTTTGCAGGGATATCATCTTCGGTTAATAAGACTGCTTTTGCACCAAGATCTTTCGACAATTGATAACGAATTTTGTTTTTTCTTGTACTCGCAACACAAACTATATTCTTTGCACCGAGGTCCACTAATGTTATCAAGGTAAATAAACCAATTGGTCCCATACCATAAATTACTGTAAAGTCATCCTTTTGAAATCTTCCCCGTTCAAGACAGCCGTAAACGCATATAGCAAAAGGCTCGGCAACAGCAGCTACTTCCTTTGACATGTTCATCGGTATTTTATGAACACAATATTCAGGCTGAACTGTATATTCTGTATATACACCTTGAGAAAACCACCCCGGAGACCTTTTGTGAGGGCATAGTTCATAATGACCCGAAAGGCAAAGCTTACATTTGAAACATGCATCTTTAGCATTTTCGCAAACTACTCTATCACCAGGAACAACATTTCGTACAGCGCTTCCAACCTCGACTACTGTACCGGTATATTCATGTCCAACGGTGTTTCCATCCGGCATTGTCATCGTGCCATGCAAAACATGAATATCAGAAGTACATATTCCGATAGCTTCAATCTGTATCTTAACGTCTGTATCTTTTTCAATCTCAGGTATCGTATCCTCTACCATTTTAAAATATACTCCGTTATCAGAATATTTTTTTACTGCTTTCATGTTCTTGTGATTTTTTATTTTGAATATAGGAAATAATAAGGGCGGGTGCTTATTAATTACCATTAATTCAGTCTTATTTTAATATTAATCTTTATTACTGATGATTGCCTCATAAGCTTTTCTGGCATGGTCGTAAGCTATCCTTGCTGCTTCCAGTTCCTCTTTGCGAATGGCGGGGCTTTTGGTAGCCCAGCATTTGTCAACAGCATCACGACACCAGGTTGCACTTTTTTGGTCAATGATGGGTTTGCCATCTACAATAACAAAAACAGGGTTGGTATGGGAACTTGAGTTTATACGAATAGCTATCCAAGATGACTTTTGAATCTTATAATTGAATTTCAGATTCTGCCATTTTCCATCTGCTGCCATTTGTTGCTTTTCGACTGATTGTCCATTTACAATCAATTCTATATTAATATTTCTTGATGATCCTATCCGGGCTCGTTCAATATTCCAATAAGGAGGTTGTTCGGGAGCACGGGAAGCTATATACTTTTCTGTCTCATCCTGTGTTTCGCTAAGCATAGCAGCAGCTTTAACTGAAATGGTTAGGTTGGAATTAGGAGCAACAGACAGTTCACTATTTTTTTCTCCCGCTTCAAGATTATTAACCTTAAAATCAATCAGGTGAGAAAAACCATCTGATACATAATTGCTGCCGCTTTTAAGGCAATCCATAAAACCGGCAAAAGTTAATCCGCCCTTCAGTTTGGCATAGCTACGGGTTAATCCTACCCTTTCGTCCGAAATGCAGGGGAAGTCAGTTTCGCCTCCAATCCTGGTTCTATAACCACAATTAAGGGTGTGGTACCACATATTTAATTCCCATGGTACAGGAGTATCTCCGAGCGAATAATAATCAACAACACCATGAGTTACGGTTACAACGTATTCGTTTGCTCCGATGCCATCCATTTTAGGTATTACATAATTTGGAACTGCAGAAGTTGGAGTGGTAGGTTCAAGTCCCCAACCTGAGTGAGCATAAGCTGTTACACCTCCCTGCTGCTTTGCCCATTGTAATACTGGTAGTGTCCAGCTTGGCCAGTCTTCAATAACTTTGGTATTTGGATAGTCGTCTTCCTTTAAATTCAATAAACAAATATGACCGGCATGCGAAGACGGGAAACCTGATACTTCTACGTCATATCGCAGAACATTTTGTTTATCCGATAAGGGATTATCCTTTCCGGTAAAGTATTGCTTCTGGTAGTACCAGCCTGGCCCCCAGGTAAGGTTACTGCCTATGTTTAGATCTTCGCCCTTTATTTGCCGGAACATATCAAGTGGCTTAACTCCTTCTTCAGGACTTTCATAATGAGAACAACCGGCTGCATGAATATGATGATCAGCACTATACCAGCCAAGCTTCGACATTTGTATCCAACGTTTCAATCGAAAACTTACTTTAATCGAGTCTTTATTGGCCGGAATAATCACTTGCTGGTGTTGAGGTAAATATTCCGGTCCTCTTGTATAAACTACATCATAAGTTCCCGGAGATAAGTAAACAAATTCGCCGGAGGAGCGGTATATCTGCGGTTGAAAATTGAAGTCAGGGTAATCATCTTTCATCGCCAATCTTCGCGCAGGTAGCGGATATATTCCTCTCAATTTGTTTACCTGGGGAATGGTATCAATAGGTTTATCCATTTTTACCGGTTCCCAGTCTCTCCACGGGTAGCGCCAGGGAAGATTAGTTTTCTCCTTCGTACGTCCAAACCTTTCGATGCCATCGGTGATAATAAAAGAGGCCGTTGCAGGGGAATTATCATCATCTCTTACATCAAAGATCATTTTTACCGCAGGCTTGATATCAAAGAGGATGTGAACTGTATTTCTAAAACCAATGTCCTGTGTTCCCTGACCTACATTAAAGCCTATTTCCACCTCCCGTTTTCCTTTGCTGCGTGTATATAATTGTAATACTGCATATTCAAGTTCCAGCCCTGAAAGATTTTGTTGTAAAGGGCGATCACGATAAATAGCCATCTGAAGGAAACTATTATCTAATTGGCCGGGAGTTAACCTGTTTTTCTCCAGCATGTGGTGAGAAAATGTTGATGTGTAAAACAAGGGGCCGGCATTTGGACTTTCAGCAACCAGTTTAGTTACAATGTGCGCCTGGTTATGAATTTTCACAAGGTAGCTTTTCCAGCCTTCCTGTATCAATTCTGGTTTAGCCGGGCCGGCACTTACCATTACCCGTGCTTCCGGATTGATCTCCACTATTGCGAGACAATAAGGATCAAGAATTTCCTGTACAGCCTTCACGGTCTTTGTATCATAAGGCAAGTTCTTCAATTCCTGCAATCGCTTCATGGCGTGTTCGGGCAAGGAGCTTCCGATAAAACTAAGCGCTTCTCCTACCCTAAGCGCCTGCGAAAGTAAAGGTTGCGCTTCCACTTTTTCAACCAGTTTTACCTCTACATCGTGCTGCTCATGTTGATGTTGGTGCTGTGCCTGAGTACTAACACCTAACATAAGAAAAATTGCAAGGGACAAAAAAACTTTTCTCTTCCCAGAGAATATTTTGCATTTCATAAGCTTTCAATGCTTGAATATAAACTGCTAATAATAAAACAATTTAATAACCGGGGTTCTGGTCACCAGGCCCAATCATGTCATTATTATCAATCTCCTGCTGAGGGATTGGAAACAGTAAAAAAGTATCTGGTACATCAATTCCTTTTGCAGCTTTAATAACCTGTTTAACCGTTTTCGTACGAACAAGGTCGAACCAGCGCTTGTTTTCGCAAAGAAATTCATATGCTCTTTCTCTAATAACAAGGTCGCGGAAGGCTTGTGCTGTTGGAGCAGTTGCCAAAGTAAAATCAACAGGAGAAGGGGCCGTTGGCGGATAACCGTAAGCCCTTCTATGTACCATGTTTAGCCTTTCCAGCGCTAATGCTGTTGGTGCGCTATTTACCTGATTATCTGCTTCAGCATAAATAAACAAAGCGTCGGGATAACGGTAAATAGGGAAATCGTTACCATGACTAGGGGCAAATCCTGGATCTTTAAATTTACCAAACATAAGAGGTTGGTCAGGACTTGTAGGAACAATTACTCCTGAGGGCTTTGACGGATAAGAGGTATAGATATCAAACTGCCATCTCAGGTCATTACGGTCCCAATCCCTCAGAAGCGGAAAAGTAGGAAGACCGTAAAAAGAGCCGTAACCTCCTGATGAATAAGTGCTGTTTGCCATAGAATATTGCTGCGCAATTTGGGATCCGCCATTTGCTCTTGAATATTTGAATGAAAAAACATCCTCAGTATGAGTAAGGACTGTGGGCCCGAAAATATTTTCGAAATCAGCAGGTTTGGTAACCGGAACAAGGGAATAAACGCCTGCCTTAATTACTTCATCAGCCTTATCACGAGCCTCCGCCCATTTTTCATTGTGTAGGTAAAAATCTGCTAAAAATACTTTTGCAGACCATTTTGTAGGACGGCCAATTAAAGTTTGGGTGGCAGGAAGGTTAGTTTCTGCAAACTTCAAATCTTCTATAATCAATGCATTTACTTCTGCCACTGACGCCCTTTTTACATGAACCTGTTCAACAGTTTCTGTTGGATCTGTTTTCAAAGGAACACCGCCCCAACTTCTGACAAGATTACGATAAGCTAAAGCTCTTAAGAAATGCGCTTCTCCTAATATTGCATTTTTCTCTGCATCTGTCATTACAATGGGAGGAACATATTTTAATACAAGATTTGCATTGCGGATTGCCCTGTAGAAATCGCGCCATGCAGCATCTGTTCTTGCTATGGCAGAAGCATTTAATACGTATTGTGAAATAGGGAGATAAATACCGGTACCATTCGAATAATCTTCGGCAGCAGTAAACTGCCCTCCATAATCTGTTCCTCCATATTGATTTCTGAGAGGATTATAAATTGCATCAACTGCTGCTACAGCATCTGCCTTTGTTTTGTAAAAGTTTGCAGTTGACAAGACGCTTTCAGGCTTTTCCTGTAGCTGTTTTGTGCAGGAGGTTAACAGCAAAAACAGGCAAACAGGACCAGGTAATATTTTATAAAGTTTCATCGCTTATTTTTTTTGTAATTATAGAATTAAAGGGTCATTCGTGCTCCAACAGTATAGGTTTTGGCATTAGGATAACCTGCGTTGTCAATTCCTATAGAGAATGAATTGCTTCCTCCACGGGTATTCACCTCCGGATCGTACCATGAATATTTAGTAAAAGTCAACAGGTTTTGACCGCTCACATATAACTGGAAGTTTTTAATAAAGTTTACTCCAAACCGGGATGGTTGAATATTATAAGCCAGTTGAATATTTTTCAATCTTAAAAAAGAACCATCTTCAACAAAACGGTCAGAAGCTGAAAATACAGTCTTAGAGCTGGTTTTTGGATACTTGGCATTTGGATCAGGTTTCGAAGGAGTCCAGTGATTATAATAATAGTCTTTCAACTGATTCTCGCCCCAATAAAAACTGTTGGCTACCTCTGTTGTGTTTACATTGAATATGTCATTTCCCTGAACTCCCTGGAAAGAAAAATTAAGCTCAAAATGGTTATAAGTAGTCCTTGAATTGAGATTGTATATAAAATCAGGATTTGGATCACCAATAATTGTTCTGTCAGCACTGGTTATGCCCGCCTTTCCATCTATATCTTTGTATTTAATTGCTCCGTTTGCATCAAGACCATCTTCAAGATAACCATAAAAAACACCAACAGGAAGACCTTCCCTCAACAGGTTTACAGACACCGCAAGGGGTTGAGGTATTACAACGCCGAATACGTCGCTACCGCCAGCAAGTTTAATAACCTTGCTCTTATTTTTACTAAAATTTACACCCATTGACCATTTTACTGCCCTGTCAACGATAAGACCATTTAGTCCCAACTCAATACCAGCGTTTCTTATTTTACCTACATTGCTAAGGGTATTTGAGTATCCGGCTGATGTAGGAAGCTGAATATTTGCAAGAAGGTCACGGGTATCTTTACGATAATAATCAAAACTGAGGCTCAGGCGATCTCTAAACAAGCCAACATCAACTCCTGCATCTGACTGAACCGTTGTTTCCCATTTTAAATTTGGATTAGCAAGGTTTGTATTATTCGGCGCATAGCCAACATACCTGGAGTCACCAAAAACAGCATTATAGGTTGTAAGTGTATTGAGGGTTTGGTAAGGATCTACAGCAGTACTTCCGGTAACGCCGTATGAAGCTCTGAATTTCAAGTCGGAGAAAAGGTTTTGACCTTTCATAAAACCTTCATTAATTGCCCTCCAGGCAAAAGCTGCCGAAGGAAAATATCCCCACTTATTGCCTTCACCAAACCTCGATGAGCCATCACTTCTAATGCTTGCTGTTAATAAATAAGTGTTTTTGAAAGAGTAATTAATTCTGCCCAAATAAGATAACAACGTCCATCGGGAAGAATTACTTGAAGGTGTACCTACTACAGTACCCGCTGAGAGGTTATTAGTTTGGAATTGATCGGTTAAAAAGCCGGAAACAGAACCGGTGCCGGCTGTTTTTGTCTTACTATCCTGGTAGGTGAAGCCAGCCAACGCGCTTATATCATGATCTTTATTAAAATGCCTGCTATAGGTTAAAGTGTTTTCGTTCAAAATATTCATAACGCTGGCAAATCCAATAGATGCACTTCCTGTTGGCGTATTATCAAGTACTCTTGAGGAGTAAAGATCCTCGCGGGAAGAAATTGATTCTATACCTATAGACGATCTAAAAAGCAGATCTTTAACCGGTTCATAATTAACGGCGGCACCAGCTAATATATATTTCGCATTTGATTTTTGCTTACGTTCATTTGCCATTGCCAGTGGATTCCTTAATTCATTGGGGCTAAAAACATACCCTTTTACATTACTGTAATTTCCGGCACTATCGAAAGGCGCAACGGTTGGGGGAGCAACCAAAACAGCCGAAAGGGTTGTACCACCTTTCTGGCCATTAATATCAATTTGCGAGAGGTCTGTGTTTGTGATAACTGAATTATAATTCAGTCTTACCTTGTCACTGAGCTTTTGGGTTAAGTTGGCCCGTAACGATACACGCTGTAAAGAAGATCCTGCAATCACACCATCCTGTTTTAGCAGGCTTCCTGATATTGAATATTGGGTAATTTCATTTCCTCCTGAAGCGTTTATAGAATGGTTCTGCATGGGGGCGGTACGGAACAATTCTTTTTGCCAGTTTGTTCCTTCCCCAAAAGAATTTATCTGAGCCTGTGTAAAATAAGCAGGGGTGCCATCATTAGCTGCGCGTTCATTGGCTATTTCAGCAAATTGCCTTGCGTTCATCAGGTCTATTATTTTATCCACCTTTTGAATGGCATAGTAACTATCAAAGATTACTTCTGTCCTTCCTGCTCTTCCGCTCTTAGTAGTTATCAGTACAACTCCGTTTGCACCACGAGAGCCATAAATGGCAGTTGCGGAAGCATCTTTAAGTACCTCTATTGATTGAATATCATTAGGATTGATTGCATTGGGGTCACCTGCCAGGGCAAATCCATCAACCACATATAAAGGTTCATTATTTCCCAATATCGAATTTGCACCCCTTATCCGTACTGTAATTGGCGCACCTGGTGCACCTGAATTTTGCAATACCTGCACGCCGGTTGTTTTACCCTGAAGTGCCATCAATACACCTGGAACAGGGTATGCATTAAGATCCCTTGAAGAAACCGAAGATACAGAACCAGTCAGGTCACGCTTTCGTACCCTTCCATAACCTACCACCACTACATCGTCTAATCCCGCTGTTGCTTTTTCAAGCGTTACATTAATTTCAGTTTGCTTACCAACATTCACTGTTTTTGTTTTAAATCCAACGCTTGAAATCTCAAGCACAATATTTTTATCCTCTGAAACAGTTAGTGAAAACTGACCATTACCATTTGTAGTAGTTCCTTTAGAAGTTCCTGCAATAAACACAGAAACTCCCTGCATCGGCTCGCCTGTATCATTGGTTACTTTTCCGGTTATGTTTCTTGGAGGAGGTACCTCTGCATGGGCATTAATGCTAAAAGCGAATAAAAAAATTGCCGTAAAATTAATTAGCAAAAGTTTTTTTAAAGGGACTTTTTGCATTCGCAAGAATTGCTGAAATTGAAATAATCTCATAAAAGTTGTTTTTGTGGTTTGCAATTAATGAAGTAGTTGGTCTTAAAGGGCTCTGAACAAAATGTTAGTTTTTTTGCAAGAGTTAATGATGCTTGCGGTAGAGACTGTTGAAAGAGTTTCACCTTCTTATGTAAGGGCATAACAAACTCCTTATCGTAGTAATTATTCAAGCAGTCAGAGTTTTAGAAGCTGTACGTAAATATAAGGGTTTGATTGATAAAATGAAAGAGTTAGTTAAAATAAAGTCATTAACAGCAATACCGGAGAGGGAAGTTAACAGAGACTATTATAATTGTTTACGCTCCTGCAAAGAACACCAGAAGCTTAATATTATTTGAAATGACTTGGAGGAGAAAACAACCAAAAAGCCCGTAAAACTTGCATTTTAGGGCTTTTGTTACTCTCTTCTTTTGTTACTCTCTTATTGAGCGGGCTGGAAGGGACTACAGTCGAACACCTGATACCTCTTTTGACATTTTGTGATAGCTTGAAAGTTTCTTAATTCGGGTGAGCCTTACGTGTAACCATATTAAAACCAATTGATTATCTGTCAGAAAGTTTGCTAACCAACCTGAACCATGCCAATTTATGGAAGGCTTCAGCTTCCATTCCCAACTTTGAAGCTATATTTAAATGATACGAATTTGTAGCTTTTCAGCAGTGCCTTTAATAAGTCAATAAAATGACCAGCCATTTCCGCTCATCATTACTGCTAATAGTACTTCTGCCAGTTGTAAAAACGGGAATTTATTTAAAGGACTATCATCAAACATTGACGGCTCTGCCAAGCTAAAAGAAAGATCATCGCCGTCCATTTTTTCTGCCTTTCCTGAAGAGCACCATCTGCAATGCAAATTTCAGGATGAATAAACAATTTCTTGTCTATCTCAGCAGGCAAAAAAACAGCAAGCATATTAGCATTTGTGACGCAAATTCACATCCACAACTAAACCTAAATGATAGCCTGCCTATTTGTTATTCTTGCTGTAAAATTTTGAACTTTTTTGATTATTTTTTAAAAAACTGTTCTATTTCCTCCAGTGTTTTCTGTTTTGTTTCGGGTACATATTTTAATACGAATACAAAAAGAAACAGGCATATAACTGCATGAATTAAAAATGTAACCGGCAATCCAAAATTTTGCTGCATTACGGGAAACATAGATGTGGTAATGTAGTTGGCAATCCATAACGCAAGGGTGGCAACTGACATAGCAGCGCCACGGATATGGTTGGGGAATAACTCTGAAACAATTACCCAGGTAACCGGCCCCAGCGAAGCGGCATAGGTTGCCACAAAAGCAAGCACAAAAAATAAAATAACATAAGCATTTGCTTTCAGATAAAAACAAGCTGCCAATGCCCCCAACGTTGCAAATAATAACAGGCTCCCGTACAAAAGTATTTTTCGCCGCCCCGCTTTATCTACCGTAGCAATAGCCAAAAATGTAAAGATGAAAAATATAACCCCAATCATTACTGACTGAAGAAAAGCTGAATTACCCAACGCCCCTGATTGCTTAAAAATTTCCGGCGCATAAGAAAGTATCGAATTTTGACCATCTATTTGTGAAAAAACCGCAATAGCGGCACCAATAAAAACGATACGCCTTGCGGGGTAACGGAAAAGTTCTTTCCAGTTTTCCCTGGTGGTGTTTTCAAAACTTTTCTTTATTTCCATTAACGCATTGGTGGCATATAACTTACCACCTGTTTTTTCTAATATGTTGTGCGCCTCATTTTCTTTTCCTTTATTTACCAGCCAACGTGGGCTTTCAGGAACAAAAAATAAACCTGTAAAAAATAATAATGCCGGTATTGCCTGCGATGAAAACATCCATCGCCAGTTATTAGTACCAATACCCAATAAAAAATAATTGGTAAGGTAAGCCAGCAGCAGGCCAATAACTATTGCAAGCTGATAAAATGCTACCAGCCTGCCCCGAAAAGAAGCGGGTGCAATCTCCGCAATGTACATGGGGCATAGCAGTGCAGCCGCTCCCATTGCCACGCCACTGCAAACCCTGAAACTGATAAATAAAAAAAACGAAGTAGCCCAGCCTGTGGCTATGCCCGTAACCGCAAACAGTACTGCACAAGCAATCAGTAATTTTTTTCTGCCCCAGTAGTTACTCAGCCGGCCTGCAAACAATGCACCCAATGCGGCTCCCAGGTTAATACAGCCCACCGCCTGCCCTTGTTGTAACGCATTTAATTGAAAATTTTCAGAAAAAAAGGGGATGGCCCCTGAAATAATTACCAGATCAAAACCAAAAAGTAAACCGCCCAATGCGGCTACAATACAAACCAGCGCTATATATACGCTATTATACTTTGCTTTTAGGAAACCGCTTTCAACAGGCAACGCAGATATTAATGCCATAAATAAAAATTAATTAAGTATTACCTGATATTTACATCTTTTTCTACAGAAAGAAAATTTGTATTGTCAGTAATAGAATTTACTTTCTCACTCATCAGCATATCATCCGGCACAATTTCCATTGGTGTAATACATGCTGTTGATTTTTCTAACTTAGGCACATTACTAACCCTGTTATACGCTGATATAAATGACCATCTTGGTTTATCTGAAAGATTAGCCTCTGAGCGATGAAAAATATTACTGTGAAAAATCAGTACATCACCGGCATTTAGCTCCACATATACATGTTCCATAATTTCCAGCGCCTGGTTTACATAGTTCATATCTGCTCCCATCTGGTTGCCATCATGTTCATGATTAACCCTTTCCATTTTATGCGAACCCTTTATAACCTGTAGGCAACCATTTTCTTTTGTGGCTGGCGACAACGCTGTCATTACACTGATTAATTGGCCGGGAAAAGGGAACTGCGCCCTGTACCAATATCCATAATCCTGGTGCCATTCCCATGCACCACCTATCCTTGGTTCCTTTTGCATTAATTTTGAATGATAATGCGCTACATCTGTCTGGCCTTCCAGCAACTGGTTAACCATCCCGACCATTCTTTCACTTCTTGCTATTAAACCAAACGGATTATTACCGGGATTAAACCATAGTGCCAGTTTTGATTCCCGTCCGCTGCTGTCCTTCATACCATAAGAATGTTTATTGATTGTTTCATCTTCTGTCGCAAATCCATGAAGTTTTGCTGTTTCTTCTTTGGTGAAGAAAGAAGGTAAAATGAGATAACCATTCTCTTTAAAATCATTAACCTGTGCTTCAGACAGGACTTTTTTGTATTCACTCATAACCATCTATTTTTAAGTTTTTAATTATTGTAAGCATATCTTTTTCTAAGCAAATGCATCATATATACATTAATCTCCCACTGGTTAGCCAACGGAGCTTTTGTATAAGGTTTTGTTGGTAAATAATCCGGTGGCCCAAACTCTGTAAGTATAGTCAGGTTTTTGCCCTGTTGCTTTTTCATCGCAATAACTTTATCCCACCATGCCAAGTGAGCATTAAGCGCATCGGCCCATTCCGGCGCACGAGGGTCGTTTACTTGCGGACCTTGTGCATGCCCAACCCTTGCATGTATATGGTCTGTGCGTTGCAGCGCCATTTCCATTGCGTCCGCCTGGTCTTCCAGCAGGGTTTCGCTTACATTGCACCAATGAGAAGCATCCAATGTTAATTGAAATTGTTTTAATTTTCTTAAGTAGCCATAGGTAACATGAGCAGCAAAGCTAAATTTTCCTCTATGGGTTTCGTGGAAAATAGGTATGCCTGTTTTTTTACTAATTAACTGCGCTCCCCTGATCAGTTTGATATTTTGTTTTGTTGTATAATAATCTTTTCCTGTTTGCGTATTAATTAATAAAGGTCGAACTGAAGCCAATGCCTCCAGCCTTATTAAATATTCTTTCTCGTGAAGTGTAAAATCAGACTCTATGGTTTCCCAATGCTGTGCTATTAAAAACAAACCATACTCATTAATCTTTGTGACTATTTCTGATCTTTCAAATTTATCCATTGGCAAGCTGGTTTCCACTCCATTATAGCCCGCAGTTTTTACCTTTTCCAGAAATACATCCCAGGAAAGATGTTCTTGTCCCCACCTGGGACAGAAAAAAAATAATTTCATTTTATTTGCGAGTTTTCTTTCTTTTTCTTAATTACCTGCACAGAATCACTATTCTTTGATATTACAATTGTTCCTGTCTTTTTATCATTGAGAAAAATCATATCCCGTACATCACCTCTTATTAATATACCGCTTTCATTTAGCTGCACCGGTTTAAAATTTCCTTTGCCATTACCGGCAAGCAGTAAACCCATTGACGCATCACAGGGGCCATACTGCACACGATACGGATAGAAATTACCTGACAATAAAATATCCATCTTTCCATCATTGGTAAAATCGTTTACAATAATACCCTGCACTACTGAAAACTGCGCCGATAAAGGAAGCGGATGCAATACAAACTGGTTGCTTCCTTTATTTTCTATATAGGATGATTGTAACGTATAAACATCAAAACGCTTTGCTTTATTTAAAACATCCAGCGAAAACATTTCACCGATTGAAGCATCCGCATAATTGGCATACTTTAAAAATTTCTTTTTCATCGCGGGTATTGCATCCTGTATTTCGTCAAGCGTTGCAATAGGATAACTTTTGCCCTGTATATAATTACATACAACAGGGATATTTTTTCCTGCTCCACTAAAATCGTCAGTGTACAACTGGAGCGGCTGCTGTAAAGAAGCAGTGAACTGAGTATTCAATCCCATATTACCCACTACAAAATCCATATCACCATCCTTATCTATATCTGCAGCGATAATCTTATACCAAAGCCCATTGCTTTTTGAAAGGCCTGCCTTATCTGTTATATCTTCCAGCTTTCCTTTATTATTATGAAATATTTTTACTGGCATCCACTCACCTGTGATAATCAGGTCAGGCCAATTATCGTTGTCAATATCTGTCCATACTGCATCTGTAACCATACCTGGTTCACGCAAAGCAGGATTTGCTTTGTTTGTTGCAACAGTGAATTTTATCAGTTTTGTTTTAGGGTCAGTGTCATTTCTTAAAATACCCCCTGGTGATGTAAGAGGATAACTTCCGGGGTTGATTCTTCCTCCCACAAATAAATCTATATCGCCATCCTTGTCATAATCCGCAGCAGCTACACAACCGCCACTGGAAAATTCTTTGGGTAAAGAACCATCCGGAGCCTTGGTAAAATTTCCTTTCCCATCATTTATATATAGCCTATCCTGCAACTCAAGTGAGCCAATCGCAAATTCACTTCCGCCGCTAACAATATATAAATCTATATCCCCATCACCGTCAGCATCAAAAAACACCGAGCCAATATCTTCACAAGCCTTATCTGCTTCCCACGGTTGATTACTGGCTGGCAGAAAAGAACCATTAAATTGCATAATATAAAGCATCCCGGATTGACCAGCCGGGCCCCCAATAAAAAAATCTTCAAGGTCATCATTATTTACATCAGCTTTAGATATTTTAGGCCCCTGTCTCGAAAGCTGTTCTAGTGCTAAACGTTCTGTTTTAAAATCAACATAATTATTTTCATGTTGCACAAAACCAATACTTGAAGAAGCGCTAACATCTGTAAATAAATTTTGTGCTGAGTAGTTCACCAGATAATCATTTATGGCATCAGCCTGCTTTAATTCAATAAGGGTATCAGCCCTTATATTTTTAACAATAGAAACCTTTCCACCGGGCCATTTTACTTTTAGTTGCTGAACTTTTGTATCACTTCCCAAACCAAAATGAAGCGAAGGGTCAACCGATGATTGATAGCCCCTTACCTGGTAATTCTCAACAAACTGGTGACTGATGTCGGTCTCAACATAAACTTTTGCACCAATGGCAAAGCTGTTTTTATCATTACCCTTTAATCTTACTTTCAAATAATGGTTAGTTGTAAGCATATTGGAATTGTTCCTGTAAATACCTGCTTTTTCATTAGTATAATTCGTAATTAAATCAAGGTCGCCGTCATTGTCTAAATCAGCATACGCTGCTCCGGTTGTAACATTAGGTTCATTTAATCCCCATTTTTCTGACACATTTTCAAAAGTTAAATCACCGTTGTTACGAAACATATAATCACCCACTTTGGTGGAAGGCATTTTCTTCACCAATTCATAAATTGCTTTTGCATTTTGCACTTTACCCTGTTCGCCAAATAATTCTTTTTCTGATGCCGGGGCATTCATCATGGCTTCCTGCACATCGAATTTTAGAAAGTCCTGGTTAGTGAAATCACGCAGGTACCCGTTTGTTATAAATAAATCCTTATAACCATCATTATCATAATCAGCCAGCAATGCACTCCAGCTCCAGTCTGTATTGGAGATCCCTGACAACTGACCAATTTCACTGAATAAAGGAACATTATCCTTATCAAATCCCTGGTGCAGCTGAAGCATATTGCGCATTTGCTGCCGCAGGTAACCACTATCAACAGACAACTGGTATTTATCATATTCATCCGGGCCTTTCAATAATTTCTGGCGATGGTTATCTTCCGGTAACATATCCAGTGTAACAATATCCGGCAGGTTATCATTGTTAATATCTGCCACGTCATTACCCATTGAAAATTTAGAAAGATGACCAAATGATTTTGCCGTGCAATCTGTAAATGTGCCGTTACGATTATTGAGGTACAAAAAATCCTGTTCATCATAATCGTTACTTACATAAATATCCGCATAGCCGTCATTATTAATATCCGTAATGGCAATCCCCAGTCCAAAGTTCAACCCGCTGCCGTAAATGCCAGCCTGTACGCTAACATCTACAAAATGATTGCCGTCATTTCTATATAGCTTGTTTCCAAAAAATGGGTGCCTCTTATTACGCAGCTTAGTAGTATTAAAAAAGGGAGAATAAAATGTTTGGGAATGGTTTAGTAAAAACATGTCTAAATCGCCGTCATTATCGTAATCAAAGAAAGCTGCCTGTGTACTATATGTTCCCGCTGCATCTACACCATAAGCTGCAGCTTCCTCTGAAAACACAGGGGGATCGCCATTTTTACTTCCATTGTTAATAAATAACTCATTAGCCCTGTCAGCATCTGTTCCCAAACCTGAGTAGCACACATAAATATCCAACAGCCCATCGCCATTTACATCCGCCATACTTACCCCGGTTTTCCATGCTTTCTTTCCTGCAACGCCTGCCTTTTCTGTAATGTCTTCAAAAACAAAATTTCCTTTGTTTAGGTATAATTTATTACTTACCGTATTGCCTGTAAAATATATATCGGCCAATCCATCATTATTAATATCGCCAATTGACACACCACCACCATTGTATAAATATTCATACTGCATTACATTCAGTTGCTCTGTTTCCTCAAGGTGATTTTCAAAACTGATATTCGTTTTCCCGGCATCCATCCTGGTAAACATGGTGCTTGGTTTACTGGTACATGCAGATAAAATGGTAAGGGCTGCTAATAAAAGAGATATAGAATATTTTGAGCCAGGCAATAGTATTTCAATGAGGCTTTTCTTGCGTCGCACTCTTGCACTGCATATCGCTTTGCGGCACTTCCCAATTGATATTTGCAATTTCGTTGTCGGCATCTTTAACTCACTTACCTGTTATTTTTATTATTTCTGCCAATGCGTATGCAGACCTTTTCCATTTTCTTTCACCGGAAAATATACCCCAGAAATCGAACAAAGGATGCTTATCATCCTTGCTATCATCACCAAAAGATTTCTTGATAATTGACGCTTGCAGGTGAAGAAAAGTGCAAAGGCAAAAAAATTAGAAACTATAAAAAACCTTTTTACCTACCTTTTAAACTCAAGCTCAGCAAAGCCAATTGCACAAGTTTCTTTTCCTTTACCTTGTAACAATCTTTCCCACACAGGCACTTGTTCAAATCCTGTATAAAAAACTGTGAAACGATTATTCCCCTCATCAATCAATCCCATAGGTGTCCGTACATCTTTGCACCATTCACCTGTTATTGTCTGAATTTTTAAACTGTTACCGGCACTCCAATGAATTCCGTCTTCTGAAAAAGCCCAACCAATAGCATCAGGCTTCTGGATATCATAAACTGCGAGCCATCCTCCATCTTTTAATGATGTTACAATAGGATTTTCTATGAAATGTTTTTCGATAGGCGATGGATTGCCTTCCCGCAACCTTTTCCAGGGACCACTTATTGCAGGAGCAGTAGCAAGTCCTACAAGCCAGTTTTCAATTGGCTTTTTCTCTGTTTTTGCACTTCCATAAAATGCATACCATTGGCCATTTACTTTCCACGGAAAGAATGAATCTGTTCCTTGCAAGCCTTCCCAGGATTGGCTTTCTTTTCCTGGCTGAAGAATAATACCAATATCTTTATATGGACCAGCAATTCCTTCAATTCCTTTTTTTTCAGAAACAGCCCGCCATATTCTTCCCTCATGATTTATAAGAAAACGTTGCCCTTCATTAGGAGCACTTTTGTAAGCCACATAAAATAAGTTCCACTGGTTTTCATCCTTATCAAAAACCGGCAATGGCGACCAAAGTGATGCACAAGGATCTTTTGCGGTGAAATCGCCACTTGATTCCCGAATGGTGCTAATCCGTTTCCAGTTTATACGATCATGGCTTTGCCAATAGCCAAATTTCATTTTAACCCAAATCGGATCACTTACCATTTCTGAAGTAAATAAATGGTAGGTTTCTCCAATTTTAACGGCCCGTCCACCTTCAAAGCCAAAAAGATTACCTTCTGCCCCTGCAGAAAGGGTTGTAATAACGGGTGAAGGATGCTGTTTTATTAAAACCAGTTGATGCATTTCATTTACAGGAATTGAGGAGTTAGTTGTTGTTATTTGGGTTTGAGCTTTTACGTAAGAAACGAAACAACAAAAAATAACTAAAAGAAAAGAGGGTATAACTATAAGTGAGCGGTGATTCATACAGATACTATTAAATTTTGCAGGTACTTTTTTGTTTTTACAATATACTCTTTGTTGTTTGCGGAAAGTTCTCCATTGATACCTGTAATGGCAACAACATTTACCAGCCTGGATTTTGCGTTAAAATTTTATTTTTATCAATTTCATTTTGAGGTATTGGAAATAAATTATTCTTCGGTGCTATAAATACCCGGTCTGTTACTTTAAATTTTGTAAAGACACCATTAGAAAGCTTACCACCCCAAATAGTACCATTTAAAACCTGAGGCGCTAATCCCCACCTGATCAAATCGTAATATCTACTCTCCTCGAAAGCCATTTCTATTCTTCTTTCATGTCTTACCCGATCCCTCATTTGTGTTTGACTAAGCCCAGCCGGTAAAGCAGGCTGATGTGCCCGTAATCTTATTTTATTAATAGCATCATAGACAGATTGATCTGGGCCAGCAGATTCATTTTGTGCTTCAGCATAATTTAATAATACTTCAGCATAGCGAAGCATAGGCCAGTCTAATGTTGCCCCGCCATTATACAATACCTGGCTTTCGTTTAAATATTTTCTGAGATAATAACCCGTAGCAGAATATTCAGTTCCATTATTAAAATCAATAGTTTGATTTTTCCAGGTTGATCCCTGGTAGGTTATGCTGCCATAAAAACGCGAGTCTCTATTAGCATAAGGTTGAGTATTATTATACAATGGTGAGTTCGCTGGCAAGTTTCCATCTGTCATTTCGTAATCGTCCACTAAGTTTTGAGTAGGATTCATGCTTCCCCAGCCGCCGGCGAAATACGGTTGGTTTTTGTCATTGAAGTCATTATAACCACCTCCGGCATTATAGGGCTGAAGTTGTTTATACCTTTTTGCAAAAATGATTTCTTTCGCGTTCCCATTAATAAATAAAGAGGCGTAATCCGGAGCTAAATCATAAATATTTAATGCCATAACGGTCTTGGCTGCTGTTGCAGCATCGGGCCATTTACTGTTATATAATAATATCCGGGATTTTAATGCTAACGCTGCTCCTTTTGTTGCTCTTCCATAATCACCAGCAGCCGAATAATTTACAGGTAAAGCAACTGCTGCACTATCAACTTGCTGAATCAGGAAGGCAAAAACTTCATTGTAAGAATTTCTTTTTACATAAATATCATCTTTAAAATTTTGAGGAGAAGTGATTATTGGAACTCCGCCAAAATTTTTAACCAGCTCTTCATAAAAAACTGCTCTTATAAATTGCGCTTCTCCTTTTAATCTTTTTTTTGTATTGTCATCGCCAGGAACATTATCAATATTAGCTAAAAAAGTATTTGCACTCCGTATTCCATTATAATTATGATTCCATACCCAGTTAAGCGGACTACTGGCTGGTGTAAAACTTCCATTTATTACAGGAATATAGACTGTCCAGGAATATTGATCATAAGAATCATCGGATATTTCATCTAATGTTTCAATACTGTGATCCCATCCCTGGCTTCCCCGCTCAAATCCGCTAGGAAGCTGCGAATACGTATTATTTAAAAATGTTTGGGCAAGTGTTAAGTTTTCCCATACGTCAACATCTCCAAATACCCCAATTGGTTTGGTATTTAAAAAATCCTTTTTACAAGCAGTAAAAATAAAACCAAGTGATAAGAAAAATATTATCTTATAAATAACTGACTTTTTCATAATAGAATAATTAATAGTTTAAAAATCTAATTTGACACCTACATTGTAAATTTTCTGCTGAGGATAGCTCCACCCTCTACTATCTGGGTTTTCCGGATCTAAAACAGCAACCTTTGAAAACGTTAATAGATTAAATGCATTGACATAAAGGCGTAATCCAAACTCGTTATTTAAAACATGAAGGTTATTAAAATTATAGGCTAATTCAATATTCTTCAATCTTAAATAAGATGCATCATAAAGCCACTTGGTAGTCCCATAATTAAAATCTCCGCCAAAGTTATTATTTGCATGACCACTGGTAGTTAATCTTGGAAATTGAGCATTTGGATTCGTTGGAGTCCAATAATCCAATTGATTCTTTAGTATTTGCGCCCCATTAAAGAAAGCCCAGGATATTTCAGAATTAAGCATTACATTATAATTGGCAGCGCCTTGCCAAAACATATTCAATTCAACACCTTTATATTTTACATTCATTTGCAAGCCATAGGTAATTTCAGGAATTTTACTTTTGCCGATTTGCGTTCTGTCGTATGAATCTACCTTGCCGTCTGGTTTACCACCAGGTCCACTTATATCAGCATATTTTACATCGCCAGGCTTAACATTGCCTTGCTTAGCCGATGCATCAATGTCTTGTTGTGATTGAAAATACCCGGTAGCTATATAACCAAAATACTGGTATAAAGGTCGGCCGGTTTTGCGAATCGCTGCGGCAATATTGGATGGCTCATCAATAAAAATCACTTCATTTTTTGCAAACGAAATATTACCCCGCAGTGAATAATTAAGATTTTTACCTAATTTATTATAGTGTGTTAAAACGAGTTCATAACCTTTATTATTAATTATCCCTATATTTTCGCTTGGTAAGGTTGCCCCAAAGGTAGATGGAACAGAGGCGGAACGAGGAGTAAGAATATTGGTTCTATGATCAAAGAAATAATCTGCTTCAATTCCCAAAAGACCTTTAAACATCCTTGCTTCCAAACCAATATTAGATTTCGTAACTCTTTCCCAGGTAATATCAGGGTTAGGAACAGGACCTTGATAAAGTCCTAAACTATATTGTCTGTCCACTCCAAAAGGATAGCCGGCACCCAGGTAATAAGCGGAAACAAACTGATATTGCGGAACCTTATCATTTCCCAATTGTCCCCTTGAAGCACGTACTTTTAAAAAATCAACAAACCTTACATTATCCTTAATGAATTTTTCTTCTGATAGTACCCATCCGGCAGATACGGATGGAAAAAAGCCCCAACGTTTATTTGCAGGAAAGTTTTGCGATCCGTCATAACGGAAATTAAACTCAGCCAAGTATTTACTTCTATAGCCATAATTTAAACGGCCAACCACCCCTTGTCTTGCTTCATCATACTGGTTATCATTACCATTTAATTGAGAACTTGAAGAACCAGCAAATAACTGATCCACCTGACTACTTAAAAAGTCTCCTCTGGATGTCCAAAAACCTCTTAAAGTTGCCCGGGTTTGGGTATACAATACCAAAGCATTTATCGAATGATCCCCAAACGTTTTATCATAATTTAAATGAAATTCAAAAGTTTTGCTCTTATATATATCTGATGACTGCCTTAATGAAGGCTTGGCGCTTACCTCTGTGGGGTTTGCCTGATGACTTATGGTGTCATAAATATAAACTGCATAAGGTGTATTCCAGGTCGTTCCATCGGTCTTATTACGTTGCAAATTAAGCAAGGCTTTAACGGATAAACCTTTGACAGGCAATTGCTGAACAATTTGAAAAGTGGCAAACAAATTATCGTATTCTTGTTTATTGGTACCGCTCAGGTTTGCCAACGCCATTGGATTACCGGTGGCTATCCTGGTATATTTATCATTGCCATAAGTTACAGGCCAATAGGATGGTGCTCTGAAAGCAGTATAATAGAGGTCCCCTATACTTGTTGTAGGCGCGCTGGCTGCCGTATTGCGATAGGAAAGGTCAAGGGATACTTTTGTGGTGGAAGTTGCATTAATATCCAAATTGGTTCTAAATGAATTTTTAATAGCATTTGAAGTCTTGTAATATCCATTCTGGTTTGTATAATTATAATCTATAAAATAATTAATATAAGGAGAACCTCCTGATAAATTAATAGTATGAGATTGCTGCACACTTGGTTGTAACAATTCCTTAAACCAATTGGTATTGCCATAAGGAGCCTGACCGTTTTTAATTTGTTGCAACTGGACATCAGAAAAATACTTTTGAAAACCATCATTGTTTACCGCTTCGTTATATTTAAGCGCTTCTGTATATCCATCAACAGATTCTGGCGTACGTGTGGCTACCTGGTATCCCACATTGCCTACATAAGAAACTTTAGGCTTACCCGATCTTCCTCTTCTTGTAGTAACCAGGATAACACCGTTACCCCCTCTATTTCCATAAACAGCAGCTGATGCAGCATCTTTTAATATTGTTATAGACTGGACTTCCTGTGGGTCCAGTCTCGCAATATCTGAAGCGCTTACCGGAAATCCATCCATGATAATCAGAGGAGATGCGTCACCAGAGGTTCCTATACCCCGGATAAGGAGCAAAGGATTGTCATCGCCAGGTGAACCACTTCGTTGAATGGCTGTCAATCCGGGTAATCGTCCGGTAACCCCATTTAAAACATTCATAGTTGGGTTTATTGTAATTTCCTTGGTAGTAATGGAGGCTACAGATCCTGTTATGGATGCTTTTTTCTGTGTTCCATAGCCTACTACAACTACGTCATTAAGCTGGCTTACTTTTGTCTCAAGCTGCAATTTTAAAGGTCCTGTATTTCTTACTCTTACTTCTTTTGTTTGTGTTTCTACTGAAGAAAAAACAATAACATCATTTACTGAAGCAGGAATACTGAATGTTCCATCACTGTTGGTAGAAGTTCCTATAGTTTTTCCTTTAATAGTTACTGATACATTAGATAGTGGTTTGTCGTTATTATCACTTACCGTTCCGGTTATGGTGGATTGTGCGAAAAGGAAATCTGAAAGGAATAGAGCAAAAACAAAGAGCATTGTTTTAATAACCCACCCCTGCAAAAAGGATTTTTTAATTTTCATATAGCATTTGTTTTAGTTTTTATAAATAAGTGTCAATTTTACAATTAATAAATTATGTAAATTTTCAGGTCATTTGTTTATTCATTTTTTTGATTAAGAGATCAAGCGGTTCCAGTTAAAGGCCGAATAGACAAGAGATATTCATAATGCAAATCGTTTGATCTTATCATGGCAGAATAAGAAATTTCCGCAGCCGAAAAGATTTCACGATATTAGACAGATTTTATAAGGCTTCTGGAAAATTTATTACTGATAAAGTGGAAAATCTTACTAACTTCTGTTAACCATTATTTTTTCCGATGTTTTCAAAGGGGTATTTTTGCCTTAAAAAAATTTACCGCTCTTAATTTTATAGTTTTTAAATGGAACGAAAAGAAGAAGGATTTCAGGGTCAAAAGGCCATACGCATACCTGTTTCGATAGCCATCAACAGTTGCGCAAACCATTCTTTTATTGGAAAGCTTTTTGTAACTGACATCGGTTATTTCCCTAAGGCAAGGTTTCATTATTACCGCAAATCAAAAGGCGCAGATTATCATATTCTTATTTACTGTACAGAAGGAAAAGGTTGGGCAAAACTAAAAAAGTCAGTAATCGCGATTTCTTCGGGCCAATACATTATTATTCCAGCCGGTCAGGCGCACGAGTATGGTGCAGATGAAAAAAATCCCTGGACTATATACTGGGTGCATTTCAAAGGCACGTCTTCCCATGAAATCCTAAACACGATGCAAGACGTTTCGGCTTCTGTTGACTTTTCCGAAAATCGAATAAAACTATTTGATGAGATCTACAATACTTTTGAATTTGGATACAGTCTTTCCAATTTGTTTTATGTAAGTATGTGTTTTACTTATTTTCTTTCATCATTTGTTTTTTCATCCAATTTCAATATTACTATAAGCAAGCAAAAAAAAGATACTAGTAATAAATCCATCGAATTCATGCAAAACAACCTTCACAAAATGCTTTCTCTTCAGGAAATTGCTTCATCCGTTTATCTTTCAGCTTCCCGTTTTTCCTCAGTCTTCAGAAATAAAACAGGGTTTTCACCTATTGAATATTATCATCAGTTGAAAATCCAGAAAGCTTGTCAATTCCTGTTATTTACAGATCTTCAGGTACAGGAAATTGCGTATAATTTGGGTTTTGAGGATCCCCATTATTTCTCAAAAATGTTTAAAAAACTCATGGGAGTTAAACCTCATGAATACCGTACGAAATATTCAGCCAAAAATTCCTGATCTTGTTTAACATATGGAACATCAATTTTTTTTGAGGATGCCTGAAGCCTTAGCATCAGAGTTAAGTTTTTCAAGCAATTGTCTAACCGGTGGAAAGCATCCGCCATCGCAACCAGTTTTACGTTTTGTTTGCTCAGTAGTGCCTGCAGCGCGGGCCCAGTGCCTCTGTTTTTGTGTGTTTGCTTCGTAATCTGGCTTCACCAACAAAAGGATTAGCTAAGCTGCTTCTTTATTCATAATGGTTTACTTCACATACCTTCTACCGTTGGTGATAATTCAACTGAACTTACTATAAAAGAACAGTGGCTTATGTCTTTTATGCAAACAATCTTACTTTTTAGGAATATCACCAGACAGAAAAATAAACTACAAGTTTCCTAAGTGGGGACTTATTTCCTGTTGGCGATACTCACACTTTATTACCAATCGTACAAACACCGAACAACGGCAATGAGTAAATGAACTCTAACGTGGGCACAAAATAACTTCAAAATCCGAAATCTGAGATACTGTTCCTGCGTTTCGGTTGAAGGAAACAGAAGTAGGAATATATCCTCAATGAATCCAGTCAGGAGTACCTTCTTTGGACAGGTCAACTTTATCGGGCGTAGACATTACTTTACAGGAACCTTCTTATTTAAAATCTTGGCATAGTGCTGGGTTGTTTTTAAATTTTTATGACCTAACATTTTGCTCACAGATTCAATCGGTACATTATTATTCAAAGTAACTGTTGTAGCGAACGTATGTCGTGCAAGATGATAAGTTAATACTTGTCTATACCGGATACTGTCGCTATTTTTTTGATTACTCAGAATAGGCAAGACTATATTTTTTTCGATACATTTAGGATGCGCTTTATAGCGTTCAATGATTTGGAGGCAGACCGGTAATAAAGGAATAGGTGCCGGAGTATGTGATTTTTGCCTTTGAATGAATAGCCATTTGTGGCCATCTATTCCATGTCTTATCTCAGAATGCTTCAATTTTTTTACAGCTGCATAAGCAAGTCCTTATAGCAACTAAACAAGAAAATACCTATAGCAACAGACAGTCGTTCGGAAGCAAATTGTTTAGCCACAATTGCTTCTAATCCTTCATAACTAAGAATTTATTAATAACTTCTTTCTTGGAAAGTTTATAGTTAGATGCAGTTGGTGCGTCAATTTTTTCATAATTTGTGACGTACCAAATAACACACCAACATTTTGCTATTTTTTGACTGAATTTGATAAACTCCTAAAATAAAAAATCTTCAAACTCAACGATTTGAAGGCTTTTGATTCTTTTTAAAAAGGATTTCAGCGGAGGGTTAGGGATTCGAACCCCAGGACCTGTTACAGTCAACAGTTTTCAAGACTGCCGCAATCGACCGCTCTGCCAACCCTCCGCCGCAAAAGTACATTTTGAGCTATATCTGCCAAAAAAACTTTCTATTTTTTAGTATCTCTTTTACTATGGTGTTGAAACTGCTTTCATAAGTGCTTTTTTATTCACTTTCCTAATCACAGAAAATTATTACTTCTAACTTTAACTTTTAATAATTACTACTCATCTCCGCCAACATCAAATCCTTTTTATTTTATGTCTCTCTATATAATTTGTTTTGCAGCCGGCATTGTTATCACTGCACTTATTGCTTATTTATTTCATCGCTCTGCTATGGGCCAAACACTTGCAACAGCTACAGAAAAGGTGAGGAACCTTGAGCAGGTTTACTCGGACATTAGTAACGAAAAACAACAATTGCACAAAGAATGGGATGCACTTCTTTCGAGAGCAAATAAAGCTGAAAGCCAAAACGATTTATTAAAACAACAGTACGAAGCTTATGTACAACTGCAGCATCAATATGCTGGCGCGCAAAACCAGGTAGCTGCTTTAACGGCTCAGCTTAAATTTACAAGAGAGAAACTTGATAATCAGTACAATGATATTTTGCGGCTACGCGAACAGTTTCGTCTGGAGTTTAGTGAGCTTGCCCAAAAAATATTAGATGATAATTCGAAAAAATTTACGGCAAGCAACGAAGAAAAAATTAAACAAATACTCGATCCTCTAAAACACAATCTTACCGAGTTTAAACAAAAGGTTGAAGAAACTTATGACAAAGAATCGAAAGAACGGTTCTCTTTAGAGAAAGAAGTGAAAAGATTAATTGAGATGAGCCAGTTGGTTAGCGCCGAAGCAAATAACCTGACCACGGCTTTAAAAAGTAACAATAAAATTCAGGGCAACTGGGGCGAAATGATACTGGAAAGCCTGCTCGAAAATAGTGGGCTTAGTCGTGGAAGAGAATATTTGTTGCAGGAATTTATCCGCGATGCTTCGGGCAATATTATTAAAGATGAAAATGGCAAAGCGCTTCAACCCGATGTAACTATTTTCTATCCCGACAAAAGAAAAATAATTATCGATTCAAAAGTATCATTGCTTTCGTGGGAACAATGTATCGGTTGCGATAACAGTGAAAACAGTAAACGATATTTGCAGGAACACATCCGCTCAATAAAGCAACATATTGACGGTTTAAGCAGAAAGAATTATCCGCGTTATGCTTTAGCATTGGATTATGTGCTGTTATTCATCCCCATTGAACCGGCATTTTTAGAAGCAGTTAAAACAGATACAACTCTATGGAAGTATGCTTACGATAAAAAAATATTGCTTGTAAGCCCTACCAACCTGTTTAGCGTTCTTAAAATTATTGCAGATTTATGGAAGGTAGAACAGCAAAATCAAAATGCAATAGAGATTGCCGAAAAAGCGGGCGCTCTATACGATAAGTTTTACGGATTTATTGAAAACCTTGAACTGGTAGGCAAAAAACTATCAGATGCTACCGACCATTATACAGACGCATTTAAACAATTAACTGCCGGAAGAGGCAATTTACTTAGCCGTTTAGAGGAACTAAAAAAAATGGGAGCCGCTACAACAAAACAATTACCTGAGAGGTTGTTTTTTGAAGAATAATAAGGATTATTCTGAAGGGAGATAAGGATTTTCCTAAGTTATCATCAATTACCTGCTGCTAATACTTACACCCGACAACCATCTTAAGTTGCAGGAGCAGAAGAAGAAATAAACATTCTGTCAGCCATCCTCTTATCATGCCCGTAAATGTCTTCTCTAAAAACCAATTGTCCTTCATTATCAACATAGGTAGTAAAATAAGTAATTACAACAGGTATCTTATTCTTTACTGCTACTTCTACAGGCTTGGTGCTGTTCATTGCAGAACTTATTTTTTCTGGTGTCCATTCTTTTTGATCGCGTAAAACATATTTTGCCATCTTCTCAGCATCAGCTAAACGAATGCAGCCGTGGCTAAAGGCTCTTTGTTTATTTTCGAATATATCTTTAGCTTCTGTATCATGCAAATAAATATCATAACTGTTTGGGAACATGAACTTTGCCCGCCCCAATGCATTTCCTGGTCCTGGTAGCTGCCTTATTACCGGCAGACTGTCACTCTTCCGAACGATCTCCATTCTTTTGGTTTTTAAATAGTTGGGATCGTCTTGCATCGCAGGTAAAATTTCATCTCTCACAATACTTGCCGGTACATTCCAATAGGGGCTAAATACAATTTGATTTATATCTCCTGTAAACATCATTGTACCGGAACCTTCTTTGCCTACAACCACCGGCATATCAAATGCTTTTGAATTGCCTTCATATACAGTCAACATAAAATCGGGAATGTTTACTTGTACATAATTATCTTTCACCTGCGGGGGTATCCAAAGCATGCGGTTAATATTTACAAGCAGTTGTTTAAGACGTTGTTGTACGGGAATATTCATATTAGTAACAAGAGAATCGGTAATCAAACCATCAGCTTTAAATCCGTTACGTTGCTGGTAATTTTTAATAGCTAACTCTAAAGTATCATTATATTTTCGGCTGGTATCGGAGCCTTCCATTTCTCCGGTGATCTGTAATCGTTTTTTAATCGCTGCTATAATGGGTGAAGAAACTCCTTTCTTCAGTTTGCCAACTCTTGCAATGATCGGTTGACATCCGCCCTTTTTAGCAATTGAATCGTACTTGCCTAATTGTGCTTTCAATGCGGTAAAAGGTTTATTTACAGTATCAGATACAGCACCAATTTCTTTATTATTTAAAATAGAATCTGCCATTGCAACCACATCTGTCTTTTTTGTGGGAACAAGCCAGGTGGAAGGAACTTTATTTATTAAACTTTGCTTATCGCTATTTCTTTTATACCCGATAAACTTAAGGGTTAGCGCCATTTCTATATTAGCAAATGCTGTATCATTCCCTTCTATCATCACAGTTTCGGCATCTAATAAACTATCTATTTTTTTGTTTAGCTGCTTATTGGGTGAAGGGTCTTTTTGTCCATGCATATTTGCGTAAGTGTATGCATTCCAGAATGCCCTTCCCTGTTCGGTAAGACCATCTTTAAAAAACCATGCATAGCCATAGTTTCGAGGATTATAAAAATTTTTAACTGACTGAGCATCAGCAGCAGCAATATTTTTGCTTCTTATAAAATTATCAACAGAAGTACTGTCAATAAACATGTCGTTATAAGCATTGGCTGGTGTAATTGTTACATCTCTTGCCTGGGGTGCTTCGGGTGCTTCAGAGGTTTGGGGAACCTTGCCGGAAGAATTGTCTGCACGAGATTTGTCAAAATAATTGCATGAGGCAAAAGCAATGCTTATTGCTAAAGCAAAGATTAATTTTTTCATACTTCAGGTTTTGCAAATGCTATGCCCAACCATTTGAAAATAATTAACAAAAAAGGTGAAGATTTTAACAGCACCTTGTTGAAGGAAGGCAATGATTTTTTACCACAGGTCGCAAAGGAAGAAACACGGAGAGCACAAAGTAAATTTCTGCATTCTCTGCGATAGCCTCTTGTTTTTCTCTGCGGTTAACTATTCTTCAAGTAGTATAAGTTTAGAAAACTTAAGAGAAATCACAGACAATAAATATAACAGGATAATGAAAAATATGTAGTTTACCCATGCATAATTTGCTAACCATATAATATCAACCCAAAGAATATTGAATTTTATAATACTTCTTTCTTTGGCGGCAGGCTAAAAGCGATTGCTTCATGCTCAAAGTGCCCTTTATGGGAAGCATCGCAAAAAGGTTTATTTTTTGAAAGGCCACAACGGCAAATAGATACCATATCCCTGCCACCTAAACCATATACATTTCCGTTTTTATCAACGATCTCAAAATCGCCTTCTATTTTTAGCGAACCATTGCTGTTTACAGTAATTTTTGTACTGGCCATTGTAATTTTTTATTGGATAAAAGTAATGAAATTAAAAACAGATTCAGTATCAGTGATAAGATTATGTTTGAAGACTGAATATTTTATCAGGTAAAGTAAGCACCTGCTTTTGAAGCAGATTCTTACTCTTCTATAGTTTATTCTTAATACAATTTAAGATGACACTCCCGCTTCCTCGTAAGCTTCAATTGGCTCACATGTGCAGATTAGATTCCTGTCGCCATATGTGTTGTTTACCCGGCTTATCGAAGGCCAGAATTTATGATCGCGTAGATAAGGTAACGGATAAGCAGCGTCCTGCCTTGTATATGAATGGCTCCAGTCGTTTGCGGTAATTACCTGTAATGTATGTGGCGCATTCTTTAGAACATTATCTGTTTTATCAGCAGAACCATTTTGAATTGCCACGATCTCTTTATGTATGTTGATCAATGCATCGCAAAACCTGTCCAGCTCTGTTTTGGGTTCGCTTTCTGTTGGTTCTATCATAATCGTTCCTGCTACAGGAAAGCTTAATGTGGGAGCATGAAAGCCATAATCCATCAAACGCTTTGCTACATCTTCGGCCTCAATACCAACGCTTTTAAAGGGACGAAGGTCAACTATAAACTCATGCGCACAGGTATTGTTCCTTCCGCTGTAAAGGATTTTGTAATGCTTCCCTAAACGTGCCTTCATGTAATTGGCATTTAAAATGGCATACTCAGTAGCCCTTCTTAAACCATTAGAACCCAGCATTTTAGTATAGGCATAACTGATAAGCAAAATGCTTGCGCTGCCATAAGGAGCAGCAGAAACAGCGCCCTCACCCCCCGCCCCTCTCCCCGCAGGGGCGAGGGGAGTTAGGTTATTACCTTCTTTTAGTCCCTCTCCTGTTGGAGAGGGACTTAGGGTGAGGTGTCCCGGTAGGTATGGGGCAAGTTTATCATTTACGCAAATTGGTCCCATGCCCGGCCCGCCACCACCATGTGGGATGGCAAATGTTTTATGCAGGTTCAGGTGGCAAACATCAGCTCCGATATTGCCGGGGGAAGTTAAACCTACCTGCGCATTCATATTAGCACCGTCCATATACACCAATCCGCCATTCTCATGAATAATGCTGCAAACTTCTTTGATGCTTTCTTCAAACACGCCATGTGTTGAAGGGTAAGTAACCATTAATCCTGCAAGATTATCTTTATATTTTTCGGCGTTCTTCCGTAAGTCTTGTACGTCAATATTGCCTGCTTCGTCACATTTTGTAACTACTACTTTAAAACCCGCCATTACTGCACTTGCAGGATTGGTGCCGTGTGCAGAAATAGGGATGAGAATAACATTGCGATGTACTTCGTTCCTGTCTTCGTGATAAGCACGAATGGCAAGTAAACCGGCATACTCGCCTTGTGCTCCACTGTTGGGTTGTAAAGAGGTTGCGGCAAAACCGGTTATGTTGCTCAACCAGCTTTCAAGCTCTTTAATAATGTCGTGGTAGCCCTGGCATTGAGAGGCAGGAGCGAAAGGATGCATTTTAGAAAACTCAGGCCAGCTAACCGGAATAAGTTCGGCTGCTGCATTCAGTTTCATCGTGCAACTTCCTAAAGGTATCATTGAGTTATCGAGGCTTAAGTCTTTGTTCTCTAAGATCTTCAGGTAACGCATCATTTCAGTTTCGCTGTGGTGGGTGTTGAATACAGGATGCAACAGGTAAGACGAAGTACGCGTTAAGGCCGAAGGAATATTATCGAGGTTAATATCATAATCAAAAGTTACACCTGCATCAGCAATCCCTTTACTTTCGGCAAAAACATGCAGGATGTTTAATACATCGTTACGGCTGGTAGTTTCATCTAACGAAATACCTGCATCATTATGATAATAGTGGAAGTTAAGGTTTTGCACTTCTGCCAGTTGGCGAACAGCCTCAACATCTTCCATATGCACTTTCAGCGTGTCGAAGTAAGATTCGTTGTGCTGTACAAATCCTAAATGTGTTAACTCTTTACTTAAGGTATTTGCAAGCATGCTTACCCGCTTGCCAATGTTCTTTAAACCTTCAGCACCATGATATACTGCATACATTGCAGCCATATTTGCAAGCAAAGCCTGGGCAGTGCAAATGTTTGAAGTAGCTTTCTCGCGTCGAATATGCTGCTCTCGTGTTTGCAGTGCCATACGCAAAGCACGGTTGCCCTGTGCATCTATACTTACACCAATTATGCGACCGGGAATGCTGCGTTTGAAGTCATCCTTTGTAGCAAAGAAGGCAGCATGCGGTCCGCCAAATCCCATAGGAACGCCAAAGCGTTGGGCAGAACCAATGGCAACATCAGCGCCTAATTCGCCCGGAGGTGTTAATAATGTAAGCGCCAGCAAATCGGTTGCCATAATCACTTGGGCATCTACTGAATGCACCTGTTTAATAAACCGGCGGTAATCTTCAATTGAACCATTGCTGTTGGGATATTGAACGATGGCCCCAAAAAAAGTATTATCTAATTGTGCCGTTTTATAATCTCCTGTAACTATTTCTGCTTTGATAGGAGTAGCGCGGGTTTTTAATACATCTATAGTTTGTAAAAAGATATGCTGATCCACAAAGAATTTTGGAGCAGCTATTTTTTCAGATTTGTTCTTATGATTAAACAGCATTGCCATAGCTTCTGCTGCCGCAGTGCCTTCATCTAATAATGAAGCATTGGCAATAGGTAAAGCAGTCAGATCGCTTACCATAGTTTGAAAGTTGAGCAAACTTTCCAAACGTCCCTGTGCAATTTCGGCCTGGTAAGGAGTGTATTGTGTGTACCATCCGGGGTTCTCAAAAAGGTTACGCAGAATTACAGGCGGGGTAATCGTATCGTAATAACCTTGCCCTATATAGCTTTTAAAAACTTTATTTTTTGCTGCTGTTTGCCGAAGTTCATTCAGGTATTGATACTCACTCACAGGCCCGCCAACTTCTAACGGTTTTTGCAACCTGATGCTTTGCGGAATTGTATGTTCAATTAATTCTTCCAATGATGATACGCCAATTGTTTTTAGCATTTCTTCAGCTTCCTGCTCATTTGGCCCTATATGCCTCTCCTGAAACTCGTTTGCCTGTTGTTCGAATATGTTCATGTTGTATAGTACGTTCTGATTGCGTGAATAGTTTTTGTTTGTAGCCGGTAATCTTTCATTTAATAAACTTATACCTCGTCACAATTAATCTGCCCGACGCCAATAAAAAGATGTGCAAAGTTAAGGGGATGAATGCATAAAAGAATTTGTTGTTAAGGCACCAACTGTTGGGGGGGTTATGGTTATGAGTTAATTTTGAGAATTTGAAAATATGAAAAATGAATGGAATGCTGTTTTTTATGATAGTTATGATGGCGTAAGATTTATCTGCGTTAATTTCAACCACCATCATGCTCGGCGTTTTATCCTTTTTTTTGTTGGAAGTTATGAATGTTGAATAAATTATTTTTGGTAGGTCTAATGTTTTATTTCAATTCCATAATAAAGTTGAACAAAAGTTACATCTTTAAACACGTAAGTTTGGTGTTTATGAGATTAAATAAAATTCCAGCAGAATTATTCGTGCTTATCGGATCTGCTATTTTGTTTATTCCTTTTTTAGGAACTACCCATTTGTTCGATTGGGATGAAATTAACTTTGCCGAGGCAAGCCGCGAAATGCTGGCTACCGGTAACTTCATCATCCCTCAAATTAACTTTGCGCCTTTCTGGGAAAAGCCGCCTTTGTTTTTCTGGCTGCAGGTGTTGTCAATGAAGGCTTTTGGGGTCAACGAGTTTGCTGCACGTTTTCCCAATGCCGTTTGTGGCATCGTTACCTTATTACTTTTTTTCAGGCTTGGCAAGCAAATGGTCAATCAACAGTTTGGCCTCATCTGGGTACTGGTATATATTGGCTCAATGCTGCCGCATTTATATTTCAAATCCGGCATTATTGATCCATGGTTTAACCTGTTTATTTTTCTTTCTATTTATCAACTGTCAAATTATTCGAATACTGAGAACAGGAATTCAACAAAAGCTGTTTTACTGGCCGGTTTGTTTGCAGGCCTGGCAGTAATGACAAAGGGGCCAGTTGCTGTTTTAATAGTAGGCCTTTGTTATGGTGTTTACGCCATTATCAACCGGTTTAAAAACCTTATGCGGTTAAAACACCTATTACTTTTTCTTTTAGTGGCAGCAATGGTTGGAGGCATCTGGTTTATGGCATTATTATTAAAAGGACAGCAGCAGATCATTTTTCAGTTTATTGCTTACCAGGTACGTTTGTTCAAAACCGAAGATGCGGGGCATGGAGGACCGTTCTTTTACCATTTTATTGTTTTGTTGATAGGATGTTTTCCTGCCGCCGCATTAAGTATTTTATCTATGCGGGTGCAAAAATCAAATGCAGTTGTTCCTGCACATTTTCACCGTTGGATGCTCATTTTGTTTTGGGTAGTGCTGATCCTGTTTTCAATTGTAAAAACAAAAATCGTTCATTACTCTTCGCTTTGTTATTTCCCGTTAAGCTTTCTTGCTGCCACCAGTTTCTATTCTTTATATACGGGTAAGCGAACATTACCGGTCTGGAATAAATGGCTTCAATTCGCTACGGGTTTACTGCTCTCTATATTGTTTATCAGTGTTTCATTTATTGATAAACTAAAACCATGGCTATTAGCGCAGGGAAGAATTGATGATGAATTTGCAAGGGCTAACCTGCAGGCAAATGTTAGCTGGAGCGGAATTGAAGTATTGCCAGGATTTATGATGTTAGCAAGTTTACTATACTTTATATTTCAAACCAGGAGAAATATACGCGCTGCTTTAATTGCGCTTTTTGCCACAACAACAATTGCATTCAACCTCCTGATTGTATTGATCACGCCTAAAATAGAACCATATACTCAAGGTGCTGCCATAGAATTTTATGAAAGTAAGGCGGCTGAAAATGCTATTGTAGAACCCGTTGGTTTCTTTAGCTATGCACATTTATTTTATGCAAAACGGCCCGCGTATTTAGGCAATACTGTTGCCGATAGTATTATCCGTTATAACACGCAGCCAAACGTACCTGTTTATTTTGTTGCAAAAGTGCAGAATGAAAAGGAGATAGCTATCCAACATCCGGGTTGCCAAAAACTATATTCAAAAAATGGGTTTGTTTTTTTTAAGCTAAAAAGGTGATTATCGTTTTGGCTTGTACATCTTATCACTCATTAACCCCCATTTACACAAACGATGTTTTAATGAAACACGCAGCACTCCAAGTCCATACACAATACTGCGTTTAAGGTTGATGCTTGATGCTTCTTTAAAATACCTGGTAGGGCAGGTGACTTCTGCTATTTGATAGTTCATATAAATGATCTGAGAAAGCATTTCGTTGTCAAACACAAAATCATCTGAGTTTATCTCAAAATCAATTCTTTCTAATACCTCTCTTGAAAAAGCCCGGTAACCTGTATGATACTCGGAAAGCTTTTGTCCGACCATAATGTTTTGGAAAAAAGTAAGCAAACGATTAGCAATGTATTTATAAACAGGCATACCTCCGCTTAATGCGCTATTGCCTAAAATTCGCGATCCTAACACTACATGATATAAACCATTTGCAATAATATAAGCCATTGGATGAATAAGCTTAGGTGAGTACTGGTAGTCGGGGTGCAGCATAATCACAATATCTGCGCCCAGTTCCAATGCCTTTTTGTAACAGCTTTTTTGATTACTTCCATAGCCTGCGTTTACCGTATGCCTCACTATGTGCCTGATGCCAAGTCGTATTCCTGTTTTTACTGTACTATCGATGCTGTTATCATCTACCATCACCACATCGTCCACAATATCAAACGGAATTTCGTTATAAGTTTGCTCTAAAGTAAGCGCAGCATTATAAGCCGGCAGCACCACAATAACTTTTCTATCGTTTATCATACAGGCTTTGAGGTTAATTTTACAAATCATCATGCAGAAGACATGGTACAACGAAGCTGCATTTTTAAGTAAATTATAAATATTATTGAAAATTACGGGTAGTTGTACCAGGGCACTTTGAAAAACTAAAACTGAAATGCATCTGAGTAAAGCCCATTCAATAGTAAGATAGCTTATGCAAACCTGGTAGCGTACATTGGCATAGCTACAGCTTTGGGCATAAAGCTTGCTTGTTGCAATAATTTTTACAAAATATATTCTTTTACCCAACCATTTAAAGTTTATCCTAATCATATATATATAAAAGGAAGAGATATCTGTTAAACCCGCTTTACAATGAAACCTGGATTACGCATAGTTCACCTGCTTATTGAAGTTGTTATTTTTATTTTAACCGGCAGGTTTTCTGTAAATAATTCTATCCTCTAACCAAGTGGCATTTACCGATTAAATAAACCTCTTTCCCTTTTAGTTTTTTTGCTTCGGATAGCATTTTTAATCTTTATGCCGGTATTGCTTGCTATGTATTTAAAGCTGTTGTTATGATACCAAAATATTCCTTCATTATTCCCGTTTATAATGAAGAAGAAAACATTCCGATATTATATAAAAGACTATGCGCTGTTATACAAGAACTCGACGGCGCCTCAGAACTTTTATTTGTTAACGATGGCAGTACCGATGCATCTGGTAAGCTTATAAGAAATCTTCAAAAGCATGATAAAAGAGTCTCTTTCATAAGCCTGGCGCGCAACTTCGGACATCAGATAGCAGTTACCGCAGGTCTCAATCATGTTCGAGGCCAGGCTATCATTATTCTTGATGCCGACCTTCAGGACCCTCCGGAACTGGTACCCGCAATGATAAAAAAATGGAAAGAGGGAAACAAGGTTATTTACGCCGAAAGAACTTACCGTCATAAAGAAAGGCTATCGAAACGCTTTACCGCCTTCATCTTTTATCGCATACTCAAACATCTTGCGGAAGTTCCCATACCTGCCGACGCAGGCGACTTTTGCCTGTTAGACCGGAAAATTGTTGACATACTTAACTCAATGCCCGAAAGCAACAGGTATATAAGAGGGCTAAGAGCCTGGGTGGGTTTTAAACAAACAGCCGTAAAGTACGAAAGAGACAGCCGTTTTGCCGGCAAGGCAAAATATACCAATGCCCAATCGCTTGCATTAGCGATGAACGGGATATTCTCATTCTCAAAAGCGCCTTTAAGGCTTTCCACTTACTTAGGTTTGTTCTCGGCAGTTATTTCAATCATCATGGCTTTTTTTGTGCTCTTTTGGCGAATCTTTCCACCGCATTCTCCGGTTACAGGATATGCAACCATTTTAATCATTGTGTTTTTTATAGGAGCCATACAATTAATAAGCGTAGGCATTTTAGGCGAATATATTGGCCGTATTTATGAAGAAGTAAAACGCCGCCCGCTCTATACATTAAACGAAATTAGCGGACTTACTAAAAAAGAACCCATCCATTTATTTGAAGAAATGCAACTGAATTTAGAAGCAGAAGACTGATGTAATTCTTGCTACTGTAAAACCATTTATTGAAGAAATTTTCCTCTTGATATAAGGAATCAAATTGCTGCCTCAATTGCCAATGACGCAATGAAAGACCCCCCAATGACTTCATGACTCAATGACTCTTAAGCATGCTGGTATATGAATTGCACTGGTATAAGAACCATAAATAATTTTGTATGAAAAAGCTATTGATCATTGCTGGCATATCAGGCATTGCAGCCGCAGTTGCCATTTATTTTGCTTCAGAGAACGATAAGAATGATGACACAAATTATATTACAGATGCCGATTCGAAGTATGTTTCAGATGCAGATATAGAGGCATACGATATGAGAGAAAATACCGGCCCTGCTGAACCGGTATTTTAATTTGTGGAAGTGATGGTAAGAACTAAACCACAAGGTTTCATTTTAGGAAAGTTATGCTACCGCATAACTTTCTCTTGCATATAACGAACGGCTTGCATAGCCATTAGAATAATGATTGTTGTAAGTATTATTAAAAGAGTAGTTATAAAAGCTATACTTAATCCTTCTTAAGCCGGTAAATGTTTGTGCGCCCGAAGTAGTATACTTCCAATCAGATGAACTTACAACTGATACAGTTTGGTCTAATGCTTTAAAATAATCTTCTGTTATAAGAATATAATCTTTGTTTCCCTCGCCATTTTTTAGCAGGCAATGAGATTCGATCACTGTTTGTCCGTACAGTTTTTTAAATCCTTTTATATTATACACGTTTATCTCACCGTAATGAACAATGAACTTCAGCGAGAGGTTATCTTTAATATTATATAAAGATTTCAAGCTTTCGAATTTGTTATTAAAGGCTTCGTATATATTTTTAAAAGCTGCAAACACACTTTTTAACGAAAGCGGCTTACCTACTTTATAAAAAAGGATGGCATCACCTTCTATTTCAGATATCTCTATCTCTAAAGGATTGCTGTCTATAATTTCATTAAGAAGATCGCTTGTAATTGAAACGCCAAGATCAATGTTGATATTCTTTACAAAGTTTGTAAAGCCGCTAATGTCTGGTATGATGATTAAGCCTTTCATGATAATATGTTTTATTAATGTGTAGTAGATTTTTAAGTGAACCGTAAGAAGTTGTTAACGGGTAAAATGAACAAAGCCCATAAACAGCGAGCTTATATGCGTAATGAGCAGTATAAACTTTGCTCCCCAGCAAAATATAGCTCTCCATTTTCTTTTTTCGAGGCGGGTGAAATGGAAATAATAACATTGTCCGTCATCATCTCCATTATGGTTTCCCTGTGAATTCTGGTTGTAATCGTTTGGCCATTCTAAAGCCCAGGGAAGTGAGCTTTGATGTTGTTTAGCAGGGGCAGAAAAATCGTGATTGCTTTGTGATTTTGTTTGCCCTGCACTGTTGTTGCCATTACTGCCATTTGAAACGATAGCCGGCACCAGCAACAAGAAGAAAACTGCGGCTACGAAGAAAAATTTGATGTTCATAAAATTGATTTTTATTACACAAATTTTGCTTCAAACACGGCCTTGAATCAAGGTAGGAACTACCAATATAATAAGTTAGGTAAGGGTACGTGTATTTAAGTAATAGTTAAGAGTAAAACAGCTTGCAGCTGATGATGCGTAGAAGTACGTGAAAAATAGTGAGTGCGGATTCTATAGAATTACTACTTATGCATAAAAAACAGAAAACCTTTTCAAAGACTTTAAGAAGCAGCTTATAGTTAAAAAGGTACAATGAATTTCATGATATGAAGACAGGTTTAATCATTCATACATCTACTTAATTAGTGGCTGCTTTTTAACTAGATAGTAAAACAAAAATAAGTTTTTAATAAACTAAAAAGCATAATATTTGGAAGTGTTAATAAGACAGTATATTTTACCCTAGTATTTACTTACCTAAAACTATAATTATGAAATTTCCAATTTCGAGATTAATGAAAGAAGAATTGGCATGTTATTATAATGAAAATTTTGATAAGCTTGTAATTCAATATGATATTGGATATAAAAATTTAGCAGCACATATAAACTTAATTGGTTATGCAATGGATAAGTCTGGTCGCCCTATGCATAAAGAACCGCTACGTTTACGTGTGAAAGACCACGCTATTAACAGATTAGTTTCACCTTTTATTTTGGGAAATTTACAGCTTAAGAGAGGACTGTTAGAGGAATTTATGAAGGATGACAAAGCAGAATTTTTAGATTTTGAAGCTTTTCGAAACACGAAAGATCTCTTCTACTATATTGGCTTTAAAATATCTTCAAATAAAATAATATCCCTGTTAGTTGTTAATCCATGCCCCTGGGATTGTCCAAAAGAGTAATGAAAGAGGTTTTGCACCAATGTATGGGATGGGTCGAGGTGTGGGCTTTGTTTATACCCCTTATTGCTTTTATAGGTATAAAACGTTATACCCGTATGCTAAATCCAATATTATTTTATATACTTGTAGCGATAGTTTTAAACTTCGCCCAGGATTATATTCAGAAATATGGAATTAAACTTCGGTTCACAAGTCATCCAGGTAACAATGGATTCATTTACAACACTCATTCCATTTTCCGTTTTTTCTGTTTTTCCTTGTTTTTTATACAATTAAAACAACCTTTTCTATCTTCATTAAAAAAAATCTTCTACTTAATTTTTATAGTTTTCATTATTATTAATTTTTGGCTTTATGAAAGCTTTCTTGATTTTAGCAGTCGCACCTTAGCTGTAGAAACTGCCTTACTGCTTTTTTTCTGCCTAATATATTATTTCAATTTGCTACAGTACGATGAGCCAATAGCACATTCCCAACAATTTGATTTCTGGATAATTACCGGCATAAGTATTTTTGTCGTATTGGTATTTCCCATCTATCTTTTTTACAATAATCTCTCTGCGTACCAGCAATTTGCAAGACAGATCTGGAATATTCACAACATAGCATATATCATATTATGTTGTTTTTTTGCAAAGGGGATTTATGAAACAAAGAATATCTAAAAATGGATTTTGTTATCATCTTATTAATTGTAGTAATGCTGTTACTTTTTGTAAGTTTCCTTTTAGCATTTATTTATTCACAACGCAAAAAATTTAAATACCAGCAAGATCTCCAGCAGCTCCGCCAAACCCAGCAAAATCAACTAATCGAAGCTGCAGTCCGCAGCGAAGAAACCGAGCGCCATCGCATTGCCGAAGCGCTTCATGATGAAGTGGGCGCTATTCTCTCCTCTTCAAAATTGCATTTGCAAGGCATCAAATCAACTAATTTGGATGAACGCGACAAGCAGCTATACGATAAGGTTAAAGAGCTTTTGGACGACGGCATTCAAAAAGTACGCGGCATTTCTCATAACCTTCACTCAAACATTTTAAAAGAGTTCGGGCTTAACGAGGCTATACGCGACTTCTTAAATAAGTTAACGCGGGGAAGTTTTATTAAAGTAACCACTGATCTGGATAATAATTACATCACCAAAAACCCTGAAAACGACATCAGCATTTACCGCATGGTGCAGGAACTGGTGAATAATATTTTAAAACATGCCAATGCAACAGAAATAAAGGTTCATTCTAATTATACCGGGCGGCTTTTAGAAATTACCATTTTTCACAACGGAAAAGGGATTACCCAGCAGCAGTTTGAAGAATTAAGATATAATAAAGATGGCATGGGGCTGAAAAATATACAAAACCGTGTTATCTTGTTGAGGGGAACAATCGAATTTTCTGCCGATGAAAACGAAAGCAGGATAAATATTAATATACCTCTTAATTCAACTGCATTATGATAAAAATTGCAATAGCCGAAGACCAGAAAATCTACCGCGACGGCCTAAAGGTTGGGTTAAGTGCAGACGATAATTTACATGTTGTGCTTGAAGTGGATAATGGAGAAGATTTATTAATGGGGCTTAAAGAAAACGCAACTGATGTAATTATTATGGATTTAAAAATGCCAATAATGGATGGCATGGAGGCAACTAAAGAAGTAAGAAAAAAGTTTCCGTCTATAAAAGTGCTCGTGGTAACAATGTACGAAGATGACAAGTTCATTATACACCTGATGGAGAACGGAGCTAACGGCTACCTGTTAAAAAATGCCGATGCAGATGAAATACGAAAATCTATTTATGCTGTGCACGAAAATGGCTATTACTTTAACGACCTGGTAAATAAGGCTCTTTTAAAAAGACTTGTTTTAAAAGGCAATATAAGGCCTTCGTTCAACCAGGATGTAGATTTTACCGAACGGGAACTGGAAGTTTTAAAACTCATCTGCGAAGAAAAAACCGCTGCCGAAATTGGCAAAGAGATCTTTTTAAGTCCACGCTCCGTTGAAGGCATTCGTACAAGGTTGATTGAAAAAGTTGGTGTACGCAATACTGCGGGTTTGGTAATGTTTGCTATAAAAAATGGTATAGTTAGTTAGCTCACGCTTTAATGAATAAGTTGAAGCAAAGCAATTTTCAAAAACTGCCATTTGGTAAACTGCTGCAGCATTTTAATGTCCACGTTAACGAACGGAAATAATACCTGGTTAATAACGATAGCCACTATCGTAAGAAAAAAAAGCCTTAGTTTATTTGTAAGCATTGTAAGCTGTGTCGCTTTTAGTGCTTTATTTATATACGTTTTCATGATTTGTATTTTTTGATTTGGATTATTATTTTGGATTATTATTATTTATTGTCAAGGTGAGATTGTCGAACCCTTGCTGAACATTGTACTGAATACCTTTCGACAAGCTTAAGCTGACAGTACTATTATCGTTGCTTTCATTTATAAAAGATCATATAATGACACTGTGAAGAATATGCAGGATTGGATGAGTTCATATTAATCTTAATTCCCAACCTTACGTTCTCTGCCGGAGTGAAGCAATACATGGCACAGTCAAATGGAAAAATATTTGCGAGCAAACGGGTATTATACTTTTTGTTGTACATGTGTCCATCACTTTTTTGAACTTCGAGGTCAAAATCTTTTACCTCTTTGTTTGTTGAGAAAGCCACGATTGCATATTTATGGCCTGAATCGAAGTTGTAATATTCGAGATCCGTCTGCCTTGTTGCCTTTGCATACTCAAAATTGTTATCGGCGCTTATTGCCCAGCCCTTGCTTTGCATGAAGGAAACTACTTGCGAATGATTACATTGAGATGAAGCTTTTGCTGAACAAAGAATGATCATTGAAAGAATGATCGCTTTACATACGAGGTTGTTTATCTGTTTCATAATGGTAATTTTATACCACAAATTTTGCAAACAAACAGGCCTGCAACAAGGTAGGATATGCTTATAAATAAAGTTTAGTGAGAGTACGCTTACCGTTTAATTGCTCTCAAGTAACAACACGTATCATCCATCATGCGTAGAACTACGTAACCAATAACATACAGTTCTAATGTCAAAGTTTTATAATGAATATTTTGCTTACCCATTTTTCATTTGAGACCAAAATTGCCTGTCTTGCTTTTTTCACTTTTTCAATCCATATTTTATAGGAAATTGCATTGTGAAAATTCTTATCATTGAAGACGAAGCTGAACTGGTAAAGAGTATTGCTACTTACCTTAAAGAGGAGAATTATGTTTGTGAGTCCGCCGATGATTTTAATACGGCAATAAAAAAAACAGACCTGTACGATTACGATTGCATTCTTTTAGATATTTCGCTGCCCGGCGGCTCGGGGCTTGAAATTCTGAAACAATTAAAAGCGAATAATAAAATAGACGGTGTTCTTATCATCTCTGCTAAAAATTCTGTAGATGACCGTGTGGAAGGTTTGCATTCGGGGGCAGATGATTACCTGGCTAAACCTTTTCATCTGTCTGAACTCAGTGCAAGAATTGCTGCAATTATACGAAGAAGAAATTTTAACGGCAACACCCTCTTAACCTTTAATGAGATAGCTATAGATACCTTAGCAAAAGTTGCCTATTACAACGGAAGCGCTTTAGATCTTACAAAAAAAGAGTTCGACCTGCTCTTGTATTTTATTACAAATAAACGACGCGTTATCTCGAAAAACGCTATTGCTTCGCACCTGTGGGGAGACGAAATGGATATGGCAAACAACTACGACTTCATCTATACTCACATTAAAAACCTCCGGAAAAAACTAATGGAAAAAGGCAGCGAAGATTACATAAGATCAGTATATGGAATGGGCTATAAATTTTCTGACCATTGAAGCTGTTAACGCGATACAACCGGGCAAACATTATTACTGCCATCATTGTTTTGCTGGCAAGCAGCATCACTTATTATTTTATCATCAGGCTTATACTGTTGCAGCAGATAGATAAAGATTTGAAAGTGGAAGAACAGGAAATACAGGAATATGTGAAAGAGAATAACGCCTTGCCCGATGCTTCCGCTTATAAAGGACAGGAAATAAAGTTTGAAATAGCCCGGTCTGAAAATATAAAGAGAGAAATAAAAAGCAGCATGATGCCTAATGCTGATGAAGGTGAAGATGAACCTGTAAGAATGCTCACTTTTCCTGTAAAGGTGAATAGGGTTTTACATAAAGCCACTGTTATAAAATCGCAGGTAGAGGCTGAAGATCTTCTTAAACTTATTGTGCTGGTTACTGCAGGCATCTTTCTGTTGCTGCTTATTGTGGTATCGTTTATCAACCGGTTTTTATTAGGAAAATTATGGCAGCCATTTTATTATACCCTGCAACAGCTTCGCTCTTTTAATATAAAAAATTCAAAAGCATTGGAACTGCCACCAACCAACCTTGAGGAATTTCATGAGTTAAATACATCTGTTGCTGAAATGACCAAACGCGTAAGCAACGAGTTCGAATCGCTAAAAGCTTTTACCGATAATGCTTCGCACGAGATGCAAACTCCCCTTGCAATCATCAATTCAAAGCTTGATCTTCTTTTGCAAACATCTAATGAGAAACAGGCAGAGCAACTGCAGGCCATTTACAATGCTACGGCAAGGCTTACAAGGCTTAATCAAACTTTATTATTACTTACAAAAATTGATAACAATCAATACAGCAACCAGCAAAAGGTTAACCTTAAAAAACTGGTTGAACAAAAGCTGCAGCAATTTGATGAGTTAATAAAGGCAAGAAATATACATGCTGATGCTCAACTTGATGAAGCGTTTGTAAACATTAATATAGAACTGGCTGATATTCTGCTGAACAACCTTTTCAGCAATGCTATTAAACACAATTATAACGATGGATACATTCATTGCAGGATTTCGCAATCCAAACTTTCAATCTCCAACAGCGGACATGCTTTAACCTTTGATAAGGAAGATATGTTTAAACGCTTTCAAAAAAGTAATCATTCTGACGGCACAGGTTTAGGTTTAGCCGTAGTGAAGCAAATTTGTGAGAGGAGCAGTCTGTCTATTGATTATTCATATACAGGCAACGAATATGTTTTCAACATTATGTTTGTTGAAGGTTCTTTCTTAAACACATAGGCACATAGGCACAATAGAAATACATAGAAGATTTGTTCTAAAAAAATTCTATGTGTCTATGTGCCTATGTGGTAAAGTAAATAAACTTTTTCTTAGAATCGATAAGTAAGCCCCGGAGTGATATGCCCATTAAAGTATTGCAAATTAAACGAAACAGGTTTGTTATTTCTCTTACCCGGTGCTTTTAATTTAGCATAACGATGATAGTTATTAACCACGTTTTTGCCAGCCATAAACCCTACAAGTGCACCCGCAAATACATCGGTTGCCCAATGTTTATTTTCTGTTATTCTGCTTAAACCAATCATGGTTGCCGCGCTATATGCTAAAATAGGTGTCCACGGTTGGTTGCTGTATTCGAGGGCGAAAACTGTTGCGGCAGCAAAAGCAACGGTGGTATGTCCCGAAGGAAATGAACTGTACAGTTTTTTCCCATTTACAGTTTTGGATGTCTTAGAAAAAGGACCGAAAAATCTGGGTCTCGGTTCCTGGCCGGTGCCCTCATAGTAAACCGGCCGGGTTCTTCCAGATAAATATTTCATTACACTTTCAAGGGCAGCTCCCGTAAGATAAGCCTGGGTGGCAAGTAAAGTAGTAGTCTTCATTTTCTGGCTTTTAAAAATAATACCATACGCTCCAAACGTACCTAACGCAAAAGCCTCATAGGGTCCTCCAAATTTAGTGATGAAACTACTAACCTTACCAAGCCCCTGGTATTTTGTAATAAGAGGGGCAGCATTACGCTGTATCGGTTTATCTGCAAAAGAAAGCGCTCCTCCAACAGCAAGCATCTCTGCAAAGTTGCCCCAATTCTTCCTCGTCATGTGGAAGGGTTTGGTAAACTCCTGCTTTAAATCGCTGCCCAATAAAGCGAAATAAGCATTGAAAGTTATTTTGGTGTCTTCATCATAAGCAT
>JAABUN010001596.1_pt1 | contig 48272 bp, 64 predicted proteins | sample 5559311 | NCBI WGS metagenome assembly JAABUN01 (sample SAMN10711877, study PRJNA513370) | rock metagenome | isolation source: Antarctica rocks | place: Antarctica: Victoria Land, Siegfried Peak sud
GGCGGCGTCCCCGGTGCCGAACTGCACCACTATGGGGCCAGACGGTGCGAGAGGATTGGCAGCGGGGGCGGGTTGGGTCTGCACTGGCGTTGCTCCTGCCGGGGATCGGCTAGGGGCATATGACAGGATTTCTGTTAGGCGGTCAAGGACTATAACAGAAAAAATGTCACTCGTAGATAGGCGACCTGTTAGGGTTGCATCTGGCCACCGCAGATGTTCGTATAATGTTCCGGCGCAGCCTCAAGAATGAGCGGCGGATGAGGGTAGGGAGACGCCATGGGGCCTTGGAACCGCGTCAGTCGCTGGCCGGCACCTTCTTACGGGGCCGCCCGCGTTTTGCCCCCTGGGCCGCCCCCGGAGCCGCCGGCTCATTGGATTGAGCCTGGTTCGCCAGCCGTTCAACCAAGGCCGTCAGCCGGATGCCGGTCGCCATCGGCAAGTGATCTGCCACGCCCCGGTAAAGCCAGTCCAGGTTGAGTTTTAGCTCGTCCGCGAGCTTGGCGGCCTTGCTAACGGGTGGAAGGTTGTAGCCGTTCAACCAGTTAGAGACGGCGTTGCGCTCGGCACCCGCAAGATCGGCCAGCGCCTGCACATCGGGCAACCGGGCATCGAGCATGATCGCCCGTAGGCGTCTGGCAACGGCAGTCGGAGAGGTGGGGTCTTCCATGATGAAATAGGTGCCGCAGCTTAGCTGGCAGCGCACGCCAGACGTTCTGGCAACATGCCCCTTGCATGATAACAGAAATGCTGTCATTTATGCTGAATGACAGCGACAGAGATCATCATCGCCGTGGGCGGCCGGAACCGGGTGGCGGAGCTGACGGGCGCAAAGCGCAACGCGGTGACGCAGTGGTATAAGGCCGGCATCCCTTCGAAGTTCTGGCCGGACCTGCTGGCGGAAGCTGAACGGCTTGAGGTTGCGAGCGTCACGGTGGACGCCCTTCGAGGCACGCATCGCCCGCGTCGTCCCCAGCTCGCGCTTGAAGCGCAGCCGGTAGCTGCCTGATGTCAGCGCCCAATGGCCGCAGCCTTCATCTGCGCTGCCGTTACACCGCTTTGAGTGGCCAGGCTGGCGAACTCTCGCACGGCCGCGGTGCATCCGGGCGCCCCTGGCTTCAGCCCCGCCTGCCGCGCTTCCGCCGCGCCGCGCTCCAAGGCGGTTGTAGCGTTCCTGGCCTCGGCGGCGCTCAGATAGGCGAATGCCCGGTCCATAGCCTTCCCCAGCACGAGTTCCGTCTGCTGCGGCAGCAAACCGCAATAGGCGGCGCTTTCGCTGATCCGGCCGGCGTTCTGCAATTCCCGGAGCCGTGCAGTATCGGTCGGCAGGTCGTCTTGCGTCTGCGCCCGTACGACGCCCGCGCACAGCAGCGCCACCGCTATCCATCGCAGCAACCCATCCTCCATCCCGACTTCGCCCGCACCCTACCCCGCCGGCCCCTGCTGTCCACGGAGAGGGCCGCATGAACCGCGCCTGGCTTCACGACATGCAGGCCCGCCACGCTCGCGGCGAGCTGGTGCGGCCCGCTGCGGACCCGGCACCGTCGCCTGCCGATCCGCTCCCCAACAATCTTGGCCCGATGCCGCTGCCGGACCGCATGTTGTTTCTGTTCGCAGCCGCGTGCCTGCTGGCGGCGGCCGCCGGGTCCGCCGCCCTGGCGCTGGGCTGGCTGCCGTGACGACGCGCAACCGCGGGTTGCCGATGCACCCGGTCACGGCCGGCGTGCACGACGCTGCGCTGCTTGAGTGGGAGGCGGCCGGCGTCCTGCAACGCCAAATGGCCCGGCGGCTGGGCTGCTCGCAGGGCACGGTCTGCAATCGCCTCGCGTTCCTGCGCGGCGGCTGGGCGGCGCCGGCTGATGCCGGGATGGAGGCGTCCTGATGCGCGACCCCGCCCGGCGCGACGACCTCGACGCGGCCCGCGGCATCGTCAACGCCGTGATGCTGACGGTGGCGGGCGCCTTGCTGGGCGTGCTGCTGGTGCCGCTGGTGTTCATCATCTGCGGGGGCTGGCGGTGAGCGGTCGGCCGCACACGGCGCAGAGCCGCGCCAAGCTGTCCGAGATCGGCAAGACGCGGGCACAGACGCCAGAGACGCGCGCCAAGCTGGCGGCGGCGCGACTGGGCAAAACTCATACGGCGGAGTCCCGCGCGATCATGTCGGCCGCCCGCAAGGGCAAGCCGTCGCCGAACAAGGGGCGCACGGCATCGGACGCCACGCGGGCGGCGCTGTCGGCGGCGGCGAAGGCACGCTGGGCCGATCCCTCCCACCGCGCCGTCATGCTGGCTGCGATCAAGCCAGTGTCGCACGTCCGGCCGCCGTCAACTTGGACGCCGGAGCGCATCGCGCGGCTGCGGGACCTGTGGCCGGACGTGTCGCTGTCCGCGGCCGACATTGGACGTGACCTGGGCGCCAGCAAGGGCGCCGTCGTGTGCAAGGCTCGGCGCATGGGACTGCCGGCCCGGCCGTCGCCGCTGTCCGCCGCATCGCCGACCCGCAACCGCGGCGGCAACGGCGGACGCCCCCATACGCCGGAGACGAAGGAGAGATTGCGGCAGATGGCCCTGGCGCGCGCGCCGATGCCGGGGCGCGGCCAGGCCATCAAGGCTGGGATGCCGGTATCCTGGACGCCGGAGCGGCTGGACCTGCTGCGGGCGCTGTGGCCGCGCCTGGACATGACCATGCCGCAAATCGTCGCTCGGGTGGGGCTGGGCCGCAGCACCATCAATCGCAAGGTGCGCGAGATGGCCTTGCCGCCGCGCCGTGCTGCCAAGGGCGAAGGCAAGGCGAGACCGTCGCGCGCTGTGCAGCCGGTCGTCATCAAGCAGGCGCCGGCCATAGAGGCGATCCCGCTGCCGCCGGACGGTGGCACGACGGGCGAGGGCGGCTGCCGCTTCCCGCTGTGGCCATCCGGCCCGGTGCCGAAGCCGGCGCTGTTCTGCGGCCAGCCGCGGGCACGCGCCCGGTCGTACTGCCCGTGCCACGTCGCCGTGTGCTTCACGCCGCGTCGGCTGGCGGAGGCGGCGTAGATGGCGAACTGCTGCACGCTGGAGCATATCGCGCTGGGCGTGGCCTGCGGGCCGTGCATTGAGATCGTCGCCGCCTTCGAGCGCGCGGCCACAGAGGCTGGGCTGCGGCCCGGCGTGACGGACGTGCCTGCGATGGAGGCGACATAATGGCGGAAAGTCGTGAGGCAAATGCCGCCCGGCAACGCCGACTTAGGGCAGATAATCCGGGATACAGCGCCGCTAAGAACCATGCCTGGAATGCGGCTAACCCTGAAAAGCGTGCTGCTCATAGGTATGTCGAAAAAGCAGTGCGAGTTGGCGCTTTGACTCGAGTGCCATGTGAGCGTTGCGGGACAAATGTTCGTGTTCACGCGCACCACGATGATTACGCGCTTCCGCTTTCGGTGATGTGGCTTTGTCAATTGCATCATAAAGAACGGCACCGGGAATTGGATGGAGGGGCAACACCAGAGGCTCGTCCGCAGCCTACGGTCATCTCTATTGGCAAGAAGTCTGGTCTGCCAAAGGGCGTGTCTATCAACGAAGGGAAGTTTCGAGCTTCCGTCTGGAATGGCGTCAAAACAATCAGCGTGGGCACCTTCGCCACTGTTGAGAAGGCGCAAGCTGCGGTTGATACGTCGCAGCTTGGATATCCTGGCGTTCGCAGGACCAAAGCCGGCCCGGCGTTGACGCGCCAGGCCGGCTCTTTTGGGTTGGGTGAGATCACTGCTGGAGGTCCGGTTCGCATCGGAACCGACCATGCAGGACAGGCCCGATGCACACAACGAAACGGATGGGGACGAGCGTCCCCATGACCCACGCGGAACAGTTCACGGCGGACCTGTGCGCCGCCTATGACGGCCCGCACGCGGCCAAGGTCATGGCGCGCGCCTGGAACGCCGGGCTGGAAGCCTGCCGAGCTTGGCGCAAGCAACGGCGGGCCATGTCGTTCGACCAGGCGGTGGAAGCGGCGGCGCGGGACGAACAGGCAATGACGGCGCTCCTGGCGCGCGTCGCAGCAGCGAGGGCACGGAATGCGGAATTGCAGGCGGCGGTTCGCCAGGGCGCGCATGTGGACGTGGGCGCGGGTATCGCACGCGGCGGTTTGGGTCTCGGAGTTCGCGGGCCGGCGGGCGGACCGGGCCAGGATTGCGGCGGCGCGGCTGCTGCGGCGGTAGAGCGGCGCTTAAGCGAGCGGCGGGGGCGGTCGTGATGCGTCACTACAACCTCGTCCCTGCCGCGATCTTCGGCGCGATCCTTCTCTGCGGCGTTATGGCCGGGTTGCTGATCTCAGCACGCCGCGAGTTGTGGTGCATGCAGACTCCAACCTGTCTGCATCAGATCGTCCACGATGAAGTCGCGCGGGGTGTGCGATGACCTGGCGATACACCACCGACTGGACGCGGTGCGTGCGCGTCTGGCGCTGGTTCGCCCATCCAGGCCCGGCGCAGCGCGCCATCGCGTTGTCCATCGCGTGCGGCGGACTGTCGGGCGCTGCGCTGCCGGCCGCGCCTGCCGCGCCCGCGCTGCCGTGGATCGGGGCGCCGGGTTGGGTTCAAAGCGCGCTGCCGTTCGGGCCGGGCGGGTATGGGCCGGGGTTCGGCGGCGGATACGGATACGCAGGTGGCCAGTGGAGTAGGCCAATAACCTCCTCGCCACCATCCGCCTTGGTCCCCGGCGGGCTGCCTGCGGTGGGGACCGCTTACGAGGTTCCGGCGATGCTGGGGGTGCCACAAAGGGCGACCCTGGCCTTGTCGGTAGGTGCCGGGCCTGCGGGGTCGCTCCCCATCCCGGCAGAGGGCGGCGCGTCGCCCCCGAGGGGTGGAAGGCCCCTGCCTACGTCCGACACGCCGACCGACGTGCCGTGCCCGCCTGGCGTGGCCATGATCGCGGTGGCGCTGGCGGGGCTTGCGGTGAGGAGGCGGTGGGGATGAAAGCGTCAGGATATGCGCGGGCTGAGGCTGACTGGTATCAAGAGCCAGCCTGGGTCGTGAATGCCTTGCTTGACCGGGAGCGCTTCACCGGCCTGTCCTGGGACCCGTCCTGCGGCGGCGGCACGATCCCCGAAGCTATGCTGGCACGCGGACTACCCTGCTACGGGTCTGACTTGGCGGACCGCGGCTACGGCAGGACCGGCGTGGACTTCTTTAGCACGACCAAGTCTACGGACAACATCGTTACCAACCCGCCTTACGGCGTGATCGAACCCTACATCCGGCACGCATTGACGCTGGCACGCAGCAAGGTCGCGATCCTGGCCCGGCTGGCGCTGCTCGAAAGCACGCGGCGGCAGGCGCTGTTCCGGGAGACGCCCCTTGCTCGCGTGTGGGTGTCGCACAGGCGGGTGTCCATGCCGCCGGGTGGAACCGATGTTCCAGCGAGCGGGGGGACTGTGGCGTATGCGTGGTTCGTCTGGGATCACTCGCATGTTAGCGCGCCGGTGATCGGATGGCTGCCGTGACCCCCCGCGCCATGCGCTGGCTGCTGGGCTTCTTCATGGTCATTGGAGACGTATAATGCCGATCCAGCCAGTGGCTAATCTGCCTTCCGTAGCCGTTTTGCGCGATCTCTTCTTCTATGATGCTGACTTAGGATGGTTGCGGCTGAACAAAAGCCGAGGCAATCGCAAGCGGGGCGCACGTATCGGCAATACAACTCGCACCGGGTATCGCCATGTGAGATTCTCGGGCAACAAAGCTGTCGCAGAACATAGAATAATCTGGGCTGTAGTGCATGGCGCTTGGCCTGAGTTGACTATCGATCATATAAACGGGAATCGTTCTGATAATAGACTGGCAAACCTTCGTCTCGCCACAATGCATCAGCAGGGAGGAAACAGAAGTCTGCAAAAGAATAACGTTTCTGGGTTTAGAGGCGTTAGCAAGAAGCGTAATGCATTCCGCGCCAAAATCTATGTGAGACGTAAGTGCATTCATCTGGGATTGTTCCCGACCGCAGAGGAAGCCAGCGCCGCACATACCGCGGCGCTGCACAAGTACTTCGGTGAGTTCGCTAGTACTCGGGCAACGGGACACTTGCCACAGGTCCGCGCCGGGCTGGCGGCGGGCGAGGGGCGCGAGGCGATGGCCGCAGAGGTGTCCGAGCTGGCGGTGCGGTGCGGTCGGGTGCTGGACGGGGGCGCGCAAGAATGAGCTATCCTGTAGATCACAAAGGCACTTTGCCCGAACGCTTCTTTGCCAAATGGATGCCTGAACCGAACAGCGGTTGTCATCTTTGGCTCGGCACGGGCAACAAGCAAGGGTACGGCACCATCAGTTCCAAGGGCCGCAACATGCCAGCTACGCATGTTGCCTTGGAGTTGTCTGGACGCCGGAATAGTGGCGGAATGTTTGCCTGCCACCACTGTGACAATCCGAGTTGCGTGAACCCTGCTCACTTATTCTGGGGAACTGCTGCGGACAATGCCAATGACGCAGCAAAGAAGCTACGCCTTCATAACAGATATCAAGCCGGAAAGACACATTGCGCCCAAGGTCACAAGTACAGTCCCGACAATACACGCACGAGGTTGCGGCGCGGAAGTGTCACGCGAGTATGCATCATATGCGCGAAGCAACGCACGGCGCAATGGATGCGTATGCAAAGGGCTAGCGATGCCTTTTGATCTTTTAACCATCCATGTCCCTGGCGATATCCGCGGCAAGGGCCGGCCGCGGTTCGGGGGCGGACGCACCTATACGGATGCCAAGACGCTGAACGCGGAAGCCTGGGTGCGGCACTGCGCCGTCCAGGCCGTTGGCCAGCCGTGCCTAGAAGGGCCGCTAAGCCTGCTTGTGGGCATCACCGTGGGCATCCCGGCATCATGGTCCAAGCGCAAGCAGACGGCTGCGCTGGCGGGTCTGCTGCGTCCGACCGGCAAGCCCGATGCCGACAACACGCTCAAACTGCTGGCGGACGCGCTGAACAAGGTCGTGTGGCGCGATGACAGCCAGCTCGTAGATGTGCGGGTCCACAAGTTCTACGGGCGCGAGCCTGGCGCGGTGCTGGAGATCGGCACGCTATGACCGCCCGCACCCGCCGGATGCCGCCCAAGCCGAGCGCTGCGCACCTGCGCATGGCCGCTGCCATGTTCGCACCGCCGCCGCGCAACCCGGCGCCCGCGCTGGACCTGGTGTGGCGCGGGCGCCTGTCACTCAACCCCGGCGGGCACGTCGGCGGCGAACTGCGGAACGCGCATGACTGGATACTGCACATCCAAGGCAACGTGGTGTCGGCGCGGTGCTTGGCGCTGCGGCTGTTCGTGGCCCATGTCGGCATCCTTTTGGTTCAGGCCGACGACCTCGGCATTACGGCGGACCTGACAGAGCAAGTCGGCGGTTCGTGGCCACTGCTGATGTGGCTGGGAAATGACGGCGGCTGGGTTGGCACCGTCACCGGCCCGTCCTGGCGGCTGGCCATCGTTGGGACGCGAACGGGTGCGGGGCGGTTGGGGCTGGTAGCCGCGGTGGAGGGGCTGGGGGCATGAGCCGGTTCCTGATGCGAGACGAGGATGGAAATGCCTGCTCGAAATGCGGCGGGTCCGGCGTGCTTCGTAACCTAGCGACGCTATCGCCGTCCGACGATGAACCCTGCCCTTGCACGCAGGATGACGAGGCGGACGATGATGAATAGCGACGCCCTCCCCGCCACCGCCCACGGCTGGCTCCGCCGCCCCGAAGCTGCCGGTCGGCACGCTGCTGACCGTGCCGCGGGGGTGCGTGCCGGTGGTCGCGCGGAGCGGGGCGGTGGTGAGCGTGGGGACGCGGCGCGAGGGGGTAAAGCCTTGATGCGCAGGGCGGATTCGGGGTATGTTTTAGATTGCCGCGCCGACAACTGCGCGGTGGGGACCGGCGACGCTTGCGACGCCTCCGGCCCCCTGGACACCACCATGCTCTTGAAGGGGCACATGATGACATCCGGTCCGACCCTATACGGGCGAATTGCGCCCGTGTGCAATCCATCTGAGAACGATAGCGGCCTTCCCTATGGCGAAGCCGCTGACGGGCGCCTCGTTGCCGTGGCCGATGTGCCACGCGGCATCGCGTGCGCCCTAGTCTGCCCTGAATGCCGCGCCCGGCTGGTCGCCAAGAAGGGCGATGTAATCCGGCATCACTTCGCGCACGAAAGCGGCCTAGGCTGCGAAGGCGCCTACGAGACGATGCTGCACAAGCTGGCCAAGCAGATCGTCGCCGACGCCGGCTGGCTGGCCGTGCCGCCGGTCCAAGTTTCATGGTACGAGCATGTCCGCGTGGTGGCACACAGCGCGACTGCTAGGTTTGACCGTGTAGAGCTTGAGGTCTGGCAGGGCGGCATCCGCCCGGACATCGTGGGCTACCGGCGGGATCGCGCGCTATGGGTCGAGGTGGCCGTCACGCATCCCTGCGGCCCAGAGAAGATCGCGGCCATCGGCCAGCGTCAGGCGGCGACCGTTGAGATTGACCTATCGCAAGTGCGGCGTGACACCTCGTTTGAAGCGTTGCAGAATACCGTTCTGCGCCTTGCTCCCCGCCAGTGGCTCTATCATCCGAAAGAGCCGGCTGCGCTAGCCATCCTGCGCGCTGACGTAGAGGCGCAGCGGGCGCAAGATCGGCATCTGCGTTCTTTGGCCGACGAAGAAGCGCGACGCCAGAAAGAGGCCGATGAGGCTGAGGAACAGCGACGCCGAGCTGAAGAGACCGCGCGCTATCAAGCGAACTATGCCAAGCGTGAAGCGGCGCGCGAAGCTGCCGATGCGGATCGCGTAGAGAACAATATAACGCGGCTTTACCAGATGCGTGCTGAGTTGCTGAAATATGCAACCAAGATGTTGGGTGACGATGATGCGCGGGTCTGGATGGATAAATCAGGAATCGACGAGCGGGGATTGCGTCTCACCTCGCCTAATACTCAGACAGATGCCAACTGTAGGTTTCAGCATTGGGATGCGTTGCGGGTCGAGGTTTCTAAGCGTGCTGCCAAGGACACGGCGGAGGTGGAAGCCCTGGCTGAACTGGTGACGACTGCTGCACGGCACTTCCGGTCCGAAGAGCGCGGCCTGTTATGGTGCAAGGGGGTCAATCCGGCGCTGGACGGGAAAAGCCCGGCCGCGGCGTGCGTTGAGCCGGGCGGCTTGGCTCGCTGCTTGGCGCTTCTGAACAAAGCGAAGCGGTAGGGGGACGGAATCATGTCCAACATCATCCCGCTCCCCGGCTCCGGCTTCGTCCCGCCACCGCCCTGCCGACCGCCGCACCCATACGCCGCGTTCGTGGATGCCCGCCAAGCCATGATGCGTGCCTTGGCCGCATGGCTTCAGACCAACCCCGATCCTGCGTCGGCGGCGCTGGAGATGGACGGCACGCTGTCCATGATGGATCAGCTCCGGCAGTTGGAGGCGGCGCATGGTTGACGCTTCCCCCCGCGACCACACCGGCCGCGGCGCGCTCATCAACGACATGGCCGAACAGGCGCTGCTGGGCGCGCTGCTGACCAAGCCGCAACTCCTGTCGGCACTGCCCAGTGCGTTCAGCCCGGAACACTACGGGCAGCCAGCGCATGAAGACATCCACCGCGTCTTGGTCGAGGTCGGCAAGCCCGGTATCCCGGCCGCCGTCGCGGTGGCGCAGGCCCTTGCGATCAACGACCCGGAAGGCCGCACCCGCATCGCCGGGCTGCTGTCCGCTGTCGTATCCTACCTGCCCGGCAGCATCGCGCAGTACGCCGACCTGGTGACGGACATGCACCGGCGCCGGGCCTTGGTCGGCCTGGCGGCCAAGATGCACGAAAGCGCGTTCGCCCTGACGCCTGATGGATCGGCGGACGGGGCCATCGCGCAGGCTATGGCTGGCCTGGACCATCTCGTGAGCGGACGCGCCAGCAACCGTGCCTGCATGTCGCTGGACGAGGCAATGGACCTCGCCATATTGCGGGCCGACGAAGCGGCCAAGCGCCAAGGGCCGGCAGGGCTGTCCACGGGTTTCAACGCCGTGGATGAGATGACGGGCGGGCTGGAGGACGGCACGCTGACCGTGCTGGCCGGACGGCCTGCCATGGGAAAGGCGCAACCCCTAGACGCCAAGGTTCTGCGGCGTGACGGGACATGGGCGCGGATGGGCGACCTCCGCATGGGTGACGATCTTGCATCGGTTGACGGTGCCCCGTCGCGTATCATGGCTGTCCACCCTCGTGGCGAACGCGACGTGTTCACCGTCACGTTGGCTGATGGCCGGGCGACCAAGGTCTGCGGCGATCACCTATGGCGGGTGACTTACCGGGAGTGGAGCGGGCCTCTCGTCATCAGCACCCACAAACTGCGCTCAATGCTTGGCAGCGCACGCTACAAGAACCGCCTGAGCATTGACCTCGTATCGGGCCACTTCGGCGCTTCCGTTGATCTGCCGCTGGATGCTTACGTGTTGGGCGTGATGCTCGGGGACGGCAGCTTCCGGGGGACAACGACGCGGATCACGTCCGCCGACCCCGAGATCGTGGCGGCTGTTGCGGCGCGGCTGGCAAGCGGCATGGAAATCCGGCGGGTTGTCGGCTCCTACGCGTACAGCGTCACATCAGGCGGGCTGGACCGAACGGCTCTTGGCCAGTTCGTCAGCGCGGCGACCCTTCCTGGGATCATTGCCGGACTTGGCCTGGACGGAACCGACAGCGGCAACAAGTTCATCCCCGCACGCTACTTGGCGGCAACCCGGCAGGATCGGCTGGATCTGCTGCGCGGCCTGATGGACACGGATGGCTGGGCCGAGAAGCACGGCAGCGTGCGCTTCACATCGGCCAGCCTCGTGCTTGCGGAGGGCGTGCGCGACTTGGTGCGCTCCCTGGGCGGGACATGCTCCATCGTCAGCAAGGCGCCGTTCTGCACGGTGCGGGGTAAGCGGGTTGCGGGCGCTAAGGCGTGGGTCTGCCGCATCAGGCACGCGCACGCTGAAACCCTGTTCCTGCTGGCACGGAAATCGGAACGCGCGAAGCGGGGCCACAACGCCACTGTCCGGCTCACCGTGAGCAGCGTGGAGCTGACCGGGCACGAGCCGGTGCAGTGCATCACCGTCACTCACCCATCCAGCCTCTACGTGACGGACGGCTACACGGTCACGCACAACAGCGCGATCGGGCATCAGATGGCATTGGCCGCGGCCCGGCAAGGCGTCGGCGTCCTGGAAATCAGCCTGGAGATGTCCGGTGCCGAGCTGGGGCGCCGGGCGCTTTCAGCAGCTTCCGGCGTGCCGCTTGGCCTGCTGAAGCGCGGCCGGCACGGGGCATTCACGCACCAGATCATCCAGGCCCGGCGCAACCTGGCGAACCTTCCCGTCACCATAGAGGACGGCGGTGGACTGACAGCCGCCATGATCGCGCTCAAGGCCCGCCAGGCGCAGCGCCGGCATGGCCTGGGCCTCATCATGGTGGACCACCTGCACATCGTCCGGCCCGATGACGGCGACGCACGCCAGGGGGCTACGTGGGCGGTCGGGCGTATCTCGGGAGCCATGAAGCGGCTCGCCAAGGAGTTCGCCTGCCCAGTGCTGCTGCTGGCGCAGCTCAACCGCGGCGTCGAGGGCAGGGACGATAAGCGACCCGGCCTCTCCGACCTGCGCCAGTCCGGCGACATTGAGCAGGATGCGGATGCGGTGGGGTTCGTCTATCGGGCCGAGTACTACCTCGCACGCGAGCCGGAAATGCTCGCTACCGAGACGCGCGAGCAGTTCGGGAACCGCCGGACCAAGTGGGAACACGCCAGGCAGGACGCCGCCGGGAAGGCGGACCTGATCTTTGCCAAGGTGCGCGACGGTGCGCCGGGCACGGTCCCGCTGCTGTTCCATGGCGAAACGACTTCGTTTTCGGAGCCTGCACATGGCCAGTGAACGCCGCACGCCATGGTTCAAGTTCTATGCCCCGGACTGGCGGTCCGACCTCTCGCTGCGTGAGTGCGGCTATGCCGCACGCGGCCTTTGGATAGACATGCTGACCATCATGCACGAAGCTGAGCCTTACGGGCACCTCGTCATCAGTGGGAAGCCTGCGGGGGCCAAGCGGCTTGCTGCGTTGCTGGGCGGGACAGAGCGTGAAGTCGCCGGCTTGCTGGCGCAGCTCCAAGAAGCTGGCGTGTATAGCCTGGATGACGCTGGCACGATCTACAGCCGGCGCATGGTGCGAGATGAGCGCCGTGAGGCCGAAAAGCAGGACATCGGGAAGAGGTTCGGCCCACTTGGCGGCAACCCGAATATCCGCCGCGGCACCGTTGCAAAGGAAGAGCGGGTGCGCCGGTTCAGGCCAAGCGACAATCCAGCCAAAGCGGCACGCATTTTCGACAAGACCGGAGGCTTGTGCCACTGGTGCAAGAGGCCGTTGCAGCGCGAACATGAGGGCGTGGATTTCTTCCATTGCGATCATGTGGTCGCAATTTGCGATGGCGGCTCTAACGAGGACAACAACCTAGTACCCGCGTGTGCTGCCTGTAACCACAAGCGGGCACGTAAAGACTGGTCCGACCCTAACGAACGCGGGCAATCCGACCCTAACCATGCGCGCAAGTCCGACCCTAACCCCCATAGCCATAGCCAGTACCAGGAAGAAAGTAAGCAGCGTTCAGTCCCTCCCTCCCGCGCGCTGCGCGACCCAATGCGCGCCGCGCCGGCCATGCCGACTCTGGCCGACCCTCCCGAGGCGTGGGAGGCGCTCGGCGACGGCTGGGGCACGGATCGGGATGGCGTCAAGCGGCCCGCCGTGGGCGGCTACTGCCTTGATCTCGTTGCCAGAGAGGTTTGCGATGCAGCCGGCATGGACGGTCGCAACCGGGCCGTGGACTGGCGCCCGCTGATTGCGCTGCTGCGCGAGGGCTACACCCCGCACGGCCAAATCATCCCGACAATCCAACGGGTTGCGAGTCGGCCAGGCTACGCCCCGCCTCGGTTCCTGACGTATTTCGACCAAGCCATCCGCGAAGCGAGGGCAGCATGAACACCATCCCACCACCCCGCCCCGCCGCCGCCACGGGGGAGCGGACATGAGCGATGACGCGGCCTTCCGCACGCGCTGGCTCCGGACCCGCAAACCTTACCTGGATGCGAACGTGGGCAAGTGCCTGGAGCCATGCCACGGCGATGGCAAGTTCTGGTTCTGCGGCAAACCGGTCGTTGACGGCGGCGAGGTCTGCGCGGAACACGGCACAGCGTTGGCAGGAACACCCGCTCGCAACACTGCCGCCACGGACCGGGGAGGCCGGGCGTGAGCGGGGACATGCGCCGTCTCATCACGGCGCTGCTGCGCACGGGCTACGTGGAGGCGATGGCCCATATCGCGTCGCTGCCAGGGCCTGTGCGCCCCGTGCCGCCTGGGTCGCCCGTGTCGCTCCCATGGGGCGGCTGGCCATGACCCCCGCCACCCTCGCAGCCGCCGTCCAGGCCGCCCAGAAGTTCCTGCGCCGGGCCAAACTGGTGCCGACCGAAACCGTCACGTCGGACGTGGGCAAGCCGTGGGTCAGTCTGCCCATCAGCAAGCACGTCGCTGCGGCCAAGCGCGCCAGCCCGGACCTGACGCGGGCGCTGGCGGACCTACGGAGGGCGGGATCGTGAGCGGGGACACCTGGGCGCCAGGCACGTTCTGGATCGCCATGCCCAACGGCCCTGACACGCGCTCTGGCTACGTCCTGGGCGGGCTTGGCTTGGCGCATGACGGCTGGGCCAAGCCGTCGGAGCGCACGCACTGGACCTTGACGCACATCGGCTCCGGCGCCGCCATCTGCCGGCTGGCGGGCACCGTCGCTGCGGTGATGCCGGTGGCGGCCGAGATCGCACGGTGCGGCGACTGGACGCTGTTTGACCTGCCGAATGGTTGGAAGCAGACGGACCCGAAGCTGTTGTTGAAGCTGGTTGCGGTGCTTGACAGGCATCCTGGCATCGCCAGAGGTCCTGACCGTTCGGGCAAGGTGGTGACCCCTGATGATGCGCGGGTTGTCATCGCCGCACGCGACGCCGCCCCGAACCCCGCGCGCGCGGTCCCGGCGGGAGGCGGTCGGTGAGCGGCATGGACGTCGAACGCTTCCCGATCATCGGCAGCGGCGGCCAGACGATCCCGTGGGCCGTCATCGCCCAGCACGAGAAGCAGGCGGGCCGCAACCACGGGCAGACCCTGCGGCGCTTGGCCGAGCGCGGCGGCCTGGACTGGACCGAGGCCCTGTGGGTGCTGACCGGCCAACCCTGGGGCAGCACGCGGAACGACCCCGATGCCCGCGCCAAGGTGCTGGCGCTATGCGGGGAGCAGCGCCCATGACCCCCGCCACTGAAGCACCTCGCCAGCCGCACAGGAGCGCCGCCAGGGCCGTCCTGGGCACCGGGGCGCTACTCCCCTACCAGGATTTCACACAGGCACCTGTGCGGCTTCCTGTATCAGCCGTGCCACGCACGCTGGACGCGACGCATCACCGTGCTGTCGAGCCAGCGCGTCCAGGGCGTCTGCCACGTCGCCGGGCAGTTCGATCGTCACGGCGCGCCGAGATACCCGCGATGCCTGCACGCGCTCGTAAGCTGTGGGCGCATCTGGACGGCGCGGCCGGCCGCGGGGGCGCTTGGGGGTGGACGAATCAGGCGTCGTCATGGCAAGCTCCTGCTTGTCGCCCGCAAGGGCGTGGGTCGAAACATGTCGAGTTCTTAAAGCCCGGCTTTTGCCGAGAGTGTGCCCGCTGGAATTACCCGGCGGGCACCATCGGCGCGCTAGTTCTCAGCCTCGACCCACTGGATGCGCGGGTCGGCCTGCAACTCGGCCAGCCGCCTGTCCCGGCTCTTGGTCAGCCGGAACTCCTGGGTCATCACCGCGCCGTTGTCGAGGCTGCCACCGTCGCCCAACGCGCCGGGTATGTAGCGGTAGGCCAAGGTGCGGGGTCCGGTGGTCTTGATCTGCTGCGTCATCGTCGTTGCTCCGGCTGGGGTGGGTTAGGCGACGCGGGCTTGTGCGCGTGTCATGGCGGCGACGATCCGGCTGTTGTCGGCGCCCAGGCCCTTGAGCCAAACATTAAGCCGCTGCGCTTCGGTGCCGGCCTCGCGCTCGGCGGGGGACATCGCCTTGAGGTTGGCGATGCCGTCAACCAGCGTGACGGCCTTGGTCGTCAGCTCGGCAAGCACCTCATCGGCAGGGCGCTGGCCGATGGGGCCGTCAGCGATGGTCAGGTTCTGGATCTTGCCCTTGCTGTAAGCCGCACCGACGAAATCGCGGAAAGTCACCATGGTCTGCATCCTGTCCGCCGGGGCACCATCGCCGTCCGGTGGATTATATGTAGCGTGCTGCGTATATGCCGTCAACACATATTCGCATCGTGCGGCGGAAATAATCATCACGACGCGAGGCCCGCATGACCGACGCTCCCGACGTGCCGCGCTGCCTGCCGCCGACCCCGAGCGTGCCCGGGCATCGGCGCGGTTGCGAGTGCCTTGGGTGCAAGCTGGCGGCGCTGGCCGAGCGCGAACGTGCGGAAATCAAGCGCATCGTGGACCGCTGCATCCGCAACGGACTTGCTGCCTTGCCCGATACCAACCCCCAACCAGGAGCCACCCCATGCGCCGCATCCCCGTCCTAGCCCTCCTCGCGCTGACCGCCGCCGCCCCAGACGACAACCGGCTCGTCATCGCGTTCGCATCCGGCTCGCACGCCCTGTCGCCGGTGGCCCAGGCGCAGCTCGACCTGGCCGCCGGGCTTTATCGGGACGCCCACCCGCACGTGATGATCGCGACCGGCCACGCCGACGCATCGGGCGATCCAGAGGCCAACCTTCGGCTGTCCGAGGCCCGTGCACTGGCGGTCCGGCGTGCCCTGATCGTGCGGGGCGTGCCGGCCGACCGGCTGTTGCCTCGTGCGTTCGGCGCGTCGGAGCTGGCCGACCCGGGCGATCCTGCGGGAGCGGGGAACCGGAGGGCGGTGGTGACGTGGCGGTAGCGCGGACGCCGGGCGTGATCGAGGATGGGCGGCACACCGAGGGCGTGTGCGAGGATGGCGCAGCGATCCTGTGCGACGGCGTGATGATGACCATTCCTGAGATACTGGCGAAACTGGACAGTGCGGAAGGGATGCGAGCGTTGCTGGAGCAATGGCTGGAAACTGAGCGGCTTGTAGCAAAAATGCTGCAAACGTTGGGCAAGCCATGACTCTAGCCACCCTCATGACCCTCCTAGCCGCCCCCGCCCTATGGGACGTGACCGCGCTCCAGCCGCCCACCATCTGCCAGGCGCTGCCCGATCCCGTGTGCGTCATGCGGGACACAAGCGACGTGCTGGTGCTCTACGGCGCCACCATCAAGCCGATCCCCAATCCAGGCGGCATGGCCGTATGGCGGCAGGCGAACGCGCGGGTGGCGGATGCTGCGGCGCTGCGGCGGGACCGGGCTGGGCGGGCACGTGCTGGGGCGGGGGGCGGATGATGCAGACCGTGGACATTCTGGCCATCGCAGTGTGGCGGCGCTCGGTCGCCGATGAAGCGGTACAAATCTACGCGCGATACCGGCTCCTGCCTGATCTTGTCAGTGATGAGCAAATGCAACGCGCCATCAACGAGCGCATCGCCGCGCATGAGGATCACGCGCGAGTTGCAAATCTGATCGTGGCGCTGGGTTGTCCATTCCCGGTTGGAGCGGAGCGCGTGCCATGACCGCAGACGCGCGCATCGGCCTGTCCCACCCCGGTGGCGACGTGGGCCACGACGAGCGCCGCACCGGCTGGCGGCTGGGCGTGGCTGCCGTGTGGCGGCTGATGCAGCGCCAGTCCGCGCCGTGCCGGGCGTGCATGAGGCTGGTGGAGGAGCTGGGGAACGCGGGGCCGCCGCCTTGAATGCACGCCCCTGCCTCGTTGACCCGGACGGACCCGACGCCGAGTACGTGGCACGGTTCCGCCGTGACCTGTTCCGCGCCAAGGGAGGGCTGTTGGTGATGATGCTGATGCGAGAGGGCCGCGTGGCGGATCGAAAGGCTGAGCGCGCCCGCGTGCTGGCGCTGATTGCGCCTAGCCCTGCCGGTCCTGACGGCGCCGATCACGGCATGGACCTTGGCCCGGCAGCCCATGCACGCAGCACGTCCATAGAGCGGGTGGGCGGCACGCTGCGGGGCGCAGGCCAGCGCGAGGCAACGCCGACCTACGCGCGGCGCGTGGACGCTTCCACGCTGTTCGAGCGCATGTCCATGGCCGGTCAGCTATCCGACCGCCAGGCACGCGCCGGCATGGTCATGCTGCGGCTCTCCCGCATGGCGGGAATGGCGGGCAGTGTCACGGCTAGGCTGCCCGTCATGCCTATGCCTGGCCCCGATGACGAGGAGCGCGATGATGCCGATCCGTTGGTGCCCGAGGGCTGGGACGCCAGGACGTGGCACCGCCACCTCCTGCGGCAACTGCCGGGACACATGGCTTCGATGGTGGATCGCGCCTGCGACTGGACGCCGGAGCGCCAGGCCGGGCATCCAGGTATCCGATTCATCGCTGTGTTCCAACTGGCGCTGACGCGGCTGGCCGACCTACTTGGCTTGCCGAAGGAGTGATGAACCATGTTTCTATGCGGCGACTACGAAGCTGACGTTGGCGAGATCACCGTTACCAAGGAGTATGCCTGCCGAACGTGCGGAAGGCTTTGCTTCCTTGGTGTGAAGGGGAGCGGGCGCGGGAAAGGCGCTCTGGCTGCGAATTTTACAAATCGGACCATAGCCCTCTTTCCGTCCATCAAGGAGATGCGAAATGCCGAATGCCGTAGGATGGCTGACGGGGCACGCCCATGGGTGGACAAGTTGTTAGCCTCCTACGGCTATGTCGAATGACCCTTGACAAGGGCGTGAGAACGCACGATAACATGCACACGGAACACTTGCGTCCACTTGTAACCCGCCCAGGCAACTGCGGCGGGTTTGTTGTTTGTGGCCTCTGATGGCGCAGCGTCGGACACCATCCAGGCTGACAAACCTGGCCCCTCGGATGACCGTGCTGAATGCCGCTACGGCAAAGGTGCCGGACAAGGTCGCTGAGCCATTTTACCTCTCGGCGGCGTGGCGCGGCTTAATGGCCGACCTGCTAACCCGGCGCGGCAGGCAGTGCGAGGACTGTGGGCGCACAGGGTGCCGCATTTTCGGGGACCATGTGCGGGAGTTGAAGGACGGCGGAAGCGCTCTGGACCCGGCGAATGTTCGTTTACTATGCGGATCGTGTCACGGTCTAAAAACGGCGGCTGTCAGGGCTGCTAGGGTTTTGGCGCGGCACGCCCGCGCGTGACGCATGACCGCGCGCCAGCCTTGCATCTTCCGCATGGTTTGCGCTCATCGCATGGGTAGGGGGGTATGACGGCAGAAACGCCGATACCCTTGGAACCGCATTAGGCTCACGCAGAGATTTTGGCCCGTTGATCCCCGTTGATACCTTTCATAGGTGAACCCATGCCGAGAGGCGGAGCGCGTCCCGGCGCAGGTCGGCCAAAGGGCAGCAAGAACCTAAGCATATCAATAGACAAGCCGATTCTAGACGGTATCCAGCCGTTGGATTTCCTTCTTTCGCTAGTTGCCAATCCGGATGTTCCGCCCGCCCTCCGGTTTGAGGCAGCAAAAGCGGCTGCTCCCTACGTGCATCGCAAGTTGGCTCCGCTTCCTGCCCCGAAGAGCGTTGAGGACGATCCTCGTGTATTGGAGGACGCGGGTTGGGAGGACGATCTGGCCGCCGTCCGGCCTAATTGATGACATGGGACCTGTCCTGTCCAGATTGGCAGGATCGCATCCGCATCGGCAAACCTTTGGTGCCCGATCTGCCGCTGAACATGGTGGCGGCAGAAGGTGCAGTGCGTATCTTCAACCGTCTTCGCTTGGCGGACGTGCCTGGTAATCCGACGCTCGCAGAGGCTTCCGGCGATTGGTTCCGCGACATCGTGCGGGCGCTGTTCGGTTCCTGGGATGAGGCTACGCGGGTTCGACACATTCGCGAGGTGTTTGCCCTTGTGCCGAAGAAGAACAGCAAGACCTCCTACAGCGCGTTGCTCATGCTGACGGCGCTGATCCTGAACAAGCGGCCCAACGGCAAGTTCTTGCTCGTCGCACCCACGCAGGACGTTACCGAGCTGGCGTTTGATCAGTGCAGCGGCGCTATAGACCTGGATAGCTACTTATCCAAGCGCATGAAGGTGCAGACCCACCTCAAGACGATCACGCACAGGGAAACCGGCGCGACGTTGGAGGTGATGAGCTTTGATCCGAATGTGCTGACCGGTCAGAAGCCGACCGGTTTCTTGGTGGACGAGCTGCACGTCGTATCTAAGTCGGCGAAGGCGCCTAGCGCGGTTGGCCAACTTCGAGGCGGCATGATCGCACAACCCGAGGCGTTTGGTGTGTTCATCACCACGCAGTCCGAGCAATCCGCGGTAGGCGTGTTCCGCAGCGAATTGCGCCGTGCCCGTGCCGTTCGGGACGGCACGATGCAGGGTCCGGTGTTGCCTGTGCTGTATGAGTTCCCCCGTGACATAGCAGAAACGCCGGATCGGTGGCGCGACCCAGCGTGTTGGCACATGGTTACGCCAAACGCCGGACGTTCCATTACCGTGGCACGGCTCGTGGAGGAGTTCGCCACGGCTGAACAGCTTGGCGTAGAGGAAGTGCAGCGATGGGCGTCGCAGCACCTCAATGTTGAAGTCGGTCTGTCGCTGCTGTCGGACCGATGGGCAGGTGCTGACTACTGGGAAAGCCAGGGTGATCCCGCCTTGACGCTGGACGAACTGTTGGCCCGCTCGGAAGTCGTAGTTGCGGGCGTGGACGGCGGCGGTCTCGACGACCTCTTGGGCTTGGCAATCTTGGGTCGGGACCGGGTAACGCGCGACTGGCTGCACTGGGGTCACGCATGGGCGCATCCGGTCGTCTTGGAGCGTCGCCAGTCTGAGGCGCCTCGCCTGCGCGACATGGCGCGGGCTGGCGACCTAACGATTGTGGACGGTGTTGGCCAGGACATCGAGCAGATCGCGGACAGGATCGCTGCTGTGGATGAGATGGGACTGTTGGCCAGCGTCGGGCTGGACCCGATGGGGATCGGGGCCATTGTGGACGCACTGGCCGAGAGGCACATCCACGGCGCTGATCGGATCATCGGCATTCCTCAAGGCTGGCAGATGGTCGGCTCCATCAAGACGGCCGAGCGGAAGCTGGCGGACGGAACGCTGCGCCACGGCGGGCAGGCGATCATGGCTTGGGCTGTAGGAAACGCCAGGGTCGAGCCAAGAGGGAATGCCGTGACCATCACGAAGCAAGTCGCCGGCTCGGCCAAGATTGATCCCCTGATGGCCATGCTGAACGCCGTCGCCCTGATGAGCCGCAATCCCGAGATCAAGCGCATGGACGTGGGTGCGTTCCTGGATAACCTGATCGTCGTCTGATGTGGAAATGGCTCACCAAGGCGCTGGGAACGCCCGGCGCCAGCGGTGCGCCCTTGAACATGCGGAGCTTCCACACGACCGATCCCGCCCTGGCCCGGATCGTGTCCGGCGGACTGGACAGCGCATCGGGCAAGAACGTCACGGTGGACACCGCGCTGCAACTTGATGCGGTGTGGGCCTGCGTCCGGCTTATCAGCCAGACCATTGCGACGCTGCCCTTCATGGTGTTCAGGCGCGACGGCACGGGCAACCGCGGCGTGGCCGCCGATCATCCGCTCTACACCCTGCTTCACGATCAACCGAACGCAGACATGACGGGGGTGGAGTTCTGGGAGGCGATGGTTGCCTGTGTCCTGCTATGGGGCAATGCCTTTGCCATCAAGTCAAAGAACGCGCTGGGGGACGTGGTTTCGCTCACGCCCATACCTCCCGAGCGGGTGAACGCGCGTCGCCAGCCTGACGGTTCGATCCTTTACATCTACTCGCCATACAACGCGCAGATTGAGGAGATACCGGAAGACGACCTGTTCCACATCAAGGGATGGTCGCTGAACGGCCTGCTGGGCATGTCGGTCATCCAGTATGCGCGTTCGTCGCTCGGCACCGCGATGGCGGCAGACGAGGCAGCAGGCAAGTTCTTTGCCAACGGCCTGCACCTGTCCGGCTTCATTGAGACCGGCGGCGCTGTGATGGACGACGTGCAGCGCGAGCGGTTCAAGGCCGAGCTGCAACAGCTCCGGGGCAGCGGCAACACTGGCAAGACGATGCTGTTGCAGGGGAGCCTGAAATATAACTCCCTGTCCCTGTCGCCGGATGACGCGCAATTGCTGGCGACGCGCGAGTTCAGCGTCAATACGATCTGCCGCTGGTTCCAGGTTGACCCGTCCATGATCGGGCATTCAAGCGGGGGTCATGCGGTCGGCTCGGCCCTTGAGCAGCAGATGCTGCGGTTCCTGACCCTGACGCTTTCGACGTGGCTCAAGCGGATAGAGCAGCGGGTCAAGATGTCGCTTATACGGCCAGAGGAACGGGCCAAGATTTTTGCGGAGTTCAACGTCGAAGGGTTGCTGCGCGCGGACAGCGCCGGACGGGCTGCCCTGTATGCGGTCTATTCGCAGAACGGCCTCAAGACGCGCAACGAGATACGCGATTTAGAGAACGATCCCCCAATGGACGGCGGCGATGCGCTGACCGTGCAAAGCAATCTTGTGCCGCTGGGCAAGCTCGGCCAGCAGCCCACCGCTCAAACGCCCGATGGGTTCGGGCACCCCCCGCCGCCGCAGTCGCAATCCGCGGCGCAACAGCCTGTGAGGCAGTGATGGACGAAGAGACCTTTGTCGCCGCGATGGAACTCAAGCTGGCGGACACCAGTGCCGGCGGGCAGCCGGGCGAGCTTGAGGGCTATGGGGCGGTTTTCGGAAACGAGGACAGCCACGGCGACGTGATTCTGCCGGGTGCCTTCGCGTCCGCGCTAGCTCAGCACAAGTCGGCCGGCACGATGCCGACCATGTACGTCGAACACGGCCCGGTGCTGGGCGGCAGCACGTTGCCGGATGGCGTGTGGACGGAAATGGTCGAGGACAAGAAGGGCCTGCGGGTCAAGGGACGGATCAGCGCCCTGGACACCGATCACGGGCGCCGCATCCGCGCGCTGGTAGGTGACGGGGCGCTCAAGGGCCTCTCCATCGGCTACCGGGTGGGTGCCGGGAACGCGATCATCGGCAAGAAGGCCGGCGAGCCGCGGCGGCAGATCAAGGCGCTGGACCGGCTGTTTGAGGTTTCGCTGGTCACGGCGCCGAGCAATTCGCGGGCGCAGGTGGACAGCATCAAGACCGTCCTGGCGCTAGCCGACAAGGAGAAGGCCGCTCACGCCGTCGCATCCGCTCTCCTGCTGCATCGCTCTTCAATGGCCGGCGGCGATAGCCCTACGGCTGCGGAGCGTACCGGGCTGCTGACACACCTGATGGACGCTCACGAGGCCATCACCGGCAAGCGGATGCCGGAAGGCATGAAGGCGATGCCGGCCAACGTCGAAGAACTCAAGATGGAACTCAAGGGCTTCGGGTTCTCCGAGCAGCAGGCCGCAGACATTGCCGCCATGCGGTTCGCAACCACCCCGCCAGTTGGCGGCAAGGGCCAGGGAAACATTGCCGCCACCCTGGTTGCTGAACTTGGCGGACTGTCCGGCTTCAATCTTCCCACCTTGCGCTAGGAGCGCCACGCACATGACCCGTCCCGTTATCGCCGCGGCGCTGCCCGGTATCGGCCTCAGCCTGTTCGCCCAGCATGGCCACGCCTTCGGCCATCGTGCGCGCGTCGTGTTCGCCCCCGATGCCGATCCCACGCCCGAGCAGCAGATCGGCACCCTGGCCGTGGACCTCAAGAAGGCGACGGATGAGGTGAAGCGGTTTGCCGAAGGCGCCAACACTGAGATCAAGAACCTCGGCAAGGTGACGGAAGAGACGAAGGCCAACGCCGATAAGGCTCTGGCCGAGATGAACGGCATCTCCACCCGCCTGACCGACCTAGAGCAGAAGATGCAGCGCCGCGGCGAGCATCAGCCTGTTGAGCATAAGTCCATCGGCCGCATGGTCGTGGACGCGGAGGAGGTGAAGGCGTTCAGCGCATCCGGCGGCCGGGCCGGTTCCCGCGTGACCGTGGAGGTGAAGAACATCACCTCCGCGTCCGTGGCAGGCACCTCCAGCACCACGGCGCTGGTGGCGGCTACCCGCGTGCCCGAAATCATCATGCTGCCGAACCGCCCGATGACAGTGCGCCAGCTCCTGATGCCTGGCACCACGAACAGCGCCAGCATTGACTATGTGAAGGAGACGGTCTTTACGAACAATGCCGCGATGGTGCCGGAAGGCACCCTGAAGCCGCAATCCGATATGTCTTTCGGCATCCAGAACGTGCCCGTGCGGACCATCGCGCATTGGGTGCTGGCCTCCCGCCAGATTCTGGCCGACGCGCCGATGCTGCAGAGCTACATTGACGGGCGGCTGCGCTACGGCCTCAGCTACGCCGAAGACTTGGCCCTGCTGCTGGGCGACGGCACCGGCGCCAACCTGCTCGGCCTCATGCCGCAGGCAACCGCCTATGCACCGCCGGCCGGCGTGACGGTGCAGAACGCCACCTACATCGACAAGCTGCGGCTGGCGATGTTGCAAACCACGCTGGCGCTGTACCCGGCGACCGGCATCGTGCTGAACCCGGTGGACTGGACGAACATCGTCCTGACCAAGGACACCCAGAACCGCTACATCTTCACCGATCCGCAGAACGCTGGATCGGCGCGGCTGTGGGGTCTGCCCGTCGCCGAGTCCATGGCGATGCCGCAGAACAATTTCCTGACCGGCGCGATGCTGCTGGCGGCGCAGATTTTCGACCGCGAGGATGCCACGGTGATGATCTCAACCGAGGATCGCGACAACTTCGTAAAGAACATGGTGACGATTTTGGCCGAAGAGCGCCTGGGCCTGGCGGTTTACCGTCCGCAGGCGCTGGTCAAGGGCACCTTCGCCACCGCCCCGTAGCCATCATTGAGCCGAAGCGTCACGCGGCGCTTCGGCTTGATGCTTCACTAGGGGGACCGAGATGATAAAGATGAAGTCGCTGACGGTGTTCCAGAACCATCGCATCCGCACGGTGCGCGGAGACGGAGTGGCACAGGCAGGCGAGGAGTTTGAGACGGACGCCGATCACGCGCAGAGCCTGCGCCGTAGCGGCATGGCAGTGCCCGTCCGTGCCGAAGACCTTGATGGGGCGCCGGCCGCTGCCACGCCGCTTGCAGCGCCTTTCGGAAACGTCGCGCCCGAAACACTAGCGCCTGTTGCCCCTGCGCGTGCGGCACTGGCATCTGCGCCGCAACCGGTGCCCCCGCAGCCCGCGCCGTCGGTGCAGCTCGACAAGGCCAAGAAGCCCGCCTGATGCTTCGTCTAGTCACGCCGCCGCAGCGAACCCAGCTCACGACACTAGCTGCCGCGCAGACTGACTTGGGCGTTGCCGACGTACGGATTTCGGCGCTGATTGATCAGGCCAGCGAGGCTTGCGTCGCCTTCTGCGGGCGCCCCTTCGCGCAAGCGTCGTGGGAAGAAACCTTCTTCGGTGCGGATGGCCCGTTGGTGCTGTCCCGCATCCCCGTGACCGAGATCGCATCAGTGGCGAGCGGGGAATATCAGTTACCCGAGACTGACTGGACCTTTGACCAAGGCAGCGGGCTACTGCACCGCCACACTTACGGGCAGAATGGCTCCTATGGCATCGGCTATGGCCAGGGGTGGGGGTATTTCCAAACGGTAGTGAGTTATACCGCGGGCTATGTGTTGCCTGGGGGCACCAATCCGACGCTTCCTGCGACCATAGAGCGCGCGTGCCTTGAGATGGTGCGTGCGCTCTGGTTCAGCACGGGGCCAGGGGGGCGTGACCCCACCATCCGGTCAGAGTCCGTTCAGGGGATCGGCACGACTTCCTACTTTGATCCGCAGCCGGGCACGTTCGGGCTGCCGGCCCTGGCGACCTCTCTGCTCCAATCCTATCGCAACCTGCGGTCCTGACATGCCCACCGTCGCCAGCATCGCCGCCAGGATTGAGCGCGAAGGCGAGGATGTCACCTTCACGCGCGGCGCACACGTCGCCACCGTGCGCGCCTTCGTGCGCGGCTACCGACCGCAAGAGCTGGTGGACGACATACAGCAGGGCGACCGAGAGATGCGGATTGCCCCGGCCGCCCTTGATGCTGCTGGATACCCCGATGCCCCAACCCGGCCTGACCAGGTGCTGATCGGGGATGCCTACGCAACCGTGCAGTCTTGCGAGACCGTCAAACTGCGCGGCGTGCCCGCCATGCACGTTGTCCAAATCCGGGGCGGCTAATGGCGAACGCGCTGGTCTGGGCCGACCTGCAAGCCCGCGTGGATGCGGCGCAGCTTTCATCGGGCGGCGTTGTCCTGCCGGTAGGTTGGCCCAACACGACATTTAAGCCGCCGGCCCCGCCGCGCCCTTGGGTATTGGTCGAGATGACTGGCGGTAGTGCCGAACGCCTTGAACTTGGCGATACGGTGCCGTGGCTAGATGAGGGCCAGGCGCTGGTGCATGTGCTGGTGCCGGTCAACACCGGGCTGGATGCGGCGATGGACATTGTGGATCAGGTCAAGGCCATGTTCCGGGGGGCATCGGCATCTCCCGTCCGCTATACCCGAGTGGATGCCGACCCTGGCGGGCCTGGCACCGATGACGGGTCATTTTGGCGCACTTCCGTAACGGCCGATTGGCGCGTCCAGACCCTTTCGACTTAGGAGAGACCCATGCGAACTTATGACATTCTTGACGAAAACGGCGCTGCCGTCAGCAGTCAGACGATGACCGATTCTATGGCGCCCGCGCTCATATCCGGCCAGACGGCGCAGCTCACGCATGTGGACGGTGAGCCGCTAGCCAAAAAGTCGCGGCCCGTGATCGGCGTCGGCGCTGGCGAGGATGATCTGCCCAAAATGCCGGACACGCTGGTGACAGAAGCCGCAGCCGCTGAGGCGCGTGCCGCCGCCAAGGCTGAGAAGGAAGCGGCCAAGGCTGAGAAGGCCAAGGACGAAACCTAACCGGACGCTCCGGCATCCGCCTGCTACCGGCGCCCTCGTGGCGCCTTTTTCATTAAAGGACCACGAACATGCCTCTAGGCTCGGTGGCGGCATATCAAGCCGCTCTTGAAACGACTAACACCGCCATGTCCTACGCGATGGAAAGCACATGGGCGACGGCGCCGGCTTCCACCTTCCAGGCCATGCGCATTCTGTCCGAGAGCATGGCGCACAAGAAAACCCGCACCCGTCCGCCCGAGATTCGCGGCGACCGCCAGTCGGCACCGGCGCTCACAACGCAAGAGGGTGCTAGCGGCAGCATCGTTTTCCCTGTGTTCTACTCGGAAACAGGGCGGGCCAGCCAGTTTGACGACTTCCTATCGTCCGTGGTCGGCGGCGATTGGCAGCCGCCGACCGTGATTGTGGCGGTCGGCGGCGATATCGCCCTTGGCGCTGGCGGTGTCTTGACCAGCACTACGGCGGACAAGTTCGCAAGCATCCTTGTCAGCCAGGTTCTGAAGCTGAACGGCTTCACGAACGCCGTGAACAACGGCTTTTACCGGGTGGCGCAGGTCGTGTCGGGCAGCAGCCTTGTGCTGGCGCCCATCGGTTTCGTGCCCGTGGCGGAAACCCCGGCCGGCACCACGGCGCGCATCAGCTTCAGCAACCTTCGCAATGGACAATTTTTCAAGTCCATTTTTGCGCAGCAAAGGCTTGACCCAGCGGGGACTAAATGGTTCCGTTATCCCGGAATTTACGCTACTAAGGGAAGTCTCACACTTTCACTTGGACAGTTTTTGCAAGCCAGTTTCGACGTGACGGCGCAGCAAGAAATGAGGGGCCTGACGGACGTTTCTACGGGTGGTATTATCCCGGCGCCCAATACGCGCGATTACGATCCGATAGCCGGTTTCAAAGGTGTATTCTGGAACGATGCGCCCCTTGGAACAGGCGTCAATTCGGCAGGCTTTGACCTGATGAACGAAGGCGCAGCCGGTGAATACTTCCTCGGTAGCGCTCTTGCTCAGGGGATGCTAGGCGGCACCTTTATGGCGAACAGTCGCTCGGAATTTGCCGTGCGCGACTTTTTGCTATACGATGCATTCCGCGCGGAAACGCAGGGTGTTTACTCGGTGCATTATGGAGATCAGGTCGGGAACCGCTACGTTTTCACGATGCCAAACAGCATCATTATGTTTGACAGCGGCGTTCCGGTTTCTGGTAGCAATAAGATGCTGATGGCCAGCGTATCCGTCGAGGGGTCGCCGTCGAGTGAAGCGGGATGCACTATTAGCATTGACCGGTTCAGCGCCCTAGCCTGATCCAGCTTCCAGCTTAGGCCGGAGGGCACCGCGCGGTGCAGGGGCGCCATCTGTCGGGGGTGGCGTTCCTATCATTCCCGAAACCCCGGCATGACCCCGGCAAGGATACCCGATGGCGGACTTGAACGACTTCATCATAGACCGCGACGCCGTGCGCGATGGCGAGTGGATCACGGTCGGCGACGGCGGCAACACCTTTGAGATACGCACGCGCGGCTTCACGCCGAAGTATCGTGATGCCCTGAACGCGCTCCGCCGGCACGCGGCACGCGACCTGAACCGCAAGCTCCAGCCTGGCGACGCCATGTATAGCGCCGACACGCTGCCGCCATCGGCCGATGACAGGTGCCAAGGCCAGGCCACTGCGACGCACTGCGTCATGGACGTGCGCGGCCTCACCAGCAAGGGCGTGGCCGTCACCGTCGAGCAGTTCCGCGATCTGCTGTCCGACCCCGAGGGACGCACCGGCCTGCTGATCTTGGCCATCGGTGCCGCCAGCCGGGTCGGCACGGATCGCAAGGAGGAAACCGCGGTCGCTGAGGGAAACTCATTGCCCGCCTAAGCCACGGTCTGGCATGGGCGGGCCGCGAGCTGCTGTTGGCCGAGTTGCCGGACGAGGATCGCCCTTCGGTGCCCGATCTGCTGCCGTGGGCTGAAACGCCTTGGCGAGCCTGGAACGAACTCAACGCAGAGCGCGGCTACACCCTCTCAGGATTTGCCGCCCCGATGGGTGCCATGATCCTAAAGTCCCGGCCGCTTCCCATCCCTTGGTCAAGCATCCAAGCGTGGTGCGACCGGGCCGGGTGTGATCCTGACGACCGGACAGAGTTCGTCGTGCCGCTGGTGCAGGCGATGGACCGGGAGTTCCTGGCGCACTGGGCCGCGCAAGAGGCCGCACCTCCTAGCGAGCCTGTTGCCGCTAAGCTGTCTCGATGGGAGCAAGGGTGATGGCCGCAACGCGTCTGGCCCGCACGGTGCGGGTGTTCGCGGATCGCACGCTATCCCCGGCTGCGCTGTCACTGCATCTCGCCACGGAAGCAAGGCGGCTGCGTGACGATCTGGTGGCGACGGGGCAGGCGCCCGCATCTTGGCGCACCTTCGTGGATGGACGCGAGAGTGCGGCCGAAACCACGGCGCGGCGTGTCATAGAATACAAGTTCAGCCTGCTGACCCAGGCTGTAGGGTTCGCGCTGGGCTACTGCATCGCCCGCAGCCCCGTGCAATCCGGCCGATTCCGCAAGTCGTGGTTCGTCGCCGTGAACGGCTTGCGCTGGGGAAGCGACCTGACCGCCATCCCGGCAAGTGCCGAGGTGATGGTCACGAACGATCAGCCCTATGCGCGCAAGATCGACGTGGGCGCGATGCGGATGCGGGTGCCGCCGGGCATCGTGGAGGCGGCGCGGCAGGCGGTGCAGCGCGCGTATCCCAGCATCAAGGCCGAGCGCAGCTTCCTGCTGCTGCCGAGCGGCTACGTGCTGAAGCGGCACGGCGGACGGCGCGACACACGGGCGGGGCAGGCCCTGACCTACCCCGCGCTGATCCTTAGCCCGCGATAGGGGCTTTCCCGAACGCTCTGCAACGCATATACTCTTGACCACGGAACACTTGCGTCTGGCGTCTGGCTAGACCGTTCCGCTTAGGCCCTTCGGGGCTTGTCCTTTTGGGTTGGGAGGCAGGCGCATGTCAGCGACTGTCGAATCCCTATCCGTCCAGTTCCAGGATGGCGTTACGGCAGGCGCGCAGGCAGCTGCTGCCGCCATGGACAAGCTGGCGGCGGCGATGGATCGGACCGCAGCATCCTCGGATGCCAGCGATCAGGTCATACGCCGTCGAGGCCCCTCGGCCGACAGCGTAACGCAAAAGATTGACGGCCAGGCCGCGGCGACGGCTCGGCTTGAGGCCATAGAGCGCACCTACCAGGCGCGGGCGCAGGCGCTGACCGCTTCCATGGCAGCGCAGGGCGCGTCGGCGACGGAAACGGCTGAGGCATTGCGGCGGCTTGGCGTGCTGCGCGATCAGGACGCGGCCAGGGCCAAGGCGCAGGGCGATGCGATAGAGCAGCGGTTTGCTCCCGCCGCTGCTGCAACGCAGAAGTTAAGCGAGTCCACGGGGGCTGCTGCCGCATCGGCCCGTAATATGGGCATCCAGTTCGTGCAGGGGATCAGCGGCATCGCGACCGGCCAGCCGATCTTCACGACGCTTATCCAGCAGGGCCACCAAGTCGTTGACATGCAGCTCGCGATGGGCACCGGCATTAAGGGTACTGCCGATGCTTTCCGGGGCATGATTGCCGGTATCGGCGGGTTGCCGACGTTGCTTGCAGTCGGCGTCGTTGGGGCTTTCGCTGCCGTTACCGCTGCGGCGATCAGCAGCGCAGGTCGTCTGGCAGAGATACGGACATCGCTCCGCGCTACCCAGGAGGGCTATGCTGGGCTGGCCGATACGGTTGACGCGACCGCTCGCAGGATTGCCGCATCGTCCAGTTTGGGCCTGAAGGAAGCAACCCAGGCTGTGCAGGGGCTTGCAGGGGCCAAGTATTTCTCTGGCACGGCCCGCGATCTTGAGGAGCTGACCCGGTTGGCCGCCGACTTGGGGCATACGATGGGCGGCGATGCCGCATCCGGCGCAAAGACGCTGCGCGACCTGATGGATGACACCTCCAAGGCAGCGCATTCCTTGGCGGAACAGGGCTTTCGCACCCTCACGCCGGACGTGCTGCGCTACATTGACGCAGCGCAGGCGGGCGGCGACCGCAGCAAGGCTTTCAGCGCTGCGCTGGCCGCAATTAGCGCCGTCGCCAAGGGTGCGGCGAACGATGTTGACCCGGTCACGAAAGCATGGCGCGAGCTGGGAAACACTGTCACGTCCAGCACGGAAGGATGGAAGCCAGCCAAGGATTACCTCGTCGGGGAGTTGGCGCAGGCGATCAAAGACACGACCTACCTCGTTGAGAAGCTGATTGCTGTCTGGAATGCCTTTAAGAACATCGGGTCTGGCCTGTCCTCAAAGGATGGCGATAGCTGGAACAACCTAAAGGGTCTCGGGCCTGGTCTGTCCGCAAAGGACGCCGATGCCATTTTTAGCAGCGGGCGAACGGGGGGTGGGCCAGCCGCTACTGCGTTGGGACGGAACACGACCTCGGATAGCGCAGCATCAGTTTCCGTTTCTGCAAACGCAGTAGCGACCGAAATTGCCACTATTCTTCGCACACAGTTTCAGGCAAACGACAGCCAAATTGCCGGAATGCTTGGGAACGCCTTCAAGGAGAGCGGGCTTCGGCCAAACGCCAGCATAATAGACAGCAACGGCCTTCCCAGCGTTGGCCTGTGGCAGCACAACGGCCCGCGGGCAACTGCGTTGGCCGCTTCCGCCGGAGTAGCAACAGGGGACCAGGCTAGCGTCGCCCAACAAGTTTCGTTCACAATGGGCGAAATCACGCGTTCCCCATCGTTCAAGGCGATGTGGGATCGGATGGCTACGCAAAGCCCGTCCCAGGCTGCCGGGGAATATAACCGCGTATTTGAGAACCCCAAGAACCCCGGCGCAACTACCCCGATTGCTGCTGCGGCAGCGGATCGCTTTTCTGGGGCGGGCGGCGTTATCTCTAGGCTGCCAGCGGCAACTCCGCAGATGGTGGACGATACCCGTGCGTTGGCCGATACGCTGGCAAAGGCGACTGAAAACGCGCGAGCCTTCACGGAGGTGAAACTCGCCGCCGAGTTGGATGCGACCGGCAAGCGGATGGGCGATCTCATCACGCTGGGGCAGCAGGACAGCGCCGAGTTCCAGGCACTGGCCCAGCGCGCGCAAGAGTTGACTGCTGCCCGCTATAAGAACGTGGACGCTGAAACAGAGGCCCAGCGCGCCGCTGCCAGTTCTTTGCGCGCAACGCAAGGCATGACGGCGGGTGAGCAAGGGCTTGCGGCGGCAATTGAAGCCCGCCGTCAGGTGTCCGTGAATGCCGGCTTGCCGTTCGGCACGGCGCAGCAGCAGCAGGCCACGCTGGAATATTTGGCGAAGCAGTCGCAGGAAGCGGAACGTCTCGCCTTTTCTTTGGCCACGACGCAGCACAACAGCACCGAGATGGCGTCTGCCTTTGACAAGGGCAATCAATCGGTCGTGGATGCCACTGCCAAGCAGCAGGCGTTCATTGAGGTGCAACGGCTGTTCCCAGGCAATACGGCCAAGCAGAGCGAGGCGCTGGCCGCGCTCACGCAGGTTTACAAGGACGTGGCCCGCACCGCAGCGGAAGCCGGCGTGGCCCAGCAAAACGCCCAAGGCCGCGACAATCTGATCTACATCCAGGCCGAAACCAGCACCATCGGCCTCAATGCCGACCAGCGCACGAAGCTGCTGGCCGTGATGAAGGCCGAGCAGGACATGCACCGCCGGTTCGGCGACGTGCTGCCCAAGGAGGCGCAGGACTACATAGAGCTGACTTCTCGCACGGCGGACGCGACGGCGGCGTTCCAGCACCAGAAGTCCGTCATGGACGAGCTAAGCGGCTTCGTCAGCAGCACCTTCGACACGATTGCGAACTCAATCACGTCGGCCATGGCGACCGGGCAGCTTTCCATGGTCAAGCTGGGCGACATCGGCAAGTCCGTCGTCAGCGCGCTGCTGTCGGAGTTCGTGAAGCTGGCCGCGATCAACCCGCTCAAGAACGCCCTGTTCGGCACCACGTCGCCGGTGCTGGGCGAGGTGGGCGGCCTGCTAAGCAACCTTGGCGGCGGCTCCGGCCTGGCCACCGGCGGCGACGCTGCCGGGCTGGCAGGCGCCGCCGCGGGCTTGGCCTCCTTGTTTGGCGGCAAGGGCGTAAGCGCCGACGCCAGCGGCAAGATCGCAGGCGGCAGTGGTGGCGGCGTCCTGGATCAGCTCGGCAGCGTCGCCAGCCTGGCCAAGAGCGCCGATGCGGTATCCGGCGGCAGCATTCTGTCTGGGGTCAAGGATTTCCTTGGGTTCGGCAGTTCTGCCGCCAGCACAGCGGGCGGGTTCGGAACTGCAAACGTAGGTTCTGCCGGCCAAACCCTGGCCGGTGGCGGATTACTATCCGGTGCCGGGATTGCAGGCGCGGCAACCAGCTTCTTCGGCAACGCATCGGCCGCGACGAACATCGCCCTGGACTCGCTCGGCACCGTGGGCGGCGCGGCCATCCAGGGCGTCGCCACGTCCGCCCAGGTGGCCACGGCCAGCATCGCAAGCGGCGTGGGGTTCAGCACCGGGGCGTCGTCGGCCATCACGTCCGGCATCAGCAGCATCAGCAGCGCGCTCCCCGTGATCGGGGCGGGCATCGGCGTCGTCACCAACCTGATCCAGGGCAACTACACGGGCGCGGCATTGGTCGCGACCGGCGCAGCCATCGGCAGCATCATCCCCGGCGTCGGCACGGCGCTGGGTGCCGCCATAGGCGGCATCGTCGGCACGTTCTTCACCCCGCACCCGAAGAACCCCTACCAGTCCACCGAGCTGAACACCGCGGACGGTCGCCTGCTGCGCGGCAAGACGGTCTCGCAGGTGGAGAACGCCCAGGCCGCTAAGGACTCTGTGGACGCTTTCGCCACCGGGGTGAACCAAATCCTGGACGTGGCCGGGCTGAAGCTCGCCAACACCGCCGGCAAGATCGGTAACGTCGGCGACATGTTCCTGAAGTCGGATCATCCAGACGCGAAAAGCCCGTCCGAGCTGTTCAACCGGCTGCGTTTCACGGACGGAACCAACGACGGGTCCAACTATGCCGTCGCCAAGGCCGGCGACCTGCCGGGCATGTCGTTCGCGGACCCTACGGCCCTGCAAGCCGAGCTGCTCAAGATCGCCGGCTTCGCGTCCGGCCTGGATGCGCTCGGTATCCACCTCAAGGCGGTCGGCGAGAAGCTGACGGCGATCCAGATTGCCAGCGTGGACCTGCAGGCTTCAAACGGGCCGCCAAGCGACCTCCGCACCGCCCTGTCCAACGCCCTGCCAAGGCAGACCTATGCGGACACGGCGGCCCTGGACGCCGAAATCGCCAAGGTTAACACCTTCGTCAACGGCACCATGCCGAGCCTGCTGAACCCGGTGTTTGAGTCCACTTCGCAGCTGATGACCCAGTTGGGTGCGGTCGGGGTGCAGTATGCCGAGGCGATCAAGCAGGCGCAGTCCTACGGCCTGGCCACGGACGGCCTGACCAAGGCGCAGGCCAAGGCGGTCGAGCTGCTGCAGGCTCCGGCGCTCAAGGCGCTGCTGCTGTCCAACACAGGTATTGAGCTGCGCGGCGCCGCCGCCCGCGGGGAGGACACGACCGCGCTGCAACTGCGCCAGTTCGACCTGCAGGGCGGCCAGCAGCGCCAAGCCCTGGCGCAGCAATACAAGGACATCTACGGCAGCGAGTTCGCCCCCGATGCCGTCAAGAGCTACCGCGCCGCGTCCCTGGAACTGGATCGCACGCTGGCGGCTGAGCGGCTGACAGTCCAGGCCAAGATGAACGCCGACCTGGTTGCGAACGAGCAGCAGGCCGCCGCCGCCCGCAAGGCCGCCGCGCGGGCGTTCGGCGACGCGCAGGACGCCGCAAACGACGCCTTCACCGGCATTCGCGCCCGGCAAGCCACGCTGTCCGGGGACACCAAGGGCGCCGAACTGCTCGGCTACGACGCCAAGGCCGCGCAGGAGAGCAAGGCATACGCACGCCAGCTCGTGGATTTCTTCGGGGACAGCTACTACCAATCCGCAGACTACCAGAACCGGATGAGCGAGTTGGAGACGGTCCACCAGCAGGAGCGGCTGGCCATCGTCACCAAGGGCGGTGCAGACGCCAACAACGCGCTGGCCGCAGCGCAGTCCAGCGTCGGCAACGTCATCACCTCGCTGACCGACTATGCCCGCAGCCTGCAAACCGGCGCGGACAGCCCCTTGTCGGCGACGGCGCAATACGACTTGGCCAAGGGCCAGTTCCAGGCGGTCCAGGGTGCCGCCGCAGCCGGCGACTTCAACAGCGCGTCCAAGCTGCAAGGCTACAGCCAGGCGTTCCTGTCGGCGTCGCGCGGCGTGAACGGCTCTGGCCAGGGCTATGCCAGCGACTACAGCACCGTGTTGTCCGCCATCCAGGCCATCGCCAGCGCCCCGAGCGACGCCCTCACGAACAGCGCCATGCTGGCCGCCACGCGCGATCAGACGACGACGCTGGCGGCGAAGTTTGATGAACTGAAGGCTGAGCTGGTTGCCGTCCGCCGCGAGCTGCAGCAGCAGGCGAGGGCGGCCTGATGCCCGCCAACCCGTTCACGCTGGGCGACGACTTTGACCTCGGCAGCAGCTACCTTGGCGGCAACGCGCCCCCTGCGGTCTATGATGCCCGTGCGGCGACCCTGTTCGTGGCCGAGATAGACGCCTACGACCCAGCCACCCGGATCACGTCCGTCCTGCGCGCCAGCGACCTCGGATACCGCACCGCGCCGTCCGATTCCATGGGCGTGGTGGCCTACCCCGGCGTGCTGGATCAGGCATTTGAGATAGACCGCCGCGTGAGCCTGGACCCGGCCGGCACCAACGCAGCGACGTTCGGCGCGATCCGGCTGGTGAACCTCGGGGGACGCTTTGACGCCTTCGTGCAGAGTCGCAACATCGGCGGGCGCAACTTGCGCCTGAAGATCGGCCAGAAGACATACGACCCCGGCCGCGGCATCTACACCGATCCATCTTATGACGACCTGCGCCCGTTCCTGTTCTGCACGTCCGGCCCCGTCCTGCTAGGCGAGGACGTGCTGACGATCCCGATCAGCGACCTCACCCACCTGGGCGACAAGCCCCTGCAAAGCCGGCGCTACGGCGGCACGGGCCGGCTGGACGGCACGCCGGACCTGGCCGGCAAACCTAAGCCCATGACCCGTGGCGGCACCCTGGCGCTGCCCGTTCCGAACGTGCCGCTGCGCCTTGTGGACCCTGTTGCCAACATTTGGGCCTGGACCGATGGGCCGGGCAGCCTCGTCACGCTGTATGAGGGCGGTGCCCCGGTGTTCGCGCAAGCCGGCGACGTGGCGGACCTCTACGCCGGCACCACGCCGCCCGGCGCCTACCGCACCTGCAACGCGCTGGGCGTGCTGCAACTTGGCTCCAAGCCCGTGCGCGCCCTCTCTGCCGACGTGACCGGAACCGGGCCTGCCACGGCGGTTGCCCTGGCGCGCTCCGTCCTGCTGGCGGACCTCGCCTGCAACGCCGACCTGCTGGATGGCGGCACATTCACCCTGCTGGACCGCGCATACCCATGGCTGGCCGGCTTCCACGTCGCGGACGGCTCGGCGCGCGGCCTGGACGTGGTGCAGCGCCTGCTGGGTTCGGTCGGCGGACGGCTGCTGTCAGGCCGCGACGGCTACTTGGGCGCCTTCGTGCTGTCGCCGCCCCTGCCGGACGCCGTGCCCGCCGCCCGGCTCGGGCCGTCCAACGTCGTGTCGGTCGCACCCATCGCCTTGCCCGCCGCCCTGGACCCGCCGCCGCGGCGATGGCAGGTCGGCTGGGGCGTCAACCATCAGGTGCAGGCGAGCGACTTCAACGGCGATCTGACGCCCGAGCGCAAGCAATTCCTGGCCGCCGCCTCCCGCTACGCCACCTGGGACGGCCCGGCCGTGGCGGCGGCGTGGGGCCAGCCCGGCGAGCCTGCCCCGCTGGACACTTACCTGCTGGCGACCGCCGACGCGCAGGCGCTGGCGGACCGGCTGGGGGCGCTCTGGCAGGACCGGCCCGACTGCTACGCCGTCGCGGTGCCGATCACGGTAGGCGCCGCCCTTATCATCGGGGATGCCGTCGAGCTGACCTGGCCGCTGGGGCTGCTGCGCCTCGGCAGGGTCGGCGTGATCTTCGGGGAGCAGACGCGATCCTACGACGGGACCGTGACGTTTGCGGTGGCGATGCTGTCGCCGTTCATTGAGGCCGGCGACTTCTCCGGCGACGAGTTCGGCGGCGACATATCAGGGGGGTCTGCCACATGAGATGGATGATCGGGCTGCTTGCTGTGGCGGCTTCCGTTGCATCGGCGCAGACGGTGCCGACGATTGCTGAAAGCGGGCGCACCACGGGGCGCCTGCCCACGGCTGGTCAGTCGGTGGCCATGAAGCGCGACATTGAGGCGGCCATCGGGACCAAGCAGGACGCCGCGACCTTCCCCCTTGCCCCCTACGCCGCGTCCAACAGCCCCGCCATGCGGACGGCCATGGCGCGTGCCGCCGAGGTGCGTAGCCTGCTGGACTGGCTGCTGCCGGCAGACAACGGCGATGCGGCAGCAGCCCTCACCCGGCTGTGCCAGGCCGTGCCGGGCAACCTGCGAATCGCCGTGACAGGCGACTGGGCTTGGAACGGCAGCGTGACGGCGTGCAGCGGGCGCAATCTGGACCTTCGGGGCAACGGGCCGGGCGCCACCAACATATCGGCCGCTGCGTCGGGCGTGATGCTGGACGTGCAGGCCAGCATCGGCCAGCGGGTGACGCTTCGGGACATGACCGTCGCCAGTGCGGCGCCAGGCGGCACGCGGGCCGTCCTGCGCGTCACGTATCCCCACGTCGGCAGCAGCTCGCGCGGCAGCGTGCTGGTAGAGGACGTGGAGATAGCCCCGCCGGCCGCTGGAGGCGGGGCGGTCTGCAGCGCGGTGGTGCTTGACGGCGCCTGGAAGGCGAGGGTCAACCGGGTCGTGATGACCGCTGCGGCGGTGCCGGCCACGGGCTGCGGCATTCTAAGCCTGTCGGAGACGTTTGAGACGACCATCTCCCACAGCGTGCAGTACTACGGGGATGCGCTGGCCTATCAGGCCGGATACGCCGAAGGCGTCACGCTGCAGGACAACACGGTGGTCGCCGCCAACCATCTGTTCAAGCAGGCCCCATCGGGCATCGTCACCCGGTCCGGCTACACGCTGAACGGGCTGTGGCTGACCGACAACGAAGTGGCCACGCAGCAAGGCGGCGTGCGGATCGCAGAAGCGCTGGAGGTCACTGCCAAAGGGATGCACTGGTCGCAGTGGGCCGGCGCGGCGGCTGGTGTGCCTTGGACGGCCTATGACCTGACCGACGTGCAGAACCTCGTCGGCATGGGCGACCTGTTTATCGGCTCGGGCGTCAACCCGGGCCAGGCCACCGGCATCCGCCTGCGGCAACTGCCCGGCGGGACTGCGGCTGGCAACAACACTTGGATCGGCGCGAACGGTGAAGGCGTGCTGGGTATCGCCGTGGACTTCGGCCCCAATACCGCGCTGAACGCCGTGCTGGGAATGCGGGTGGAGCCTGGCGTCGGCGCGGTGATTGACCTCGGCGCCAGCAACATCGTGACGACACGCAACCTATCCGGCGGCATGTCGGTCAAGGGCAACGCAAGCATCTTTGGCGACGGCGGGCAAACGCTGCTCGGCATTGCCAACGTGCCTGGCGCGGCCAACGCAATCACCGTCCATCCAGCCGCCGCGGGCCTGCCGCCCTATCTGAGCGCGGACGGGCAAGACGCCAACATCCCAATCGGGCTGAACGGCAAGGGCACGGCCGGGGTCGTCCTGAACACCGGCGGCGGCACCGCGCTGGCGGTCCGCCCGGATGGCGCGGGCGCGCAGGTCAACTACGGCATCGTTCAGTCCGGCAGCGGCAGCAACGGCGTCATCTATACCGGCAGCCCTGGGTCAAACGTTGTGGTAATGCCAGGGCAGGGCAGCGGCATCCTGGCCCTGTCCGGCATCCCGACGTGCGCCGCGGCGCTGACCGGGCAACTTTGCAGCGCCGGGTCCGGTCAGCCCGTTACGGTCAAGTAGCGATCCAATGGCTAACTGCCTGATCGGCTGGCCCAACCGCTTCACCTTCGGCCGCATCACGGCCAGCGCCCAAGAAGCCGCCCTCCCGGCCACCAACCTCGCCAACGACCAAGGCTCCGCTGATCAAGGCTTTCAGTGTCCAGGCACCTCCGTCCGCATCCAGGTGGACCTGCCGACCGACACGCCCTGCCGGATATTCGGCCTGTTCCGCACCAACTTGACCGCAACCGCAAAGACGCGATGGGTGGTTCGGACCGCGGCCTTGGTGAAAACCTGGGAAGGCGGGACCTTCCCGGCCGGCGTGGTGGCAGGATACGGCCAGACCGTCACCACAGCCCCGCCGGGCATCGTGGGCGGCCAGGTCTATTGCGACATCACCGACCCCGACAACCCGGACGGCTTCCTGAACATCCCCCTGGCCTATGCCGGCCCTGCTTGGCAGCCCGTCCGCAACTTCGACTATGCCAGCGCCCCCGGCCGCGTGTCGCAGTCCGCAGAGACCGCCACCCGCAGCGGCGGCGTCGTCACCCGCAGCGATTGGGTCAAGCGCACCTTCGACCTGTCCCTATCCGGCGTGAAAGCGGCTGAAGTCTGGGACCGGGTAATGGACCTCGACCTCTACGCGCGCCGCGGCAACAACGTGCTGTTCGTCTCGAACCCCGGCAGCGCCGTCATGCAGCGGGAGAGCCTGTTCGGCCAGGTGAAGCCGGAGTCCGGCGTGACCTACCCCCATCAGGCCGCAGACGCCCGCGGGTGGCGCGCGACGATCACCGAGCGATTGTAGGAGCTGCGGCGATGCCGGTGTACGACCCCGCAAATCCGACATACGACACCGCGACCGGGACCTTCCGCGCCGGCCGTCTGTTCCCGGAGGATTTGAACAACCTGGTTCGCGACTTGACGGCGCTGATCGCGGCGGGCGGCGGCGCGGTGCCTGCGGCTGGCACGGGCCTGGTTGACGACACGGGTGGATACCTGACGGACGATGCTGGCGACCGCCTGATAGAGGGCTGACGCGATGCTGAGCCGGTTCCACGCCGTATCGCTGCCGGTGCGCCCGTCCGCGCCGCGCAACCTGGCCTGGCCTGCAAAGGACGCGGGCAGCGTGCGTGCCTATGCCCTGGACTGCACGGCATGGCTTGCGGACGCCGGCACGACGATCCTGCTGGCCATCGTCAAAATCGACTTGTCGCTGCAAGCGGACAGCGTTGAGTGCGACGGCAAGATCATCCGCTTGCGGCTCTGGGGAGGGGTGGCGGGCAATCAGCCCGTGGTCGTCTTTTCCCTCCGGCTGGTGAACGGATGCCGGGAGAACGTCAGCGTTTCCGTGCCGGTGCAAGACATCGGCGTCCCGGTTCCCAGCAGGACGGCGACGGTGGGTCCAGCCGATCCGGCCCAAAGCGGTGCAGGAAGTGCACTGCGTTTTACTTACAGGCAGGACCCCGCAGCGGCGGTTTGGCCCATCAACCATAACCTCAACTGCTACCCCAACGTCGTGGTGATAGATAGCAGCGGCCAAGAGGTTGAAGGTTCTCTTGAATACGTGACGTTAAATCAGGTCATCGCAACCTTTTCGGCGCCGTTCGCCGGCCAAGCCTCCTGTCTTTAGGAATATCTCAGAATGGCGAAAAAGTATCTCACCTCAATTGACCTCAACCAAAACGAGATGCAGAACGGTGTCCTGGGTGTTCTAGGCGCCGCGCCGTCCGCACCCAAGCCCGGCCAAATCTATTACAACTCCACCGTCAACGCCTCTGCGGTTTGGAACGGCACCGCCTGGGTTTACGCCGACGCATCAAAGCTGTCCGGCACGATACCGATAGCGGCCCTTGCCGTTGATCCCACTGCGCGCGCCAACCACACCGGCACCCAGCTCGCGCTGACGATCAACAACCTCGCCGCCACTGTCCAGGGCTATTCGCTCAGCACGTTCGGCGCCCCCACCGCCAACATCCCGACCGCGGGCTTCACCTTCACCGGGCTGCCGGCGCCGACCGCCGCAGGCCAAGCGGCGGAATACTCCTGGACCATCGGGCAAATCCAATCAGCCGCCGCCGGCATCTCGTCCAAGCCTGCGGTGAACGCGGTCGCCACCACCAACATTGCGGCGCTGACTGGCACTACCACGGTCGTTGACGGCATCACCATCACCGCCGGGCTGCGCGTGCTGCTCACCGCGCAAACCACCGCATCACAGAACGGCGTCTATGTGGCCGCTGCTGGCGCCTGGGCGCGTCCCACCACCGAAGGGGCGACCGGCGAAATCGACAATGGCGCTCTTTGGTTTGTGGAACAGGGGACCAACCTCGGCGCGACGCAGTTCCGCCTGGCGACCCTCGGCCCGTTCACGCTAGGCACCACGGCGCTGTCCATCGTGCAGTTCGGCGCCGCCACCGCATACACGACGGGCAACGGCCTTACCCTCACCGGCAGCACCTTCGCCGTAGGCACCGCGGCCGGCAGCGGCATCCTAGTTGCCGCCGGCACCGTCTCGGTTGATACCGCCGTCGTGATGCGGAAGTTCCCGTTCGTCATCGGCGACGGCACCGCAACCAGCTTCACCGTCAACCACGGCCTGAACACCCAGGACATCGGCGTGGCCTGCCGCACGATCTCCAACCAAGCCGGGATTGAGGTGGATTGGGCCGCGACCAGCACCACCACCGCCACCATCACCCTCACCAGCGTCATCGCCGCCAACGCGGTGCGCGGCATCATCTACGGCTAGCCATGCAACGGTTCGCCACTTTCCCTACCCCGGCGGTCGGCGACAACAGCACGAATGCCGCCAGCACCGCGTTCGTCTTTGCAGCCAAGAGCGGCGTCGTAACAATCGCGACCACCGGGGGCACGATCACGCTCTCGGCGGCCCAGTATGGCTCTGCCGGCCTGCTCATCACCGGCACCCTTGCAGCCAACGCCGTGATCGTGGTGCCGAACACCGGCAACTGGATCGTGGCGAACCGTTGCACGGGCGCGTTCACGCTCACCGTCAAGACGGCGGCAGGCACCGGCGTTCCCTGCACTGCCGGCTTCACCGCTGACCTGATTGCGGACGGCACCAACGTCGTTATTGCAGGCAACGACTTCGCGGCCTTGAACGTGGCGGGCACGGGCAGCACCGATATGGCCGGCGCATGGTCAACGACGACCAGTCCGGTCACGGCAATCACTGGGTCGTTTGCCTCCGCAAACTGCGCCATCCGCTATAAGAAGTTTGGCCGGACCGTGTTCGTGAATGCGATAGTCAACATCATTTCGGTCGGGACCGCCTCGGGTTATACAGCGATAACGTTACCGTTTGCATCTTTTGGTAAGGCCATCATGCCAGGTCGGGATGAGGTAAGTTCAAACAGCCTGATCGGGTCAGTGCAAGCCGGGTCTGCGATGCTGGCTATCCAAGGCTACACCGGCGGCAATTCTCCAATCAGCAATAACACGGTCTTTACCATGCAAGGCACTTACGAAACCGCATCATAAATTGCAGCGGGCCTACTCGTGACACGATCTGTGCAGATCAGCGCCACGCAATGGTATTCGGTCTAGCGCGAGGTTCTCTATGCCAGGGCCGTTCCACACGCTGACCTATCCGGCTAACCGCGCCGGGCTGCGGCAGGGGCTGGCCTTCCCCAGCAAGTCCGAGGGCGACGTGCGCCGCTACACGTTGGACCTGGCGGCCTTCGTAAAAGACGCCGACGCCGAAATCGAAGGCGTGACCGTGCAGGCCGACCCGACCCTGCGGGTGGCCAACCTAACATGGGATGCCTCCAAGTTGGAGCTGACCGTGGCCGGCGGCAGCGAAACGACGCCGCTGCCAGCCATAGTTTTCAGCGTGACGCTAAGCGGTGGCGGCGGGATTGAGACTGTCTCGGTGTTCCAGCCCATCCAGCCTCTCATCCCTCGCGTTCCGCAGGATGCCCTTGGGTTGCGGGAGGTCTCTCCCGGTCCGCCTGCCTTAGCCGATGGCGCGGGCGGGCATGTTTACGACGATTTCGGTTTCGTCTTGGTTGAGGGGTAGGGCAATGGTTGACAAGACGTTGAGCGGGCTGAGCGGGTCTGCAACTCTGCCAGCGGGCACCCAGTTCGTCACCTCTCGCCCGTCCGCGCCAGACGCAGCAACGCGGGTGTTCGACTCAGTTTCGCCATCTGCACTTCCGGCAGGGCCGGGCGGCACCTCAACGACCGCAACCAACCGCGTCGTCACCGGCCCCGGCCCCGTCACCATCGCGGCCAGCGACGCAGGCGGCTCCGTGTTCATCAACAAAACCGCCAACGAGCCAACGACCGTCACCCTCCTGGCCGGCGTGCCCGTCACGATCCTGGACGGCAAGGGCGACGCCGCCACGAACAACATTACCATTGTGCCCCCGGCCGACGGGAAGATCGTCGGGCAGAACAGCATTGTCATCAACGGCAACTATGACGCCCTGAGCTTTGAGCCGGCGCCGAACTCCAGTAATTTTGGCATCAAGTAAAGGTCACGCATCATGGCATTCACCAAGCGCATGTTCTTGCTTCCTGTTGACGACGCTGCCCGCCAGGCAGCTTCTGCCGCCGATGCTAAAGCAGAGGCCCTTCGCGCGGCCTTGGTCGCCGCTGGGGTGCTGACCGGCCCTGCGCCCGCCCCTGCGCCCGCCCCAACTCTGACCACGATCCAGTCGGCCACTCTCGCCGCGGACGGCCTCACCCTTACCCTCACGCTCAACCAGCCCGCGACCATCGCCGGCACCCTGGCGCTGCTGGTAGGCGGCACGGCACGCGGCGTCACCTGGACCGCGCCTGGCACGGCCAGCACCACCCGCACGGGCACGCTGGCCAGCGCCGCCCAGGCCGGGCAGGTGGTGACGCTCTCGGCAGCCGCCAGGTTCACCAGCCCCGCGCTCGCTGCTGCGATCACCGGCCGGGCGGTGACGAACAACTCGACGGTGGCGGCTGCGCCTCCTCCCCCGGCGAACACTACCCCCACGCTGCTCGCCAGCTTCGCGGGCGCCGCCGGGGCGCAACCTACGGGTGTGACGTTCTCGGCCTTCCAAAACCGACCGGCGACTCCGGCGACCCTTGATGGCAACGGCAACCTCTCTGTAGCCGCGAATAGCGGAATGGTGTGGCTAGGAGGCGCGATGCCGGATGGTCAGTATATCGTAACACTGGCGTCCCCGGCACTGATTGGCTTCCAGGTTCGTGCCAGTGCTGCAAGCGCCACCGCCGACAGCTATTATACAGACGGGGCATTTCTAGGCGCACTGCGCGGCGGCAATTATGAAAAGTCCATTACGAGCGGCTCCTCCATTGCCCCTTCGCTAGTTTGGTTGTTTACGCTGTCGGGTTCTAAGCTCACTTACGCCAACAACGAAGGCGTGATCGTTAGCGGGTCTGATGCCGAGTTCGCCACTAACGGCTTTCTTGGCATTCGTGTTCAAGACGCTGGTGCGTTGGTGAAGACAATCGAATATCGTACGCTGGCACAGGCCGCTGCTGCATACGCTGCTGCTCATCCGGCCCCCGCTACTACGGCGCGCACCTTGTCGTTTAACGGTGCGGCGGGAGTGCCCACAGGTGTCGAGGCGCTAACCAACGCTTACGGCAACACCTCGGGTATCACGCTCACAGGGTCAGGGGCGTTGAACCTCGGCACCAATGACGGAGCCGTTGCATTTTTGTCCGGCAACGGCGTAGTCGGAAATGGCACCGTGACCGTTAACTATGCCGCCGGGACGAACGGCAAGTCGGCCCACTTGGGTTTCGGCAGCTATGGTTGGCAACTTGCCAGTAACAATAAGATGGAACTAAATGGGCCGAACGGCCTTTTCCTCGAAATTGACATATCTCCGTCCCGTTCTTTCGGCGTGTCAATCGACAGCGATACCGCCCTGTTGCTAGTGGACGGCAAGGTTGCCCACATTCTCACAGCGGACCCGGCTGCACTTTGGGGCCAGCTCTCTATTGGCACGGCTGCATATCCCAGCGGCACCCTGATTGACAGCATCGTAATTGATCCGACGCCGCTGCCCGCTCCCGTTCTGGCTCCTTTGACTGTTACGCCGCGCCAAGTCAGCACTAGCGTTCCAACAGGCTATCCCGTGCTGGGCGCTGGAGTTGCAACTGTCGGGCCAACGCAGATTTTCCAAGCCCCCGGCACCTTGCAGACCTACGCCATCGCCGGGGCAGATGCAGCGTCGTTCTACATGCGCGGCGACGGCTACCTAACAACGAGCCGCCCATTGTCTTTGGGCGACAAGAGCATCAGCGTCACCACAACCGACGCTGCTAGCGGCACTTCGCGCACTGACGCTCTGACGATCCCGGTGCCACAGGGCAACCTGATTGCGGCGGGTTCGGCCGGGTCGGTCAAGCTGCTGAACATACCGCAGAACCTGAACAACAACATGATGTCGCCCGGCCTTGGCACGCCGACTGCATCGGGCATTACTGGCACGAAGGCTTGGACCATAAGTTCCCCGGCCGGCAAGATCGGCGTTTACGGCCAGATTGACTGCGACACGGCTACGGGTGCCACGGCATTCGTCAAGCAGCCCGCCGCACGAGCGGACGGGCACACCTTCATCCTGACCTGCTCGGACGGCATCAACACCGCCAGCGAAGCATTCAGCGTGCCGGTGGCGTTCTTCGTCAACCCGAATGCCAAGGTCTACGTCGGCCCCGGCAACGCCAGCACGAAGCCCGGCTACGACCATTACCACGCGCACTTCGATACGCTTTATCCGCTTATCGGCGCAGGCTATAGCTTGCCGGACCCGGCCTATGCCGGCGGGGTCATTGACCTGGATGACGGCGGCGACGACAACTACTTCGCCGACGATTTCGGCACCAGCTACCGCGACATGATGCACGGCCCGCTCCGTATCAGGAACATCGGCGGGCCGAACGGTCGGCGCACGCGCCTAGGCGGCCGGACGGACTCCTACACGTTCGGATATAACCTAAACCAGGACAAGGCGGCTGTGCTGTGCAACGGCGGCGACATCATATTTGAGGGCATCCGCTTCTCGCACTGCTTCGGCGACTTGGCACCGGACAGGACTTACGGTGGGCGCACGGCTTTGCGGATCAACGGTGGCAACAATGGCGACGTGACCGCGGACAACTGTCAGTTCGACAACAACTCAAACGGCATGGAAGGCGGCGGCGGGCCGAACCGCATCACGATTAAAAACTGCGTTTTCTTCAATAACGGCGGCAGCACTCAAGGTTCGGGGCAGACCCATGCCGCCTACATTGATGCGTATGAACTGGTCTATACCAACAATCTCTCCTACAACAACAACGTCGGCCACTGCCTCAAGACCCGGTGCCAGCTCGGCACGATCACCGACAGCACGTTGGCGGACGGCGCAGGAGGCAGCGCGTCGGCGCAGCTCAACATCCCCGTGCTGGGGACATACCTGGTGGCGCGGAACGTGTTTCACAAAGGGCCGACGCAACAGAACCCGAACTGCATCGGCTACGGCGAAGACGACTACAGCAGGGACCGGCACGACCTGTTGACCCTGATCGACAACACGTTCTTCATTTGCGCCATCGACGGGTCGCACAACGGTTCAGGACGCGGCATCACCCACTTCGGCCGGAAGAACACCATAGACGGGGCCTACAGCAAGATCGTTGCCGACAGGAATAGCTGGTTCTTCTCCAACCCCGGCACGCAGACCAAGATCGAGGCATACAACATTGCGGGCGATCCTGATTTCGGCAGTGGCTGGACCGAAACCAACAGCACGACGCTATCAGTGCCGCCGGCGCTGAACCTCGCCGACCGCGGCACCGCCAATCCGCCGGCCGAGGTTCCGGGCCGCTACAACTACCTGTTTTACTATGGCAACGACAACTACGCCTACATGGACGGGTTGCAGATTACCCCGTCAGTGAAGGACATCCGGGTATCAGCGAGCGCCGCACCCGGCACGGTGCTCGCTACGTTGACGCCTTATGGCGCCGATCTGTTCAAGGTCTACAACGTCCCCAACGACATCCGGGTGAACCCGTTCGTCAATGGCGGCACATGGGCGATCAGCACCGCACCGGAATACTTCGCCGGCGCCGTGTGGCCCCCGGACGGGCGCTACGAAGTGGTGCCCTCTGCTGACGGCAAAACAGCCGAGCTGCGGGTCGGGACGGCTGGGCTGGTAGGTAACAGGGTGGACACTCCGAAAGTCCAGGTGACGGCGCCGAACGGCACGATTGCCGCTTGGCGCTATCCGGTCAGTGTGTTTGCGTAGCGGGCAAGGCGTGCCGCCGCACTGCCAAGCCCAGCAGCCCAATCCCGAGTAGGCCGACGCTGACCGGCTCGGGCACGGCGGTGCCAGTGGGGGTGTAGTCGTAGGCCACTGACACGGTGCCGGTGGCGCTGATGACGGAGGAGCTGATGTCGCCAAGCGTCAGCCCGGCAGTAGGGGTCAAGAAGGCGGTGTAGCTGACGAACACCGGCAGCCCGTCCGAAAAGACGCCCGCAGCCGGGACCGTGAAGTTGTTGCTGAAGTTGGCCCTGACCGTGCCGGGCAGCGCAGCGGTTATGGACTGCGACGGTGCCCGGAAGGACGGGCTGGGTGAGGTGCCCAGGACGAAGGCTGTGAACACCGTAGCGAAGGTCCCGGAAGTCGGGGCAGGGCTGGCGCCTTGCGCCCGAACGGTGATCGCTTCGGAGAACAAGGCATTGGTGTTGATCGTGGCACTCGTCAGCGTGCCCAGCGCCCTGTTGAAGGATGGGACCTGAACATCGGCAATCCCAGTATCGCGGTCAAACCCGCCCAAAGGCGCGCTAACGGTCACAATCGCCGCCTCCGCCCCCGTCGCCAGCCCGCACGCCATCGCCGCCGCCAGTAGTGCTGCACGCATCGTCCGTCTCCTTGGTTGTTATGTGCCGCGCACCTGATCGAGCAGGCGGCGGATGAGTTCACTAACCGAGATGCCCAGCCGTGCCGCTTCCACCTCAAGCCAATCTTTCTGGGGCGGCGTGGACGTGAAGGCGATCCTGGGATGCTTCATCATGATGCATTGGTGCATCACGCATGTTGCTTGTCAACGGCCAGCGACCGCGCCTGTGACGCAGGGCACACGGGGCGCCGATTTTCCGCAACAGGAGCAACCCGATGATCCCTTCCCTATTGGCCGCGCTGGCGACCCGCTTCGTTGCGGAGTTGCAGCGCCATGCCGATGCCGAACAGCAGCGGCTTCACCTGCTTGTCACGCAACCTATCCTCAGAAAGATCAACGCCATGTCCGAACACCTCAATTCCGTCGTCGCCGACCTCAGCGCCAAGGTTGACGCCCTCACCGCCGCCGAGGCCGCGATGAAGGAGCGCGTGATCGCGCAGAACACCTCGACGCTGGCCGAGCTGGCGGACCTGCGCGCCAAGATCGTGGCCCTGGACACCACCGGCGCCGAGGCGACGCTGGTTGCACTGACGGCCAAGGTGGAGGCCGCCACGGCCGACATGCAGGGCGTGGACGCGCCTGCCGACCCGGTGCCGTCCGTGGTTGATCCGGTGTCCGACATGCCGGCGCCGGCCGATCCCGCGACCGTCAGCACCGATCCGGCGGCGCCCGTGCCGGCCGATCCCAACGCGGCGGTTGATCCGACCGTGCCGGTGCCGAACGTCCCGCCGGTCGTCTAAACATCCGCAAAGGAACTCACGATGGCACATGTTTACGAAGGTGCGCCCGACGCGCGCCAGTCCGCCAGCACGACTGAACCCGTGTCGCGGTTCCGCCCGACCTATCGCGTGCTGGCCGATGAGGAAAAGGCGTTGCACGACGCGATCAAAGGCAAGGCGGCGGAACTGGAAGCCCTGTTCACGAAGGTCAAGCCAGGCCGCTACGCCTCGCTCGGCATGACGGCGCTGGAACAGGCTGTGATGTGGACGGTCAAGGAATTGACCTCCTAGTCAGTCGGCAAGCTGGGCGGCAACTGCTGGAAACCAATGCCGCCCAGCCCTCCCCATACGACGAAGGAAAACATGCCGCATGGTTGACCCCACGCTATCCCGCGCGCCCTCGAAAGGTCCATGACCCCGTGTTGCGGCTCATCCCCGCCACGCTTGCACGCTATGCGGCCGAACCGCCCGACCCGAGGGGGATGCCATGCCGCCTGATGATTACACTCCCGAGCAGCGCCAGGAAGATCAAAGGATCGCCGCAGCATCCCGGTTGGCCGAGGCCACCAGGAAGATCGCAGCGGAGGATAGCGCGCAGTTTTGGGACCGGCTCGGCTTCAACGTCCGCACTGACGCCGGCCTGGACCGGCTGC
>JAABUN010001597.1_pt1 | contig 48266 bp, 41 predicted proteins | sample 5559311 | NCBI WGS metagenome assembly JAABUN01 (sample SAMN10711877, study PRJNA513370) | rock metagenome | isolation source: Antarctica rocks | place: Antarctica: Victoria Land, Siegfried Peak sud
TTTGGAGGTCTTTTACTGTTAATGCAGATATTGAACGACCTGAAGTTGCTGCTGTTTGTTGAATTATAATGGAACTGTGCGGACTCTTAGATATATTAATTTCTTTGGTTGCAGTTGAAGGAACTTTTGCTGCATAAGAAGTGATGATTGCAGCAAGAAATGCTATTAAAAAGCAAAGTATTTTTTTCATTAGCGGTTATTATAATAATGAAGATATTAATCATGAAAATACGCTACTTTTTTTAATAATAAATCAAAGGTGTTATAAGTCTCCATCAAATTAAAGCTCCTGTTTAAATAAATTTAAACAGTACTTTAGCGTTTATCTTCAATCCTAAAATCTTCGAGATCATGAATACGTTAGCTTCTTATTGGTGGTTAATTATACTTCTTATTATTATTTTTAGTGGTTTAGTTACTGTTACGCAGGGAACGATTGCTGTAGTAACAATGTTTGGAAAATACCAACGCATTCTTCGGCCCGGATTGAATTTTAAGATCCCGCTTTTAGAGCAGATATATAAAAGAGTAAGCATTCAAAACCGTTCGGTTGAGTTAGAGTTTCAGGCCGTAACGGTTGACCAGGCAAATGTTTACTTTAAATCAATGCTCCTGTATTCGGTACAAAACGCAGATGAAGAAACGATTAAACGGGTAGCTTTTAAATTTATCAGCGACAAAGATTTAATGCAGGCTTTAATAAGAACGGTGGAAGGTTCTATTCGTGCATTTGTAGCAACTAAACGCCAGGCTGAAATCTTATTGCTCCGCCGCGAGATTGTTGAATTTGTAAAAAATCAGATAGATCATTCCTTAGAAGACTGGGGCTATCATTTGCAGGACCTGCAAATAAACGATATAACATTCGACAAGCAAATTATGGATAGCATGAGCAGGGTAGTGGCAAGTAATAATCTTAAAGCTGCCGCCGAAAATGAAGGTCAGGCTTTGCTTATAACTAAAACAAAAGGCGCCGAGGCTGAGGGTAATGCCATTAAGATTGCTGCCGAAGCCGAAAGAGAAGCGGCACGCCTGCGCGGACAGGGTGTGGCATTGTTTAGAGAAGAAGTGGCAAGGGGTATGAGCCAGGCCGCCGAACAAATGAAGCAGGCAAACCTTGATACAAATGTTATCTTATTCAGCATGTGGGTAGAAGCTGTAAAGAACTTTGCCGAATATGGAAAAGGCAATGTAATGTTTTTAGATGGCAGTCCGGTTGGCATGGAAAGAACTATGCAGCAGATTATGGGAATGGTGAAACAGAGCACTGATAAAGAATAAGTTTGGTTGTAAAGTTTTATCAAGGTAACTAACCAAAACTTAGGATATAATCTGAATAACAAAATATAAGTAAGAATATTATCTTTTGTATAAGTTTTAGAAGGTCAACACCAGATATGTTACCTGGCAATAATTCCGGAAAGGATGTTGATACTCAAAGCCACGATTACCGTATTGTAAACAAAAGAAATAAGGCTATGAAGAAGAGCCAGGCGGCGTATATTTTTTGAAGTTATCTGAACATCAGAAACCTGGAAAGTCATCCCAAGTACAAAAGAGAAATAAGCAAAATCTAAATAATCAGGTTCTCTTTCATTTGGAAAATCTAACCCCGGCTTGTTATACCTGGCGGCCTCTGTGCTTTTATTGTCCACCTTATAATATAGATGCGCATATCTCAATATAAAGAAGGTATGGATCAACATCCACGAGCAGAAAACCGAAGTAATGGCGAGAATAATATGTAAGCTTAGCCCACGCTTAGATTCGGTTGGAACAGACTGTAAAAGGATGATAATGGCGAAAAGACTTATGAAGGCAGCCATAACAATAAATACAAAAATAAATGCCCCGCCCGAGTCTTCCTTATCTGCAATTGCTTTCACTTTTCTTGGATGAAATGAGAGGATAATTATCCATGAAGAAATTAAGTTAGAAACAGAAAATGTAAGCCATGTAATCATAAAAGAGACAACGCCTGAAGAACTTTTTCTGCTTAATATAAAAACCACCAAAGCAAGAACGATAGAAACATAAAGTCTGTAATGCCTGTTGCCGGCAAGCGTAATAAAATGCGTATATATTCTTCTCATACTGAAATAGTGAGATTAAAAGAACCGAAAATCAGGAGGCTATTACGCATAAAAATACACCATCTTATTAAAAAACTTTATTAGGTACATAGCAGGTATTAACTGCAGGAGTAGCATTACTGCAAAATTTTAACAGCCAACCCGCTGTTAGTGTTAATACAAAGCTGTTACATTCGTTCAAGTTGTAAAGGCATGTTTATAAATCCTGCAGATGCAACTATGTTCGTTTAATTACATTTGCACCTTTAAAAAACCATAAGTAAGAATGATGTGGATACTTCTGCAGGCAAATACACAGCGAATAACAGATACGGTAAATAATGCATTAGCAACCCAGCCGGTAGTACCGCAAACTATTTCGTTGTGGGGATTATTGGATAAGGGTGGCTTCATTATGTACCCGCTTTATCTTTTACTGGTGATTGCAATATTTGTTTTTTTCGAAAGATTTCTTGCCATTCAAAAAGCCAGTAAGATAGAAGGAAATTTTATGAGCATGATCCGCGATAATATTATGACAGGTAATGTTTCTGCAGCAAGAACGCTTGCACGTAATACCAACAACCCGGTTGCACGCATGATTGATAAAGGAATACAGCGCATTGGTAAACCTATTGATGCTATTGAAAAAAGCATGGAAAATGTAGGTAAGCTTGAGATGTATAAAATGGAACGCAACCTTAATATACTTTCGCTTATTGCAGGCATTGCGCCCATGTTTGGTTTCTTAGGAACTATTATAGGAATGGTGCAACTGTTTTATGGTATTGCCAGCACCGGCGAATATACATTGAACACTATTGCCGGTGGTATTTATACCAAAATGGTAACCTCTGCAACAGGTTTAATAATTGGTTTGATCGCTTATGTGGGTCATAACTTCTTAACTACCCAAATAGATAAGACAGCCAACAAAATGGAAGCAGCCAGTTCGGAATTTATTGATGTGTTGCAGGAACCGACGAGGTAGTTATTAGTCATTAGGTTATTGAGTCAATAAGTCATTAGGTGGAAAGACATAATAGGTGGGCATAAGGTAAAAGATTGATGAGGTTATAGAGTCCGGGTTATTAGTTTTTCATTTTCAAATTTAAATGAATGAACATCCGCAGCAAATTAAGACATCACCCCGAAGTGCATACAGGTGCTTTAAACGATATATTGTTTATTCTTCTTTTGTTCTTTCTTATCGTATCAACATTGGCAAATCCTAACGTAATTAAGGTTAGTAATCCTAAAGCAAAGAGCGATGCCAAATCGAAGCAAACAGTCGTAGTTACAGTTGATAAAGACCAGAATTTATACTTAGGCCAAAAGAAGATTGGTGTTGACCAGTTAGAAACTGAATTGAAAACTTTTTTAGCTAAAGAAACGGACAAGCCTTCGGTAGTTATTAACGGCGACAGCACTGCACATTTAGGAACAGCTATTAAGGTGATGCAGGTTATTAAAAAACTGGGAGCAACACCTGTAATGGCAGTTGATAATAATGGCGCTCATTAACCACTTACCTAACCTCTCCCCGCAGGGGTGAGGAACTTTTCTGGTATGGTTATAAATAGTAAGGGTTAGCATTAATATTAACGCAAAGCTTTTATCATCCGGTCTTTTCCCTGCAGGTCTTTTTTAAGAGTTATATTTTTAAAACCACATTGTTTAAAAAGATCTGTTACCTGTACTCCCAGCGCTTCATTAATTTCAACAAAAATACTTCCGTTTGCTTGCAGATGTGTTTGTGCAAATGCTGCAATCGCTTTATAGAATTTTAAGGCATCTTCATCAGGTACAAATAATGCTATATGTGGTTCATATACTAATACATTGGGTTGCATTGTTTGCTCTTCGCTTTTTGTAACATAAGGGGGATTACTTACAATAATATCAAATGCGGGCAATTGCTCCCACTTGCTTTTAGTTAAAAAATCAAGATGCAAAAAGTTCACATCAACATATTGTTGCGTTGCATTTTGTTTTGCTACATTCAACGTACCTTTTGAAACATCAATTGCATAAACTTCAGCATTACTAATTCTTTTCTTTAAAGCAATAGCAATGCAGCCACTTCCTGTTCCTATATCAAGTAGCATTAATTTTTGATCACCTGAATACCGGCACCTGCAACCTGCAACATCTTCTACAATCCACTCAACCAATTCTTCGGTTTCAGGCCTTGGTATCAGCACATTTTCATTAAGGTATAATTTCATATCACAAAACCACGCTTCACCTAACACATATTGCACTGGTTGATGTTGTAATAGTTGATTTGTTATCACTTGCAATGTTTGTTGTTGCTGTGCCGAAACAGGCAAATCTTTGTAAACTATCCGGTCAATTTTTTGCTGGCCTGTTACATGCTCTATCACCCAATCAGCTATGTTCGCAGCTTCACGAGTATCATAAATTTCATACAACTGCGTTAATAGTTGCCGGTATGCTAACTGAAGAGTCATGTGCAATGCTACTGTTTTTTTAAATTACTTTTGATGCCGTTAAAAGAGTCAATAAGACACTAAGGCAATAAGTGATTGGTGGATTAAGTTATTGATGATTAAGAAAATGCACATACACGAACACTATATGCATCGGTGCATCGAACTTGCACAATTGGGATCAGGCAATGTATTGCCTAATCCTATGGTAGGCGCAGTATTAGTTTATGCTGACCAAATAATAGGCGAGGGGTATCATCAAAAATATGGGGAAGCACATGCAGAGGTTAATTGCATAGCAAGTGTAAGAAAAGAAAATGAACATTTAATTTTAAGATCAACGTTATATGTTTCGTTAGAGCCATGTGCGCACTTTGGTAAAACACCTCCGTGCGCTGATCTTATTATCAGCAGATCTATTCCTAAAGTTGTTGTTGGTTGCTGCGACCCTTTCGCACAAGTAAACGGAAAAGGCATTGAAAAATTACAGCAGGCAGGAATTGAGGTAGTGACCAATATTTTAGAAGAACAATGCAAAAAATTGAATAAAAGGTTCTTCACTTTTCATACCCGACAAAGGCCTTATATTATTTTAAAATGGGCACAAAGCAAAAACCAACGAATAGCAAATGCAGATTTTTCGAGAGTGTTCATCAGTAATGAAATTTCTAACAGGCTTGTACATAAATGGCGAACAGAAGAAGCTGCAATAATGGTAGGAACAAACACAGCTTTGCAAGATGATCCTGCTTTGAACAACCGCAATTGGACAGGCAAAAACCCTGTAAGGCTTGCTGCAGATATGAACCTTCGCCTCCCTGCATTTCTTAAAATTTTTGACCGCCAACAGCCAACTATAATCTTTAATGCGATTAAGAACGAGGAGCATGAAAACCTTGTGTACATAAAATTGAGCAAAGAACAATCGCTTGTTAAACAGATAATAGATTGCTGCTATAACCTAAAGCTTACCAGTATTTTAATTGAAGGAGGCAACAAACTTGTTCAGTCTTTCATAAACGAAAATTGCTGGGATGAAGCAAGGGTTATAGAAAATTTAAGTTTAATTATTGATAACGGTCTTTGTGCGCCTTTGCTTTCAAGCCACAAACTGATAAGAACAGAAACCCTTCTTACAGATGTTCTTTCTTATTATACAAACAATTATACAATCTAAAATTTGCTGCATAAGAAATAATGGGCGAACACCTCTTTTATAATACGATAGAAAAACCATCTTTAGCTGAATTTAAAGACAGGGGAAGTAAATTTCTTGCCCATGCTTATCCTGTTACAACTGCTGCTGATTCTAAAAAGCATTTACAACATTTAAAGAAGGAACACTCTAAAGCTGTTCATCATTGTTTTGCTTACCGTATAGGTTTAGATGGAAATAATTTTCGTGTAAGTGATGATGGCGAACCTGCGGGCTCAGCAGGTAAACCTATACTTGGGCAAATAGACAATAAAGAACTTACCAATACTTTAGTGGCAGTGATAAGATATTTTGGCGGAACATTGTTGGGTGTTCCGGGATTAATAAATGCGTATAGATCTTCAGCAGCAATGGCGCTTCAGTTAACACCCATTATACAAAAGCAGGTACTTGTTAATTATCGTTTACAATTTGATTATACAAGAATGAATGATGTAATGATAATTACCAGGCAGTTTGGATGTGAAATTATAGAACAGCAGAACCAGTTATTTTGTGAAATGCAGGTTGGTGTACCAAAAGCCCGTATAAACGAAGTGCTTTTTAAATTGAAAGAATTGCAAAACATTCAATTGTTGGAAATGAAATAAAAAAACCACCGGATTCGCCGGTAGTTTTTTAAAAAATATTTTAGTAATTACCGTGCAATATTTACTGCTCTTTTCTCCCTGATCACAGTTACTTTAATCTGACCGGGATAAGTCATATCTGTTTGAATTTTTTGCGCAATTTCAAAACTAAGCTTATCGCTGTCGCCATCAGTTACTTTATCCGCTTCTACAATAACCCTTAATTCTCTGCCGGCTTGTATAGCATAGGCTTTCTCCACTCCCTGGTAGGTAAGTGCCATGGTTTCAAGTTCTTTTATTCGTTGCAGGTATTGCTGCATAATTTCGCGGCGTGCTCCGGGGCGGGCTCCACTGATAGAATCGCATGCCTGGATAATGGGTGAAATAACATACTGCATTTCCATCTCATCGTGGTGAGCGCCGATTGCATTTATAACCGCCGGGTTTTCTCCATATTTTTCGGCAAGCTTTGCGCCAAGTAATGCATGGCTTAATTCAGTTTCTTCATCTGGAACCTTTCCAATGTCATGCAACAATCCCGCACGTTTTGCAAGCTTGGGGTTCATACCCAGCTCTCCCGCCATTAATGCGCAAAGATTTGCTACTTCGCGGCTATGCATTAAAAGGTTTTGACCGTAAGAAGACCTGAACCGCATTTTACCTACAATGCGAACCAACTCTTTATGCAAGCCATGGATACCTAACTCAATTACCGTGCGTTCGCCTATCTCTACTATTTGTTCTTCAAGTTGCTTACGGGTTTTTTCAACCACTTCTTCAATACGCGCGGGGTGAATACGGCCATCAGCAATAAGGCGTTGCAAACTTAAACGGGCAATTTCGCGGCGAAGCGGGTCGAAAGAGGAAAGAACAATTGCTTCAGGCGTATCATCCACTATCAGGTCAACGCCGGTAGCGGCTTCAATTGCACGGATATTACGACCTTCGCGGCCGATTATCTGGCCTTTAATTTCATCAGTCTCAAGGTTAAAAACGGTTATGGCATTTTCAATTGCCTGTTCTGCAGCCGTTCTTTGTATGGTTTGAATGATTATTTTCCTTGCCTCTTTATTTGCCTTTTGCTTGGCGTCGTCAATAATTTCCTGCTGCATACCTAAGGCGCGTGTTTGCGCTTCCTGTTTAAGGCTCTCGACTAACTGGTTTTTTGCTTCTTCGGCTGTAAGGCCGGCAATTTTTTCGAGGCGGCGAATGTGTTCTTCCTGGTGCTTCTCCAGTTCGTTGCGCTTCTGGCCCACCACTTCAAGTTGACGGTTCAGGTTTTCCTTAATTACATCGTTTTCCTTAAGCTGCTTGTCTAAATTATTTTCTTTCTGGTTAATGCTAAGGTCCTTTTGCTTCAGGCGGTTTTCAATATCATTGATCTTTTTGTTTCTTTCAAACACCTCTTTGTCGTGCTCGCTTTTTAGTTGTACAAACCTTTCTTTTGCTTCAAGAATTTTTTCTTTTTTTAAGGTTTCAGCCTGTGTTTGTGCGTCTGCAATAATTTTTTGTGCTTGCTGCTCAGCATCTTCAACCTGTTTTCGTGTATTTACAGCAAAAATGAATTTACCCGCTATAATGCCCGCCACTATTCCGATCAATCCTGTAATTATTGATATCATTGTTACATCCATGCTTTCTTTTTTTATGTTTCAAAATATACTGCTTGCTCTATCTTTATTTTTGAAAATGAGCCTCAAGAGAGCGAAGATAAATATTATAGGTGAGAAAAGCGTTTGCTGCAGGTGGGGCGGCGAAAGGCCTTTTTATAATTCCTTCAACTTTTTTTGACCTTGCCTAACTTAAAAGTGAATGATTTTATCAGGACTTTACTGCAAGTACCTTATCCAGCATATCTTCAATCCGGTCAAGTTTTTCTAAGCTTTCAGTTTGCAACGTTTGTTCGGGTGTTGGTTTTTGTTGTTCAGTAGCAAACCAAAGCAGTACCATCGAGACATAATCCTGCATATCCTTACCTACAAAATTTGTTTTGTATTCTATTATTTTTTCGTTTATGGTCTTTATTGTTTTTCGTACGATCTCTTCGTCCTCGGGTTGTATTTTTAGGCGAAAGCTTCTATCGGCAATAGTAATATTTACAGGTATTAATTGGGCCATAACAACATCAGTTATTTAAAAGTGAAAGACACTTATCAATTTCTTTTAAGTAATTATTTATTCTTTTTTCAAGATCTTTTTTTGAGGCATCGTCCAGGCTAAGGGTGGCTACTTTTAGTAATTCTGCTTTTTGCTGGAGGTTATTTGCATATTCTATTTTCTGCTGCAACTCTTCGTGCAAGCGGGTGTTCTCTTTTTGTAAGCGTTGCATTTCTTTTTGTGCATATTGGTATTGCTTCAACAGTAGTTGAATTTTTTCTTCCACCCGCTGCAATCGTTGCTCCATACCTTCCATAAACAACTTTTTATAAGGTTTACTTTCTTATTTCAGCGCTTAACTCTTTTTGCAGGCTTTCAACAATCTTATTTATCATGCTGTCAATTTCTTTATCTGTAAGGGTTTTTTCGTCGTCCATAAAAGTGAAACTGATAGCCATAGATTGTTTATCTGCACCTAATTTTTCGCTTTCAAAAATATCGAATAATTGCACTTCGCTCAGTTTATTCAATCGTAGTTTTTGTATAGAGTTTTCTATAGCATTGAAGGTAATGTTTTTATTTACTACCATTGCCAAATCGCGTTGTACCGAAGGAAATTTAGAAACTTCTTGATAAGTTATTTTTTTTCTGCCTGTTAGTTGCAATAAAATTAACCAGTTAATATTTATAAAAAAAACAGGTTGCTTAATATCGAATGCTTTTAGTTTAGCTGGCGCGATTTCAGTAACAGTGACCAATATTTTATTTTCAACAGACCCGGTTAAACCTATTGAATACTTATTCTCCTTTATTTGAGTAAGGGCAGGAAGTTCGAACCCACATAATTGCAACAACGCTTTTGCCAGACCTTTTGCCCTGTAAAAATCATTATCAACGCTTTTAATTTTCCATGTACCGGTTAGACTTTTTCCGGTAAAATATAAAGATAAGTGTTCGCGCTCTTCGTAAACTCCTACGCCTTTTGAATGATATGTTTTGCCAAATTCAAACAGTTGTAAATCTTTATTTTTGCGATTAATATTATAGGATATGATTTCAAGACCTGTTTCCAGCATTGAAGGTCTCATCACATCCAATTCTGCCCTTAGGTTATTGATCATTTTTACTGCGCTTCTTAACTCATCTTCATTATAATATTGGCTATTGGTTATAGAATTGGTAAGGATTTCATTAAAGCCTTGCCCGGTTAAATAACCTGAAATCTTTTCCTGCAAAGTCTCTTTTAAAATATTTTCATCAATTGAAGGCGTAATCCTCATACTGCCGCTAAATTCAACATTGTCCAAACCATCAATGCGCAATATTTCTTCAACAATATCTGCAGGTAGCGATATATCAGGTTTACTGAAAGGAACTGCAACACGAATTTCATTCGGTTCTTCGGTAATTATTTCAAAACCGAGGCTGTTTAGTATTCTTTTTATTGCATCCGGGCGATAGTTTTTGCCGCTTAACTTTTTAAGGTAAGAATATTGAAGTGCTACCTGCGTTTTCTCTTTTGGGTTAGGATAAACATCAACAATATCAGAAGATATTTCGCCGCCGGCCACTTCTTTTATAAGCAGCGCAGCACGTTTTAGCACATTTACCACGTTCGAAATATCAACCCCTTTTTCAAATCTTGCAGCAGCTTCCGTTCTCAGTCCGTGCCTGAAAGAGGTTTTTCTTATGCTTACCGGGTTAAACCATGCACTTTCTAAAAAGATGTTTTTAGTACTTTCTTTCACACCACTATTTAAACCACCAAATACGCCGGCGATACACATTCCCTGCTTAGTATTACAGATCATTAGATCGGTGCTGTCAAGCTTTCTTTCTTTGCCATCGAGGGTAGTAAAAATATCATTCTGGTTTACATTTTTTACTACTACAGTATTTCCTATAATCTCATCGGCATTAAAAGCATGTAAGGGCTGACCTGTTTCGTGCAATATAAAATTAGTAATGTCAACTATATTATTAATGGGCTTTTGACCGATAGCAGTAAGTTTATCTATCAGCCATTTCGGACTTTCTTTTACACTAACATTTGTAAGGCTAACACCGGCATAGCGCTGGCAAGCCTCTGTATTTTCAATAACCACTTTTACAGGAAGAGAATTATCATCTATCCTGAAGTTATCATTAAAAGGACTTTCAGGCTTTGTCTCTTTTTTATTATGGTGAGTTAAATAAGCGCAAACATCTTTAGCCACACCAAAATGACTCATTGCATCCATGCGGTTAGGCGTTAAGCCAATCTCGTAAATCCAATCGTTATAAGGTTTAAAGTAGTCGGCTGCAGGTGTACCAATTGTTACATCACCTGGTAAAACCAAAATGCCCGCGTGGCTGTTTCCTAATCCGATCTCATCTTCAGCGCAGATCATTCCCTGGCTTTCTTTGCCCCGTATTTTTGCGGCTTTCATTGTTACCGGTTCACCGTCAGCCGGGTAAATGGTAGTTCCGACAGGGGCTACCAAAACTTTTTGCCCTGTTGCAACATTTGGCGCACCGCATACTATTTGCAAAAGTTTTCCATTGCCAATATCTACTTTTGTAAGCTTGAGTTTATCGGCATTAGGGTGTTGAGTACAGTCTATCACCTGGCCCATAACCACTCCCTGTAAACCGCCTTTAATACTTTCATACTTTTCCAAACTTTCTACTTCCAAACCTATGGAAGTAAGAATGTTGGAAAGAGTTTCGGGTTCTATTATTTTGGGTAAATACCCGCTTAACCAATTGTAGCTTACTGTCATTATGCTTTTTAAATGATGTGCAAATATAATTGGTGAGAGGCAGGTTAGGAAGAATTTAGAATGCGATCTCGTTAAAGGCTAAAAGAGGTTGTTTTTTATGAGATTTTAGCCGCTCAAATGAGCCGTAACATTGGCTCTGACAAAGCTTTTGAAGGTTTTTTTATAATATGAATTCCCCAATTGGGGGAATTTTTTCCCCTTCAACAACTAACTTTATTTTTGGTTCTAAACAACTTATTTCCCATAATTCTTTGTTCACAAATAATGTGAATTGTTAAGGAAATTAAAGCGTAAAACTTTTTTAAAGCAGAATAAGTACCATTATTTTGTTAATAACTTGCTACATTATGTTAACAGAATAGTGAATTAAAATAGAATAAATATAACTTACTGAAAAGTTCTTTTGTCCATTTTTCTATTTCATATTCGCTCTCCTAACTTACCGGATTGCAAATTATAAAAAAATGTGGGGAAAAGAGAGTGTGGAAGTACCGGCGATGGAAATAACTTTTACTTACTTATAATACCGCCCTGCATAATGGATTTAACCAACTTAAATAAAGACCGTAAAAACCGCAGAAAACCGTCGCTCGACGTTAGTACTATGGTGTACGGGAAGGTGCCACCCCAGGCAAAGGAATTGGAAGAAGCTGTTCTCGGAGCCGTAATGCTTGAAAAAAGCGCTTTTGATAATGTAGTTGAAATATTAAAGCCCGAATGTTTTTATGTAGATGCCCATCAAAAGATTTTTAAAGCCTTTCAATCGCTTGCCCAGAAAAGTTTGCCTATTGATATTCTTACCGTTGTAGAAGAATTGAAAATGCGGGAAGAACTGGATATGGTTGGCGGTCCTTATTCAATTACAAAGCTTACCAACTCGGTAGTTTCAACGGCAAATATCGAAGCCCATGCACGAATTATACTTCAAAAATTTATTCAGCGTGAACTGATACGAATAAGCGGCGAAATTATCGGCGATGCTTACGAAGACAGCACTGACGTTTTTGACCTTTTAGATGAAAGCGAAAGCAAGATGTTCAACATCACCAATAATTACCTTAAAAAGAATTTTGATGATATAGGAACAGTGCTCGTAAAAACAATTCAACGAATTGATGATCTGCGAAATAAGCAGGAAGATATTTCGGGAGTGCCAACCGGCTTTCCTTCTTTAGACAGGGTAACCTACGGCTGGCAACCTACTGATTTGATCATTCTTGCTGCCCGCCCTTCAGTTGGTAAAACAGCCTTTGCACTAAACCTTGCACGAAGCGCAGCTTTACATCCTACCAAACCAACTGGCGTTGCTTTTTTTAGCCTCGAAATGAGTGCAGGCCAATTAGTACAAAGGGTTTTAAGCGCCGAAAGCGGAATCTTGCTTGAAAAGATAAGCCGCGGTAAGCTGGAAGATTATGAAATGCAACAGTTGTACAGCAAAGGTGTAACCCGGCTTAGCGAAGCGCCCATTTTTATTGATGACACTGCAGGCCTTAACATTTTTGAATTCAGGGCTAAGGCAAGGAGGCTGGTAAACAAGCATAATGTAGGATTGATTATTATTGACTACCTGCAATTAATGAGCGGAAGCGGGGAGCGTAACTCAAACCGCGAACAGGAAATCAGCCGTATTTCGCGGGACCTGAAAGGTCTCGCCAAAGAATTAAGTGTTCCCATTATTGCCCTTAGCCAGTTAAGCCGGGCAGTAGAAAGCCGTAAGGAAAGTAAAATGCCCCAGTTAAGTGACCTACGGGAATCAGGTGCGATTGAACAGGACTCGGATATGGTTATGTTTCTTTACCGCCCTGAATATTATGAAATTACTACTAACGAGTTAGGCGAAAGTAATCGCGGCGAAACACACGTTAGAATTGCAAAACACAGAAACGGAAGCCTTGAAACGATTAAGCTCAGAGCGCTATTGCATATTCAGAAATTTGTGGAGGAAGAGGGTGATGGCCCGGGTGGAAATGCTCCTTCAGGTGGCGGAAACTGGAAGCCATTGCCACCATCAGGAGGTGGTGCGCCAGGTGCAGCAGGGGGTGATAATGCAAGATTGTTTATTCAAAAAGGTAGTAAAATGAATAATGGTGAGTTTGATGAAGGGTTGGATGAGGCTTCGCCGTTTTAATTAAAGTTTAACGGAAGGCGCAAAGGAAAATCACTCAAAGGCGCAAAGAAAAATCATTCAAAGGCACAAAGAAATAGTCATATTCCTGGCGCCTTTGCTTCCTGGGCGTCTTTGCGTGAAAACTCCCTCGCTTGCTTTTATTTTGCATCATGGAATTACCTATATTTTTTTCGCATGAACCTTCCTCACAAGATTTTATAACATTAAACGAAGAAACATCTAAGCACGTTGTACAGGTGTTAAGAATGCAGCCAGGCGAAAAACTACAGCTAACAGACGGAGCCGGAAATGTAAATACTGCTGAAATTGTTGATCCGCATAAAAAAAAGGCAACGGTAAGGTTGATTGAAAAAACCTTTATCCCTCAGAAGTCAGCAAAAATTTCTATAGGTATTTCTTTATTAAAAAACAGCAGCCGCTTTGAATGGTTTTTGGAGAAAGCAACAGAGATCGGCGTTTCCGAAATTTACCCATTGCTTTGTGAGCGTACCGAAAAACAACATTTTCGTTACGACAGGATGAAACAGATTCTAATTTCTGCCATGCTGCAAAGCAAGCAGTTTTGGTTACCAGCCTTACATGAACCAACGCCTGTTAATAAAGTTATTACCAACTCTCATTACATAACTAAACTAATTGCTCATTGCGGCAATGAAACTAAAAATCCCGTAACCAACTTTTCAAAACAATCATCCGTTCAAGTATCAATTGGTCCTGAAGGCGACTTTTCTAAAGAAGAAATTGAGCTTGCAATAAATAACAATGTTCAGCCTGTAACCTTAGGAGAAAACCGGTTAAGAACAGAGACGGCAGGTGTGGTTGCGGCAACCATATTATGCTTATAAAATTTAAGTGGAGTATGTCAAAAAGCTGAAAAGCGATAAGCAAATAACTGACGAATAATTATTAATGTAGCTACTTCAATTGAAGTGTATTCTTCTTATACCTGCTTCTTTGGCTTATGTCTTTCTCCTGACTTACGCCTTTCTTCTGCAAGGTCTCCCAATCCTGCATCGTCAAGGCTTGGGGGTCGCAATTGGACAGGCGCTGATTTTTTTCTGACCCGCATATTCATAAGCTCTACAATAAAAGAAAAAATCATCCCGAAATAAACGTAATTTTTAAGGTGAAGTTCTTCGGCTTTTTCTCCTGACCATCCTTCTACAATCAACACCAGCCCAACCATCACTAAAAAATTAAGGGCGAGAATTTTTAAAGTTGGATGCCGGTCAATAAAGGTGGCAATTTTTTGGCTAAAGAGAAACATAATGATCATAGCAATAACAACAGCAATTATCATAACTTCCAAATGTTTGGCTATACCCACTGCAGTTATTACACTGTCGAAAGAAAAAATCATATCTACTAAGATAATTTGTATGATTGCATTTGAGAAAGAGGCAGGCTTTTTTCCTATGTTTAGCATTTCTTCTTCATCACCTTCTAATTTATGGTGTATCTCTTTTACAGTTTTAAAAATCAGGAACAGCCCGCCCGCAATCATCACCAGGCTTGCAAGGTCGAAGCCTTTATTAAAAACAGTAAATAATGCATTACCTTTTTGTTTTACCAGCCAGCCCAAACCTGCTAATAATAAAATACGAACTATTATACCTGCCACCATCCAAACCCGGCGTGCTTTCAATTGCTGATTTTTGGGCATTCTGCCCATTATGATCGAAACAAAGATCACGTTATCTATTCCTAACACAACCTCTAAAACTGTAAGCGTTAATAAACTTATCAAAGCATCCCACGAGAACAAATAATCCATTTAATAAAAATTTAAGGTGGCAAATATATACGACAAAATTGAAGCAGGTATATTATCTGAATTTTGGTTTGTAAAACCCGACCAATATAAAAAATCAGGAAGTGTATTATGAGCCCGGGCCTACCAAATGTTTACAAATGTTTTGTATAATACCCGGACCTTCATAAACAAAACCGGTCCAAACCTGTATAAGTGAAGCACCAGCCTTAAATTTATCTTCAGCATCTTCGCCGGTAAATATTCCGCCACTTGCTATAATGGGAATGGTGCCGTTGGTTTGCTGATGAAAATATTGAACAATCTGATTGGATTTTTCTTTTACAGGTTCTCCACTTAAACCACCGGCGCCAATACTTTTAATTGTTTTAGCATCAGTTTGCAATCCTTGGCGGCTAATGGTTGTATTGGTAGCTACTAACCCGCTTAATTGCACTTCATGAGCCAGTTCAATAATATCATCTATTTGCCCAACGGTAAGATCGGGAGCAATTTTTAGTAATAATGGTTTAGGATTAATTTTTCCGGCATTAATATTTTGCAGGTTCGAGAATATTCTTCGCAAAGAGTTCTTTTCCTGTAATTCCCTTAAACCCGGTGTGTTTGGCGAGCTTACATTTATAACAAAGTAATCTACACAATCAAAAAGTTCGTTATAGCAGGTTTCATAATCTTTCCATGCATCGTTGTTATCGGTTGCTTTGTTTTTACCGATGTTGCCGCCAATTATTATGTTTCTTTTTCTTCCTCTTAGTCGTGCAGCAATTGCTTTAGCGCCGTCGTTATTAAAACCCATCCTGTTAACAAGCGCTTTATCTTTTGGAAGCCGGAATAACCTCGGGCGATCGTTTCCTGCCTGTGGCTTTGGTGTAACCGTTCCGATTTCAACAAAGCCAAAACCAAAGGTTTCAAGCTCTTTAATATAAAGGCCATTTTTATCGAACCCTGCACCTAAGCCAACAGGGTTTTTAAAGGGCAAACCAAATACAGTTTTGTGCAAAGAGGCATCATTGCAATTAAATGAGTTAACAAGTGTTTTCTTTATTAAATCAATTTTAAATGCATAATGTAAAGCCTTCATCGAGAAATGATGTGCATCTTCAGCATCAAAATTAAAAAGTATATTACGAAGCAGGGGATACATTATAAGGGGCGAAGTTATGAAACCACAGGCGACAAAAGATTAATAATGAAAGCGATAAAAATTTAATAGTTGTTCAAGCAACTTTATTTACTATTCATTACATTTGATCTGTAAATTTAAACAATGCAGGAAGCATATATTGTAGCAGGTTACCGTACAGCGGTTACGAAAAGTAAAAAAGGCGGCTTTCGTTTTACACGTCCTGATGACCTTGCTATTGAAGTGATAAAAGGTTTGATGGCTTCTGTACCACAACTGAAAGCCAAAAGAGTAGATGACGTAATAGTTGGTAATGCAGTACCCGAAGCCGAACAGGGATTACAGGTAGGACGAATTATTGCTGCCCGTGCATTAGGGTACGATGTGCCTGGCATGACTGTGAACCGCTATTGCGCAAGTGGCCTCGAAACCATTTCTATTGCTACAGCTAAGATAAGAATGGGAATGGCTGACTGTATAATCGCAGGCGGAACCGAAAGTATGAGCATGGTTCCTACAGCGGGCTGGAAAACGGTGCCTGCTTATTCAATCGCATCAGACGAACCGGATTATTATTTAAATATGGGTCTTACTGCCGAAGCAGTGGCTAAAGAATATAATGTTAGCCGAGAAGATCAGGATAAATTTAGTTATAATTCTCATCAAAAAGCTATCAAGGCAATTAAGAACGGGTATTTTAAGGAGGGCATTTTGCCTATAACTGTAGAGCAGGTTTACCTTGACGAAAAAGGAAAGAAGCAAAAGAAAAGTTATGTGGTAGATACTGATGAAGGTCCGCGTGTTGATACAAATATGGAGGCGCTCGCAGGTTTAAAACCAGCTTTCGCTGCCGGTGGAGCCGTTACTGCCGGAAACTCTTCGCAAACCAGCGATGGGGCAAGTTTTGTTTTGGTGATGGGCGAAAATATGGTAAATGAATTAGGTATTAAACCACTTGGCCGCTTAGTGTCCTGTTTAAATGCAGGGGTTCATCCACGTATTATGGGTATTGGTCCCGTAGCTGCTGTACCTAAGGTTTTAAAACAAGCAGGCATGAGCTTAAACCAAATTGACCTGATAGAGCTAAATGAAGCTTTTGCCTCACAATCCTTAGCAGTTATTCGCAATCTCAATTTTAATCCCGAAATTGTAAATATTAACGGTGGTGCTATTGCCCTTGGTCATCCTTTAGGGTGTACGGGCAGTAAATTAACTGTTCAGATATTGAACGACATGAAACGGTTAAACAAAAAATACGGATTGGTAACTGCGTGTGTAGGAGGTGGACAAGGTATAGCAGGAATTATAGAAAGTTTATAAAACTAAATAATTTAACGATTTGGCAAATTGATGATAGGACATTATGTAGAACATATAAAAAGCTATACTAAAGAAATTTCCTCCTCAATGTTCAAGTGTCAGTGTTTTAATTACTTAATTGTAAATCGCTGAATTTTGCTGTTTTTAGCCAGTTACTGTTTTTTTAAGCATATTGATTTCTTATTAAAATTAAATTAATCTGGCTCTTCGGCACTTTTGTTACTATATTTTACAGTATTTTTAACGTCTAAGCTTCCCCACTTTTTAAAAAATAAATAATGGATAGGAGAAAATTCCTTTCTGCATATAAGAAGCAGTCTGCTAAAAGAGCTTCTTTTTTACCACCGGATTCTGTTTCACGTACTTCTACCGGTCTAACTCCATATAAAGGTGCGTGGACACAAAATGAAGTAATCCATTTGCTAAAGCGCACAATGTTCGGGAGCCAAAAGGGTGATATAGATTATTTCAAGAAACAAACTATGAATCAGGCAGTGGATGAACTGCTTACTCCCATTAGCCCCTTACCAAGTCCGCCTGTAAAAGATTATAATACTACAGGGGCACTTTACGCACCTGATGTTAATATTGCTTTTGGTGCAACATGGGTAAACGATCCTAATAATGATGGATCTATCCAATCCAGAAGGATTTCTTCTTTCAAAAAGTGGTGGATGGGAAATTTGGTTAACCAGGATAGAAGCATTCGTGAAAAAATGACTATGTTTCTGCATAATCATTTCAGTACTCAAACAAATGCTATAGGCAATGCTCAATATGTTTATAAACATCATGCTTTGCTTCGCGCAAATTTTTTAGGAAATTTCAAAAGCCTGGTAAAAGCAGTTACCATTGATCCGGCAATGTTAGTTTTCCTTAACGGGCAAAATAATAATGCATCAGCCCCTGACGAAAACTATGGACGCGAATTGCAGGAGCTTTTCTGTTGCGGTAAAGGTCCGGATTCGCAGTACACAGAAGCCGATGTAAAAGCTGCTGCAAAAGTATTAACAGGCTGGCGAAGCAATGCTGCCACTATTTCCTCCTCTTTTGATCTTGCCAGGCACGATAAAACCAATAAGCAATTCTCGGCCTTTTATAATAATACGGTTATTACCGGAAATGCTACGGCTAGTGCAGGAGATATTGAACTGGATGCTTTATTAAATATGATCTTCAACACACAGGAGGTATCTAAATACATTTGCCGCCGCCTGTACCGATGGTTTGTCTATTATGATATTGATAGCACTGTTGAAGCAAATGTAATAGTTCCGCTTGCTGCTATTTTTAAAGCAAATAATTATGAATTAAAACCGGTGTTAAGTGCATTATTAAAAAGTGAACATTTCTATGATGTGCTAAACCAGGGCTGCATAATTAAGAGTCCTGTGGATTTAGTGGTTGGTATGAGTCGTGAATTTAATATACAATATCAGCCTGATGCCGATTTTAATACTAATTACGGCTTCTGGAACTACCTTGTTTCTAATGTTTCACCTATGCAGCAAAACATTGGGGATCCTCCTGATGTAAGCGGCTGGAAGGCTTATTACCAGGAACCTCAATTTTACGAAATATGGATTAATAGCGACACTTTACCAAAACGAAATCAGTTTACTGATACAATGGCAGTAAGTGGTTACACCTTTAGCGGTAAAAAGATTATAATTGACGGAACAGAGTTGATAAAACAATTTCCTACTCCTGACGATCCAAATACACTAGTTAGTGACCTTTCGAATTTTATGTTTCGTGTTCCACTTTCAGCAGCTAGCCTTAAGCAGGTTAAAACAGATATACTCCTAAGTGGGCAAGCTAATGATATGTATTGGACGGAGGCCTGGAACTTATTTTTAACCACTCCTGGAAATACAGCAAATACTACTACCGTTCGCAACCGCGTTAGAGATTTAATAAAATATTTCATGAACCTGGCAGAATACCAGTTAGCTTAAAAAAATTTACATGAAGCGCAGACAATTCTTAAAGAATTCAATACCTGCAGGTGTAATACTGCCAGGTTTAATAAATGGATATTCTATAAAAGCTTTTGCAGAAGACTCTCCTTTTGTTCAAGCCTTAATGCTACCGACAACCTTAACAGATCACGTATTGGTACTTGTGCAGCTAAACGGGGGTAACGACGGATTAAACATGGTTATTCCTATAGAGTATTATGGGTCCTATACTAATGCAAGACCCAACATTGCTATTCCGCAAAACAAAACTTTAGCTATTCCCGGTAGTGATAAAGTTGCCTTACATCCTTCTATGACCGGCTTGCAGGAACTGTTTAAAGATGGAAAGGCAACTGTGGTACAGTCGGTAGGCTATCCTTCTCCAAGCTTCTCGCATTTCAGGGCAACAGATATATGGATGAGTGCTTCAGACAGTACACAGGTGGTTAATTCAGGCTGGGCAGGCAGGTATTTAAATTATGAGTACCCGAACTTCCCCAATGGCTATCCCAATTCTACTATGAAAGATCCGCTGGCTATCCAGATCGGGTCAATTACCTCACTTACTTTGCAGGGCCCCCAGGTTAGCATGGGAATGAGCATAAGCAACCCTACATTATTTTATAATCTTATAAATGGTGTGCAGGATGCGGCTCCAAATACTCCCGCCGGCAAAGAATTGAGTTTTGTACGATTGGTTGCACAACAAACGCAGCAATATGCAACTGTTGTTAAAGATGCTGCTGGAAAAGTGCCTACACAAGGTACTTATCCAACAGGTAATTCACTTGCCGAACAGTTAAAGATAGTTGCCCGGTTAATTAAAGGCGGGTTAAGTACACGGGTATATATGGTTTCTTACGGAGGTTTCGATACCCATTCAGTACAGGTAACTGCAACAGATACAACAATAGGTACACATGCCAATTTGCTAAAAAATGTAAGTGATGCCATTAAAGCATTTCAGGACGATCTTAAGTTTTTAGGAGTTGAAGACCGCGTGGTAGGAATGACTTTCTCCGAATTTGGAAGACGTGTAAAAAGCAATGCAAGCGGAGGAACCGACCATGGCGCTGCTGCACCTCTATTCGTATTTGGAAAACCGGTATTACCCGGAGTGGTTGGAAACACACCTGTTATTCCAACTGCTGCCACTGTAAACGATAACGTTCCCTTTCAATACGACTTTAGAAGCGTTTATGCTACCTTGTTAGAAAACTGGTTGTGTGTAAAACATGATGACCTCCAAACTATATTGCTTAAAAACTTTCAAACCCTGCCTCTTGTAAATGCGAGCTCCTGCTCTCCTGCTAAACCAAACTTATCAGGTGTTAGTCTTGTAACTAATTATCCTAATCCTTTCACCTCAAAAACAACAATTACCTTTCAAACCAAAGGGGGACATACCCTTGTTCAGGTGATTGATACTATGGGAACAGTGTTAGCTACCCTGGTAGATAGAGATTATAAATCCGGTTCTTATACAGTAACATTTGATAGTGGTAATTTACCGCCAGGTGTGTACTATGTAAGAATTCAAAATTTAGCCACCCAGCAAATTAGGACTATGTTGAAGGTTAGATAGCCTTTTTATCTTTTACATCTATAATTGAAACTTCATATATTGGAGGAGAAATATATTTAAATATCATAAACAATTCTATTTTTGCTATCCTGATATGATATTCTATGGATGTATTTGTATATTACCTTCTTCACTACACTTACTTATTAATAATACCCCTGTTCCTTATAAAAGTTGTTAATTTTTTATTTTATAAAAGCAGGCGGTGGAAGTTTTCCCATTTTTTTTATTTTGGGTTCTATAATGTTTTTGACACCGACAACGAAAAAATAAAAGCAAGGAAGAAATTTCAAAATGGGTTAAGCCTTGCTATTGTGTTTCTAATTCTTCTGCAGGCTCTTCTCTACTTTTTTAGTACTAGATTTTTGGTTTAAACTTTTAGGTTTTGAAACTGTGATTTGTAGCTTTTGTGATTAAAGCTTTAAGATGGGCTAATATTTTTTTAAAAGCTGGAGATTGAAGCAGAGTCATTTTTGCTTTCTATTAAGATGACATCAACTAAAAGCTGAAACATATTGTCTCCTTAAACCAAAGGGACTACATTATAAAAAGCGGAGCTGTCTTGAGAAAGGCAGCTTTTTTGTATAGTAGGAATGAATGAAATTTTATCTATTCGTTATACGTGCTAATCCGCAAACATAAGGCGTGTTATCTGATTTTCAGATTAAACCAACATGCGCAAAGGTTCTTCCAATAAACTTTTTAATGTTTGCAGAAATGCCGCACCTGTAGCTCCATCTACTACCCGGTGATCGCAGCTAAGTGTCACTTTCATAATGTTACCGGGAACCACTTGTCCGTTCTTTACAACTGGCACCTGTGCAATACCACCTATTGCAAGTATGCATGCATCAGGCGGATTGATGATTGCAGTAAACTCATCAATACCAAACATACCGAGATTACTGATGGTGAAAGTGCTGCCTTCCCAATCTGAAGGTTGCAGTTTTTTATCTTTTGCCCGTTGTGCCAAATCTTTTACTTCAGCGCCAATCTGACTAAGCGATTTAGTGTCAGCAAAACGAACAACCGGAACAAGCAGCCCTTCTTCAACCGCTACTGCCACGCCAATATTTATATGATGGTTATATCGTATTTTATCACCAAGCCAGCTACTATTTACTTTGGGATGTTGTTTAAGCGACATTGCTACGGCTTTAAGCACAAAATCGTTAAAACTAATTTTAACCTTCGAAACTTCATTTAGCTTAACACGGCTTGCAACAGCGCTGTCCATGTCAATACTCATTGTTAAGTAAAAGTGCGGAGCAGAGAATTTACTTTCTGCCAAACGGCGGGCAATGGTTTTACGCATTTGCGATACCGGCATTTCATCAAAACTTACCTGTCCTGCAGGTAATGCAGCAACTTGTGGCGATGCTTGTTGTTCTGAAGCTTTAGGCACAGGAGGTGCCTGGGCAGCAGGCTGCTGAGATGGTTTATAATTATCAACATCTGTTTTAACTATTCTTCCATTGTCTCCGCTTCCTTTTACCTGGCGCAGGTCAATGCCTTTTTCTTCTGCTAGTTTCTTAGCTAATGGAGAAGCAATGATGCGGCCTTCATTTACTGCCTGTTGCTGTTGGGGCTGTAGAGTTGCGGCTTGTTGCGCTGCTGCAGGCTGAGATTGTGCAGGTTGGTTTGCAGCAGCTTGCTGTTGTGGTGCAGCCTGTGGTTGTGGTGTGGTTTCATTTAGGACATTTTGCTTTTGTTCTGGTGCAGCTTCAGTTGAAGCTGTTGCCTGTTGAGGAACTGAACCGCCACCTTTAGCGGCAACTACAATTGCCTGTACATCTAACCCTTCTTTTCCAATAATACAAAGCAGGTCGTTTACCTGTATTTTTTCACCTGACTTTGCACCCTGGTATAATAAAGTACCGTCCTTATAACTTTCAAGTTCCATTGTAGCTTTATCCGTTTCAATTTCGGCAAGTACGTCGCCTTTTTTTACGGCATCACCTACATTTTTATTCCATGCTGCAATTACCCCTTCGGTCATTGTATCGCTTAAGCGGGGCATAAGTACAACTTCTTCCATTGTCGAAATATCAAGACTGCCCGAAGGTTTTTTAGCAGGTTGTTCAACGGGTTTAAGTGCCGGGGCGGAAGTTTGTTCTGGTGTATTGTTTTGTTCTGGTGCAGCAGGAGATGGCTGTGTAGCTTCTGCTGCCGGCTGTGCAGATGCAGGTGCAGCACTTTCAGAAGCACCATTGCTGCTTCCAGAGTTTTCTGAAATTAAAGCTGTAACATCTTCGCCGGCTCTTCCTATTATCGCCAGCAGGTCGTTTACCTGTAGTTTGCTGCCGTTGTCGGCTCCCCTATGCAGAAGTACGCCTTCCTGGTAGCTTTCAAGTTCCATAGTCGCCTTGTCAGTTTCTATTTCAGCTAACAAGTCTCCTTTATTAACTTTATCTCCCACGTTTTTATGCCATGCAGCTATAACTCCTTCTGTCATGGTATCGCTTAAACGCGGCATTAAGATCGCTTCGGCCATACTTTTATATTTTGCTCAACGCATCTGTTTAAAGCTTAACAAGGCTGCTAAACATAATGCATAGGATTTTGAGCGGTGAAATTACATGAAAATGAATTAAAGGCAAGATGAGGTGAAAAATTTTATTAAGATGATCTTTCATGGTAAGACCATAAGTAACTTACATTAAAAAACGAATTGTTGATCAATAAAAAATGTGGGAGTTATTATAAGTATAATGTTATTACAATAATGAGTATCGAGCCTAATTTAAAGATGACAGATAAAGAATTTGCAGTGTATAGGAAATAGAAATCTAATTAATTAGATTTGTATTGTTCTGCATGAAAACTTTATTTACACTACTGCTTCTCCTATTAAGTTTTGCTGTAAAATCCCAATCGGGCTTTGCATTTACCCATATTACTACCGATGACGGAATAGGCCTTGGAAGCAACCTGGTTACGAGTTTATACCAGGACGAAAAGGGATTTATGTGGGTAGGAACAGCAAATGGATTGCAACGGTTTGACGGTAGTAAGTTTATTGATATAAGTTCTGTAAAAACCGGAAGTGATAAACTGGAGCATTCAAGAATGTCTCAGATAATTCCGGCAGATAGCGGTAAACTTATATTGGCAATGTTCAGTTTGCGTGAGTTTGGTTTATTCGATCCGTCAACGTTTATTTATAAAAAAATTAAACTTAAAACTGCTAATAGTTTTTCTCTCAGGGCAGAGGTTCGCTTATGGAAGGACTCTCAAGGAGAGATATACCTCAACATTCAGAACTATGGCATTTTGCAATATGACAAAAAGCAAAATGCTTTTATAGATACTAACCCTTTCCCGTTTCCTAAAGGTTGGGTGGTGAACATACTTGGCGTACACGAAAATTTAGTGAGGCAACAATATTGGTTTGCCTGCGATAGTGGCTTGTGCATTTACGATAAAAGAAGCAGGCAGATGTGGTACAAAAACTACAATCCGCAAAACCTTCCGGTTTTAAAAAACAAACGCATTCAAAATAACCTTTCAGAAGTATATATTGACAGGAAGCAACGAATATGGCTCTTAGGCTGGCCCAATGAGGGAGACAAGGGACAAGATAAGTTTTGCCTTGATAGTACAGGCAGCACTTATTTAAACAAAGATACCATAGGATTGACCTATGGATTTACAGGTATTGATTACAGGTATTTTTATGAAACCAGGCAGGATGAACTCTGGATATATGGATTTAATGTTCTGATTAATTACGATAAAAATACAGGTCGTTTTAATTACAACAAGAGCAGTGAAGGAAACGAAAATGTCACCATTAATTACGAGTCGGTTTTCCAAATATTGGAAGATAAGGACGGTAATATATGGATAGCTACAAACAATGGTATTTTTTACACTGCAACCGGCAGCGCTAATTCAACAGTGGTTAATTTAATTTTCAACAATAAGAACGGGCCTGCTGCCATAAACGATATACTCGAATTGCCCGATGGCAATTTGTGGTTTACATCCTTTCGTTACGGTATTACAACAACAGACAAGTATTTACATAAAATTGAAAACGCATTTTTTGCGCAGCCTCCTCCATCCGATTGGCCGCAAGCATTAAAAGCCGCAACATTACAAACCATAAGCTTATGCCGCCAGGCTGCAACAGGAAATATATTGATAGGGTGTAAAAGCGGAGTTTTGATGATACATGATCCCGTAAAAAGCACAACGCAATATTTACATCCTCCCGAATTTAATAATAGCACCCTAAATTTTATAGCAGAAGACAAACAGGGCCAGATATGGGTAGGCACTGAAGGCGGAAGATTAGTAAAATGGAGCAACAACAAATTTACACTCGTACAGGATGTAGGCACTTTAATATACAAAGTATTTATTGATAAGCAGGGATGGGTATGGCTTGCTACCCGCGGCAGCGGATTATATGCAATAAACCCCGCAAACGGTAAAGTATTGCAACATTATACTGCAAACGGAGGTAAAAACAGCTTATACAGTAATTTAGGAACCGATATAGAACAACTGCACAATAATGTGATTGTACTTGCTGCCGGTGCTTTGCACTTTATTAATAAACAAACAGGTACTGTTGCTGTAATAAAATACGAAGATGGCCTTCCCTCTAATACAGTTGCCAGAGTTAGAACCGATGAAAAGGGCTTTTTATGGATGATAACAAGTAATGGCTTATGCAGCTATAACCCTAACAATAACCGCATCACTCCTTATGGACGTAAAGACGGGATAGTATTAGCCGAGCAAACCATTTCTGCAGATGAAAAAACACGCAACGGCAATATTATTTTTGGGGGAAGCAACGCGGTAATAATGTTTAATCCCACCATCTTCCTAAACACAAGGCGTCCACCAAATGTTACCATAACCGATTTTAAAATTATGGATCGTTATTTACCAGTCGATTCATTAATGCGCAATTCCAAGATAAAGCTTGATTACGATCAAAACTCTTTCAGCATCTACTTCGCATCCCTTAGTTACAGCCAACGCGATAAGCTTACCTATTACTATAAGATGAAAGGCATTAATAAAGACTGGCTAAAGGCCGATCGTGCCTACTTTGTTAATTACTCGTTGCTGCCGCCAGGAGAGTACTCCTTCCAGGTATATTGCGAAAATATTGAAGGCATGCGTTCTTTAAAAACAACTGAACTTAATATTTACATCAAACCTCCTTTCTACCGAACGTACTGGTTTTTAAGTTTTGTTTTGTTTGCAATAGCTTTTATTGTTTATAGCATACACAGGTTAAGGGTAAATAAACTTTTAGCAGTAGAAGCATTAAGAAACAGGGTGGCAAGAGATCTACACGACGATATGGGAAGCACCCTTAGCACCATTAACATTCTTAGCACAATGGCAGTAACAAAAATGAATGCGGATGAGCCTAAAACAAGGGAATACTTAAGTAAGATCAGTGAAAACAGCCAGCGTATGATGGAGGCAATGGACGATATAGTGTGGAGCATTAAACCCAGCAACGATAGTATGCAAAAAATTACTGCACGGATGAGAGAATTTGCAACCAATGTGCTGGAAGCAAAAGATATTCATCTTGATTTTAAGGTAAGTGAGGATATGTATGATGTAAAACTGAACATGCAGGCAAGCCGCGATTTCTTTTTAGTTTTTAAAGAAGCTATAAATAATGCTGCTAAATATTCAAATGCACATGAAGTGCAGGTACACCTGTGCCTCAATAATAAAAAATTAGAGCTGCTTGTAAAAGATGATGGCGCAGGCTTCAAGTTAGAAGAGGCAGACGGAAACGGCCTTGGCAACATGCAAAAAAGAGCAGATGCTATGAACGGAATTATAACAATACAAACTAAACAAGCCGAAGGTACAACGGTACATCTTGTGATACCTGTTTTAAAATAAATAAACTGATAATGTTTTATGTATTCGCTTTTCTTTCGCTTCAGGCTTGCATTTCTCTTAAATTATAACCGAAAGCATAAAGAAAATTCAAATCTTACAAAGCATTGTTACTACAACTAAAATGTAAAACAACTGTTCAAACTTAGCTTACACTACAATATCCTATTTCTTTACTATCGGTTGTGGAGTAAGCCGAAGGATCATGTCGGGTTTGTTTAACAGGACATAAAGCGAACCGTCCGGGCTGGTTTTAATATCTCTTACCCGGCCATATCCTTTCATAATCATCTCTTGCTTAGTTACTTTGTTATTTACAACAACAAGCCTCCGTAATTCCTCAAACCCAAGAGCCCCTACCATTAAATTATTTTTCCATTTAGCATAAAGCGGGCTGGTTATAAATTCCGCCGAGCATACCGCAATAGATGGCGTCCATTGCACAATCGGTTGTTCCATACCTTTCCGTTCAGTTTCCTCCCCAACGGTTTTGCCACTATAATCTATACCGTATGTAATAACAGGCCAGCCATAGTTTGCACCCTTTTTCAATATGTTTAATTCGTCGCCGCCCCTTGGTCCGTGCTCGGTGGCCCAAATAGCTCCTGTAACAGGATGTTGCGCAATGCCTTGAACATTGCGGTTGCCAATAGTGAATATTGCAGGCAGGGCGCCGGGGGTGTTAACAAAAGGGTTGTCTTTTGGTATAGAACCATCCGGATAAATGCGATACACTTTTCCAGTGGGACGGCTTAAATCCTGCGAAGCCATTGCTTTACCCATGTCTCCAATAGTAAAGTATAGATAACCGGCCTTGTCAAATAAAAACCTGCATCCCCAGCGGTCGCCTCTCGCAACCATGAGCGAATCCGCCACTTCAAACACAACTTGTTCATCTGTCCATTCATGGTCTTTTATTTTACCGCGGATTATTTTTGTCATACCGGGTGCATTTTTATCCTGTAGATTTCCGTTTGTATGACTATAACCTAAATACACCCATCCATTTTCTTTGTATTTAGGATGCAATGCAATATCCATAAATCCTCCTGTAGCACTTTGTGTATGTGTGACAGGAAGCCCGCGGATAGGAACAGTATCAACCTTACCATTAATAAGCCACCTAAGTCTTCCGCGTTTCTCAGAAATTAAAGCCTGATTTAAATTTACAAACTCAATAGCCCAGGGAGTGAAAGTGTGACCGGAATCAAGTTTTTCTACTTTTAATATGTAATCCTGTGTTACAATTTTAGAAGGGATTGAAGCGGCTGCTTTAGCCGGTTCTTTCTGAGAAGCAATGATAAAATTTACTAAACTATTTATGTGGTTGTCTTTTAAAACATTGCCCCAACCTTTCATTTCGGTATTTGGAATCCCTGCCTTAATGTTTTTAAATATAGCGCCGGGTGTTGCTCCATGCTGCCATTTATCTTTAATTAATTTAGGTGCTGAATTGCCTTCTAATCTTGCACCATGGCAACCTCCGCAATAGGTTTTGTATATAACTTCGGCTTGCTGGCTGTAAGCTTTAGTTGCTAATAGAAGAAAAAATATAGCGCGTGCTAATACTTGTTTCATAAAAAAATTTTAATGTAACCTTGTTCTTATTGTCTTGTTAGTAATTAAAGATATAGTTTTCGCCTTTTTCAACTTTGGATTTAATCTTCGTAGTAATTGCCAACATAATTACACAGGCCAATAAAAACTATAATAATGGGGGAAGATCTAACGGGTGATATTTATGAGCGCCTGCCGGAGAAGAATGCAAGAGACATAAAGACAGCAAATCGTCTTTATGCACCCCCATAAATGATCTGCTTTTGTGGAGAAAGATGATGATGATTAATTCTATAATTTGCCAGGGTAGAATAAGGGAGATTTTCCATTTGTATGAACATCACCATCCTAACTATAGCCGGCCTTCCTTAAAAGAAGCAGGTAATTAAAACACGTTAATAAAATTATATGTAGGCAACTTAAAGTGCTATTTATAAAGCATCAAGAAACTGGTCAACTTCTGCTTTTGTTTTCTTTTCAGGGGTAATATTTACCCGAACGTTTTTGTCAACAGTTGCTTCTTTACTGCCTACAAAAAGATCTTGACCAATTTTTGAAATGGAAACAAGAAGGATTTTTTTATCTGCAGAAATATTTTCGACATCGAAAGCTTTTGAGGAGCTATGGCCCTCTAACTGTAAAACTGTTTTCTGGTCTCTAAAAACTGCAAATACCATTGAATTTTTATTTGTAAAGTTGGGGGGTAAAACTACGGTTGTGCTGTTTTTAGATTGCGTAACATCAATAAAATAATTACAGCTAATCCAGTTAAGTCTTTTCGAAATAAGTTCATATCCACGAAAAGTGCCTGTAGCATCCTGACGGATAAAAACATTTACATTACTTGTATCAGGCCCCAACGCCCATGTAAACATTGAGTTAATAAATAAGGGTATTGGTGGCAGCAAAACTTGTTCTCCGTAAAACACTTTCATTTTATTAACAGGGCTTGCCTCGCGAATAAGCAGCGTTATATTTTTGCCTGTTTCCATTACTAATTCCTGGCCTTGTTTTGTTACCCTTATAAGAAATGCTCCACCTGTTTCGAGCAATTTATCAAAACTGGTGGTTTGTAAAGCAGAGCGGATTAAATCTCCTTTTTTGCGTAAATGAATTACCTGCACCTTCGCTTTACCGGTTGCTGGTGTTCCGTTGGCAAATTTAAAACCTGAAGAAGGAAACGTAATATCTAAAAAATCTGAAAAATGGATATTTGCCCCTGCAGCTACATCAAAAGAGTCCTCGCTTGGGGCAGCTAAAAGTATTTCGGGTATTTTATATACAGGAGCGGTTATGGAGGGCTGATTTACCCAAACAGTATCGTTTAAAGGATTGTCAGCGTAAGCAACAAAAACATCGGCGCTTTGCTTTGCACACGATATAAGCAGGATGCTTGTGAGGAATAAAATGTAAAGTTTTTTCATTGTTACGCTTTGTTTTTTCTAACCGGGATGATTACCTGGTAAAATATCGTTGCCCTAGGCTGTTCAATTTATACCTGATGCCAATATTCAATCCGTACACGTCAAATTTTTGATTAAATAAACTTCTGTTGTTTGTTATGTTTGAAACATTATAACGGAAATAAGGTTCTGCAAAAAGATGGGTTTTTTCACCCGCTTTTTTCAGAACACTAAATCCTGTATATAAGCCAACTCCTATGTTTCGCTTAAACGTACGGCCGCCATCTTTATTAAATGCAACAGCAACGTAACTCGTATCAAGGCTTTCGCCTTTTTGCCACGAATACAGATTTAAAATAACGCCGGCGCTTACTGCTGCTTTTAAATTATCGTTACCCCATTGGTATCCTGCAATTAATGGAACGTCAATGCTGCGATAACGATTGTAAGTTGTTTTAACGCGATAGCCAATTTGTTCAACAGTTGAGGTGTCTCTTACCATAAGGGTATCGCCTGTAGCAAGTAATATTTTTCTTATAGTTATTACGGTTGTTTGCTTGCGTTCGTTTTCGCTGCGGTAACTAAACTTCTCATTTATTTGCGAGTATTGCAAACCCGCTTTTATCAAAAAGTTATCACCAAAGGTTTTGGTTAACCTGAAGCCTGCAGTAAAAGAAAGCCTGCTGCTTTCGGTGCTGTCTTTACGCCTTAAAAAAGCTTCATCAACACCGCCTGAATTATTAATCGTCTTTCTTGCATAATCCGGTGAGGCATATACTTCGAAGTAAAGATTATTTTTTACCGGTTCACGTGCAGAAGGGCAACCGTCTGTACAAAACAAGTTAACCTCCTTCAATCCTTTTGATAACAGTTCGGTTGTTGCATACTCACCTAAGTTTTTATCGTGCCTGGCAGTAGCAAGCAAAACAGGCTTATACATAGCTGAAGAAGAAGTTTGGGGGGAGGATGAAATATTACTTTGAATATTGTAAGGTTTGTTAAGCGTAAAATCACTTTGAAGAGAAGAAATTGATTGCTTATCATGTTTTTTGCCTGTTACGACGGCAGCAGAGTAACCATTGCTTTTAATGCTATAAGCGGGGGATGAGTTAGGATTTAAATCATCTTCCAATTTGTTTCCTTTGTCAAATGCCTTATTATCGTTTTCTGCAGGTTTAGAAACAGTTTTATTTGCCCCGGCAGTTGCAGGATTTTGGTTGGGTTGTGACAGGGAATTTTGTGAACCAAGGTTTTGAGTTAAAGGGGTTTCTTTTGTTTCAGGCAACGATGTTACTTTATTTTGTTCAAATAAAATTATAATAACGGTTAGCAGTGCAGCAACTCCAAGTAAAGAAATAAATCCATAATTCTTCCACCAAAATAAACCTTCAACCTTCTTATTATTTTCCTGCTGAATTTTTTCCCACAATCCTTCCTTTACCGGCAACGAGTAATCGTTCAGTTTTTCTTTAATAAATTTATCAAATGAGCGGTCTGTCATTTACACAGCAATTTTTTGCAGTTCAGTAATCTGGTTTTGCAACATCTTTCTCGCTTTTACTAATTGGCTCCGGCTTGTGGCTGCCTGTATCTTTAGAAGTTTACCTATTTCTTCGTGTGTAAAACCTTCAATAATGTGCAGGTTAAACACTAACCGGTAGCCTTCGGGTAACTGATTTATTAACTTTAATATATCATCTGCACCTAAATTAGAATATGCATAAGGTGAAAGACTTTGGGTATGTTCTCCAAAATCATTTATATCAGCAAAATTTATTTTTTTCTTAGATACATTTTTAAGGGCAGTATTTACAATAATCCTTCTTAGCCAGCCTTCAAACGAACCTTCAAATTTAAATTGATGTATATATTGGAAAACACGGATGAACCCATCCTGCAAAATGTCTTCGGCTTCCATTTTATCTTTGGAATATCTCATGCATACGGTCATCATCTTGCCTGCATAGGCTTTAAAAAGCATCTGCTGACACTTAATATCTTTTTTAAGACACCCGTGAATGATTTCGTATTCAGTCAAAACCTTTACATGGTTTTCGGCATTATCAATAATCAGATAGTATATAAGGATAGAACGCTGCCTGAAATTCCTTATCTTCTGAAATGTTTAAAATGTTTATGAAAGTACATAAAAAAAATCCCTTTCTCAGAAGCTTTTTTTCTTATAACTTTAACTTGTTAACATATTTTAACGCTTCATTAAAATCAAACCCACTTTTAAGAGACAACTTTTACTCCTTTCATTTCTTACGGTAATGCTTTTTAATACCGCGAGAACGCAGTCTTTGTATCTTAATAATACACCCACACCCACCGGCAGTTATTCTAATCCCGGGCTTCAACTCAAGGGGGAATCAGAGAGTTGTTTTTGATGATGTTAACACCCCATCAGTTCAAATTGGAAGCAGCGATAGTTTTTACATAACAAGAGTAAAATTCGGCATAGTCAGGGTACCAAATGCCCCTGCTATGACTGTACGTTTTTATTATAGTACCGTTAACGATACAGCAACTTCTTCTGGCCGTCTTCTTACTGTACCCCCCAGGCTTATAGACTCTATAACTTTGCCTGCAAACGGTGCAACAGGAGGAACTTTGATAGCGAGATTTGGAGACTCGATCAATCCTCTTATAAGAGTTAAAGCAGATACAGGAAATTTATTTGATAATTATCAAACAATTTTTCTGGGGCTCGGCTTTTCCGACTCATCGGCCAGAAATAACGGTGGCTGGAGTTTAACAACTCCTACCCAATCTTATAATGCCGATGTATTTTGGCGTTACGATCCCGATTCTACGGTTAAAAGTTCTGCCCTCTTTTTTGGAGGTAACCCCGCAGCAACCTTTTATATTGAAGTTTATGGCAGAACTAATCTTGCTTTACCTGTTACTTTAACCGACTTTAATGGCAAACTGATTGACGACAAAGTGGAATTGAACTGGAGTACCGCAACAGAAATTAACAACAAAGGTTTTGATATACAAAGAAGCGCTGACGGTGTTGGTTTCTCTTCTATTCGCTTTGTTACCGGCAGCGATAATTCCACTACTGGTAAAGCTTATTCGTTTACCGATCTTAAACTTCTTCCGGGTACAAATTATTACAGGCTTAAGCAGACAGATAAAGATGGCAGAGTTACTTACTCAAAAATACTCTTGTTTAAATCCGATAAAGTTAAATGGGCAATTTATCCTAACCCGACAGCAACTTCAGTAAACCTTACATTCAACCTTAATTCTAAAACAAACGTAAGCGCTCAACTGCTAAGTGTTGATGGTAAGGTTCTTCAAACTATGGATAAAGGAATATTAGGTGCAGGAATTCACAAACTTTCTGTAACACCTGCAGCCAAAGGAGCATACCTTATACGGCTTACAATTGGTAACGAAACTACTAATAAAAAAATAAGTAAGCTATAACAAATACGGAAATGAAAAAGCCTTCTCTACTGTGCAGAGGAGGCTTTTTCATTTACATAGTGCCTGCCTTATAAGGCTTATCCCTATACTTTCAAAAAATGATCGTGTATATAATCCACAACATCAACTAAGTTGTTTGTATCCTTGTATATCGAAAGTTGCCGGTCAGCGCCGGTACCTCTTTCAATCATTTTATGTACATACGTAATGGCACTTCGGCTGCCAAGGTGATCTACCACATCATCCACAAAATCTAACAGTTCATAAATTAATACACGGGTGTTTACTTCACTTTCTTTACCAAAATCTATCATAGTGCCGTCAATGCCATAGCGGCCTGCTCTCCATTTGTTCTCGTTTATAAGCAAACGCGGATACATAATAAAATTGAGGTTTTGGCTGCGGAGTTTATAAAGCTTAGCACAAATGGCCTGGAACAAAGCGGCAATAGCAATGGTTTCATCAATGCTCATAGGCACATCGCAAATCCTGAACTCAACTGTATTAAAGAAAGGATGCACCCGCAAATCCCACCAGATTTTTTTTGCATTGTCAATGCAATTGGTTTTAACCAACAGCCTGATGTAATTATCGTAAGCTTCTATGCTTTCAAAATAATCTGGAATACCTGTGCGGGGAAATTTATCGAACACTTTAGTGCGATAAGATTTATAGCCGGTTACTCTTCCTTCCCAAAAAGGCGAGTTGGTGCTAAGCGCATATACGTGCGGTAAAAAATAACGTGCTGAGTTGGCAATATGAATAGCCATTTCCCTGCTTTCCATACCCACATGTACATGCAACCCGAAAATAAGGTTGCTGCGGGCCGCGTCCTGCAGCTCATTTACAATTTCGTTGTAACGGGCATGTTCAGTTATCAATTGCCTTTCCCAACTGCTAAAAGGATGTGTGCCGGCCGCCCCAACCCATAATCCTAAATCTCCCGCTATTTGGGCAATGGTATGGCGTAAGGTAGATACATCTCTGTAAGCCTCTTCTATATTTCGGCAGATATCTGTTCCTACCTCAACAACTGCCTGGTGCATTTCGGCCTTTACTTTGTCTTTAATAACTTTTTGACCTTCGGTTACTATTCTTTGTTCATGGCTTTTTAGTTCCCGTGTTTGGGGATCTACCACCATATATTCTTCCTCTACACCCAGTGTGAAATGTTTATATGAAAAGGGTCCCATAACGATTATTAAATTAGTTTTTGTTTTGCGCTGCCTCGTTTTACATATTCTCCCCATGTTAAATTGTCTTTTGACGGATCGTTTGATTGGGCTTTTTCTATAGCATAGGTAGCTGCAGTTTCCACAACCCAATCAAAGTTTTCCTGTCCTACACTGTTTATATCGGCATCAGGCGCGGGGTTACAAAAGTCAATTGCATAGGGAACACCATCACGCAAGGCAAGCTCTACGGTATTAAAGTCGTACCCGAGATATTTATTTATACGAAGAACAATATCTTCCATTTGTTTATGTTTTTCTTTATCGGGAGCAAAGTCTGCAACATAACGCAAATGGAAAGGATTGCGAGGTTCATAAGGCATTATGCGAACATACTTTCCGCCAATGCAATAGCAACGGTAGTATTCTTCAAACTTAATTTCTTCCTGCAGCAACATTACAAGCGGGCCGGTTTCAGAATGTGCACTAAATAATTGTTCGGCATTTTCTATTCGGTAAACATTTTTCCATCCGCCGCCTGCAAAAGGTTTCATATAAGCAGGAAAGCCAACATAGCTAAAAATACTTTCCCAATCGAGCGGGTAAGCAAGGTTGGTGAAAGAATCGTCGGTAGTATCGGGCGGAAGATCTCTTGACGGCAGAATAACTGTTTTAGGCACAGGCACTCCAATTTTTGTGGCCAGGCAATTATTGAAGAACTTTTCATCTGCACTCCACCAAAAAGGATTATTAATAACGGCAGTACCACAGAGGGCAGCATTTTTAAGGTAAGCCCTGTAAAAAGGAACATCCTGGCTAATCCGGTCGAAAATAACTGCATATTCGGTAGGTTCGCCCTGCGCTACTTTATCAATACGTACAGGCTCTGCTGCAACATCTTTAATGCCTTTGCTGTTAATCCTTTCAATTAAAGCCAGAGGAAAGCTTCTTTCCTTTCCAAAAAGAATTCCAATCTTTTTCATACGTGGTATTTAAGTTTAAAAATAAGAAAGTTGCCGCTTAATTAAATTTTCCACCTTATACAGCGGTTTTGTGCAAATACACAAAAGTGTTGCCACCTATCAATCCTTACTATTTATAATATGTTTTAACTGATGCAGTTGAGTAAATAAATTGTATTTATCGACCATTCCTTATTTAAATTACGCTTCCTGTTGCTTAAATCGCCAAACAGGAAGGCGCACTTCTTGTAAAATAGTATGAAAAATCTTCTCCTCTAAAACAGTACTTTTGATTATATGGAAGAAAGAAACATTACGCTTGAAGAAAAGTTATCAGAGGCAATTACAACAGAAAGCAAAATTATATTTTCCGACTTTCTGGAAAGAGACGTGTTGATTGATGTATATCTTCCTGCCAATACGCTAAAATTAGAAGGTATAAGTTTGTTACTGATTAACGATGGACAGGATTTGGTTAAGATGAACTTTGCTGAAATACTTAATTCGTTGGTTGCTTCTAAAAAAATAGAGCCGGTAATTTGCATTGGAATACATTGCAGCGCCGACAGAAGAATGGAATACGGCACCGCTTGCCAGGCCGACTATAAAGGAAGAGGCGCAAGAGCAGGCTTATATACAAAATTTGTTTTTGATGAATTACTTCCCGAAATAAGGAAAGCATATAAGATAACTTCTTTTAAAGAAAAATCATTTGCAGGTTTCTCCCTGGGGGGCCTAAGCGCTTTGGATATAGTTTGGAACCATGCCTTAGAGTTTACGAAAACAGGTATATTCAGCGGTTCGCTTTGGTGGAGAAGAAAAGGATACAACGACGGCTATGATGATGATAAAGACCGTATAATGCACCTGCAAATCAGGAAAGGAGCTTGCCAACCCTGGCTAAAATTTTTTATACAAACCGGCTTGCTCGATGAAACCGCAGACAGAAATAATAATGGGATAATTGATTCGATTGAAGATGCAGTTGATTTAATTACAGCATTAAAAGAAAAAGGATACACGAACGAACAGATAAAATATGTAGAGCTTGAAGATGGAAAGCATAATGTTGAAACCTGGGCAAGGGCTTTCCCCGAGTTTTTGTTGTGGGGGTGGGGGAGAGAACATTAGAAAGTAGAAAGAAATAATATTACCCAATAGACGAGAGTATTCAAACATGCCCCTCTTATTTATACAGTACTTATTCCCTTTCGTCATCCGTGTTACCGTCAACTTTCATCCGTCATCTAACCTTAACACGCTCCCATGCCTGTATCAACTCAGAGTTTGAGGCGGTACGGCTCGTTACAGTTATCTGGTCGTTATTTACAACAGCTATAGTTCCTTCTTTGTAAGTAGTTGTTCCGTTACATGCAGTTGCAAGGTTACTTATCGTAAAGCCTCCTGATCCGTTTGATTTTACCGACTTCCAAAGCTGATCACCTTCGCGTACGCAATAAGTATTATTACCAATTGTTTTTACAGCCGCGTTACCGACAACAGGATAAACGGCAATGGTTGTTCCGGCCATTGCATTATTGTCGGTAGAAGAAGTCAGCCTCCATGTTCCGTTTAAAGAAAATACGCCTCCGGTTGTATTAGTAGGAAGATTTTTAATTGCATCGCACGAAGAAAGAATAAGTAACGTAATGATAACAGTAAGAGATGAGAAGAACAATTTTTTCATAAAATAAATTTTTATCTCCTTTAGTCATTAATTATGCCAAAGCTGGCTTTATTTTAAGCTGCAATAAAACAAATACTTCTCTTTTTGTTAATTAATACTATTCCTCTATTTTTGCGGCGGCAAGTCTTATACGACCAGCTCCTATTGAACTCCCCCAGGGCAGGAATGCAGCAAGGGTAAATGGTTGTAGCGGTGCGATGTAAGTAACTTGCCATTTTTTATGCCCCTACTATCCTTATATTTTTTTAGGAATAATGTAATCCTTGATTTGCTATAGTTTAGATAACGTTTCTTTCTTCATCGTAAGAAGCCTCAAAAACGTTTCAGTAGTTAGTGCAACCGCAAAAATTAAGCATCCCCACCAAAAAGCCTTTTTTAAAAGTAAAAAATATCGTTTACAAGTCCATACGCAATTGCAATTGGTGTAATTATCCATTTTGCTGCCTGCTTGTATGGATTAAATGATGATATAAAATGTCCCAATCCTCCTACTATATACATCAACAACATGAGAATGCCACATCCAACAATTACCGCTGCTAAAAACCATATATTGTCAAGGCCGACATATAATGAAGCAACCAACCTATCAATTCATTAAAGCTTATTAATACTGCAAATGACAAAATTAGAGATAGTAGGAACAACATAAGATTTACAACAGGTTTCATAACAGTTAGGCTTTGTCATCAAATAGAGTGGCGCCAAACTCAAATGTTTGTGCAGCATTTAGAATACTTACCTCAAATAACAATAACGATTTAATAAATGCAAGCGGGTGTTTTGAAACAGCAGTTACCCTTTGTTTAGTATATATATCCAAAGGAGTTGTATGCAACTATCATCTTTACCCTTTCTTACTATTCCTTTTCCACTCTTCCAACAATTCTTTTTCTGTTTTAAGCGCAGGTTCAATTTCAATTTTTTTTGTGTACATGGTAACAGATTTTTTTACCTCAGGCCGGTCTTTGAGCCACGCTGTTATCACTACCGAATCTGTTTTAAAATCCTTATCAAGTATCAGGCTGTTTCCATCCCATTTACCTGCAGAACTTGTAAACACCACTTCATTGCTCATCAAAGGCAAAAACGATCCGTTGGGATATTTACCATCAACATTAATATAATTATGAACGCCTTTCTTTAAACTGTCTGTGTACAGGTTAAAGTATATGCTTTCTATCTTTTGAGCTTTAGAGCCAAAAGAAAACAGTAAAAGAATTATAGTAAAAATCTTTTTCATTTAGTATTAAAACCCAGTCCTTCTGCTGTTTAAAGAATTTATAGTTTGTACACCAATCAATTCATCATGCCTTCCTGCGAGCGACCTGTAATAGATAAGCACAGTATAATCGTTTTCTGTTTCCCAATAGTTGCCGTCTGTTTGTTCGGTTAGTGCTACTGCATTACGCTTGTTTGCGTCTTTTGTAACGTAGGTATAAGAATAATAGCCTTGTTTTAGATACAATGTTTTCTCGTACACACCCTTATTGGCATTATACGTCATTGCAGCGGTATCGTTAATGTTATATTGGTTCATTTCACCAATCACAAATACTTTTTTATCGGGATAAGGTTGATTACCATTTGGAACATAAGTGAAATGCACATTCGCATAATCGCCCTGCCACCATGGATTTGAAACATCAGTTGATTCAACAAAATAAAAGCCGTTGTAATCCCTAAAGTTCATAAAGCGTTGCTGTGTTCTTTCGCCGTCTGGCTGTAAAAAAACTTCTGAATTTATTTTAGTGTACTCGGCTTTTGCTATCCGCTCGCTTTGAAAACGAAAACTCCTTAAATCAGCCCATCTAAATTCTTTTCCTGCCGGAAATACAAGATCAGTTTCTGAATTAAACTCCAGCATATTGTTCCTGATAAACGTTGGCGGAATATTTGTTTTTGCGTTATCCCATCTAAAGTTTTGAAGTACCACTGCTTTAATTTGTTGCATGGGATTAACCATGTTTATCTGACCCTTATTTATTGCAAACTGCACTTTTTGATGTGTTCTGAATATCTCCGAATTAAAAGGCTGAACAATTTGAATACCTAATTCAGCCATTTTATCAACCACAAGGACTCTTCGTGTAAAAGCAAGTTTATTGGTGTCTCCATCCAGGTACACCTTTAACAAATAATTGCCCCCTTTTGTGGGCACACAATTACGATCAGGCAGCATGGCCTGGTAATGAATATATTTAGCATAAGCAATAGATGAAACACGATATTGATTAAGGCGGACCTGGCTAAAGCCTTTAAGATAATCGAAAGTGCTCAGATCAACAGGAGACCAATCAGCATTGCATAATTGGTAGGTGTAATAATAATTTTTAACTCTCGCATCAAGGTCGTCGAAATGCAGCTCGAGCATATTCGTGCTGTTAACTTCAATAACCGGGTAGCCCAACTGGTTACCAATTAAATAAAGTTTCACTCCCTGCAAGTTGGGCATTAAAGTAACATCCGCATTTTGCTGACTAAAAGAAGCAATTGAAGTAAACAGCGAAAGTAAAATTGCAAACAATCTTTTCATGAAAGGAATTTAGTACCTCTAACCTACAACAATCGCAGCAATTGTAAATGATTTTGTTGCATTGGGCATGGCAATGTAGCTTTGGCAATAACTAAAATCATGCCGATTGGATGTTGCTCTTTTCATAGCCAGACGGATTGCGTTTAACGCTCAACAATCATTTTCCGGGTTCATTATAAAGCTTGCTATTACAGCCACCACGGTTAGCGTTGCAGCTATGATAATTACACTTGCTTTTGTTAACGGCTTCCAGGAGACGGTTAGCCAAAAGGTATTTAGTTTTTGGGGGCATGTACGATTACAGCTATACGAGCCGGGCAAAGCGTTGGTAGCAGAAGAATCGCCGTTGGAAAAAAATGATACAGTTATAAATGCACTGAAAGCCACCCCTGAAATTGAAACGATACAAACATTTGCAACCAAGAGCGCCGTACTGCAACAGCAAACAAATATTGAAGGCATCTTATTTAAAGGGGTTGAAAAAAATTACAACTTCACCCACCTTAAAAATTTTTTGGTGCAAGGCAAATGGCCCGCTTTTACAGATACTTTATACAGCCGAGACATTGTTATCAGCAAACCAATAGCTGAACAACTTGAGATAAAATTAAACGACTACATCAAAATACATTTTATTGATGGCGCCGGTGGCAGAAGCAACTTTAGAAGGTTACAGGTAAGCGGAATTTTTAAAACTGGTATTGAAGAATATGATAAGCTTTTTGCTATCGGCGATCTGCGCTTAATTCAGCGGCTTAATAACTGGGATACTACACAAATTGGCGGTTACGAAATTTTTTTAAGAGATTACAAGACGATGGATATAGTCAACCAACGTATCCTCGACAGTGAGGTATTACCTCAAAACTGGGTAAGCAAAACAGTTAAAGATGTTTACCCTAATATTTTTGACTGGCTTAGCATACAGGATGTAAACCGTGACGTTATTTTTATAGTTATGTCTGTGGTCGCCATTATTAACTTAGTTACCTGCTTACTGATATTGGTACTTGAACGAACAAGAATGGTTGGAATATTAAAAGCAGTTGGAGGAAGTGATGTAACCATTCAAAAGATATTTTTATTACATGCTACTTACATAACATTATGGGGAGTAGGTATGGGTTTTTTATTTGGCATCGGCATTTGCCTGTTGCAGCAATACACACATTTTATAAAGTTAGATGAAAGTGCTTATTATGTATCATCCGCTCCGGTAAAGATAATCTGGTGGCAGATTGCTGCTGTTTGCGGAGGTACGGTTATAGTTTGTTTTCTTTCGCTTATTGTGCCAACCCTTTTAGTAAGAACGGTGCAGCCGGTTAAGGCAATACAGTTTAGGTAATGTATTTGCCCGATAATTTATCTTCTTTGCTTAATGCACCTTTCGGTTTTCTTTAATGCCAAAATAAAATCGCGCCCACAGTCTTGTGCAACTAACTTCATATTATCAGCACATGCAACCAGCTATCGCTTAATACTTACTTAAACCTAAGCCTCTCACTGCTATGCTTTGCCATATTTCTAAAATGCTCATGCTTGCTGATGCTGCTCTTTCTTTTCTCTTTGCCGTTCTTGTCTAGATTGTATCCTTTTTAATAAAGGATACCTCCACAGGTAAACTCATTTCCCCAGCTATGATAGATAGCTGATATAAAATTAGCACCTTTTACGCTTCGCCATGCGGTATGATCAAAATGCCATTGTATTATTTCATTGCAATCTGTATAAGGTTTTGCCTCTACCGAATCATCTATTATTAAAACGGCATCATCCTGCTCTATCTCCTGGCAATAAGTTTTACTTCTGCCCACAAACGACGTGAACTGATATAACCACTACTTAATAAATTTGTTACTATATCATGAGATATACGCTTGTCTAAGGCTGCTGACATACCTGTTGCTGTTACCAGCCCGCAAGTTGATATTAAATAGGCTGTATATAAATCCAGCAGATCCCAATTCCTTATTTTCATCTCACAAATTTATTGTGCATAGTTTGCGTAACATCAGTAAGTTAAAACTTAAAGTTACACAACAAAGAGCCGTGAATTTCTTTTAACTTTTGTAAATTATACTTTAAAATCATTTTAACTAAATCCTCTCCCCGCCCGGGTTTGTTTTAAAGTTAGCTAATATTGAGTTGCAAATTACAAACAATGACAGGCTTTAACAACCGCATTACCCGACTCTTCAATATTCAATATCCTATAATACAAGCCGGTATGGTTTGGGCAAGCGGCTGGAGGCTGGCAAGTGCAGTAAGCAATGCAGGGGGACTTGGCCTTATCGGAAGTGGCAGTATGTATCCTCACATTTTAAAGGAGCATATTCAAAAATGCAAACAGGCCACCAATAAGCCTTTTGGTGTAAACGTTCCGCTTATTTATCCTGACCTTGAAAAGCATATAGCAATCATTATTGAAGAACAGGTTCCCATTGTTTTTACCAGTGCAGGTAACCCAAAAGTATGGACGGCTAAACTAAAAGAAAACGGCATTACCGTTGTGCATGTAGTAAGCAGCAGCGAATTTGCAAAGAAAGCGGAAGCGGCAGGATGCGATGCAGTGGTGGCCGAAGGCTTTGAAGCAGGAGGCCACAACGGAAGAGAAGAAACAACCACAATGGTTTTAATTCCGACAGTTAGAAATGCGGTAAAGATACCTGTGATTGCTGCAGGTGGAATTGCTACCGGAAGGCAAATGCTGGGGGCAATGGTTTTAGGGGCGCAAGGTGTGCAGGTTGGCAGCCGGTTTGTTTGTTCGGCTGAAGCCTCTTCACATATTAATTTTAAGCAGGCAGTCGTTGATGCGGGTGAAGGCGCAACTATGTTAAGCATGAAAAGTGTTATTCCCGTAAGGCTGCTTGAGAATAAGTTTTACAACGAGATTAAAACTGCTGAAGAACAGGGTGCATCTAAAGAACAATTGCAACAAATTTTAGGGAAAGGCCGGGCAAAAAAAGGTATGTTTGAAGGAGAATTAGATGAAGGCGAATTAGAAATAGGACAGGTAAGCGCTTTGATTAATAATATACTTCCTGCTGCTGAAATAGTGAATGAAATATGGCAGGAGTTTAGTAAAGCTTTAGAGCATCCTTTAATGTAGTGAAGCTGAAGTCCCTAATCCCTAACTTTTCCTAAACGCCCACTTCCACATTTCCTTCCAGGTTGCCTTTTTGCCATACAATAAAATTCCTGTACGATAAATTTTTGCGCTTAGCCAGGTAGTTAGCAGAAATCCTGCTACAAGTAAGAGCATACTTGCTATTAGTTGCCAGTAAGGAACTGTTCCCGGAACACCAAATGGTATCCTCCCCATCATAACAACAGGGGAGAAGAACGGTATGAGGCTGGCCCATGTGGCAAGAGAACCGGACGGATTTGTTATGGCATTAATCATTATTACTATTGATACTATGATGGGCATTGTAATGGGAAGCATTAAGCTTTGCGCATCCTGCGGGTCTTCATTAACTGTACTGCCCACTGCTGCAAACAAAGCTGCATAAAACAGGTAGCCGAATAAAAAATAGAACAGGAAGCATCCGATAATTAAGAACCAGTTTGCTTCGCTCATAGTATCTTTAAATTCATTAAAACCACTGGCTGCATTGGTGGCCATCTTTACATTACCGCTTTGCAATTGCTGGCTTGCATCCTGTGCCTGCTGCAGCGTTTCGTGAGAAAACACCGCCGAAGCCGCAGCAGATAAACCGATAATCAATATTATCCAGATAAAAAATTGAGTTAACCCAACTGCACCAATGCCTACAATTTTTCCTATCATTAATTGAAAAGGCTTAACTGACGAAACTATAACTTCAGCAATGCGGTTTGTTTTTTCTTCCATCACCCCGCGCATTACCATACTGCCATAAATAAACAGCGTAATATAAATAAGAAATCCGCTGCCGTAACCGATACCGTAAGCAAGCCCGCTGTTCCCCTTTTTAACTTGCGAACCTTCGTAGTAAGCTTGTTCAATTACTGCTTTACCTGCTTTCTTCTTTTCCTCATCCAATTGCTTTACATCAATATTGTATTTTGTTTTAAGCATTTGATTTTCCAAAGCATCATTAATCTTTTGCTCAAGATTACCTTCTGCAACTAAGCCAAATTGTTTTTGGCTTATTAATTTATAATTTGTTGAACTATCTTCTGGAATATATAAAACTGCTGTATATCCTTTTGCTTTATAATTAGTGCTGTCAACATCTGCCGGAAATTCAAATGTTATCGCTTTTGCATTCTGCAGATTGTCTTTATAAAAACCGCTTTTATCAATTACAGCAATTCTTTCCTTGTCAACATTTTTTACTGAAATGAATGTAACGGCAGTAATCAATCCTACAAATAACAACGGGGTAAGAATAGTAGAGAGGATGAAAGTTTTATTACGAACCCTGGTAAGATATTCTCGTTTTATGATTAGAAATATTTTGTTCATTGTTTTTAGGTATGGGGAGTAGGTTTAAAGTGTAAGGTTGAAAAAGTAATTTCCAACCTGTTTTTACACTGCTACATTTTGAAATTGACGACTTGCTTTAGTGCCTTCAACAAGCCTGATGAATACTTCGTTTAGCGAAGGAAGAATTTCGTTAAAGGCTTCAATAGTTATATTCTGATTTATAAAGTGCTGAAGAACGTCATTGCTTTTTATGTGCTCATTTATCTTAACCATTAGTTGTGAGCCGTCTTGTTTTACAACTTCAAAAGCAGCGCTTCGCAGGTTGGCTGGAACCTGGCTAAGCTGAAGACGAAAAAGGTGTTCCTTATATTGTTGTTTTATGTTCTTAACGGTGCCATCTAATATTTTCTTTCCCTGGTTTACCAATACGATTTGATCGCAAATTTCTTCAACCTGTTCCATTCGGTGGGTGCTGAAAATAACTGTGCTTCCTTTTTTTGCAAGCTCAAAAATTTCGTCTTTAATAAGGTTGGCATTTAAAGGGTCTAACCCGCTAAAAGGTTCGTCTAAAATAACCAGTTTGGGTTCGTGTATAACGGTAGTTACAAACTGAAGTTTCTGGCTCATGCCCTTGCTCAAGTCTTCCACTTTTTTATTCCACCAGCTTTCCATGCCCAGACGAACAAACCAGTGTTTTATCTTCTCCATTGCATCACTTCTGCTCATGCCTTTTAGTTGCGCCAGGTACAAGGCCTGTTCGCCAATCTTCATCTTTTTATACAAGCCCCTTTCTTCGGGCATGTAGCCTATAAAGCGGCTATCGTTAAGAGGATCAAACTTTTTATCGCTGAAAATAATTTCGCCTTCATCAGGATAAAATATACCTGTTATCATTCTAAGCAAGGTTGTTTTGCCTGCACCATTAGGCCCGAGCAAGCCGAAAATACTTCCCGCTTCTATTGAAAAACTAATATCATCTACTGCCTTTTGAGTAGCATAATATTTTCTAATGTTTTTCAGCTCAAGTATGTTCATCTACAGGTGGTGGTTTTTACAAATGTAAGATGTTGTTTTATGGTCATGTATTATTTTATATCAACGGTTTTTTTTACTGCAAAAGTTATTGCTATTTTCTCTTTATACAGATTAGAATTTATAGCTGTAATTTTATTGCATGAAAGAATATGTGAAGTACATCTCCATTAATCCTGAAATAAGGTTTGGTAAGCCCTGTATAAAAGGGACTCGTATTGCCGTTGGCGATATTCTTAACTGGCTTGCTACAGGAATGACAAACATTGAAATAATTGAAGATTATCCATCTTTAAAGGAAGAGCATATAAAGGCTGCGCTTATGTTTGCAGCTAACAGAGAAGTAATGGTAAAAATTGTTGCAGGGTGAAACTTTTTTTAGATGCTAACCTATCGTGGCGAATGTTAGCGATTCTTCAAAAACATTTTACTACTTGTTATCATGTTGACCATATTAACGAACTGGAAATGCCTGCCACAGATAGCGAAATATGGTATTATGCAAAAAATAATAATTTGATAAAGGATAACATTACAGCTACATAGCTTATAACTCTTCCAGCATCTTTACCACGCCTTCGCGTTTTAATATAAGATAACCAAGGCGGTCGTTGCTTATGCCTTCTTTCAACTGGTAACTAAAAACCAATTGCCCGTCGTGAATATGTGTTTCAAAAAAGTTGAACCTAATGTTTGGATATTGTTTCAAGTCTTCACCAATTTCGTATAAGTGAGTAGAAAGGATGAACAAAGCATTCTTCATTTTTCGCAAGCCTTCAATTACAGCAGTGCTGCACTTCATTGCATCCTGCATATTGGTTCCTTTAAATAATTCGTCAATTAAAATAAGCCAGTTTCGGCCATCGTTGATCTTTTCAATTGTTTTTTTAACGCGTTGCACTTCATTAAAGAAGTAGCTCTCTCCCCGGCTTATATTATCTTCTACCTGTATGTTACTTAACAGGCCATGAAATAAGCTAAGTTTACACTTTTCTGCCGGAACACCCATGCCTACATGCGCTAAATAAACAGCAATGCCCACTGCTTTTATGAAAGTGCTTTTGCCCGCCATATTTGCTCCGGTAAGAAATAAAAAGTTGGATTGCCGGTTCAACTGAATATCGTACGACACCGGTTGCGACACTAATAAGTGATAAACATTTTTTGCATCAATATACGGCGCATCAGCCTTTTCAATCTCAGGAAAAGTGAAGTTGTATTTTTTGCAGGCCATTGCCATTCCATAATAGGCATCAAGGCGGCTATAAATATCCACTAGTTCTAAGGCTTCGGCTTTAAACCGCTGCCTTAAATATTTTCCGAAGGTTAAAATATCAATGGTAGATAGTGTGTTACTTTTATTCCAGTTCATCATCGTTTTAACCAAAGGTCTGTCGGTTAACATTTTAATCCTTTCGAGTATAACCTGCAGAAGTTTAGGAACATTCGCTTCAAAAAGTTTCAGTATCTGACGAAGGCCAATGGTGAAATCAACAAAGTGGGTAACAGAATATTTTACAAGCGAGTAATCCTGGGAGTTGATTATTCTATAATACAAGCTATTTAAAAGATTGGGATGATCAGGAATATTGTCAACTGGCGTATCGTAAAATTTTTGAACCACCATTACCGTTCCGTTAGTAATGAGTGTGGGCCATTTTTGCTGGTTACTAATAATTAGTTGAAGGGTTTGTTGGGTTTCCTGAATTTTATTAAGATCGCTATAGGGATGAGCCAGCAAGTGATGCAGCCACTCTTTTCCGCCAATAGAAGTGGTAAAATTGAGATGATGGAAAACAGATTGTTCTTCTTCTCTATTGAAAATGGAAAGATCGTTAAGTGTTGTTTTATCTACTTGCATGCATCAATTTAGTTTCCGGTTTTGTTTGTGTAGAACAGGGATTGAAGGATTGCAGGATTAAATGGGTAGACAATGATAAATCCTAAAATCCTTACAATCCATAAAATTCATGTTCTAGACCTTGTCTATCAAATTTCATTCTCATTCCTTTGGTAGACTCATTCCATTGACAGTTTCCATAAACTAAATTACCATTTACAAACGTATGAGTAACGGATGCAGGAAAAATAACGCCTTCTAAAGGGCTCCAGCCACATTTATACAGTATATTTTCTTTGGTAACAGCAGTTGTGGCATTTAAATCAACTATTACCAAATCAGCGTAATAGCCTTCTCTGATAAAACCTCTTTTTTCAATTTTAAAACAATCGGCTACTGCATGGCTCATTTTCTGCACTACTTTTTCAATAGATATTTTTCCTTGCTTTACATATTGCAGCATAAGCAGTAACGAATGTTGCACGAGCGGCAAACCTGCATGTGCTTTTTCGTAAGGCGCGTTTTTTTCGTGCCATGTGTGGGGAGCATGATCGGTTGCTATTACATCAAGGCGATCATTAAGCAAGGCTTGCCAAAGCGCTTCTTTATTATACGGTGCTTTAATAGCGGGATTGCATTTTATCTGATTCCCCAATCTTTCATAATCATCGCTGGTAAAATGCAGGTGATGCACGCAAACTTCTGCGGTAATTTTTTTTTCCTTTAAGGGCAACATATTACTAAAAAGCTGTAATTCCTTTTCAGTTGTTATATGCAGTATGTGTAAGCGCGTATCATATTTTTTAGCCAACTGAACAGCTTTAAAAGAAGAAATGAAACAAGCTTCCTCATCCCGTATTACAGGGTGATCTGCTGCCTGTAAGGTTTCTTTTTTGGCTTTAATTTTTGCAAGATTTGCTTTTATGGTTGCTTCATCTTCGCAATGGGTAGCAATTAAAAGGTCAACGCCGCTAAATACTTTTTCGAGAATGAGCGGGTTATCAACCAATAAATTTCCAGTGGAAGAACCCATAAAAATTTTTACACCACAAACGTCCTTTTTTTTATCATTTGTTTTTAAAACTTCCTCTAAATTATCGTTGCCGGTACCCATATAAAAAGAGTAGTTGGCAAGAGATGAAGTTGCTGCAATCCGGTATTTTTCTTCTAGTAAAGCTTGTGTAAAAACGGGCGGAAGTGTGTTTGGCATCTCCATATAACTGGTAACCCCACCGGCAATTGCAGCTTTACTTTCGGTATAAATAGTTGCTTTATGTGTTAGTCT